>Ga0070727_10002452_pt1 | contig 17918 bp, 12 predicted proteins | sample tdAd472_FD_66722 | JGI IMG/M metagenome (GOLD analysis project Ga0070727, IMG submission 66722) | Marine sediment microbial communities from the Atlantic coast under amendment with organic carbon and nitrate - tdAd47.2 | ecosystem: Environmental > Aquatic > Marine > Coastal > Sediment | place...
CCCACGAAAGGACCAGCACGTGCTCAGGATCTACCACGACTCACTCGATCTGATTCGGGGGCTCGAGCCCCTGGTTCGAACCCTCGAACGGAAGGACAGAGACCTCGCCCGACAACTGCGGAGGGCGGCGAGTTCGATTCCCCTCAATATCGCGGAGGGCTTTCGACGCAACGGCAAAGACAGAGCCCACCACTACCGAATCGCAGCAGGCTCGGCAGCCGAGACCGGGGCCGCCCTCGACGTCGCCCACGCCTGGGGACACCTACCCGACCTCGAGCGACTGCTCGACCAGCTCGACAAGATTCGCGCCCCCGGTTCCGGTTCCGGTTCCGGTTCCGGTTCTGGTTCTGGTTCCGGTGCCGGGCCCGGTGCCTGTTCCGGTTCCGGTTCCGGTTCCGGTGCCGGTTCTGGGTCCGGTTCCGGGTCCGGTTCTGGGTCTGGTTCCGGGTCCGGTTCCGGTTCTGGGTCTGGGTCCGGGTCCGGAGCGACCGGTCTCTGCGGAGCGATCCGGTCCACGTCGAGCGGAGCCAACCGATCGGCCACGCCGCCCTCAGGTGTACTCGCGCCAAGGACCACGAGGTCAGCCCGGCGTGTTCGCCCCGACGCGTCGGGGAGAACTGACGCACCTGCACGAAAAATGCGTCGGGGCGAACGCGCCCAGGTCTGGGTGGTGTCTTGAACTAACTTTTTGTTGGTCGTCCACGCAGGCGGAGGGGGGTCGGGGGGCTCCGAACGGAGGCTCTGCGTGCGTCCCCGTTCTGACAGTACGGCGCCAGCCCTTCGGTGTACCAGGACGCGCGCAGCGCCGGAGAGAGGAGCCCCCCGACCCCCCTCCGCCGTTGCCGCGCCAGGGCGCTCAATCGGGCGAAGCAGCCGAGGCAGAGACGGAGCCAGAGACAGAGACAAAGACAGAGGCAGAGACAAAGACAGAGACAGAGGCAGAGGCAGAGACAAAGACAGAGCGACTACCCGTGCGCCTCCGCCCACGTCCGACCCACCCCCACGTCGACCACCAGCGGCACCGCGAGCTCGGCGACGGTCTCCATGGACTCGCGGATCTGGGCCGACGCCGCCTCGACCTCGGCCTCCGGGGACTCGAACAGGAGCTCGTCGTGGATCTGGAGCACCATGGCGGTCTCGAGGCCCTCGCGTTGGAAGCGGCGCGGGAGGTCGAGCATGACCAGCTTGCAGAGGTCGGCGGCTGAGCCCTGGATCGGGGTGTTGGCCGCGATCCGCTCGCCGGCGGCGCGGATCATGGTGTTCTTGCTCTTGAGCTCGGGGATCGAGCGCTTGCGGCCGAGGTAGGTGGTCACGTAGCCGACCTCGAGGGCCTGCTCGATCGTGCGGTCGAGCCAGCTGCGGACCCCGGCGTAGGCGGCGAAGAAGCGCTCGATATAGGCCTTGGCCTCCTTGCGCGGCACGTCGAGGATCTGCCCGAGGGCGGTGGCGCCCTGGCCGTAGATCGTGGCGAAGTTGACCGTCTTGCCGACGCGTCGCTGGTCGGTGCTGACCTCGGCCTGGGGCACGCCGAACAGCTCGGCCGCGGTCTGCGCGTGCACGTCGCGGGCTTCGGCGAAGGCGGCACAGAGCAAGGGGTCCTTGGACATGTGCGCCAGGATTCGCAGCTCGATCTGACTCCAGTCCGCCGAGATCATGGAGTGGCCGGGGGGCGCGACGAAGGCGCGGCGGATCCGCTCGCCCTCGGGGGTCTTGATCGGCGTGCGCTGCAGGTCGGGCTGGGTCGTGATCAGTCGCCCGGTGGCGCCGGCCGTTTGTTGGAAGGTGCAGCGCACGCGCTGACCCACGGCGTCGGCCTCGCGTTGGAGGACCTCGGTGTAGGTGTTGATCAGCTTGGCCAGCTTGCGGTACTCGAGGATCTGGCGCGCGATCTCGTGCTCCTTGGCCAGGCGCTCGAGCACGTCCTGCTTGGTGGAGTAGCCGGTCTTGGTGGTCTTGATCACCGGGAGCTTCAGCTCCTCGAACAGGACCGCGCTCAGCTGCTTGGTCGAGTTGATATTGAACTCGCGCCCGGCCAGCTCCCAGATCCGCTTCTGGTAGCCCGTGAGCCGCTCGCCGAACTCCTGGCCGAGCTTGCCGAGGTCCTCGACGTCGACGCCGACCCCGTGGACCTCCATTCGCGCGAGCACCGCGCTCAGGGGCAGCTCGTGCTCGACCAGCAGCCGGGTCAGGCCGGCCTCCTCCAGCCGCGCGCGCACCGGCGCGACCAGGGAGCACACCGCGTCGGCGCGCTGGCAGGCCCAGGGGGTCACCGCCGCGAGCTCGACCTCGGGCAGCGGGCGCAGCTTCTTGCCCGCGCCGACCACGTCCTTCCAGGGGGCGAGGGTCTGCTGGAGGAACTCCTTGCACACCTGGTTCAGCCGGTGGGGCACGAGCTTGGTGGGGTCGATCAAGAAGCTCGCCAACCGGGTGTCGAACTCGGCGCCCCGCAGCTCGACGCCCGCGCGACGCAGGAGCCCGTAGATCACCCGCTTCAGGTCGTGGCCGAGCTTGGCCCGCGTGGGGTCCGTGAGGAACGCGACGAGCGGCGCCCAGGCGGGGTCGCCCAGGTCCACCGTGTGCCCGGGCGCGTCGAGGGGCAGGTAGTAGGCCGTCCCCGGCTCGGCGGCCAGGGCCAGCCCTGCCAGCGGGCTGTGGGCGGGGGGCTCGGCGCGGGGGATCGCGTAGACGACCACCGGCCCCTCGAACCCGGCGAGCACCTCGGCCACCTCGGCGGGGTCGGTCAGCGCGCGGTAGCTGCCCTCGTCGCCGACCCGCGCCTGGTCGTCGGCGCCGAGCAGCGAGTTGAAGCTCAGCTCGCGGTAGAGCGCCGTCAGCGGCGCCTCGTCGGCCGGCGGCAGGCGCAGGTCGTCGAGTCCCAGGGGCAGCTCGAGGTCGCGCTTGAGGGTCACCAGCCGCTGGGAGAGCAGGGCTTGCTCCTTGTGTTCGGTGAGCGCCTTCTTGGCGCGACCCTTGAGCGCGTCGACCTTCGTCAGGATCGTGGCCAGGCTCCCGTGCTCGGCGAGGAGCTTCGCCGCGCCCTTGGCGCCGATTCCGGGCACGCCGGGCACGTTGTCCGACGTGTCGCCGAGCAGCGCGAGGTAGTCGACGATCTGGTCCGGGCGCACGCCCCACTTCTTCTGCACCAGCTCCGGGTCGTAGGTCACGTCTCTCATCGTGTCGATCATGCGCACCCGCTCACCGATCAGCTGCGCGAAGTCCTTGTCGCCCGAGATCAGATACACCTCGTGCCCGGCGTCGAGGGCCTGCTGGGTGAGGGTCGCGATCACGTCGTCGGCCTCGTGCCCGGGCACCCGCAGCAGGGGGAAGCCGTTGGCCTCGACCACCTTGTCGATCCAGGGGAGCTGCTCGCGCAGCTCGTCGGGCATGCGCTCGCGGGTCGCCTTGTAGTCGGCGAACTCCTCGTGGCGCGCGGTCTTGCCCGGGGGATCGAAGACCACGGCGCCATAGGTGGGCGTGCGCCCGGCGAGGACCTTCTTGAACATGGTCGCGAAGCCGTAGATCGCGTTGGTGTGCAGCCCGCTCGAGGTCGAGAGCAGCGGCAACGCGAAGAACGCGCGGTAGATCAGCGAGCTCCCGTCGACCAGGATCACGCGCGCCGGGTTGCTCATGCGAGGCCTCCGGCGCGCGATCTTACTCGGGCTGACCGGGTCCAGCGCTAGCGGGGGGCCTGGGTCGAGACGAGCGGGAACGCCGCCTGCGGGACTCCCGCTTCGAGGAGCGGAACACGTGGACCCGGCCCCCGCGGTACGGGAAGGTGTTCGCCCGCACCGAACCACAGCGAGCGTGCATGCGACCCCAAGCCCTCCCCGTCGTCCTCTCGATCCTCCTCGGCCTCTGGGGGTGCTCGACCCCTGAGCCCGAGGGCGCGCAACCCGACGGTCAGGGCGAGGTGGCCGCGGCGCCGCCGGCTCCCCTGCAGGTTCGGCGCGCCCCGCGGTCGACCGGGGTGACCTTCGTGCTCTGTCCGGTGTCCGGCTCACCCCAGGCGTGGGACCCCTTGCTCGCGCTCCTCGAAGGGAAGGACCACGACGCGGTGAGCTTCCCCGCCGCGGCGACCGAGGGCGAGCACCTGCGCGCGCTGCTCGCCACCCTCGAGGCCTTGCGCGCCGAGGGGCGCGGCGAGCGCGTCGTGCTGGCGGGGGCGGGAGCCGGGGTCCAGCTCGCCTACCGGGCGTGCGCAGAGGTCCCCCCCGAGCGGCTGGCGGGGTTGCTGTTGATCGCTCCCGCAGCCCCCGGCCCCGAGGCGCGGGCCTGGCTCGAGCAGCACCGGGTGCCCGTCATCGGGATCGACAACGTCAGCGGGACCCTCGACGGCCTGACCTTCGACGGGGTCCTCGACCCCCTCGTGTGCTACTCCACCAAGAGCCCCCTCGAGGGGGCGGCCTTCCTCGCGGCTAGCCCGGAGCTGGAGATCAACGGCTACACGTGCGCGGAGCCGCGGTCGCGCTTCTTCGACGCCCAGGCGGACCGGGAGGAGCCGGCGTTGTCGTGCCTGCTGGGGTCCGTCGAGCGCTGGGTGCTCGGGCGCGGCGCGCTCCCCCCGCCCGAGGACACGGGGGACACCTTCCACGGCGCTCCCCCCGAGGGGCCGCGGGGGGAGGGGCGCTAGCGGTCGGATTCAGTCGACTCCGGCAGGCCTCGCCTGCCCTCGGCGCTAGTGGGCCGCCCGGCTCGCGGCCGGCGCGAAGGTCAGCTGCACGACCTGCTGCCCGTCGCGGAGCACCACCCGCTCGGGGGAGACCGAGTCCACGTGCCACACCCGGTTCGTCTCCGCGACGTAGAGCTCGCCACCCTGGGGCACGGCGGTGTGGCCGAAGACCGCGAACGCGCCGCTGGGCTTGCAGTAGACGCCGCTGAGCTGGAGGGCCTCGACCCGCGCGGGGCAGCCGCCGTAGCGGACCCACATGCGGTAGCCGTCGAGCTCGGCCGCCTGGCGGACCGCCGCCTCGTGCTCGCCGGCCAGCTCCTCCTGGAGCTGCGTGATCTGGCCTTGCAGGTCGCGCTCGGTCTGCGACCAGCGCAGCTCGCGCCGCGAGTGGCCGCTGAAGCTCACCAGGGTGTAGAGCGAGAGGAGCACCAAGGCCAGCAGCAGCGCCAGGGCGCTCCCGCTCGACCTGCGCTTGGCTGGGGCGCGGAGCACCCGCGCCTCGGCCGCGGGCTGCGGCGTCGGCTCGAGGTCCCGCGGGCTGACGGTCTGCTTGCCGCCGCAGCCGTGCACGCTGCAGCGTCCGTACTCGCGGAAGCAGTCCGCGTGGTGGGGCGCCAGGCAATCGGCGCAGAACACGAGCCGCTCACGGGAGTCCGACCCCCTGCAGTAGCTGCAGGAGAGGCTCACGCGGGGGGACGTCTGGTTGCTTCGCGGACGGTACATAGACCCTGGAGAGAGCAGCGGGCGTGCCGTGCCTAACCCGAGGTCGCTCGATCCCTCCGCGTGCCCCCGGGACGCAACCCCGCCGGGGAGTGCCAACGCGGTTGGCAGCCCCGCGGCGGGTGCACGAGCTCGCCCCAGAGGGGCCATGCCCTCGGGCGTGCAGGCCCGCGGAGCGCGATCCGCCCGCCGGGGCGGACGCCAGCCGATTAGCGCCCGCCGAGGTCGAACCGGAGTTGGAGCTCGTGGGGGCAGGAGGCTCCGTCTCCCTCGTCACCCGCGGGCGGAGCCTGCTGGAGGCCCGCCTCGAGGGCCTCCAGCTCCTGGAGCCGGAGCTGCGCTTCGCCCGCGACCTCGGTCAGCTCGAACTGCAGGCTCGACTCGCGCGCGCCGTCTGCGGGCGCGCGGGTCTGGCCGAACCACGCGCCGCCCACGAACGCCAGCAGGATCAGCAGCAGGATCCCGAACCAGTCGCGGCGGTGCGCTCGGCGCGGCGCCGCCGCGCCCGGCTGCACCAGGCCGCGCCCGGCGCAGCCCTGCACGCTGCAGCGGCCGTGCTCGGCGAAGCACTCGCGGTGGTGCGGCGCCAGGCAACCGGCGCAGAAGGCGAGCTCGTCGCGGGCGGCCTCGGCGTGGCAGTAGGTGCAGGCCAAGCGCACGCGCACCGCGCCGGAGGGGCGGGGCTGGGTCGACGCAGGGGGTTGGGGGCGGGGTTGACGCATGCCCCATGCAGTGCACGCCCCGTGCCGTCGCTAAGCCAGGCGCGCGCGGTGCCCACCGCGTCGAGTTGCCAGGAACAGCGGCCCCGGACCGTCGCCGGCGTTTACTGCGTGCGTGTGCCGCACGCGCTCGCGGCGGGGCTAGAACCCCTCCCAGCGTTTGCCGAAGCCGCGCTGGGAGTCCTCGAGGGCGAAGCGCAGCCGCTTGAACTGTACGTCGTCCTCGTGGCCGATCCCGCGCATGAGCGCGAGCAGCGCGGCGAGCTTGCGCTTGGCGGGAAGCCGTTGCGTGAAGGTCTGCTCGTAGCGTCGCTCGAGCTCGTCGCGTTGCCGCGCGTAAGCCTCGCGGGTCTCCTCGAGCTTCATGTTCGCGTCGGCGATGCGCTCGCGGTCGGCTTGCTCGAGCACGGCACCTTCCGCCGCCTGGTGGTCCCGCAGCGCGTTGCCGGCGTCGAGGGCACCTTCGTACTCCTGCAGCGCTAGCCAGAGGAAGTGCTCCTCGCCGGGGCCGTGGCCCTCGAGGAAGCCGTCGCCGCGGTCGAGGGACTGCGCCATGTGCTTCCGCAGCTCCCTTGGGGCGAGGGTCGCGAGCTCCGCCTGCCGCTCCTGGTGGGCGAGCTCACGGGGCGCCGAGCCTTCGACCTCGATCTGGAACACGAGTGCGGTGTGGCTCGCGGGGAACAACAGCCTGAACGTGGACGGACCCTCCTCGAGACCGTGCAGGAGCAGCACCACCCGGTTGGGGTAGTTCAGCCACTCGACCTGGACCGTCTCGTCCTCGTAGAACCTCTGGTAGCCGCCGGTGAAGTCGATCGGGCGAGTATCGAAGCCCTCCGGCGGGTTCGAGGGCGAGTAAGGGACTTCGATCACCTTGGCTTCGCCGACGCCGAGCGCGACGGGTGCCCCGTTCTCGTATTCGGTGACGGTCAGCGCGGGAGGAGTCGTGAGAAGCCTCGTCAGGCGGTAGACCCCGAACGCAGCGACGGGCAGGCCCACGGCCAGCGCGAACACGATCAGGCCCCGACCGTGCCAGCGGCGGCGGTGGGCCCGCGGCCGCGGCTCGACCCCCGCCGTGGGGCGCACCGTCGAGCGCTCCTCGCAGCCGAGCATGCAGCAGCGGCCGTGCTCGGCGAAGCACTCCTCGTGGTGCGGGGCGAGGCAGGCGGCGCAGAACACGAGCTCGGCGCGCTGAGTGCGGTCGTGGCAGTAGCTGCAGGCGAGGCTGATCTTGGCGCCGGTGGCGGCGACCCGCTGCGGATCCGGGGCCTCGGCCACGACCAGACCCTTGGACTTGGCGGCCAGCGCGTGCTCGGCGTCCATGGCGTCGACCACGCGGCTGCGCAGGTTGGGGGACAGGCTCACGGGGTCTCCTTGGGGTTCGGCCAGCTCGGCGTGGATCGCGTCCAGCGCCTCGGCGACAGCCCGGCAGTCGGCGCAGTCGGCCAGGTGCGCGTCGAGCGCCTGGGCCTCGGCGTCGTCGAGCAGCCCCAGAGGGCGCTCCTCGATCCGTTGGGTTGCGTCGGTGCAGTTCATACGACCCTCCCGGGCACGAGCCCGCGGCGGCGGAGCTCGACGGCGAGGCGGTGGCTGGCTTCGCGCAGACGGGCGCGCGCGGTGGGCTGCGAGCAGCCGAGGGCGGCGCCCAGCGCCTGCATGCTGAGCTCGCTTTGGTGGCGCAGCGCGATCGCCGCGCGCAATTCAGGCTCCAGCGCGTCGAGGGCCTGCTGGATCAGCGCGCTGCGCTCGCCGCGCGCCGCCCGCTCGGCGGCGGACGGCTCGAGGCTGGGCTCGGGGGCGGCTTGCTTGGTTCGCCCCGAGCGCGCCTGGCGGCGGCAGCGGTCGACGGCCACGTGGCGCGCGATCCCCAGCACGAAGGGCCGCAGGGGCCGCGAGCCGTCGTAGCGCGCCAGCGAGCGGTGCAGGCGCACGAAGGTGTCCTGCACGGCGTCTTCGAGGTCCTGGGCGCTGAGGCCCAGGCGCATGCCGCTCAGCAGGCGCGTGACGTCGGGGGCGAAGCGGTCGTAGAGCGCACCGAAGGCCTCGCGGTCTCCCGCGCGCGCCTGCTGCACCAGCTCCAGCTCGTCCACCACCGCCCGCATTCTCCTGCTTACTCCTCGCGTGTTCACCCTCTCTTCGTGGGGGGCCGCGGGGAATGAAAGAGTTCGCGGGAGATTCTCCTAAGCTCCGTGTTGGCGAGGGCTCACGGGGCTGGATAATCCCGCTCGGAGGCGCCATGACGTTCAACTTCCGCACCGAGGTCCGGGTGCGGCTCCCCGAGACCGACGCCATGGGGATCGTGTTCCACGGCAACTACTTCACCTACCTCGAGGTCGGGCGCGTGGACTACCTGCGCAACCTGGGGCTCTCCGAGGGGATCCGCCCGATCAAGGCCTTCGAGAACGTGGTCGTCTCCGCCCACGTCGACTTCAAGTCGCCCGCGCGGCTGGACGACCCGCTGGTGATCGACGTGCGCACGAAGGAGATCAAGCGCACGAGCTTCACCTTCGAGTTCCGCATCGCGCACAAGCGCACCAACCGCCTGGTGGCCGAGGGCTACACCGTGCACTGCGCCGTGGACGACGGCATGCAACCGATCCCGGTGCCCGACGACTTCCGCGAGGTGATCGGGACCTACGAAGGCTGGGAGCAGGATGGCTAGAACGGCCGTACTTGGCGGTTGGCGAGGGCGTCCGGTCAAGTTCTACTTGCTGGACTAGCGCTTCAGGGTTCCAATACTTACGTCGATTCAGCGAATGCAGGCACACTGCAGCTACGAGAGGCTTTCCCCGTGATCATTCCACGCGTAGTCGAGCGCACCGGGCGCGGCGAGAGCGAATACGACATCTACAGCCGGCTGATGAAGGAGCGGATCATCTTCCTCGGGAACCCCGTGGGTGACGTGATCGCCAACGTGGTCATGGCGCAGCTCCTGTTCCTCCAGTTCGAGAACAAGGGCCAGGACATTCACCTCTACATCAACTGCCCGGGTGGCTCGCCCACGGCGGCCATGGCGATCTACGACACCATGCGCTTCGTGAAGTGCGATATCGCCACCTACTGCATCGGGCAGGCGGTCGGCCTCGGCGCGCTGCTGCTCGCCGCGGGGACCCCGGGCAAGCGCTACGCGCTCCCCCACTCGCGGGTCATGCTCCACCAGCCGTTCAGCATGGCGCGGGGCACGGTGGACGACGTCGAGATCCAGGCGGCCGAGATCAAGCACACCAAAGAAGCGATCCAAAAGATCCTCGCAGAGCGCACCGGGCAACCCCTGGCGAAGATCGCGGAGGACACCGAGCGCGACTTCTTCCTCGACGCACCGAGCGCAAAGGAATACGGTCTGGTGGACCAGGTCGTCGAAGCCGTCTACAGATCGGACAACAAATGAGCGGACGGAGCGAGATCGAACGCTGCGGCTTCTGCAAGAAGAGCCGCAAGCTGGTGGATCGCCTGATCGAGGGGCCGTCCAACAACTACATTTGCGACGAGTGCATCGAGCTCTGTCACAGCCTGATCCACGAGGAGAAGCGCGGCAGCATCGGGCTCTCCCTGGAGGAGGTCCCGCCGCCGAAGACGATCAAGGGCTTCCTCGACAACTACGTGATCGGCCAGGAGCGCGCCAAGAAGGTGCTCTCGGTCTCGGTCTACAACCACTACAAGCGCGTGCTCGCCCCGCCCGACGACGAGGTCGAGCTGGAGAAGTCCAACGTGCTCCTGATCGGGCCCACCGGCTCGGGCAAGACGCTCCTCGCGAAGACCCTCGCGCGCTTCCTCAACGTGCCCTTCGCCATCGGCGACGCCACGACCCTCACCGAGGCCGGCTACGTGGGCGAGGACGTGGAGAACCTGCTCCTGCGCCTGCTGCAGAACGCCGACTACGACCTCGCCCGCGCCGAGCGCGGGATCGTGTTCGTGGACGAGATCGACAAGATCCAGAAGACGAGCAACAACCCCTCGATCACCCGCGACGTCAGCGGCGAGGGCGTGCAGCAGGCCCTGCTGAAAATGCTCGAGGGCACGATCTCGAACATTCCGCCGCAAGGGGGCCGCAAGCACCCCGAGCAGCAGTACATCCAAATGGACACGAGCAACATCCTGTTCATTTGCGGCGGCTCGTTCCAGGGGATCGAGGAGATCATTGGCGCCCGCGTCGGCAAGCGCATGCTGGGCTTCACCCAGGACGCCGAGGAAGAGAAGACCGTCGAGCACGAGGTCGGCGACCTGCTGGAGCAGGTGTCCACCGACGACCTGCTCCAGTTCGGCATGATCCCCGAGTTCGTCGGTCGCTTGCCGATCCTCACCGCGCTGCGCCCCCTCGATCAGGAGCAGCTGATCCGGATCTGCATGGAGCCCAAGAACGCGATCGTGCGTCAGTACCGCAAGTTCTTCGAGCTCGAGGGCGCCGACCTGGAGATCCCCCCGGAGACGCTGACCCTCGTCGCCCGCCGGGCCCTCGACCGCGGCACCGGCGCCCGCGGCGTGCGCTCGATCCTCGAAGAGCTGATGCTCGACGTGCTCTACGAGCTCCCGGGCCGCAAGGACGTGGGCACCTTCCGCTTGACCGTCGACATGGTCGAAGGCCGTGCGCCGGTGTGGCAGGACCCCGACGACGACGGGACCAAGAAGCCCAAGGCCGAGAAGAAGGGCAACGGCAAGGGCAAGCGCCGCACCGCCAAGGCCCGCCGCGAAGCCAGCTAGCCCGGCGGGTAGTCCGCCAGGCGCTCCTCGATCGCCTCGACGAAGCTGGGGTCCGGCTTTGGGTCGGCTTGCTCCTCGCGCAGCGCGCGCTGCAAGAGCTCGCGCCCGCGGGTCAGGTCGACCGGGCCCGCGCGCTCGTCGGCCAGGAGCTTGGCGAGGCGATACATGCCCCCCCGGCTGCCGAGCGCCACGGCGCGTTCGAACGCCTCGCGCGCGCCGGGGAGGTCGGTCAGCGCGGGGTCGAACTCACCCTCGAGCAGGCGGCCGATCGCGAGAGCCGCGTAGGGCTTGTCGCCGTCGAGCCCTGCGCGATACCAGCGCAAGGCCTCGTCGTAGTCCTGGTAGTCCCCGGGCCAGGTGAGCACGTCGCCGAGGGTGGTGTAGGCCGCCTCGTGCCGCTCTACCGCCGCGCGACGCAACAGCGGGAGCGCCTCGCCCACGCGCTTCATGCGCACCAGGCACACGCCGAGCTCGTAGGCCGACTCGGGGGTGCTCTTGTTCTGGTGCACCCGGCGCAGGAGGGGCAGCGCGCGCTCGTGGCGCTCCTCTTCGGTGAGCACCGAGCTGGAGGGGGTCACCCCCAGCATGGTTCGCTTCGCGAGGAGGCTCATGCCGCTCAGGCTCTTGGCTTCCACGGCCTTGCGCAGCCAGCGGTGGGCGGCGATCGCGTTGGGCTCGCAGCCGCGGCCCTCGAGGTAGACGTGGAAGCACTTGAGCATGGCCGTGACGTAGCCCCGCTCTGCCGAGGCCTCGAACAGCTCCTTGGCGCGCACCGGGTCGGGCTCGAGGCCGTAGCCGCGCTCGTAGAACACGCCCAGGTTGTACTGACCCAGCGCGCTGTGCTCGGCCGCCCGCCGCACCCAGCTCAGCGCCAGCGCCTCGTTCTTGGGCACGACCTCGCCGTCGAGGTAGATCGACGCCAGGCGGACCTGCGACTGGTCGTAGCCTAGCTCGGCCGAGCGGTTCAGCCAGTCGAGACCCCCCTCCACGTCACCCTCTTCGAGCAGCGCTACGCCCTGCTCGTACATCGCGCGCGGGTAGCCCTGCTCGGCGGCGCGCTGCATCCAGCGTCCGCCCTCCACGATCCGCTTCTGCTCGTAGTAGAGCGCGGAGAGCTGGAAGGTGGCGGCGGGCTGCTCTTCCGCCGCGGCCAAGAGGTGCTTCTCGGCTCGAGCCAGGTTGCGCTCGACGCCCGTGCCCTTCAGGAAGTGCAGCCCCAGGCGGAGGTGCGCTGGCGCCGAGCCGAGGTTGGCCGCGCGCTGATAGAGCCGCAGCGCCTCCGGCAGGTCGGGCTCGACGCCCCGCCCCTCCTCGTAGGCGAGCCCCAGGGAGAAGATCCCGTTGACCGAGCCGCCGCGCGCCGCGCGCCGGAAGCACTCCAGGGCGGCGGGCAGGTCCACCTCACCGTCCCAACCCTCTCGGTGGATCACGCCCTGGACGTGGTAGGCGTCGGGCTGTCCCCGCTCGAGGCCGGCGGCGACCATTGGCCGTAGCGCCTCGAGGTCCTCGTCCGCGACCGCGCGCTCGAGCTGGCTGACGTACTCGGCGTCGCTCGCCGGGAAGCGATACGACCCCAGGGGAGAGTCGTCGGGGAGGGCTGGCGGCGGGGGGGGGACCGGGGACGGCCTGAACGGCGCCGGCGCTCCGCGCGCGATCAGGACCCACACCAGCGCGGACACCCCCACCCCGGCCAGCAGCCCCGCGGGGATCAAGCCCTTCGGGCGGAGGGGGCCGAGGACGACCGCCTGCACCGCGGCGCCCAGCGAGCCGGCGTCGGGGAAGCGCTCTTGCGGGTCTTGCTTGAGGCAGCGCAGGCACACCCGCTCGAGGTCGGGGACCACCGAGCGCACGGTGCTGGGCGGCTTGACCCCGGACACGATCCGCGCGTAGAGCTCGGTCAGGGTGCCCCCCATGAACGGCAGCTCGTCGGTGAGCAGCTGGTAGAGGACGACGCCCAGCGACCACACGTCCTGCCGCGGGCCGCGGTGGCGCTTGCCGTCGAACAAGGCCTCCGGCGACATGTAGAGCGGCGTCCCGATCACCGAGCTCGACTGGGTCAGCCGCGAGTCGTCGTCGCGGTGTACGCCGAGGCCAAAGTCGCACACCCGCACCTCACCGGCGCGGTCCACGAGCAGGTTCGAGGGCTTGAGGTCGCGGTGGGCGATCCCCGCCGCGTGCGCCGCGCCGACGCCCCGGCACACGTCGACGAAGAGCCGCATGCGCACCTCGAGCGGCTGCTCGCGGGCGTAGACGTCGAGGGGCACCGGCTTGTCGAGCAGCTCGAGCACGAGGAACGGGCGCCCCGACTCGGTGATCCCGCCGGCGTGCAGGCTGACCACGTTGGGGTGGGTCAGCGCAGCCGTCAGCCGACCCTCGCGCAGGAAGCGCTCGCGGGGGGTGTCGCTGTGGAGCTTGAGCAGCTTGATCGCCACCGGCCGATTGAGCTGCAGGTCGACCGCGCGCAGGACCTCGCCCTGGGCGCCGCTGCCGAGGGACTCCACCACCTGGTAGCGGCCGCCGATCACGATCCCCGGGGCGATCGCGGCCTCGGGGGGGTGGCTGTCAGGGGCAATGTTTCCGAAGGACCAATCCACGTGTCCTCAACCTAGCTGGCCGTGCCGCTAGCTGCCGTCCGACGGCGGGTCTTCCTCCTCGAGGCGCTTCAGCTTGGCTCGCAGCCGCGAGACCTCCAGCCGCAGGCGGGTGGTCTCGGTGAGGTCGACGTCGCGGCGGAACGCGACCGCGCTCAACGCGCTGTTGGCGGCGAGGCTGAGCGCCAGCTGGTGAGCGATCACCTCGAGGTGGTTCAGGTCGAGCTGGGAGAACTCGCGCTTCTTGACCACGTCGTCGGCGTAGAGCACGCCGATCGGCTCGCCGCCCACCAGCAGCGGCACGACCATCACCGTGTTCAGCCCCAGGCGGTCGATGGACGTCGAGGTCAGCTTGCGCTGCGACTCGTTGACGTCGACCAGGCACAGCGAGCGGTGCTCCTCGAGGGAGCGCTGGGCCACCGTGCGCGAGAAGTCGACGAGCTCGAGGGGCTCGATCGAGCGCCCGCCCCGGGCGCGGGCCACGGTCACCTTCAAGCCGCCCTCGTCCTGGACGACGAGCAGCGCGCGCCGGGCGCGGGTCAGGTCGCACACCACGTCGAGCACCCGCTCCAGCGCCTCCTGGGGCCCCTCGTCGCCGCGGAGGAGGTTGATCGTCTCGAAGATCGCCGTCAGGTTGCGGTGGCTGTTGGCGGTGTCGGAGTCGAACAGGCTGCCCACCGGGTCCGAGCGGTGGCCGGTCTTGTCCAGCTCCGGGCTGAAGGGCAGCACGCGGTTGCGGCCGCCGTGCTTGGCGGCGTAGAGCGCCTGGTCCGCGTGCTTGAGCAGCATGCTGATCGAGGCGCCGTGGTCGGGGTAGACCGAGGCCCCGATCGAGACCGTGGCCTCGAGCTCGGGCTGGCCGAAGGGGCGCGAGCGGATCGCCTCGATGATCTTGCGGGCCACGGTCAGGGTGCCCTCGAGCCCGGCGCCCGGGAGGCACACCACGAACTCCTCGCCGCCCCAGCGCCCGGCGTGATCGTCGCGGCGGATCGTGCGCCGGATCCGCTGGGCCACGCGCTTGAGCACCTCGTCGCCGACGTCGTGGCCGTAGGTGTCGTTGACGAGCTTGAAGTGGTCGAGGTCGAGGAGCAGGATCCCCAGCGGGTCTTCGTTGAGCCGGGCCTGCTGCAGCTCGTCCTCGAACACCTGCTTCATGAACCCGCGGTTGGCGAGGCCCGTCAGCGGGTCGGTCGAGGCCTGGTAGTGCAGACGCGCGTTCTGCAGCGCGATCGCCGCCTGGGCCGCCACCGCCTCGAGCAGCTCGAGGTCGGCCTCGTCGAGGGCCCGGATCGGGAACGTGCTGTCGAGGTAGATCGCGCCCAGCACCCGCACGCGGCGTTGGCGCCGGCGCTCGTTGTCCTCGACGCTGCGCTGGCTCGTCAGGCGCAGCGGCGCGCTGAGCGGAATGCAGAGCGCGTTCTCCAGGCCCAGGCTGACCACGCTCTCGCGCGCGCTGAACGAGCTGTCGTCGGTGGGGATCCCCGCGCGGAACACGATCCGCCGCTCCTCGAGGGCCTCCTCCACCAGCCCCTTGGAGAAGCGCTGCTGCTTCTCGTCGAGGTTCATGTGGTCCATGTTGCGCCCGAGGACGGGCTTCAGCCTGCCCTCCTCGCCGTAGAGCAGGAGCCCGCGCTCGAAGCCGCTGAAGTCGAGGACCTCGTCGAGGATCGTCTCCATCAGCCGGCTGAGGTCGAGCTCGCTGGCGATGTTCTGGCTGAGCAGGCCCAGGCGGACCAGGCGCTCCTTGAGGTAGCTGCGGTTGCTGGCCCGGGTGTTGGGCCCAGCGGCGCGATCGCCCTTGGGCCTGAGCTGGGGCTCGGTGCTCGGCGCCAGCGCCTCCGACGCGCGCTTGCGCCAGGTCTCGTCGTCTTGCTCGCCCAGCTCGTTGGCGCGCAGCTGGCGGACCTTGGAGGAGAAGGGGAGGAAGGTCTCCTCGCTCCCGCGCTTGAGCGCCTCGTAGGGGTCGGTCTCGTCGTCGACGTAGACCACCAGCGCCTCGCCCAGGCGCACGCGGTCGTCGAATTCGAGGGCCATGGCCGTGATCTGCCGCCCGTTGAGGTAGCTCCCGTTCTTGCTCCCCAGGTCGAGGACCCGGTAGCCGCCTTGCGGGAGGGGCTCGATCCGGCAGTGGCGGCGCGAGACGTCGGGCCAGTCGAGCTGGATCTCGTTCTCCGGCTCACGCCCAATGGTGAGCGACTGGTCTCCGAGGGGAAACTCCCGGGGAACGCCTGAGATCAAGGTGACGAGCTTGGCCATGGGTGCCATCGAATCATAGCCCCGGGCGGGGCCAGTTTCGATCCCCGGCAAGCTTCACGGGGACCGATCGGCCTTCCATGAGCCGGCGGAGGCTCTACAGTATCGGGGTGGGGAACCGTGGGTTGGTGAGCGGTCGGCCGGGGGCCTGGATCATGGCGCTTTGGGCGCTGAGCCTGATTGGGCTCAGTGGCTGCGACACCTCCCTGCCCCGCAACGGGTTCACGGACTTCTTCGTCAAGGACTACAGCCTCCCCGCCTACGACCCCGCGACCGAGAACCTGGGCGAGTCGCGCCGGGAGCTCGCGCCCGAGGAGGCGACCGGAGGCATGGGCGGGGTGCTCGGCGCGGCCGCGGGAGGCCAACTGCGCGCCTGGCAGGCCAGCGCCTCCGGCGGCGTGGGCGGCGTGGGCGGCATGGTGCTCGGTCAGCTCTACGTCGAGACCGAGCGCAGGGAGCCGCTGCCCGAGGCCTACCCGACCCTGGTGCTGGCCTTGCCGATCGTCGCCACCGACCCCAACAAGGGCCCGACCTTCGGCCTGCTCCCCCCGGTGATCATGAAGGAGCAGGATCGACTGACCAATATCCTCGCCCCGGACCTGGTCTACAACGAGATCGACGGCTACGGCGGCAACTTCCGCATGCGCCGCTTCTTCTCCTACGACTCCTGGCTCGTGCTCGACGCCGGCGCCACCTCCGAGGGCGCCCACGAGTACGACTTCCACTACGCCCAGCGGCGCCTGGGCCCGCGCTCGAACGGCTTCTTTCGCGGGCGGCTCTACTACCTGACCTCGCTGGCGAACCGCTTCTTCGGGATCGGCAACGAGACCGAGGACGACGCCGAGTCGAGCTACGTGTTCCGCCGCGGTGAAGCCACGGCGACCCTCGGGCTGGAGCTGCCGTTCAAGTTCAGCCTCGAGCTCCAGGAGCGGCTGACCAGCTACAAGGTCGGCCCCGGCCGACTGGACGACGTGGCGAGCACCCGCGCGCGGTTCCCGGGCGTGCCCGGCGTGCGTGACCCCCGGCTGCAGATCCTGACCCACAAGATCACCCTCAGCTGGGACACCCGCGACTCCCCCACGGCCCCCAGCGAGGGGATCTTCGCTCAGGGCAGCGTGGAGATCAGCGACGACGCCCTCGGCAGCGACATTGGCTACCAGCGCTACTCGTTCGCGGTCGTGGGGCTCTACCCCAAGCTCGACCGGCGGCTGATCAGCGTGCTCCGCGTGGCGGGCTGGGTGCTCAAGGGCGACGAGGTTCCCTTCTACGAGCTGACGTCGGTCGGCGGCAAGTTCACCCACCGCGGCTACGGCGACGGGCGCTTCGTCGACACCAACGGCTTCGTCGCCAGCTTCGAGGAGCGCTGGAACGCGATCACCTACGAGCTGATGGACGTGAAGCAGATCATCCAGTTCGCGGGCTTCGTCGACCTGGGGCGGGTCTACGGCGAGGACGAGAGCTTCACCCTCAAGGACCTGCACGTCGCCGTCGGCGGCGCGGTGCGCCTCGTGGTCCCCGAGTCCGAGCTCGTGACGTCCATCGACATGGGGATCAGCGACGAGGGCATGGCCGTGTTCGTCGGGCTGGACTACCCCTTCTAGCGCGGGGTTGGCTCGGCAACGGCGGCAGAGCCGCTGCACCTCCTCCTGAGGGGGTGGGCTCGGCAACGGCGTCGGGGGTGCTGCACCTCCTCCTGAGGACTACGCGCGGTCGCCGCACTCGGGAATACGGTGCGGTGGTTTGGGCGAACGTGGCGGAGAGTGCGGCGATCCGTGCAATGTCCTCAGGAGGAGGCACAGCACCCCCGCCGCCTGCGCCTGAGCTGGCGGTGGGTGGGCTCCGCCTGGCCATTGGCTCCAGAGGCGACGCCCGGGTCAGCGGTTGCTGAGTGTCCAGAGCATGGCTCGAATCTGGTCGAGCAGATCCAGGGCTGTGCTGCTGTGTTCGAGGTGCCCCCAAGCCTGGGCGACTTCGAGGGCTGCGCTGGTTTCGGCTGCGGAGCCTGCTGCGACACGGAAGTGGTAGGTCTTGTCTCTTCCGGTCCTGCGATTCCCTTCGGCAATATTGAGCGGAATCGAGGACGCGGCTCTGCGGAGTTGTCGGGCGAGGTCTCTGTCTCGCTTCTCGAGCCTGCCGACGAGGGGTCGAAGGGCCCGAATCAGTTCGATCGAACGAGCGTATACGTGAAACACGGTGGAGTCCTTTCTCCGGGGCCGTGCGTGAGAGCCGGCCTCCACCGGAGGCGAATCGCTGAGGTCTGACAACCGGCCG
>Ga0070727_10002454_pt1 | contig 17909 bp, 11 predicted proteins | sample tdAd472_FD_66722 | JGI IMG/M metagenome (GOLD analysis project Ga0070727, IMG submission 66722) | Marine sediment microbial communities from the Atlantic coast under amendment with organic carbon and nitrate - tdAd47.2 | ecosystem: Environmental > Aquatic > Marine > Coastal > Sediment | place...
TCCGTCCAATTACAAAAGCGGACGGATAAAAGAAGTTGTTCTCCAAAACGCGCGAGGTTTCGGAAATGTAAAGGCGAACTCTTAGTCCATCCCATCATTGTATTGGTAGTGGCCACTGGTTCCATCCAACCTTCAGGATAAGCCACCATCGTACGACCAGAAAGAAACTGCCTAAATTCTGGTCGGGCCAATAACCATTGTTGCATCAGCATCTCTGCCCTTGCAGTGGAGGGCATATCTCCATACTGATTATGTGCTCCTTCACTCAAGATCATATGTACTTCTCTCAACCCATTCAATACCGGATAGGCATCAGGATTGACGGTCATATCATCGGCTTGGTTGTAGAAACGGCTGACCAAATTGAGCAATCGATGAAAGGCTTCAATAAACTTGGATCGACTATCGGCAAATTGCATGCTTTTGGTAGCAGCACCCTGTAGGCGAATACCATAGTGGTGATCATATTCGTAGGCTCTGCGCCGAACCGTCAGGCGATGCTGCTCATCCTGAACGTAGCCCCATAATAAATTATTAAGGGGACGTAAAGGATCAAGTTCTAGATGTGCAAGCGGGTCTCTTCCTTTTCCCTTCATATTCTGGAATCGACGACTAATTGCATTCAAGCCCTGTACCATCATACTTTCTTCGTGCCAGTAGGACCAAATCAGTTCGAGATAGCAGGGGTAGGATAGTCTATCCGAAATCAACCCAAAACAGGTATTCGCCGTTTGTTCAAGATCAGGACTTAGGTATTGCTCAAATGCATCACCAAATGTCGTTAGTTTAAGATCCTGATCTTTTAATTTGTTTTTGATAACGGCGAGGTAGGGAATAATCCTTAATTTCTTTTCTACTACTGAAAAATTATTTTTTGGTTCTTCAACAATAGAAAGGAAATTAATTTCTTGCTGGTATTCATTCCACCATTTATCCAAGGCTGTCTTGTCAAAATTCCCATCTACTAATGGCACTCTTTCTTTCAATTTCTCTACATCCTTGTCCGTAAAAATGCCATCCACCATACAGTTAACTGTCACAAATGCCTCCGCAGCAATCTTAATGGATCGATAAGCATCTATATTCATAAAGGGTAAGGATCGGCTGCCGGACAGCCTGGAAATAGCTGCACGTTCCGCTTCCGCTCCTCTGTGATCGATCGTACAAAAAATAGCATCCATATAATCCTCAAAACGGCTGAATGACATGGCCTCCGTACCTTTAAGAATCAAGACCCACAAAGCTAGATCATTGGTTACCGAACTACCTGCGGGCTGCAATCTCGTGGTAAAGGTACTTGACAAATTGGTATTCAGGGTATTGGCTAGGCTGGAGATGCTATCCGTTAATTCGTCTGATGCTTTCCCGATGGAGTTGGCTACCTCGCTGGGTAATGTTGGCCCATCTGTGTTACTCTCTCCACGTTGGTATAGTAGCTCAAAATTCAGACGTAATTCATCATTGAAGGAGAGCAAAGTTCCTTTATCATCTGTAAGGGATTGCCCCCTCTCTTCATCTATAGCTACAGGCAAAGACAAGCGCGGGTAAAAGAGGGCTGCATCAGGTTGATAATTAGGGTTGCTAGGGTCTGGCGGGTTAACCAAAGTAGTCGTCCCTCCCCAATTAGCATGGAATTTCAATTTAACATTCCATGCCCAATCAAATAACTTTTCCCCCTCTCCCTGAATAGGATGGATAAGTACCTGAATCACGCTGTTTTTAAATATCGCCTCGTCGATTAGATTATTAGCTGAAATGCCGATATCCACGTACTCCAGTGACAGGTTTTCGTTTACAAAATTAAAGATGAAGTCCCTGAACAACGAAGTTGTTTTATCAATTACCTCACTCCCCTGGGGTAGGTTCACCCCAGTACCAGGTTGAAATAAAGAGCTATCACTTAACAATCTACCCAAGTCACTAAAACTCTCAACACTAGCACCCTGTTCTAATTTTAGCTCAGCAGAAATTTCGGAGGTGAAAGGCGTATTGGCCCCAATACGCGCCTGATTAATATCGAAATTAATCGAATGCAGGCTAAAATTGAGCTTCTCATCGCTGTCACCCCAAAAATTATAGCTAAGCCGTAAGCTTGAAAAATTGGCAGGCATAATTTTTATTTTTTAATAGACTTTGTCTAATGATTAAACATTTCTCTTCATGGCCCAATGCCGGAGCAGATCAGTCAATAACTTGGCCTCCTTTTCAGGAGATATCCGATGATCCGCCCTAGCTTGGCCTAATACGGAAAAGACTAAAGCAGGCCTCGACCTTTTGGCCAACATGGGTTTGGTTTTCCACTTCTGGTAGAGTGATCGTAAGCGCTTTGGCTGACGTTTTTGAGTGGGAAAAATACTCCCCACAGCTTTGCCCTTTAGCAGTGAAGGCCGATGGCGGATCACATGCTGTACAAAGGCAGGTATCGTCGCTTCCAACAGGGCAATTAGACGCCGTTGTTTAGCCGGCAATTTACCAACTGGGTAGAGGCGGCTCCAAAGGCGATTCAATTGTCCCCATTGTTTGTCTGGGTAAAGCGCCTGGCCAAATGCACAGCTAATTTTCACCCGAATCCAGGGAAAAGGATGTGGGTCATCCAAGTTCATCCGAAAAACAAAATATTTCGGCAAACTCACCACCCCCATCAAACCAGCCGTAGCACCGATGCCTAAAATACCGACCGACCAACAATCGGATAATATTTCGGATATCCAGCGCTCAAAAAGCGTCCATGCTTCGGCTCGACTAGCGTCTCTACGGCCTTCTTTGCGAAGAGTGTCTCGCAAGCTCGGTAGCAGCCCAAGTAGCGCTGCACCTTGATGCCCTACCTCGTGCACAAGCGAAGAAGCAATACCGCTAGACACCATGCGCTCGCGGGGCACCCGGATGACTGCTACTGGGTTCTTTTTACCCCCCGGCAGGCGCGTTCGCGCTCTCCGAATAGCGGCGCCATGTCCCCGATCCAGATAGGTGATCATGGGCGGTGGATCAACAAAAGGCCGAACGATAGACAGTGCATCTTTGGCGACAGTATCCAAACCTGCTAGCCAAACGCCTGTATTATGCTCCCCCCTTTGCGTCAATACATCGGCAAAGATGTCAAGTTGATCCAGCAAAGCATTGAATCTCAGCTTCAGCAAGGCAAATTGCTTTTGGCTTTTTGCAGCTGATGGCTGGGTTTTAAAGTTTGTGTTTCGAATAAACTGGTTCACCTCTTGCCGTAACTCTTTTGTCCCATCGACGAGCAATGTATTGATACCTTTTTGTGCCTGATCGGGTATATTTGCTGCCCGCACCATAGGCATTGTCAAGGCAAAGGGTTCGATTTGATTGAGGCGGGTCAACAAGGCTTTAGCCTCGGCAGTTAAATGTTGGCGATAGGATTTCAGGCCCCCAGAACGACGATCTTGGTGCCCTTCCTTACCCAACGGCCAGTGTGCCGGGAGCCTCTGCGCTTTTTTCCCATACCGCTAGCCAGTACTTGTTTTGCAGCTGACTTGACTGCTGCTTTCACCATAGCTTTAGAAGGTGGCCGACCACTTTGGGTAGATTTTGCTGCGGTTTTCCGAGCCGCGATCTTAGCAATTTTGACCAATTTCTTAGCCACCTCCATTTCTTGTTCTTCAGGGGCATAAGCTTCCAATTCCCAACGATCCACAAACCAACGACCCAAGTTGTGCCCTGTACGGCCGCCATAACGACCACCTCTGGGACCACCATACCTAGCCCCCAGGTAGCTTCCTACCTTACGGCCCAGTGATGGAATCATTTTTCGGCCAAAGGATTTCAGCTGTCCACCCAAATATCTCCTGGCTCCTCGGCCCGCGCTAGAATTCCAAAGTTTTTTGGCACCACCTGCCGCTCTGCGTATCAGACTTCCGAGGAACTGGTCGAGCTCCTCATCCCCTTGAACCGCTAGTAGTTCATAGGCTAATTCTTCCTCTTCGCCATCATATTCACTTTCAAACTCGTCCTCAAATTCGAATTCGTCCTCGAATTCTTCTTCATTTTCAAATTCTTCTTCAAATTCAAATTCATCATCGTATTCAAACGCATCATACTCTTGATAATCTTGCATGATTTTTGTATTTTATGAGGTTAATAAATTGAAGTATTAATGGGTGTTTGATGGGTAATCTCTATACCCCGAATAGGAAAATTCGATCTCCTCTGCGACGCCAGGTTCCACTTGTCTTTCCTCCTATTGTCCTAGGTCTTTTCAATAAACCCGGGGCGTGTTTTTTAGCCGCCTTTTTGATAGAAGATTTAACGACGGCCTTAACGGGGGCTGAGGACGGTGCCCGAACAGCATGAACGGCTGATGATCCAGCTAGGCGTACGAATCGGCGAGCGATTTCGAATTCTTGATCTTCAGGACTGAGTCCTTCCAGCTCCATTTCAAAAAGTCGAGAGGCCCAAGAGCCGAGCTTACCGCCAATTTTGCCACCTACTGGTCCGCCAAAAAAGCTACCTGCGACTTTACCGGCAATCGGCAAAGCAACCTTGGCCACACCCCTAAGTCCCTTTTTAATTCCGCGCCAAATTTTGGATTTACCAAATTTCTTGACGCCTCGCCAGGCTTTCTTAATTAGGCCTCCTAAGAATTGGTCCAGCTCTTCTTCACTAGTGATAGCTAGCAATTCTGTAGCCAGCTCCATTTCTTCCTCCTCGGAAAATGGTGAGATAGCAATTTCGTTGTCGTATTCGTATTCATCGTCATATTCATACTCATCGTCATATTCTGTTTCAAATTCATCCTCGTATTCATATTCTCCATTATCACTGTATTCGAGTTCGTCTTCGAACTCCATTTCTTGTAGGGTTCTATCTAAATCGTGCATGAAGCCTATTTTTAGTGATGAAAAAATCCGGCTGATTTTTGCCGTTTACAAAACCGTCATGACACTTCTATTTTGGCAAATAGTGTTCCAATGCCAAAAACAGGCCTTTTTTAGGTGATTTGGCGAAAAAAAATTCGGATGGCGAAAAAAACGGGAAGGTGGGCGAAAAAAAATTCGGGAGTTGGAGGGGTATAAGGTCAAAGTATGCACAGATATAGACCAAGCGTCCTGAGATTGTCCTTCTTTTGACAAAGATCATTTAAGGCAAGTATTCAGACCCCAAGTGTTTGCGTTCATAAAGACAAGCCTTGAGAAAATTACAGAGATACAAGCCCTAAGTAGGGAGATCATCATCAACTACTCCCATAGCAAGGCTGCAATGGCTTAAAACCGCAACTAAAATTGTTTTATTTTGTTATTAAATACAAATAATAACTCCTCCTCACTCACAATTAACTCAATAATAATAAATTCACTATTAGTGTTATATTTAACAATATATCACTTCAAGTAAAGTATTTCCTGAGACAATTAAATTTTAAACGTAAAGGTTACATGCTATTCTTTGTGATTCCTGATTGAAAAATTGTCACCTGATCTTGTAATTATTATTTAGATAGTTGACATAAAGGATATATACTTTTGTGAGAGAAACAAGGGCATTGTTACATGCTTTTAACTTTAAATAGAAAACTACCACTACATGAAACCCTGGAGCCACGATGCAAGCGAGTTGAACCCACAAGACATACCAGAAACTTACATCTACAAGAATCAAAACATTGAAGAATATCTGAAGCCTAGTTCCCATGAAAGGAAACTCTTTTTGATTGGTGCTAAAGGTTGTGGTAAGACTCTGCTTTTACGCTATAAAGCCTATTTGTATTGGAATAAAATGGAAAGCGATGAACAACCAGGTTATCGAGTCTCCGCCAGCAATGAATTAGTAGAAGGGCTAGAATTCGATATTGACACCCTTTCTCGAAATGAACTAAAGACCTTAGCTAACCTACAGACATGGAAAAATATTTGGAAATTTGCCTTAGCACTAATCGTCCTTCGACGCCTAAAGACTCCACTCCCAACGAAATTAGTCTCCTTAGAGGATGACTTCCCCCCTTATTATCGATTAAGTAATATCGTAACAGAATTGGTTACCAATCAATCAAAATATATTACTTCTAATTTCTTCAGACAGCATCTCAATGCAATGGCTGCTCTACTCAATGACATAAATTCCCCTTTTGTCTTGTTCATTGATCGTTTAGATCAAGCGTTAGACACACTACTTTCTAACGAAGAGTATAAATATTTCGATTCAAAAAACCTGGTTAATATACCTTTCAAAGTCTGGCAACATGCTCAATTTGGCTTATTACTTACTAGCTATAACTTAACTACTGCAACCAATAGACATATCAAGATTTTTGCTACTGCTAGAAGGGAAGCTTTGGACGTAGATACACAATTGAGGGCCAATATCACCAGTTTTTGTACGTTCCTCCACTATGATAAAAATGAATTAAAGGAAATCTTTGAAAAAAACATCAAGCATACACCAAAGCAATTCCTAAACCCAAAACCAGTACAGTCAAATTTGTATCAATCTTTTTTCGGTTTTGAAACCTTAACGCATATCCAGGCCAAAGATGAAAATCAAGAATTTCGAAAAGAACACGTTTTTGATTTCTTATTGCGTCACACCTTTGAACGTCCTCGTGAAGTTGTTTTAATCGGACGAAAAATATATGGTCAACTGTTGACAAGAAATTACCATGACTCACCTCTAGGTGTTAAAGTAGAACTAATAAGACGTGAGGTCAATAACACTTCTCATGAGATCATTTTAGAAAACTACCTAAAAGAGGTAATTCCCTCTTTTAGAGGAGAATACATTGATGCCTGTGCAAAAACATTTGAACAGAATTTAATATATCCAGAAGACTTGCAGAAAATTGATAGCGATATCATCAACTATCTTTATAGAATAGGGTTAATTGGCTTTGTTAGACAAGGAAAACAGTGTTTTTTACCCGCATCCAAACATATTCATAACATCAGAGAAAGGCTGCCAAAATCTAGTAACTATATGTTACATCCTTCTTTGGATCACCTCCTACAGCAAGAACATGAGTTTCATGATTTCTATAATGAATCATGCATTATCGGTAATGGGTATGCTTTTTATCCACCACCTCTATACTCTGCAAAGCGAAACAGAACTAATGATGTTGAATATTACTTGCCAAAAGCGATCCCAGGAAAAGGAAGCAGGGAAACGTCTTGGGAGAGGGTGAATATCCTGATTTCTGCTGAAAAGTTGTTTGAACGATATTTCATTGAAGAATTGGATGGAACTCGAATAGCTAATAGTCAAAAAATGATTAATAATGCACTAAAGATGTTAACTACTTTGGCTAATTTAACGGCGCTTCGGATTTTAAGAAAACGTTTCAATATCACGGAAGAGGATTGGAATGTTTGGGAACAAACACTTCATCATCGATTAAGAAATTTTGCTAGCAACAATGAATATTCAAAGAGAATAAGAACACTTGAACTAGACGATTTAATGAGTTTTGAAGTTAGGATATTTGGCCGACTTGTTGCAGCCGGTATGCTTGTTTACCTAGAGACAGATTATCAGACGGTTAGACAGGCGCTGCGAACATTTAGTTTTAACGGACGGCAAAATGATGAAAATGGTGATAGTGCAGTGCGATTCCTAAGACAGGCTTTCTTCTTAGCTAATTTACCCAATACTACCGCTCCGCAGACTGCTCCTGAACGTAGAAAATTACTTTACAGTCTATCCGATTTTGAACATACAATACTAAAGCGATGGTGGTTGCAATACACACATCATATATTATTGGAAAACCATCTCTTCCAAGACAAGCATATCAAATATTTGAATCAAATACTACGATAATTGGAACTTTTCTTACTAAAAAGAGCTTATGCTTGTGTTTGACTGTGGAGATATCATAAATCTTTATGATTTTATCCAATCTACCTGTTGTAATACAGCACCTTCCTATTACCTTCCTAAGAAGTTCCTAACAAGTATTTGATTATAACTATAGCATCCTGTGTACAGCGTACAAGCACTTTGTAAAAAACAAGGTTATTTCAGAATTTTGTAGTGTGAGAAAATTACAATACCATACAAAATTTCAAACCTATGGAACAATTCCTAATTACTGTTATCATTGTTTTAGTATTGGCTCTAGTACTAATCATCCATATTGTACGGCTTATTTTTCGTTTTTCTCATCCATTTTCAGCGAGTATGATTCCAGTGAGAAATGCGCAAACAGAAGCTAGTAGTAGTTCGGGGGGATCAGGAGTTCTCATTATAATTTTAATTTTGGGATTAGCTTATCTAACCATTAAGCACGAAAATGGAATAGAAACACAACCTAATCGAGCCACACACACATCACAAAATGTCAATATCCCTGTTAAAAGGAATAATTCTTCTAAATCAGAAAATGGAAAACCATCTTCAAGATTACCTAGCACTAAGGATGCCGGTGCAACGGCAAAGAAGCGAAGAGTCATTGCAGCAAATCGAGGTAGTACCGATGTACAAACCAATAGATATAATCAATCTCCCAGTTACTACCTACCAGATCAATTCCATGCTATACAAATTAACGCTTTCAATGAGAAGATCAATGCTAAAAAAGAAGCTAAGAAGCTAAGCTTGTCATTTAATAACATACGGCTAATTTTTCTAAAAGAAAGCACACCGTTTAAGTTAATCATCGGTCCGTTTCCTACTGCACAAGCTGCCAAAGCTTATCAGCAAGAATACAAGATCAAAGGATTCGTTCGGTCGATAACTCTTAATTAAGTAATGCTCAAATAATAACTATCCCGTTTTGCGCGGATATTTTGCTCCCCAACTTCTTCAAAATCCCGATAATTATCGGGACGCCATAGCCCTGCTATGTCTACGTTTTTTGAATCGTTGGAAACCAAAACCTCTCACGCAAATTCGGGAATTTATTAATTGCCCATTACTAAATCAGTACTAAGCCCTCTATGTTTGCCATAGAGGGCTTATCATTTTTTACTTGCAAGATCAGTTACAGCCTATCCCTCATAATCCACCTCCCGATACGCCTTAATCACGGCCAACTCTCCTTCTTTCCCTTCCGAGAAGTTCCGGTGCTCCATGCCATAAATACCCTCAAATCCTTTTTCGTGGATGTACTTAAAGACATTCTTATAATTGATTTCTCCGGTAGTGGGTTCTTTTCTACCTGGATTATCGCCAATTTGGAAGTAGCCGATCTCTTCCCAGGAAGCTTCCATGTTAGGAATAAGGTTGCCTTCTTGAATTTGCTGGTGGTAGATGTCAAAGAGAATCTTGCAGGCAGGGCTGTTGACCGCTTTACACACCATATAAGCTTGTGAAATCTTAGTGAGGAATAAGCCGGGGTGGTTGAAAAAATTTAAAGGTTCTAATACCATGACTAGATTATGCGGTTCTAGTATAGCAGAAGCTCGCTTGAGGGCCTCAATGACGTTGACCGTTTGATAGCCCATCTCCTGTCGTAGATCAAGAAAGCCAGGAAGAACAGTCATCCAGGTGGCGTTGGCTCGTTTGGCGGCATCCACGGAGGCTTTAATCCCTTTAAGAAACTCTTCTCTAATGGATTCATCATCCATCACCAAACTCGGCTTCTTGCCTTCTACTCGTCCGCCTACAAAGACGCCCATATCCATATTGAGTTGGGCTAGTTTTGCGCCAATTTTCTCTTGCATGGCAGGCTCGCGGCGCTTCAGGTAATTGTCTTCAAAAGCGGTAAAGCCTTGGTCTGCCATAAACTGAATCTCGTCCAAGGGGTCGTCTCCTGCGTGTTCTTTAAACATGCCGGTATGTGGGGCAAATTTCAGGGTAAACTTGGGTTCTCCTTTCGAAGGCGAGCCAGTTTTGCCTTCTAGTGAAGAGAAGCTCGCAGGTATAGCCGCAGAAGCTGCCAGGCTGGATTTGACAAAGGTTCTTCTTTTCATTCTTGGTAGTCGTTTTGTTTTAAAAATGTTTTGCGACGGAAAAAATAAGTTTATCCTAGCAGTATCTTACGTTCAGCGTTCATTAATTTTCAACTCGGCTAAAAAAAACTGTTCCAATACTTCTAAGAGAAGGCTTTCCAAATCCAAAGTGATTGGCATATTTTCATTAACTTTGAAATGTTGAGTAAGCACTCAAAAACATTAAATACCAACAATAATGAAGAAACGAAAAACACCAACTTCAAAGTCCTCTCGTCGGACTTTCATCAAACAAGGCGCCATCGCCTCCTCCATTTTTATTGTGCCCCGGCATGTCTTGGGTGGCGTGGGTTTTACAGCACCTAGTGATCAGCTCAATATAGCTGCTATTGGAGCAGGTGGAAAAGGGCGGAGTGATATCCGCAATGCCTCTGTGGGAGGTAGAGAGCGAGTAGTTGCACTTTGCGATGTAGATTTTTCCGGCTCAGCCAAAGCTTCGGTTGAGGCATTTCCCAAGGCAAAACTCTACCATGATTATCGAGAGATGCTCGATAAAGAAAAAGACATTGATGCAGTGACCATTTCTACGCCCGATCATGTGCATGGTCCCGCTGCTGCTTTTGCCATGAAGCGAGGAGTCCATGTGTATGTTCAAAAACCGATGACCCACAACATTCGCGAGGCAAGGATGCTCACCGAGATGGCTAGAGAGAAGAAAATTGTTACCCAAATGGGGAACCAGGGCGGATCTAACCCGCTATTGAAGTTGGTTCAAAAGTGGGTAGATAGCGGTAAATTGGGCAAAATATCCAAAGTACAAATATGGACCAACCGTCCCGTTTGGCCACAAGGTTTTGCCATGCAAGAACCTGATAAAAGCCAAAAACCAGCCGATTTGAAATGGGATCTTTGGCTCGGGCCAGCTAAATCAATGCCTTATACGCCTAACCTGCATCCTTTCAGCTGGAGAGGCTGGTGGGATTATGGTACAGGCGCCCTTGGCGATGTGGGATGCCATTTGATCGATATTCCCTTCCGTACCTTAGGTCTAAAATACCCAACAGACGCAGAATGTAGCGTAGGAGCTGTCTATACAAAAATGTGGAATCCTGATTATCATCCTGAAGGTTGCCCAGCGTCTTCTTTCATCACGCTGCATTTTGCAGCTACGAAAAAGAGTAAATCTCCTATCGAAATGACTTGGAGTGATGGCGGAATTCGACCTTCCCATCCTGATCTTATTCCTGCCGACCACGATATTGGAGGAACAGACAGTAAAAATGGGGTCTTGATCATCGGTAAAAAAGGTATCATTTCTACCAATATTAACGACAGTTCTCCTTTGATGCCCAAACTGTACCTCAAAAATGGCAAAACTGAATTCGGTCCAGAAGTAGAGAAAAGTGAGGAGCCAGAATATGGCCACCATCGCAAATGGGTGGATGCGTGTAAAGCAGGTTTCAATAGCAAAGAACACCAGGAATTAACCTCTTCTTTTGATTATGCCGGCCCCATGACCGAAACCGTATTAATGGGTAACCTGGCCATTCGCAGTTATATGTTGCAAAAAGAGAACAGCGAAGGTAAAATGGATTTCTTCGCGCGTAAAAAGCTCTTGTGGGATGGTGAGAACATGAGAATTACCAACCTGGAAGAAGCTAACCAGTTTGTCGGAAGACAATATAGAAAAGGCTGGGAGCTGTAATTAATACAATCGAAACACAGAGGCATGGAACGCGGAAGCATTTTTCGCTAATCTATGCCGCTGTGCTTCCAGTCTCTTCACCCCTCCGGTTTTGCGTCCCAACCTTCCCTCCGCATCGGTAAACCCGAATAAATATTGACAGAGATCTAAATCATCATGGAAAGGAAAGTGTTTTCATATAAAGGGAAAGTAGTATTTGAAAGAGTAAGCCTGCCCAAACCATTTAAACGTTTTCCAAAGCTATTTCAGGAGAATGAGGCCTGTTTTATGTATCTCGACAAAGGAGGTTTTGCCTTTAGGACACCCACTAGCTTGTTAGAGGTACATGAAGGGCAAGCTATTGTGGCCAAATGTGGAAATTACTACATCGAACAAATCCCATCGCAAGTCAGTAAGCATGACGCAATCTCCGTTATCGGCGCCTATTTTTACCCAGAAATGGTGAAAGACTTTTTTCAAACCGACTTACAATTAGTTGACTTTCGGAACAACTTCGATGTCCAACCGTCCATCGTTGAGCCGCTGATGAAGTCCTTTATTGAAGGGATGAATTACTTAATAGACCATCCAGAATTGGTGGATGATAACCTAATCATCAACAAGCTCAAAGAATTACTATTGCTTTTGGGAAAGACGGAACATTCCATCCAAGACTATGTGAATGCTTTATTCACGCCTTTTGAATATGACTTCAAAGAAATTATACTAGAAAATACTTACAGTAATCTATCATTAGCTGAATTAGCCCACTTGTGTGGTTGTAGTCTGGCTACCTTTAAGAGGAGGTTTAACAAATATTTTGAACAAAGCCCTGCCAAATACTTTTTGCAAAAAAAACTGGAAAAATCAATTCAGCTCCTTACCATTCATACCCTTCCTATTGCTGACATAGCTTATGATTGTGGCTTTGAAAATGTCACTCATTTCAACAAAGCCTTTAAAAGACAGGTCGGCCAGACTCCTTCTCAAGTTCGCATGAGCCAAAAAGACAAAAAGTTGAGCTGCTGAGCCACTTTCCGAAGCGATTTACGTCCCACTTTTGTGTCATCAATCAACTCTATTCAATCTAAGTTATTATGACACTAAAGCATTTTTTAACGCTCAACGCCATCATGTTCATCCCTTTTGGCATAGCCATGGTGACGGTTCCGTCTTTCTTATTTCCAATGCTTGCCTTGCATCTCGAAGCCGACGGTTTAGTAATGGCCAGTACAGTAGGCTCCATGTTGTTGTCCTTTGGCGTCATTTGTTTATTGGGAAGAAATGGCGCAGGCGCAGGCGCAGGCGCAGAGATGAGAGCCCTGCTTGTCGGCAATCTCCTTTTTCACAGCATTGATAGTTTCCTTACGGGGAAAGCCGCTTTGCTAGGCGTCATGAATGGGGCTGGCTATATGTTTTCCAGCATGCATTTCCTTTTTGCCATTGGTTTTCTCTTTTATCTTAGGCGAAGCTCTTTTTGAGCCTGTCTGCTGGCCGCATACCTGGAAGGTAGGTGGCGATATAAAAGCTGAAGCATGAGGGAAAAAATATTTTCACATGACAATTTAAGTAGCTGAACCTATATACTCGACACTTTATGGCGGGCTCTTTTTGCGTTATACTGCGTTAGATTTTCTTCAAGTAGCTTAGGCTATTATCATCAAACCTGCCTAGTCTAACACAAAAACACCCTCCTCCAAAATTGACGATTATATATATCCAGCCACTTATGATCTCTGAGAGCTTGTTTGGAGGTAGGCTTTGGTAGCGAAAATATTAAGTTAAGTGTTCTTGCGAGACTCATTTTTGGCAACATAGCAGCGCTACGGTGCCAAAAAATAGCCGAAGTAAGGTTGCTTAAATGAATATTTGCAGCCCGAATCGCTACCTCCAAACAAGCTCTAAACAAGACTTTATTATGAAATTATTTTTTTGTTAAATAATTAGTTGATGGCTATCTTCAAGTAGGATGCGCCTGACTTGGCAGTTCTCCATTTATTTTTTTTGTGACCAGAATAGCTTTTTGAGTCTCTATCATACAATAATTATGCAGCATGAATAAATCCCTATTTGTTTTTTGGTCGCTAGTTTTCTTTGGTGTTGGTACGATTGAGGCACAAACTTCCGATCCAATAAAAACACGAAAGCTCATCGAGCGCTTTCAGGCAGATGAACGAGGTCCGTATAAGGATATTCGCTGGTTCTGCCCAGATGGGACTATTATTCCCCCAAAAGAAAAGTGTTCGCAGACAGGTGGTGTGCAAAGGGCTCGATATAAAGACGAAGTGGCGGCCCTGGCTAAGGATGAACACTTGTTCTTAGGGCAAATTTTGTCCAATACGCCCAAAGAGGATTTTTGGGATGCCACGCATAAGCAGTCCCGCATTAAACAGTATCAGGTGGAAAAGTACCTGAGGGCCGTTGATGATGGTTGGATTTTGCGTAAAGCACAATATTACAGAGGGGCTATTCAGGTCGAAGATGAAGAAAACTGGGGCCTAGCCTTTTTCCATTGGCTATTAGCCGATGATGCGGTTTGGCAAAAGGACTTTTTCCTGCTACGGCAAGCCGTCAAGGACATTCCTCACCAGGGAGATAATTCTCGTTCTCAGATCGTGCGCGCGCTTTCCAAAGAAATAGCGGATGATTACTCCGCTTTTCAGGCGATTAGAATAAAAATACATGGCCAACCTGAGGCCAGTGACATAGAGAGAGTCAAGGAATTCCAGCAAAAGCACGGCCGTAGCTTGTCCAGTACTTCTAGCCGAAAAATGAAAGAATTGCTGAATGAAATGGAATTGTTGTTTGCACCAGTTGATCTCCAAAGTCTGGGAAAGTACCTAAAAAAACTCCCTCAAACAGCAACTGTAAGGCAAACAATTGAAGACTTCATTACACAGCATGAACAAACCGCCTACACCTCAGATCGCGTTTCAGCTGCGGCTGATCTATTGTGGCTGATCCGCAAAGATGGCTTGACGATAAAAACAGGGAAAGCGCGACTAGCCCTCTTAGATATTTCCAATCACTTGGAAGAGATCATTTTCAAGGAGGCCTCGGCCTGGAAAGCGGAAAACCCCGAAATGCTCTTGGAAAAGATTTGCTACTTGAACAAAGCCGCCGCCGCTGCTGGTTTTTTAGAAAATTGGGAGTATGAAGTTCCTACGGTCACTGCTCCTTTATCCTCCTCTATCCTACTGATAATCCTGAATGAAGTTTTTGAAGATAATCGACGACGCCTGGAGTGGGGAGCGGCTATGACCAGAGCTATTTATGGAGAAACAGTCAACCTTTTCACCACTTTTGAGCCTAAAGCTTATGGCTTCTTAGATGATCGAGTGCGGGCCTCCGTGCTCCTGCCATTAGGCCAGAGTATTAGTCAATTAGGTGATTTCCTGGCCGGGCAAGCCGGTTTATCGAATCAATTGCTAAACCTCCAGCGCCAAAGCGATGCCAGGGGGCTAAATCCAGGCTATGCTTTTGGTGAATTGGTGGTCATTGATGGCTTTCCGGAGGAGGTAGAAGTAAGCAAAAACAAGATTTATATTTTTGAACGCCCACCCGCCGATCTCAAACCCGTAGCGGGAATTGCTACCGTATCGGAAGGCAACATGGTATCACATGTTCAGTTGTTGGCCCGGAACCTGGGCATTCCCAATGCCGTTGTCTCCAAGCAGAACCTGGATGAATTGCGGCGCTTTGCAGGAAAGGAAGTCTTCTATGCAGTCTCCAATAAAGGGACCATCGTGATGAAGACCAGCGATCAAATGACCGCTGAGGAACGACAGCTTTTTGCCGTGAAACAGCGAAATGACGAACGCATTACTGTACCTGTAGATAAAATCCGACTAGATCAAACTAATGTATTGAATCTACGAGACTTGAAAGCCTCCGATTCCGGTAAATTATGTGGCCCGAAAGCAGCTAACCTGGGTCAATTAAAGCAGCTATTCCCGGAAAAGGTGGTAGAAGGATTAGTCATTCCTTTTGGTATTTTCCGTCAACATTTAGACCAAAAGATGCGCGGATCCGATGTGACGTATTGGGCCTACCTAAATAACATATTCGACCAAGCCAAAGTCAAAGCACAGGCGGGCTTAGCCGAAACAGAGGTGGAGGCCTTCATGTTGAGCGAAATGGGATTGCTAAGAAGTAAAATCCAAGACATTCCCATTCTGCCTAGCTTTGCCGCGAGCCTCGAAAAAGACTTTGAAACCGTATTGGGTGCCAAGTTGGGTGAGGTACCGGTTTTTCTCCGTAGTGATACCAACATGGAAGATTTGAAAGAATTCACCGGAGCAGGTCTCAATTTGACGCTCTTCAATGTGGTAGCAGCGGAAAAAATTTGGCAAGGCATCAAGGATGTTTGGGCGTCCCCCTATACCGAGCGCAGCTATAAATGGCGTCAGCGCTATCTACTTAACCCTGAGAATGTCTATCCTTCCATCTTGATCATTCCTAGCGTAGATGTAGATAACTCCGGCGTGATGATTACCAAGGGAGTGACCACAGGCCGAGAGGCCGATGTTACTATTGCCTTCAGCCGTGGGGCGGGGGGCGCAGTGGATGGTCAGGTGGCCGAGTCCTACTTATTGAGCGACAATGGAGACATCCGATTACTTTCGCCAGCAAGAGAGCCTTCCTACAAACGTTTGCCCGAATCAGGTGGTACCCAAAAAGTAAATGCCTCCTTTGAAGCACCGATTTTAACGATAGAACAAGTTGCTACCTTGCGTTTATTTGCCCAGGAGGTTCGCCGGGTTTTACCGCATGCGCCTGGGGTAGAGATGGAAGGGCCCTTCGACATCGAATTGGGCTTCAAGGATAATAAGCTGTGGCTTTTCCAAGTCAGGCCCTTTGTAGAAAATAAACGAGCCACTGCTTCTACTTATCTCGAATCCATTACACCGCTTATTTCGGCTGAAAAATTGGTAAATGTCAAAGCAAATTGGTAAAATTTAAAAGACTTTTAGTCCAACAAAATATGAAAATTATAGCTTATTTTTTCTCCTTATTGGTGTTAGTAGTAACACTTCCCGTCCCCCTCAACTCTTACCCTATTGACGGCTATGAATCGACCGGCATCCGTCGATTGGCTCGGCTACAGGCTGTGCTTGACGGAACGATAAAAGATACGCCTATAATACCAGGTGCACAGAAATCGATCAAAGATATTAAGCTTCACTTACTGGACACAAGTGGCAAGCCTTTGGATGAGCTTCCAACGCCAGATCCTGCTTTGCAAAAAGCTTTGAATGGCCTTTTCCCTCAATTACATGAAAGCTATTCCGTTGCCTTGTTGGATATTAGCCCTGGCAGCGAACCTCGTTATGCGGAAAGGCAGGCCACACGTGGCTTTCAGCCGGGCAGCGTGGGTAAACTAGCTGTCGTTACAGGTATTTTTTGCGAATTAGAGAACCTCTTTCCAGATTCTTTTCAGCTACGTCAGCAACTCCTTCGTGACCGAAAGGTGCGAGCTGGGAAATGGGCTATGACCGATTCGCATACCGTACCTTTTTATGATCCTGCTACCAAGAAATTTTTGAAGCGAACGGTACAAGAGTCGGACGTATTTTCGCTCTACGAATGGATTGATCATATGTTGTCGGTAAGCAATAATGGCGCCGCTGCCGTCGTATGGCGAGAGGCGATACTAATGCGCGTTTTTGGCGCGGAATATCCGAAACTTACACCGGAAAAAGCGGATGAATATTTCCGGACAGTGGCTAAAAAAGAGCTATCGGATTTATCTATTTCGGTTGTCAATGATCCCTTGCGAGAATTGGGTATTGATGAGACAGAATGGCGCTTGGGGACCATGTTTACTCGGGGTGCTACCGCCATTGTTCCCCCGCAAGGCGGCAGCCTAGGAAGCCCACGTGGCTTGATGAAGTTCTTCGTTGCACTGGAAGGAGGTAAGGTAATGGATAAAGCGACCAGTTTGGAGATCAAACGCTTAATCTATATGACCGATCGGCGGATTCGATATGCCGCTTCTCCTGCGCTCAAAAATGCAGCTGTTTACTTCAAATCGGGCAGTCTCTACAAATGTAAGCCCGAAGAAGGCTATCAATGCGCTAAGTATCAGGGCAATGTAGACAACTATATGAACTCTGTCGCGATCGTAGAGCATGGCGACACAGCGGTCTATGTAGTAGCCTTAATGTCGAATGTGTTAAAGCGAAACTCCAATACAGATCACAATAGCTTAGCGACCAAGATCGACCAAATCGTCACCAAGTAGTAAAATCTACTGAGGTAAATAGACTTTATTCTAAAATAAATTGTATGGAGCTAAATTATCTTTTAAAGCAAGCCTTCGTTCTTCATCAGTCGCGTAGCTATGGCTATGCTCCTTCTTCGAGCCTTGCCTTGCTTTAAAA
>Ga0070727_10002456_pt1 | contig 17901 bp, 18 predicted proteins | sample tdAd472_FD_66722 | JGI IMG/M metagenome (GOLD analysis project Ga0070727, IMG submission 66722) | Marine sediment microbial communities from the Atlantic coast under amendment with organic carbon and nitrate - tdAd47.2 | ecosystem: Environmental > Aquatic > Marine > Coastal > Sediment | place...
GTGTGCATGTCTAATGAATAAGTAACATCTGGATTAGATAAGTGATGGTATTCTATTAGATACTTAGTGACGCGGCTGATTTTTAGTCTAACAACGCCATGATTTAATCTAACATCACAAACATCTCCGACTTGTAGTTCATTGAGGGTTTTCATCTTTTTCCATTTCTGCAAATATAAGTTTGCGGGTGATGTAGTTCTTTAGTTCTCTAATGTTGCCGGGCCAGTCTCTATAAAAGAGGCCACCATAAATATCTTCACCGATTTGTATATTAAACTCTTTAATTAAAGACTGTTTAAATAATTCAAAGTCACCTTCTTCATCTTTCAAGAACTTATTAACTAATAAAGGTATATCATCCTTTCTATTTCTTAGTGGTTTAGTTTTAAGAACTATAACACTTAACCTGTAGTAAAGATCATTTCTAAAACTACTATATTCTAATAAATTTCTATTAGTAGCTGCTACTATTCTACAATTAATAGGCCGCTCATCACTTTCCCCAACTCTTGTAATAGTTTTAGTCTCAAGCACACGTAGAAGTTTGGCTTGTAGATCAATAGGTAGTTCTCCTATTTCATCAAGAAAGAGTGTTCCATTATTAGCCATCTCAAAATGACCTACTCTATCTGTAAATGCACCAGTAAATGATCCTTTCTTATGACCAAAGAATTCAGATTCTAATAGTTGCGGAGATATACCAGCACAATTAACTGCTACAAGTCTACCTAATTTACCTGTATGTAGAATCTGTGCTATTAACTCTTTACCTGTCCCCGTCTCTCCTTCTATTAGAACCGGCACATCTTTAGTAGATAGGTGTCGGGCCTGTTTCTTTAATAGAAGCATGTCGGGATCTTGTGTAATGAATGATGCTAATACTCGTTTCTGCGCCGCTTCTGATACTCCCGTCTTATTTAACATAAGCGCGGCATCATGCATTAGTTTGTGTATGTCTTGTGGTTTCATTAGTATATGCTATTTCTTTTTGTTATTAAATTTTGGCGGTCTTGGTGGTAATATACCATAACGCCACCAAAGTAAAAACTCAATAACATGAATAATAAAAATAAAAACAATTATTGCTGCTATAAAACAAATTATATCTATAAATGTCATATTTTCAATTCCTTTCCATTTTTAATGCTTCAACTTCTTCAATTAATTTATTAATCTTTTTATTACCTACTGAAACTGAATTATTTAGTAAATCAATTTGCTCGGTTAATAAATTAATATACTTATCTTGTAATTCAAACCTTCTTTGAATTATCTTATGCAATTCAATGTCATCAAGTGTCATTTTTATTTCTCCATTTCTAGTAGTTGTTTGTATGTATCAGCTATTTGCTGCCAGTATTTAATCTGTAGCTTTAAAGATGAAATGTGTTTAGATGCTTTCTCGTTCTTTTGTTGGAGTTTATATATTTCCACATGTTGATCACCTGTTTCATCTTTTAATTTTAATATATGTTCCTCAAGTTCTGCCATATCATCCATCTTTTTCACAAGAACATTAATTACTTCTTGCTTGGACATATCCTTGAATCTATTAATAAGTTCGGCGTCACTCATTTTTATCATAATCTATTCCTTTCTTTATTTGTTAATTATTTATTATCTATTTATAGTTATAGTATATCCACAAGATATACGCCAACCTCAGCTAAAGCTTCTGGTAATAAATGTTATTCAATATTCTCACCTACTAAATCGAATGCCATAGATACACCTTCACCATCATCACCTTGTCTATCTTCAGCTATCTGTTGACGGTCAATAGCTTCATTATCAATTCGGATTCCTGTATCTTCAGCAACAAGATCAACAAATGCAGCACGCCAAGGTTCTCTACTAGATGCAACCCCGCCCATTGCTTTTATTTTATCACCCATTAAATCACATACACGTTCTTCAATAGTTCCAGCATACCACAATATCTCTTGATAAACATCTGAAACATTATCACGACGATATGCACGTCCTAATACTTGAACCATATCTATTCCAGACCAAACAGGTGGAAGAATAACAGCACGAGGTTTTGTCTTATCTATATTTTGTGGATTGTGATGAATAGATAAACCAACCCCGCCAGCTTTAACATTTAATACCATCACATCTGATTTACCGAATTGAAATGCTGCTTTGTGTTCCGCTTTCTGCTTTTGAGATAGCGACCCATCTATTAATGACATCCGGGCTTGATCTATTCCATATTTATCTGCTTGTTCAAATATAGCATTAATAGTTTCTTTGAAATTAACTCCAATTATTGGAGCATAACCTTGTTGCATTAGATGTTGCGCTCTTTGTAGCATACGTGGAACTCTAACTAATTCAGATGCTTGTCTGTATCTAAGCATTGCAACAAGAACATTGACATGATACTTTGCATCATTAGGATCAAGTTCTTCTAATGCTTGTAATAGATCGTTAAATATATCCATTACCTTTTGCCGTTCTTCATCATTTTCAAATTGCAGACAAACATGCTCAATCTTACATTTATATTTCATGCGAGCAGTTTCTATACGAACAAACTGGTCATCTAATGCTTCCGTCCATCTTTTAATAGCAGCCATATTAAAATCAGTTGGAGCAGAGCGCATACATAAAAGAGCTGCAAATGGTCGCCATGTATCTTTATTAATAACATCTCTTTTATCTTCTGGTGTTTCGGCCATATATGTATACGGGTCTGATAGCATAAACTTGAGCTTTGGATCACATGGTGGAGATAATAGAAGGGTAAGATTGCGTAGTTCATCTATACATTGACCGGGAGTAGCAGACATACAAATGAATTGTGCATCTGGAAATTGTTTCTTTGCTTGTAGCATCATCTTTGTTTGCATAGAACCATGATTCTTGATATTCTGCACTTCATCTAATACTATTAAATCGGGTCGAATTAGCCAATCATTCCATTCAATAGATACAAGTTCTCTTTTAGTAGCTTTGATGATGAAGTTACCATTAGCATCAAGTTTTGGTGTATATTCACCAGTAATTGGATTCTTATCTTGTTCATATATCTTATACTCTTTCCACTCTTTGCACGTCCACATCTCTCCCATCTGTGCTTTAAGATCATTATATGATACAATAAAGATACGTTTATCATCTTTGAACTTAAATTTATTACAAAGATCATGGATCATTTGATATTTAACAGAAGCAGGTGTTACAATGAGAACTGTTTGCCACTGTCGTTCGTCTATTAAGAGACGGAGGAGTTTACCTAATACAAATGTTTTACCACTACCAGTTCCACCTTGTAGATAAATAGATTTACCTTCTCTTAAAGTAGGTAATGCTTTTTCTATTGCTCGTTCTTGTTCTGTATATGTTTGAACCAAGTCGTCATTATATACTTGATGCTCGAATGTTATTTGACTTGACATGATATTTCCTTTTATTGTTCGTTGCTAGAAGATGTTTGAATTACTGCTATCAATAGTGATGATGGAATAGATAGCAAGTGAAGTAAAAGATTGAAATGCTGCTCGTTATTAGTAAGAAAAGAGATCCAAAGAAAGATTGTGATATTAAGCAATAACAGGGAAGAAAATAGATTAAAGAGAAAGGTTTTCATTGTAGATAGTAGATAAGAGAAAACCATCCCACTAGTAAAAGTAGGATGGTATCTATTGTTAAGGTTTTGGGGCTGATTAGATGTTATTTAAAGAGAAAAATAAAATGGAAGAAAAGAAAAAGTAACCGGACCGTAGTGTTGTTATAGATTCAGTAATTGTTTATATTGGTTGAATAGCTTTTGATCCGTTAGAATTTTGCGTTGGTCTTTCTGTTTTATCCCTGCTAGGGTAAGAATTGCAGTGACCTTTTGTCGTTCTTTATCACTTAAAGACCATTGCTCAATCTTTTCTTGTCTCAATCTATTTTGACGTTCCTCTAATTCTTTAAATGCTTCCATCCCGTCTATTGCTATAAGATGGTATTCATTAAGACCAGTTCTTGCGTCACGTATATTTGTTTCTATCACTTTACATACTAGAATGTGATTAGGACACGCTAGAATGCTTTGTGCCGTAGCATTATCAATTAGACGATATGGCTTGCCACAAAGTAACAAGCGGACATATACGGCAAGGTTAATGGTTATCTTTGGTGTTTGCAGATTATCTAATTCCATGTTTATTCCTTTTGCTTTTGATGATGTTATTAATAGATATATGATTGTATGCTAATAGATGCATATACTAATTACTAAAAAAGACCCCACTATCTATTATTAGATGATGGGGTCATGTTTTAGAAACTAGCTTTGTGCTTCAGTTTCAATCTTCATCTGTGCAGCCGCTAATTGACTTTGCATCTGAACCATCAATTCACGCATTTGTTTTTGCTCATCACTTGATAATGGCTCCCCACTCATTAGCTTTTTATTGAGTGCTTGGAACTGGGTATAGGCATTAGCAACTCCAGCACGTCGGTCATGGAAATCTTGCTCATGAATGCGTTTCTTGAGTTCATCAACCGTGTTGCACTTATCATTCAGCTTTTGAAGTTCAAGATTCAATTGCATTATCAATTTGCTGAAGATAAGATCAAGACCGAATACTTTAGTCAATCTTGTTAAATTATCTATTGTTTGTTCTTCTTCAGTCAGCTTGATACCGTAGTATCGCTCCGGCTCTTCTCCTTTTTTCGCACGTTTAGCGATAAGTTCGAACTTTTGCGATACTGTTCCACATTTCGCATCTACTGTAAATGATGCGGGCATTTCATTGGTATTTGACATGTTCATGTTATTTTGTTCTTTCTATTATTTTATTGGTGTTTTGGTGATTATAGGAAAAATTGGATATTCCTTGAATTAACATTTATAATGTTTTTTAGGATTGATTCTTGCTCGTGTTTTTCTGCTGTTAGAAAGTTTTCAATAATTCTTTGTTTGAATTCTTTCATATGCCTATATGCAGATGTTAAATCATCTAATGCATCTATTGAGTTAAGTTCTGCTTTAACAGTGTAAAGCAATTCCTTTTCACATTCTGCAATTTTATTGTTTATGGCATTGTATTCTTCACGTTTTGTCATGTTATTTCTTTTTGTTTTTTGGTGATTATCTTAAACCACGTGAAATTTAGCTTAGTTTTTAAATTGTGTCAACATCTAATTGAATCTTTTTGTGATGATTTTGCGTATTGTATTGGTTATGATGGATTTGTGATTTGAATCATTAGGCTGAAAATCGGTGTTTTAAGGATAGGATATGGGCTTTTGGCTATGGTCACACTGGCAATGGCTTGAAATGGCTTAGAATGGGCATAGAGGGCTTGGAGTGGGCATGCTTGGGCAGGATACTTAGGGGTGGTTCCAGCCCAACCTTATAACTTCCCTGAAACCTTATAAACCACCATTGTAAGCAGGTTTCATGCCATAGATATAAGCCATTAACTATCTATTACTTATTCATCTAATATAAACGCCTGGTATTCACCTATTGCGCCGGATGGATTGGATTAGATGTTAAAAATCGCGGGCTGATCAGTTCTAAATCTATTCCATCTTCTATTTCATCTTTTTTCTTCATCTTCAAATCCTGTTCCATCTCCTTAATATCTAATAATCGACTTTTGTAGATAATCGGCGCAAAAAAGATAAGCCTGTTTATAAGAAAAAGCCCGTCTTTTTTTCCCAGCTTAAAGCTGAAAAGAAAAGGAAAATATAAGGTTATAAGGTTTTCTTAAAGTCCTATTTTTTAGATAGTTTATATTTTGTTTTTATTTTATATACTTTTTTTTATCTTTTCTTCTGTTTTCTCTATTTTCTTACAATTCTGAAAAAGACCAAGGGGTAAGTAATCTTATAAATACCTTCTCTAAAATATACCTTTTCATATCTTTTCTTTATAAACTATTTTCTTATCTATTCCTCTAGTATCTTATAGCCACGGGAAAAGAGAAGAAGTTATAAGAAAAAGATCAAATCATCATCAACATGCACCAATCTATCATTACCTAGTGTGTCAAATAGTTTATTGAATTATTTTCCCATCATCACCCAATCCCTTCCATCCTTTCTACTATACAACTAATAGATAGCTATAACGATAACGTTAATAGATAAAGTTAACGATAAAGCTCATCTATTGCTTCCATTCTTTCTTATCTCCTAACATATTCACCATCAACTACATATACCATCTCATACCATCTACTAGCTTTAACGATAAAGTACATTAAATATCTCATTATCTACTAATAACTTGCTCCATCATAGTAAATCGATCCTGTGAAAATCAATACCTCATAATTTAAAACCCGATCTCAAGTGCAATGTCGAACACTTCTTCTTATAAAAATTTTAAAATTTCAAGATTTCCATTTTTCGATTAATAGATAATCCATCTATTAAAAGCTAAGGATAGGTTGAATAATGATTGAGTGGAAGAAATGGTGATGATATGGGTGAAAAAATAAAAAACATTTTAACTTGGCATGATACTTGCTACATATAGGAGTAGGTAAGAACGTGGAATTGAGGCGCCGCGTTTTAGTAATAGATAAAAAAAAATAGAAAGATCGTCAGAGTTATGAATGCAGAAAGAGAAAGCAGGTTGAAGCAGTTGGAGTGGGATTTGATAGAACGTGGCTGGACGCGCGAAGCCATTGATCTAATACTTGGGTCGCCGCTGGTTAATAAGTGCATAGAGTCGTTTAAGCCTGAAGGTGAAGATCGGAACAGCTTCTTCAATTTCGGCGGAAAGATGGTAGCATAAAAGATGGCAGATATAACACCACAGCTAAATCAGATAATACTTGACCTTCTTTCACAAGGATTGAAGCCCGGATTTATTGCGGCGAACTTTGGTGTATCACCCGGCAAGGTTGAACAGCTACAGAAAGGACTTGTTAAAAAGAAAGAAGAGGCCGGAGTAGCTGTTAATGGGTCGCCATCTAATACAGAAGCGTTGAAGTTAATACAAGAGTCGCGGGAGAAATTATCTCTACAACTTGAGCTGGAAAACTCTGTTAAAGATCGTGAAGAAAATGAAGATAAGGTTGATTATATATCGCGGAGGCTCTATGGTAAAACGCCGGCCCAAACCTTGTTGGAGATAATTCAAGATCTAAAGCGAATAGGAGATACTAAGTCATTAAGATCAGCAGGTGATTTGGCTCTTGGTTTAATGAAGACTCAAATATCTGCTACAGGACTTCAGCATAATATAACGCAGGATCTAAAAGAAGAAAAAGATGATGGATCTAATAATAAAATAGATCGCCTTTTTAAGGCTCTTGAGAAAGCACGGGCGCGGACCCAATCAATAGATGCGGACATAATTAATAATGAATAAGGGGAAGTATCTATTAAAACCTCGGCGGGCAGTTTGGAATGATATATTTCAAGATCCTACTGAGCTATTGCACTTTTGTGATCCTGATATTCATTCAGGTTTAATGAAGGTGCATAAGTGGCAGCGTAAAGAACATTTACGATTTATGCGTGAATGGCAAGATCCATTAGAACTTAATGCTGTGATTCAAAATGATATGAATCTACGAGCAGCTAATGAATCAGGTAAAAGTAAATTTGTTGTAGCCCCATGTGCATTCTTCACTCTTTTCTGGACTAATTCATTATGTGTTATCACATCAGCATCAGGAGCACAGTTAGATAATCAGACAGCTCATTACATAAAACAACTTGCCCGCCACTTTAATGCAGAAATGGGCCAAGAGTTGATAAAGATCAACTATCGTAAAATCTCATTCTCTTTAACAGGTAGTGAGATTATCTTATTTGCTACAGATGAAGCAGGTAAAGCTGAAGGTTGGCATCAACGAGCACATAATTCTCCGCTAACTTTAATATTTGATGAAGCCAAATCTATTGATTCCTCGATCTATGTAGCAGCTTCAAGATGTCATGATGCACAAAGATTCTATAAAGTATCTTCTCCAGGTGAAGCTATAGGTGGATTTTACGACTCATGTAATAGTAAATATGCAGATACGACAATTGTTACAGCATATGAGTGTGATCATATTTCAGAACATCAGATTAATAAAACAATAGATACATATGGAATTGATAGTCCATTTACTCGATCTATTATCTTTGCTGAATTTACTGATCATGAGGGATTCATTTTTATATCTGCATCACATTGGGAAAGTGTTGTAGCTAATCTTACAAATAGGATATATGATGATGGTATATGGCGTATAGGAGTTGATTGCGCCGCAGGTGGAGATGAGAATGTATTAGATATTTGGCGGGGCAATAAAGAGATTGCGTTAATTCCTTTTAGAGAAAAGAACACTCAAGCTACTGCACGTAGAATAGATCAAGAGTTACAAGATCGTGGAATACCTAAAAATGGACCAAAGCTCCACTTCTCACTAGATGATAACGGTGTAGGTAAAGGGGTTAAAGATGGTCTATTGGAAAAAGGATATAATGTAGTTCAATGTGTTACACATAATGCGGCGAAAAATAAAAAATTGTATGCTAATAGAGGGGCCGAGCTTTATGATAGCTTTAAGATGATGTTCAATAAACATATTCTTCTCCCATTAAGTAATGAAGAATGTGAACACTCAGATTTAAGAAGGTATCAAATAGTAACAAGAGCCTTTAAAATGGCTAAAGGCAAGATGCAGCTAGAGGATAAGCGGGCCAAGAAAAGCAAAAACCCCAACTACAAATCACCTGACCGCGCCGATGCAACAGTTACAGCCTGGCATCAAACTAATCATAGTGAATTCATTCTTAAAGTAATTACCTCAGGTGTAATTAAAAGTAGAGAAAAGCAAGGTCTTGTTAAAGTGAGAGAAAGAGCTATTGAAATATATCGAGAAAAGAAATATGAATCAAATAATTTAAAACTCGGTATGACAGCTAACTCATCATTTAGACCTAAAGTTAGAACAAGAGCAAGCAGATTTTTACAGAATTTAAAAGATCAAGAACAATTAAAAAATAGACGTGGTTTAACATCAGTCCATTTAACACTAAAAGATTAAACAGATACAGAAATGCAGAATTCATTATCGACAGTTATTAAAGAAGGAACAGGTCAAATAGTCCCACAAAGAAAGGATTCATTTGATAGTTATGGTTTCTCACAAAACCAGGTCAAACATTTAATAGATACATGGGGGTCTGATGTTATTCCCACTGTTGAAATGAATAGAAAGCTCAGGGAATATGAGTTTGATATTGAGCAAATGAGAGCTGATGGAAAAATTGCCCCCGACTCTACATATATACCAGTCCGCGCAATAGATCTAGCGGTTAAGCGTGTAGCTGCGCGGCCCCTCAGTTTTGTAAATACAACCAAGCATTTAATTACATTTGAGTCTGAAGATGAAATCGGGCGGGATGATCTATTAACAAGACTAGCTAAAAACTTCACAAGAGGTTTTCGATATAAAAGATGGCTATTGGATCACATGAGGTGGATTGATTCAGCAGCATTTAATGGTCTTGGTTTTATGGAAGTGGAGTTAGATGTAACTAAACCACTAGATTATGCATTGTGTTATGTAGAGAACACAGATATAATGTTTCCAAAAGATACTAAAGACTCAATTCAAAATGCAGAATATGTGATTAGACGATATACAATGTCTATAACTAAATTGCGCGAAACTGTAGATGAGTATGGTTTCTCTAATGATCTGGTGGATAAACTTATCAAGCTAAGGATAAATCATAATGAACAGAATGAGACAGTTCAGAATGACGCAGAAATAAATACAGGTAATAGCAATATAGTCTTTTACAAGCTATTATTTAAAGACCCAAAAACTAATTATGTGCAAGTGGCCTGGCTTCATCCTGATCTTGATGAATGGTTAAAAGCACCAGAGGATCTATATCTAGGTAGAGATATGGAAACACAAGTCCTTCCCCAGCTTTCAGATGTAGATGAAGGCGGAATAGATATAATGTCGCCGCAGCCTCCGGAGCTGGTTACTAAATATGAGCCGATGCCCGAAACTGAATATCCAATCTTTCAATTATCATATGAGATAACTGAAGATACTAATTTGTTTTCAGCTAAAGGACTAGCTAAAAAGTTTGAGCCAACACAAGAAGCTCAATCTACACTGGTCAGTGCATATATTAATGGCGCCGCTCGATCTGTTGAATTTGTTGGCTCACCTAAAGAAGCTACAGATGTTACAGGATCAGAGCCAAAGCAATTAAATAAACCTATTGAAACAGGTAAGATGATGGATAGGCCGATGAACTTTACATCACTACCATCTCCCGATCCTAATATAATTAATGGTGTCAAGTTTCTTCAACAGATAATGGCCGAAGATACAGGAGATATTGCTTTCACTGTATCTAATAGACCTGATGCACGCAAGACGGCGAAGGAAATGCAGGTCGCTCAAAGTAAAGAAGAAGAACTTAAATCAGATATTGAAGCTCTTACACTTCTCTCATATGAAGATATGTTCACATTTGTTTGGGATCATGTATTAAATAGAGCACAGAATGATAAAGTTATTTTACTGACCAGCCCCGACTCTCCAGCTTCTAATGATCCCGTTCTGCAACGACTAAATGTAACTGTTCTTTTTTCGGCGAAGATCGAATTAATAGAACGAGCACAGCAACAGCAACAGTTGCGGAATGATCTACAGATATTCCAGGGAACACCAGCGGCGGAATTAATGATGCAGGACATTATTAAAGGAACATATCCAGAAGATGCGCAAAGATATTTACAATCAATGCAAGTAGGCGCTGCGCAAAAACAATTAATAGCTGGGCTTGTGCAGATACTTGAGTCAGCTATTACACCGGAAGAACTAAAATCTATGCCACCACAACAACAAGAGCAAGTGAAGATGCTAATAGATCAAGCAAAGCAGATGTCTGGCGCACAGTAGAAGCCAAGCACATTAGATAACAAAAGACGCGGGCTGATCTACTTAGTGTGATCAAGGGAATCAGCAACAAAGGTTAGAATACCAGTAGATGTTCGGCGAAACGTAAAGATAAACAAACTGTGCAACTGACGCCAACGCGCGTAGGTGGCGAAGCGGAGCGGAGCAGCAGCGCGTAAGGCATACAACCAAGCGGATCAATTAACAGCGAAGCGGCACTTATTAATACATAATAAAATAATGACACCACATCAACAACTAAAGAATGGTTTCCTTCCATATAGAGAAACAGAACAACAACCACTTCAGGATCATTTAATAGAGAATGACAGAATAAGAAGTGAATGGTCTAAACATCCAATAACACATGATTATCTGCTTTTGTTACACGAGAAAAAAGATAATTATGAAAAGATGTTAAGTAAATTTCAATCAGAGAAAGATGTTGTCTATCAATACAATCTCAAACTACAAGAACTAAAAGAAATAATAGAAATAACACAAGGAAAGTTAAACTAACATGGAAACAGAAGAGCAACAAAAAGTGACAATACCTGAGAATCCATTAGACATGGTTAATTCAGGTCATCGTGGTGAACGTCGTGTAAAAAATGCTGAAAAGACTGAACAACAAGATACTAATGAAGATTATTCATTTGATGATCTTGAAGGTTTAGATGTTCAGCCATTTGATGCGCGTAAGAATAAAGAGGAAGAATTAGCAAATGAAAATCCACCTGAACTAGAAATTGATGAAGATGATCAACCAAATGTTGCCGATCCATCAGATGATACTGAACAGCGACAAGAAGAACAAGAAGAACAGCAAGAAGAAGATTTAAAACCTTTAACAATTGTTCAACCAACTGTTGATGATCCTGAAAATCCTGATAAACGCGATTATAGCAAGTATCTTCCTGAAGATGCTGAGCTTTTGAAAAAAGTTCCTAATCATGTATATGATCAAGTTAAACAACGCTTTGAGGATTTTAAAGCAAAAGAAGATAAGCTAAAAGAATATGAACAAAAGCAAGTTCCAGATTCTTTTTATGAAAATCCTGAAGCATATAAGTTAACTGATACATATAAACAAGCTGAGCAACAAGCTAATGTTACTTCTATTCTTGTTGATCATTATAAAAATGAACTTAACAAATTAGACACAGGTGAAGATATTACTGTATTTGCTGGCTTTAATGAACAAGGTCAACCCATTACTCGCACGATACAAGCTGTTGAAATTAAAAATGAAGACGGTGAAGTTATTGGCAAAAAACATCAAGCGAGTATTCAAGGAATTCTTATCCAAGAAATGACTAAATACTCTAATCAATTAGAGCAACAGTCAGCAGCAATGAATCAAGTGAAACAGCAATTCACTGGATCATATAGTCAAGTTGTTGAAGGTATCAAAAAGACTGAGCAACAATTATTCCCCGACACTGATGTAGATGATAATTATAAAAAGAATATGCAAGCTATGCATAATCATCTACCTCAGCAGTTTAGAAATCATCCTTTAGCTGGACTTGTTACTAAAGGTTATGCTGCATATGTGAAAATGTTTAATGCTTTGAAGGAAGAAAATAATAAACTTAAACAGCAGCTTGGTTTGAAATCGACTAAACAAAATGATCAGGCACGGGCCGGTGTTACTACATCTACAACTAAAGCCGGTCAAGCAGGGAAGAAAAAATCCGGTGACTTTTACAATGTAGATGAATTTATGTGATAGATTATCATCTAAAAATTAATTCAATAAACTTAGCAAGTTGGCACGATTCCTGCTTTAATATCGTGTGTGTATGTTATTGATAGTGGAATTATGATGGGTGGAGATTAAACGCCTTCATCCATCATCCACTGTTAATCATTACATATCATCTCAGATGATCTACATTTTATTTGCTTCTGCAGTCAAGGGCATGACATTAAAAGCGTTTATTTAAATTTAACTTTTAATGAAAGTTTTTTACCATGCCTGTATCATATGATTTGCCAAGAGCAAATAGTAATTGGTCTGAAATTGACCGTAATAAATACAACAAGTTAGATTTCTATCTAGCTATTCTCGGTGCACGTAATGCATCATATTGGCCTACATATCAAAAGATGTATGGATCTATTGATTGGCAGCCTAATATGGGCACTACCCTTCGTGGTGTTCTTGATGAGCCATCACCTATTCAGCGTTCTGAAGCTGTTCCTAATCTGATTGATACTGCTCCTAAAAAGGATGTTATCGAAACAGAAGAAGCAACAGAAGATGCACGTATTCGTCGCCACAACTTTGAGTCTAAACTCTTTTCTTTTGTTGGTCCTTTTCAGGATTTCATGAAGAATAAGATTCCTACTCACTCAAAAGATATTATGCGACAGATGGCAATCTTTAATGATTTCTTCTATCGTTCCTTCATGTTCCATCACGCCACATCTGTTATTGTAGCTGGTGCGGGTATTGATGGTAATGGTGAATCCTGGTTGAAACAAACCGGTGTTCCTTCACATAATGATCCATCTACTGATTTTACTGCTGCTAAAGATGCTGCATTTCGTCAGAATATGATTGCGGCTCTTGGTGAAGATGGAACGCTTAACTTCAAGCGCATGAAAGCATATGCTAATTACTTGCGTGAGGAATTGTTCGCTGATCCATTTGAAGGTGCATATAATACTTCTGAGGCAACTAATGAGACAATCAAAGGTAAGTATTGTTTTGTTGGTGCTAATGAAACATATGCAGCTCTTACTGAAGATGACGATGTTATCAGTAAGAAGAATGATGTAATGGATTTGGTCCATTCTGAATTCTCTGGTCTTATTAATGGTTTTGTTCTGTATAAAGCAGAGCGTTATCCATTGCGTATGGCTGAAGATGGAACATTCCCATATCCTGAAATTCAAATTGAAGAAGGTCCATTGAATAAACGGACACGAATCAATCCTGATTATAAGAACGCTCCTTATATGATTTCTTTCCTTTGTGGTGGTAATGCATATAAAGGAACACGTATTGGCCCTGCACCTTCTGAGTTCTCTGAGAAGAATGTTTCTAAAGAGAAATTCCATTCTCTTAGCTGGAATGGTGAAGTTCGTATCACTGATGATGTTCTTCTTAATTACGGTGGTGGTGTCTATGACACTAATAAATATGGTGAATATCTCCAATTGTATGCTGATGCAGTGTTTGGTGCTATTCCTGTAAATCGTGATCATGTGATTCCTGTTATTCATAAGCGTTCAACTTTGCTGTAATTAATTTAATTAAACAATAGATAGAAAGAGAAATGATTATGAAAAAACTTTTTTCACTTATTGCAATGATCGCACTGGTCATGTCGGTATCTGTCAATGCTGCAACATCAAGTGTTGTCTTTGGTGCTAGCGGGTCGACTGATCTAGTAGATGGACTGGTTGATTCAAATACTACAATTAATTCAGTAACTATGGCAAATGCCTCAGGATCTGCAATTACTGTTAGTATTTACAATGCGCCGGTTGCATCTGATGAAGCCGCGGATCTGAGTTATGTGATTCCATCTTTTACAGCATGGACTCGTTATTCAACTAACATTGTTGAATCATACACTAACTTCTTCGGTGTTGTTCAATCACGGACTAATACAGTTCAGTATATGGCTGAAAATACTTTCGGTCCATATACTAATTCATATAGTGCAGTTAATACATTTGAAGTTCCTGCTAATACTACATTAACATGGACTCCTGCTACAACTGTAATTATGGATATTGGAACTGTTGTTCAAGTATCTGCTACTAATCTAACAGCTACTGTTAACTATAACGTCCGATAAAAATTAACCAGTGTCGCTATTGGTTGCTCAGCTAGGTGTAGATCTTATGTTCTGATGGTCATTAGACTACACCTAGCTTTTAAATAAAAACCTTTCTTAATATTATTTATGTATTCATATCAAAACAAATTCCCGCGTAATATTAACCATCAAGCCTTAGTGGATAATATCAAAAAAGGTTTTTATGGCTCTGATTTAATAGCTGGCACTAACGAACATGATGTAAGTGACAAAAACTATGTATGGTGTTACTTGGAAAATCCTTTTTCAACTAATGCTGTTATCTCATCATTAACTTGTATGATGTTGTTTGATCCATCTACAGGTGAAAATGTTGAGCTTAGTGAGACAATTCAACCTGGAACAAGTTTATGGCTTCCTGGTATTATTCGAGTTAAACTTACATCAGGTAAATTGATCATGAAAAGATCGAAGTTTGATAACACACGTAAATTTGATGCCTTACTTGGTATCGTTAATTTAGATTCATAATGTTATGGGATACAATTTTGGAAAAGAAAAACGAGAGCATGATTGGTTGATGTCTATTATTCAGAACATCACTAACAGTCTTGCTGAACTTAAAGGAATTATTAACGAGGGTGATGCTCGTGGTATTTTCTATCGTAATACATATGCTGATGTAAGAGCACTTGACACAGCCGATCACAATGTTGCTTGTTGGACATTTGGTAAAACTACTGTTGATGATGGTTTTGTTTCAGTATTTGATTGGGTAGCTGGAAATGTAGATGCTGATGATGGTAATACTACACTTCGTCCTAACGATTTTAATGCATCTATCGGTGGAACATGGAAAAGGAGATTGTAAGATTTATGAAAAAATATATCATATTATTGTGGTTGGCGTTAATTGCCAATGTTGTTCAAGGTCAGCAGCTTGTTAGACAAGTTCAAACATTAGCTGATTTGGCTAATGTTGCTGACGGTTTTCAATCTTTGTATAATGTTCAATATGGTTATACAGAGGGTGATGGTCTTGGTGGTGTTTTCTTTTATGATTCTAATGGTGCAGCATCTACTAACCTTTTTAATGTTATTGATTCTAATATCATTTCGGGTCAGTGGGTTAGATCAGATACATCACAAAAAGAACTTCGTTTAAGTGATGCTAACAATAGTGATTATACAGGCTTTCAGGCACCTAGCACTTTAGCTGCTGATATTATCTATACGATGCCTTCGACAGACGGTTCGGCAGGTTATGTGTTATCCACTGATGGGTCAAAAACACTTACTTGGGCATCTGCTGCATCACTTAGTTCTGATATTCTTGCAGGTATTGCAGGGACAAAAGTAATTGGTCCTTCTATTTATTTTGACGGGAGCAATGATTATGTAGAGGTGGCTCACGATTCAAAATTTAATTTCACCGATGGGACTGACGATTTGCCATTCTCTATTTCGGCATTTGTAAAAATGACGGACGCTATAAACTTCCGTATCGTGGGTAAATACCTAACAACCAACAATACGCGTGAATGGAATTTTGGCACTGCCCCCGCAACGGGTACTCTGAGGCTCCAGCTTCGTGATGCATCAGGTTTCAGCCCCACAATCAATTCTAACGCAGCATTAACATCTTACGAGGGGCAGTGGATACATGTTGCGGCTACATTTGGTGGAGCTGGTCCTAATAGCTCTAACGCATTTGCGGCTGCTATGGCCAGCAATTCTGCGCTGTATATTAACGGAGTAGCTGTAGCCTCGACTACTGCTGATTTCGCAAGCTACGCAGGCATGAGCAATACGACTGCTGATTTGAAGATTGGTTATTCAGATGCGGCTTATGCCAAAGGCTCCATCCGAGACGTCAAAATCTTCAACCGAGAACTCACAGCTTCCGAAGTGGCCGAACTCGCCCGTGGCAATGATTTGGGATTTGCCGATGAGTGGGCTGGGGCGAACGGGGCTGTGTATGCCAGCGATTTCAGTGCTGGTGTTGATGGGTTTTCGGCAACTAGAGGAACTGCCGCTGGTAACATAGATGCTATTGGAGGGCTGAATGACAATCTACGCCTCACGTTGGACACCTCAAACAATACTCACATCTTGTTTAAGACTATAGCTGGTGCAGCTTCAGGGAAGCGGGTGCGTGTTACTGCTGATGTATTCATCCCATCATCCAACACCGTAGTTGACGGCGTGCAAACAAGCTGGGATGGAGCTGGTGAGGCAAACTACGCATCGCCAACACTTGATGCATGGTTTCGGGTTGAGTCAGAACATGTTTTAACTTTGTCGTCTAACACGCTGAGATTTAATGCGATGGACGGAGGAAGCACCACAGTAAATGATGCTGCTGGGGCCGATGTTCTGTATATCCGAAACATAAAAGTTACCGAAATCGGCACCCTTGCAGACTTCCGAGCTGAGCAATACGACACCAGCACCAACAAACTATACGACCTGAGCGACAATGCCTTTGTCGGAATAGGAACCAGTGTCAGTCTTACTGGGCGCGAAGTGCCTGTGTATGAAACCGGAGAATACACGCCAACTTTTAGCTTCTCAGGCAGTGCAACCGGATTGACCTATGGCAATCAATACGGACGTTACACCAGAATCGGGAACATATGTCATGTGACAGGTGGGATTACTTTGACTGCCAAAGGCAGTGACTCAGGCAACCCTAGAATAACCCTGCCGTTTACAGCATTTGTGGAAGATGGTTCAAATTCCGTGCAGGGTGGTTCTGTAACTTACGCAACGAATTGGGCCTCTCTGTCATCTCCACTTACTCCGTGGGTAGTCAGTGGAAGCAATTATTTTTTGGTGTATGACTGGGATGCCGCTGGCGTGACGTCCGTTAATCAAGCGAATGTGACTGACACCACAAATATCAGGTGGTCTATCACTTACCGAATCCAATAATTCAGGACAAAACTATGGACCGCAAAATCACATATCTAAGAAGCATAATCGCTGGCATTGACGCACAGCTTGCAGCCGATAAAGGAACTACGATCAATTTAGTAGATTGGGGGGCAACAGGAATTGCTGTTCTTGATGATACTAATTTTGGTGCTACAACTTCTATTAGTGTTACTGGAATTTATCAAATTCAATAACTTTAAATCAAGCATAACCAAAAACAGAAAGATAAATAATTATGCCAACAAAAGTAGATTTAGTTAATCATACGTTAACAAGTTATCGTGCCAAACTTGCAGTAGATGGTAAGA
>Ga0070727_10002457_pt1 | contig 17901 bp, 10 predicted proteins | sample tdAd472_FD_66722 | JGI IMG/M metagenome (GOLD analysis project Ga0070727, IMG submission 66722) | Marine sediment microbial communities from the Atlantic coast under amendment with organic carbon and nitrate - tdAd47.2 | ecosystem: Environmental > Aquatic > Marine > Coastal > Sediment | place...
TGAACTGGGAATCGCAGCTGATACTGGAAACGCTCAAAGCGGAGGAATCGTCAAATGTTCCTACACCAAAAGATATAGCACATTTGCCAGCTATCGTACAGCAATGGCTAAAACGAGCAGGCGTGATAGGGCAGGAGGTGACTCAACAGGTTTGGCTACAGCAAATAGGGCGAATGAAGACCCAACCGGATGGAGCATGGCTGCCTTTTGAGGCGACGCAAAGGTTCAATGTTCAAGAACCCGCCTTTGTTTGGGACACTAAGGTTGAAATGAAGCTACTTTAGAGGATTGGTTGGTAGAAGCGGTAGACCACAAAGTGCTTGGCGGTTATCGCATTCCTTATCAGAGCAAAGTGACCTGGCAACTGGCGACTGGCGATTTTCATTGGCTCGATGTAGAAGTCACGAAGATGAAGATGAACAATAAGAGTGATCAGCGCTAAATTATTAAACTATCATTCAAGCGATCAAGCCGCTCAAAATAGCTGGCCAATCACCCAGACTATTAAGTGATTAAAACCTAATGTATAATGAGAATCAAGTATTTAAACCAATTGATGGTCCTCTTACTACTTTCATTGTTTTCTTGTGAAAATCAGAGCCCCACATCAGATACCCCACTCAGTGAGGATGAAGAGCAGGCGTTTATCGAACAGGGACGACTGATTGCTGCTACAACTTTTGCTGCTTTATCTACCAAATTACAGGAAGCTTTGCAGCAAGGAGGGCTTAAGCAAGCGATAGCTTATTGCCAGCTTGCAGCTATCCCGCTGACGGATAGTTTATCTGTAGCACAGGGTGCTGAAATTCGAAGGACATCTCTCAAGTTCCGCAACCCTCAAAATGCACCCACAGCGGCAGAAAAGCTGATTTTAGAAGAATATGAAAAAACGATAAAAGCAGGGAAGGCGTTGAAACCTCTCGTTAGGAAAAATGAGAAGGGGCAGATCGCCTTTTACGCTCCTATCAAGGTAAACGCATTTTGTCTGCAGTGCCATGGAGAACTGGGGCAAACACTTCAGGAAGAAGACTATGCTATCATTAAAGAACGCTATCCTGGAGATCAGGCTTTGGGGTATGTGGATGGTGATTTGAGGGGAATGTGGCGTATTCAATTGACAGAAAAATAGTAGGTGAGCAAGGCCCCTGATACCGCCACCCGAGAGGACAATGCCGTAAGTGGATTCACACATGGTTTTTGATTTTCAATCCCGCAAAATCATTTCAAATCGAACAATACCTGCATCTACTTCTGCCCGTTGAAGTTTTCCATTTTCGTAATAATACCAGTTTTCATTTCCTTTTGAGTTGATCTTTTTATAGGAATGATTCCCCATAGGGTAAAGGGAATGGAAGTTGGCTGTTTCTTCGAAAAACGAGCTTTCCACATCAATCGGCTCTTCAAATAGGAGCAGAATAGCAGGGTAGGCTATCGGATCAGAAAGCCATTTTTCTCGTTTCCCTTTGGTCTGAATATGATATTTATCTCCTGTCCATGTTACTTGCGTGTGATCCCGGGTTTTTCCATTTACTTCAATAATGGCATTGGACGAGTTGAGTTGATCCTGTTTCATCGTCACCTCGAATTGAAACAAAACAGCAATCTTTTTAAGGATGTGGGCATTAATATGTGTATAACTTTGATAGGTAATTAAACCCTCCTCTGCTGTTTTTATCGCTATCAATTCGCCAATAATCTTATCATTCCGCACTACATCAAAATGAAGCTTTTCAACGGGTACCTCATGTGATGGAAGGAAAAACAGCCAGCAGAGAAAATATGAAAAATACATAGGAACTGATTTGATGGAAAAACCAGAAATCGATAAAAGTTGGTGCAAAGTTTGTTGAAAAGCGATGCTGTTGAGGTGATTAACTTCAAATCTCTTTATGATTAATATCATCCTATTCGACGCTACTTAGCTTGGGTTTTGATGATGATCGGGTGGTTTTAATCATGACTCGACCATCTGTGATTCACCTCACTGACTCTAAGCTGGAAAGCCCTTTCCTTTGTATTGCTAATTGAAGTTGATTTTAAATAGATAGAGGATTTATTTGCAAGTACTTGTAGGTGGGTCAGCCTCCATCTTAAAACAACCTTTGCTCATCAAATTAAATCGTATAAAAAATGGAAGATCAAATCGTAAATAATATGCCTCGCATTGGAGAGAAAGCGCCGGATTTTGAAGTCGTGACGACCACCGGAACTTTGAAACTATCAGACTACAACCAAGGTAGTTGGGTGATCATGTTTTCCCATCCAGCAGATTTTACGCCGGTGTGTACCACCGAGATGTCGGCCTTTGCCCAGCAGAAAAACTGGTTTGCCGATCGCAACACCAAATTGTTGGGCCTCAGCATCGATAGTATCCACTCGCATTTGGCGTGGGTTAACAATGTTCGGGAAAAAACGGATGTATACATGGATTTCCCCATCATTGCCGACCTGGATATGAAAGTGGCCAACTTGTATGGTATGCTGCACCCGCAAGAGAGCACCACTGCGGCTGTGCGTGCGGTTTTCTTTATAGATCCCAAAGGGATCATCAGGCTCATTATGTATTATCCACTGAATGTCGGACGGAATATGGAGGAAATCCAACGTTCGTTAATTGCCCTACAGACCGCTGATGAATGCCATTGTGCGTTACCGGTCAACTGGAAACCAGGTGATATGGCTATAGTCCCTCCCCCAAAAACTTTGGTGGAAATGGATGAGCGGATCGCCAATACAGAATATGAAAAAGTAGACTTTTACTTGGCCAAGAAATCGCTGAATAATTGAAGCAGCATCAGCTAAATTCATCAGTATTTCATGGCAGTTCCTTTTGTTGCGGGTTGCAGGTTGTCGAGTTGGTCAACTCGTTTACCCGTAACTCGCAACAAGCGGATTGTCCCACTTCAAGCCTAATTCAATTGAATCCCTTTCTATGAAGGTGAAAACCTGGGAGGACTCCTATTAATTTTTAACCGGCCACCAATCCGGCTCTGGAAAATCCCGCATAGGGCTGTAGCGAGTATAAGTCTCAAAAATTTCGGTATCCGGCCCTACCATTCGGGGATCACCGGTGGCATTAAGTTTTTCTTCCAGGGTCTGACGCAGCCGAAGCTCTATATCCCGATAGGCAGCTTGCCCACTTAGATTATGCAGGCAGGCAGGATCATTCTGGATGTCAAAAAATTCGAATTCTGGGCGTTTGGCATAGGCCAAATCAAAGTACTGGCGGACACTATCGACCTTGTAGTTTTCAACTAGAAATGATTTGGTAGGGCAGGCATCTACATCTGTAAAGGCCCAAGCAGAATGATGCACACCACTTTCATCCAGCCCATACATAGGCAGGAGTTGTCCGTCACTATCCGGCTGGATTCGTTGTGGGGCTCCAGCAGGCCAGCGAACTGGCCGCTGATTCCAGGTGAATAAATACTGTCCATCCCGGATCATCCGCTGAGGATAGCCCAGGTTTTTATACCGTGATGCAGAATGCCGCTCTCGGCCGCTATAGGCGTATTGTCTGGAGGCATCCACCTGTTCTTCTTGTTCACTGGTAAGAATGTTCAAAAAACTCTTCCCAGAGATGGGCAACATGCCATCAGATGGTGTTGCGGTCAGTTCCAGAATAGTAGGTGCAAGATCAACAAAACTGATGAGATCGTCAACCTGCCGCCCCGCTGGAAACGCTCGGGGATAGCTGATGGCCATTGGCACGTGAATACCGTATTCATAGCCATTGGCCTTGGCGCGGGGGAAAGGCATCCCATTATCGGAAGTAACGATAACAATGGTGTTTTCCAATTCACCAATAGCTTCCAGTTTTTCCAGCATCCGTTGCAGGTGCAAATCAAACCATTCGATCTCTACGGCATAATCCAGCATATCGCTTCGCACGGTTTCCACATCCGGAAAAAATTCGGGAACGTCTACATCTTCCAGTTTCTTCCCGCGTTCCAAACCGATCCCTTCCTGGTAGTTCCGATGGGGTTCGGTAGCGCCGTACCAGAAGAAGAAGGGTTTGCCTGATTCCCGTTTTGCCAGAAAATCTTCAAAATTTGCTGCGTAATTGATCGCATTTATGAAGCGGCCGGGGCGCTCATCTTCCGGTGTCCCTTCCTGGTATCGGATGGAAGAATAGGCCTTACCCGCTGCATTTTCTTCCCGAAGTGAATCAATCTCTCCGTACTTGAACGGCCCAACGCCCTTGCCGGTATAGCCAGTATAGTAGCCGTTGCTTTTAAGCATATCTACAAAGGGAACATATTTCTTAAGCCAGCCGGAAGCATGCTGCCCGGATTGTTCGTTTTGCCAGTGATAACGGCCAGTCACGATGGCACTCCGAGAAGGCGCACAGCCTGGAGAACCGGCTAGGCAATTGCGAAAATAAACACCATTCTCTGCAATCCTGTCAAATGCTGGTGTATGGACAAATCGCGCACCAGCAAAACTGGTGTGCGCAAAAGATTGATCATCACTGATGGCAAATAAGATGTTGGGTGTAGTATCAAGCCCCTCCTGCTCAGATGAAGAAGGGTTGCAGGAAGACAACAAAAAGAGAAAAAACAGTAAATAATTCAGCCATTTCATAATAATAGGATTGTCTGTGAGCAGTGTTGAAGAACTAAGAATAGGTTCCAAGATAAAATAAAAAGGACTAATTATACCCCGGGTTCTGTTCCATTACCGCGCCAGTATTACTTTCGATCTCACTAAATGGAATTGGAAATAGATTGTGATAAGGTTGCACATCCACACCAAAGTTTGACGATACTGGATTGCCGTCACAATAACGATTGGTGCGATCGTACAATAGTTCCAGGCGATTTAAGGTTAGCCGACGTTTTTCCTCTACCCCTAGTTCCCGCATTCGTTCATCCAGGATGTAGTTTATGTCTACTTCATCCGAGTTTACCAGCGTGGCCTGAGCTCTTCCCCTGATCACATTGATATCTTCGGCGGCTTTCCCCTGATCTCCATTTCCCAAATGCGCTTCCGCCCGCAACAGGTACGTTTCCGCCAAACGAATATGATATTGATCGGTATAAGTACTGCCCGCCGCAGAGGCATTCAGGGTCATCAAGTCTGGATCAACGAATAATTCTGGAGGATGATTTCCAGGTGTGGTGACTTTTGACTGGTAAGGGTAAAAAGAACGAATAGTATCATCATTGACCTGGCGAAACAGATCTCGATGTGCTGAGAGCATTTGTCCAAACCATTCCGACTCGGGATTATTGAAGGCTACATCACGGATGAAATTATGCTCGGAATTGCGCATATCGTCCCAATTTTTGTCGGCCCAAATCCCATAGTTAAAGTGGTTGGTGCCGCGAAAACGCCCAATACCTCTGCCCCCTGTATAATCGGAGACTCCTAGTGGTAAAAAGGGATTGATCCCCGATGGATCCGCATACTTAAAGGTATAAGGTCGTGGTGCATGATCTCTTTCCAGTTGAGCACTGGTATTGCTTCTGCTGTTTGAAGAAAGTGCCCCTCCTGGCGTATCGATATCCTGTTGCCAAACCCAGATGGCCTCGGTATTTCCTGAACTCCGGTTTTGATTCCCCTGTCGGAAGAGATCCCAGTATATATCTCCCTGCTCCGACATTCTAGACCCGAAACGTCCTGTCATTAAGCCCATATTCGGATCATTGATCACTGTTGAAGCGGCTGCGATGGCGTCCGGCCAACGTTTTAGGGCAACATACACTTCCGCCAGTATGTGGTAGGCGGCCAGATCGGCTACTTGCCCGTCTGCCACTTCTGTAATTCCCGGTAGATTAGCCGCAGCAAAAGCCAGATCGACAGCAGCCTGTTCATATACCTCTGTTCTAGAGGCCCGGACGTAATCCGTTTTTGGCCGGTCTACTTCTTCCAGCTCAATGGGTACGCCGCCATACAAATGGGCCAGATTTCGATAGGCCAAACCTCGAAATAATTTCGTTTCGGCCTCTACCTGTATTTTTTCGGTATCCGTCAGGTCGGCGTCTGGCAATCTACCGAGAATAATATTGGAAGAGGAGATGATCTTATAGTAGGATTGCCAATGATACAGCGCCTGGACTGACTGAGGCGTCAGCGTAGCCAGATAACTACCGAAGCGTTGATTCAATTGCTGCGCACCATTGAAGCCCAGGTCCGTTCCGTAGATGTAATCGAGTGGTCTGTGCTCGCCACCAGATATTGTTGTTCTGGCCCGTTCGTATAGGGCATAAATAGACGAATTGAAATCATCAATGGTGAGGAAGGAGTTTTCCGGACTGGCAAAATCCAGCGGCGTTTCTTCCAGAATGGCGTCTTCATCACAAGCCTGAAAGCACAACGAAAGAAGTAGTAGTATAAAAGTGAAGGTATTTTTAATCGTATCCATGATTTTCTAGAATTAAGGTAGCAAAATGAAAAACGTTAGGGCTTAAAAGCTGGCATCCAGGCCGAAGGAAAAGCCAGTTAGTACTGGCCGGCCGGAGGCTCCGAAGCCTAAGCCCGTTTCAGGGTCCCATCCTTCCCACTTGGTCCAGGTTTTCAGATTTTTACCACTAACAAAAAGTTTAAAGCTGTTAAACCCAATGCGCTGGAGTAGATCATCGTTAAGGGTATAAACGAGGGTAACATCCTGAAGCCGGATAAAACTCCGGTCGCCATAGTAGATGTAATCGATGGCTGGTTCCTGATCCAATCGACGATAGCGCGCATCAGGATTGCTGGGTGTCCAGTAGTCAATTTGAGTCCAGAAGTTATTGCGACGGATATTGTCTGCGCTACCGAAATCATTCAGCGTATTGCTGCCCAAATACCCATTTTTCCCTCCCTGGATAGAGTTGATGAAAAAGCGCAGGGTGAAATTTTTGTAGCTTATTTCATTCAGAATGCCGAAGCGGTAAGCTGGTTCCTGTCGGCCAATAATTACCCGATCATTAGGTGTGGCCACTCCGTCGCCGTCGTGATCCACGATCCGATGGGTACCCACGAAGAAACCTGGGGGGGCGTCTTCTCCCAGTTGGATGATCCCATCCGATTCATAGGTATAGACAGAGTTGATGGATTCGCCCAGAAATAAGCCACTGGCTACCAGGTCATCCTCTCTTCCGTCGCCGTCAGCATCGAGGTTGATTAGGGATACGATTTTATTATTGTTGGTGGCCAGATTGAAAGTGAGGTTCCACTGCAAATCTTCCCTACTGACCGGAGAGGTATTCAGGACCAATTCCAGTCCTCGGTTCTCGATCTCACCGACATTGGTGGTAATTTGATTAAAACCGGTTACCTGTGGGATGGATACGTCAAAGATCAGGTCGGAAGTAGTGGTAGCGTAATAATCCAGTGTCCCGGAAATCCGGTTTTGGACCAAGGTGAAATCCAGACCGAAATTGGCACCAGTAGTCGTTTCCCAACTCAGGTTTGGATTGGCCAGGTTGAGGATTTCCTGACCGAAGAGGGTGGAACCACCATCTCCGTATACATAAGCAGGAAAAGAGGACAGCCGGGCCAGCGAGGAATACCTGCCCACCAGATTGCCGTTGGTTCCGTAGGAGAATCGCAGCTTGAGGTTATTGATCCACTCATCATTCAGAAACGGTTCTTCGCTGATCACCCAACCCAAGCCCACGGATGGGAAAAGGGCCGTTTTTTGATTCCTGGCAAAGCCGGAAAAACCGTCTCGCCGCAATGTGGCCGTCAGCAGGTATTTGTATTTGAACTTATAGTTGATGCGTCCCATCTGGTACAGATAGCTTTCATCCCAGGCACTGGAATTAACCAATTGGATACCCCCAAGCCCGAGGTCGTTATAGCCTAGTCGTAGGTTGCTGTAGTTAGAACCCTCCGCAACAGTCTGTTCAAAACTTCGCTCTCGGCGCCCATATACGAAGGTCACGTCCAGGCTGTGCACATTACCAAAAGTTCTCTTGTAGTTGAGGATGTTATCCAGCGTCCAGTCGTACCAGCTATCATTGACCTTTTCGGCATTGCCGGCGGCGCTATTAGCATATTGATTAGCTGTAAACTGGCGGTTCCAGCGATAGTTATTTCCAAAGTTTAACCGATAATTGAGCCCCTTTATAAAGGGGATATTCACATCGGCGAAGAAATTGCCGAACAGACTGTTCCGTTTGTCGAAATTATCGGCCAGTGATACGAGGAAAGGATTCGCCAAGTTGGCACTGTTGGGGTTGAAGATGAATTCGCCGTTCTCGTCCCAGGGTGTTACCAGCGGGGTCATTCGAGTTAAAATTCCCAGATTGGGGGAGGTTCCACTGTAATCCGAGAAGCTACCGAAGGTTTGCGCCCCTATGCTGAACCAGTCGAAGATCTGGTTTTCAATATTGATACGAGCCGTGATTCTTTGAAATTCGTCATTGAGAACAAATCCTTTCTGATCGGTGAAGCCGCCGCTCATGTAGTAAGATATTCTGCCCTCCGAGCCGCGCACACTCAAATTGTGGGCATTGATATAGCCAGGGTTGGTGGCGTTATCCCACCAATCGTAATTGGTTCCGTTCTCAAATCCCTGGCGTAAAGGAACATCATTGACAATGTCGGCATACGTCCAGTTCGCTCTGCGCTGGGTGTAATCAGGCGCATCGAAGGAGCGTTCCCAATCAATATCAAAGGATTTTTCTATAAACCCATCCCGGTCAAATACCGTCAGTTCATTACTTGGGTTCTGTGTAGTATAACTGGCCGAATAATTGAATACGGGCTTGGTAGACTTGCGGCCTTCCTTGGTCTTGATCAGCAATACCCCATTGGCGGCCTGAGCACCGAAAATAGCCATGCTACTGGGGTCTTTCAATACATCTACTGACTCTATGTCATTGGGATTCAACTCATTGAGATTGCCAGTGAAAATAATCCCGTCAACAATAATCAATACGTTCTGATTGCCATTAATGGTGGTGGCACCTCGGATGGAAATACTCGGGTTTTCCCCCGAAGCATCTACCTGGCCTATATTCAGCCCTGGCACAGTGCCTTGCAAGGATTGTACCACACTTACATTCGGAGATTCTCGGAAAGATTCAATATCGGCCCGCATGATCGCTCCAGTCAGGTCTGACTTCTGCTGCGTCCCATAACCGACGACCACTACCTCGCTGAGGTCAGTAGCATCGGTTTTTAATACGACATCTATGGTCGATAAGACGCCAATGTTGATTTCTTGTGAAGAGTAACCGATATAGGAAATAAGCAGTACTTTCGCATCTTCAGGAACATTGAGCGTAAATTTGCCGTCCAGATCAGTGACGGTACCTATTGCGAGGTCTTTGACAGCTACACTGGCACCGATGAGGGGCAGACCACTTTCGTCCGTTATGGTACCATTGATCTCCCGTTCTTTCAGCAGGACTTCTGCGGAGTTGAGGATATCATTGACTTCCAAATGGTTATCCCCACTATGTTGCCGGATATGAATATTCCCTTGTTGTTCCAGCTTTTGTATTTGTTCGAATTTGCGCTGAATTTTCCGGATTCTTTTCCTTTTAGTCCGGTTTTCTTTGAATACGATGTAGTACTTGTTCGTCAATTGCTTGTAGCGCAGTCCGGTTGCGTCCAGCGCTCGGTTAACGGCCGTTTCCAGTGACTCCTCAGCCCTGAATTCGAAATTAACCTCAATATTAGAGAGTAATTTGGCATTGTAGGTGATGATCACCTGGTAGCGCTCACTGAGGTGGTCCAACACCTCACTCAGCGGTTGCTCCTGTGCCGGATAGTTATTCCCTCCCAAGGGAGAAAACCCCATAAATAATAAGATAATAATGACGAATGGCTTGAAACCTGCCTGTAGTTCCATAAATTTGAGTGTTTAAAATTTAGTAACTCTGCTGGAGTAGGTCTTGGGGATCTGCTCCAGCTTTTTGTTGAAGTTATTCTGATCCGCTGATTAAGTACCTTTTCCCAGCGGTTTTCATTTGTAAACCGTATACATTTCGAAGGGTTTCCAGGGTCACCTCTAGATCTTTAATGGGTACACCACCCGTGATGGTCTCGTCAAGGAGTTCTTCGGTCTGAATTACGAATTGTATGCCGTAGATATCTTCGATCTCAAATAATGCCTCCGACAAGGGCGTTTTATCGAAAATGAGGGTACCTTCCCGCCAAGACACGACCTCCACCGCAGAAAAATCCTGTTGGTTCTCCAGCAGATTGCCTTTTTTCATGGAATAGGCTACCACATCGCCTGGCTCCATTTCTATAGGAGGCTGTTTGTCACCTGCCATTTCGAGACTCACTTTGCCCTCTTCCAAAAAGACTTCTGTTCGGTCATTCCGTGCATTGATATTGAAAGCGGTACCCAGCACCGTGACGGCAAGGTCAGCGGTGATCACCTGAAATTGTTCATTGGTCAGGGGTTGCTTTTTTACCTGAAAAAATGCTTCTCCTTCCAGCCAAACCTTTCGCGGATTTCGTCGATAATAGATCAGTTGAGAATTGGCATTGAGGTGGACAATAGAGCTGTCAGGCAGCAATGTCTCAATTTGTTCTCCATATGGAGTAGACAATAAGACTTTTGGGTTGTAAAAAAAGGTAAGATAGGTACCGGCGCATAACGAAAATAACAATAGAACAGCGGCCGCCGTCCATCGATAACGATACCTCTTCAGGTGCTTCACCCTAGTTCCTTTCTCTACCACCGGACGGGGCTGTTCGAGCCGATCCAGGAGCTTGCTCAGGGCTTTTTGCCCAGCGGGTTTATCGATGGTAATAGACCGAAAAGGGACGCCTTCTACCAGTGATCTAGCTATTTTGGCCAGTTCCCAATGCTGAGGATGTACATTGAAAAAATGTTCCCAATCAGCAATATCCCGCTCATTACTCCGATCGGCCCAGTTGCGAAAAGAGGGATCCTCCAACCATTTTTCCAGTAATTCAAGTTGCTGCTCGTTTAATTTCATTAGTTCATTTTGAGCGTTGACTATCTGTTTCCTTATTGTGATACACAAAATGGAATCTTATACTAGTGTTTTCCAAAAAAAAATGCTGAATAAGGGCTGGAAGGCTGGAAACCTAAGCTGATAACTGTGAAATTAGACGAAAGAGGTTGGGCTTCAACAGATGGGAAGAGTGATCAAAAGCCAGGGAAGGAGATAGCCCATAAACTTTTTGAGCTTTTCAAATTTCCTGATCTTCTTTAATGCCTGATACAGGGTATTGAGTACGGTTTGGTTGGCCATGCCCATGATCTCAGCGATCTCTTTAGTGTTTAGACCATTGTAGTAGCGCAAATAAATGGTTTCTCGCTGGCGCCAGGATAAGCCGTTAAGCGCTTCAAGCAATAGTTCCCGGGTCTGGAACTTCTCTTTTTCCCTAGACATGAGATCCGTTTCAGAAAAGCCGATGTCGATGCAGTCACTCCACCCGGTCTCTTTATTTTTACGTTGCCCAGCAAGGCGCAAATGCCGGAGTAGGCGATTGCGCAAAGCCTTAAACAGATAAGCTTTTACATGGGTAATTTCACCGTATCGATCCGGAGATTCCATTAGGTGGATAAATAACTCCTGAATAGCTTCCTCTACCGGTTCCCGATCACTTACCACCCGCATCCCGTAATGTAGTAAGTAATCGTAATATCGCAAAAAGAGTACCGATAGGGCTTCCTTATTCCCCTGGCTAAATGCTGCAAAAAGTTGCTTGTCATTCAAATGCTCCATTTGCTTTGATTTGGCTGCAAGGTAAAATTTTTTACCATGTTCTACAATGCCAATTATTGTTTTAGCTACTATTGTTTTTTTAAAACATTATTCTAAATCACTTCAAATCTGTTCTTTTGATAGCTGGCAGGTATCGCTCAAGCTCAACTTTTTTTAAGAAAAAATATAATAACCCGATCCTATTCGATCATACCTAGCCAAAAGGGAGAATTTGCGTGTGATCACCAACATCTCCCTCAGAACCTGGGAGTCCAGCATATTACAGGTGTTTTCTATCCACTTTGCAGACAAGCAAGATAAAATACGAAGGCGGAAGTCAGAAAGCGGAATGTTTCCAGCCTTCCTTTTTAGGGCGATCAGCCAACGCTTGCATTAAGATCAGATATTGAAAATCATAGGCCTCTTGCAGGAGTTGCTTGCGCTCTTCCGGTTGTTTGACTCGCTGGATCTTTCGGGTCAGATAGAGAAGGTGGTATACCGTTGTTCAAGTGGGCTATTGCCTTTGGAATTTGGCATGTAGAGATAAAGGATTTATTACATCAACATCCGTTATGGTGAAATCATTCCTTTTGAACCTAGGCTATTACCAGTACTTACTTGACGGTTTTAGGGTACATGGCTCATAAATATTGCAATTCAATTGAAAAGCTATTAAGATTTTTTCTAATTTTAATAGTGACTCACGTACAAAAACATATACTTTACAAGACCGGATTTAACCCTACTTTAGTGCTGGCAATTCTATTGCTATCAGTCTACTATGCCACAGCACAACAAAGCCTTTCCTTTCGGAAATATCAGGAAGAAGATGGCCTTTCCAATGGCTTTGTTACCTCCATTTATCAAGATAAAAGAGGCTTTCTTTGGCTGGCTACTGCTAATGGCCTTAATCGTTTTGATGGATACAATTTCCATATTTTCAATTTTGATCAAAATGATTCCACCAGCCTTAGCCATCAAACGATTTGGGCTATCGGAGAGGATACTGAAAATAAGTTGTGGTTTGGTACCATGGAAGGGCTCAATCAATTTGACCCTTCTACCCAATCGTTTACACGCTTCCTCCATGATCGCAGCAACCCGACTAGTCTTTCCAGTAACCATATCGAAAGTATAGCGTGTGACAAATATGGAGACATCTGGGTGGGTACTGACAAAGGAATAAATCGTAAAAAACGAGGCAGTAAGACCTTCCAAAGATTTTGGTATATCCCTGATAGTTTGCGGGCGGTGAAGTCTATTATTCAAACCCAAGACAGTAACCTTTGGGTCGGTTCTAAGGATACGCTTTTTCAATTTGATTATCGACGAGAGCAATTTTTTCCCTACCCGCTTCCCTCCTCCGTTGATCAAGATGCTAATGAGATCAGACTGGTTTATGAGGATGAACAGGGATACCTTTGGGTAGGAACGCAATCGAATGGTGCTTTCCGATTTGATCCGCGTTTACAGCTATTCACAGAACACCTGGTCAATATCCCCAATAATCCCAATAGTCTAAGCCATAATCGCGTATCAGCTTTCGCAGAGCTGAACCGAAAACTCTGGATAGGAACCTATGGGGGTGGACTTAATGTTTGGGATCCCGCCAGTAGGGAAATGACCAGATACGTTCCGGACCCTTTGAAACCAGCCGCGGTTAATTCTGAAACTATTAGAGCGATATTGAAGGATAACACTGGTAATCTGTGGTTAGGTACTTTTTATGATGGTCTGTATCAATTTAAAGCAACACAAGACCAATTTCTAAACTTCAGTCAGGCAAGTGGTTTATCCGCAAAAACGGTGAATGACATAACAGTTGATCAAGATGACCAAGTTTGGCTAGCTATGGCAGATGGCGGCCTAGGCAAATTTGACGGTAGAGAGAAACGTTTTGTAAGCTTTCTGACACATGATGCTAATGACCCGAATAGCTTACCTAATAACGATATTCGGGGGGTCATGGTAGATAATAATGGAAGAATCTTGCTAGCCCTTGCAGCGGATGGTTTATGTCGATATGATCCAACAGATCAAATTTTCCATACCTTGGTTCCGCCTACGGAGAAAGGTACGAATGAGTGCATAAAATGGTTGGAACACCTCCTTCCGACGGATAATGGAGATATTTGGTTGGGCACCCAAGAGGGTTTATGCAAATTCAGCCAGGCCGATGGCAAGGTTTATTCTTACCCACTTCCTACAACGTCAAAGACGGACATAGAACACGAGGAGAATACTTATGTCACTGACCTTTTGCAAGATCATAAAAATCAATTGTGGGTGAGTACTAATGGAGGCCTAAATCTTTACCACGAGAAAGTAGACACCTTCTCTTTTTACCCTTACCCCCATCAAATATTAGCTATATCGGAGGACTCAGAAGGTACATTGTGGCTTGGGACAGTGGAAGGTCTTGCAAAATTTGATTTTGCTTCAAAGAAGATAATAGAGGCTGGCTATTCCAATGCCTATCAGAAATCCATTAATGCGCCTATTGAGGATCATCACGGACGCTTGTGGTATGGTATGGGAGGAGAAGGAATTCAACGGTTAAATCCTGGCACAGGAGGACTGGTGTTCTACAATAAGAAAGATGGGATCGTGGGAAATCACTTTTGGACTAGTACCAAGACAACGGATGGCTTCTTGTATTTTGGGGGAACAGAAGGATTTCTAATATTCCACCCTGATAGCCTCCGTGATGAACGCAATATTCCTCCCATTGTCTTAACTGCTTTTAAGCTATTTAATAAGGAGGTACCCATCCGGGGAAGTCCCGCCGATACCATGGACGGGCCTTCTCCATTGATTCATTCTATCACGGAAGTTGAAGCGGTTGAACTCCGCCACTGGGAAAATTATTTTTCCCTTGAATTTTCGGCCCTTGACTTCACAGCCCCAGAAAATAACTTGTATCGATATCAATTGAAGGGTTATGACGAAGATTGGATTGAGACGAATGCTCAGCGGCGCTTGATTACCTATACCAACCTCGATCCAGGCACTTATACTTTTCGAGTGCAAGGCGCTGTGCCGAATGGTGCTTGGAGCGAAGACTTGGAGGCTAGTCTGGATATCACGATTTTAACTCCATTGTGGCAGACGTGGTGGGCCTACTTACTCTATAGCACCTTGTTGTTTGTCGTAATTAGCACATTTTATAGATTTCAACTCCACCGAAGAATAGCAGAAAATGAGGCTCACCGATTGAAAGAACTTGATGTCGAGAAGAATCGCCTATTTGCAAATGTAAGCCATGAATTCCGTACTCCCTTGACGGTCATTCTTGGGATGGCTGGAAAGATACAAGAAGATCCGGCTAAGTGGCAGACTAAGGGGCTGGAATCTATTACTAGAAATGGCCACCGAGTACTTCACCTAGTCAACCAGATGCTAGATTTATCCCGGCTAGAAATCGGTAGACTCCAATTGGAAATGCAGCAAGGCGATGTCGTCCTCTTCATCAACTATTTGGTGCAATCCTATGAATCCTTCGCTGAGACGAAGGAGATCCATTTGGTACTTCGCCAGGAGGTGCCGAGCTTAATTATGGATTACTCTAGTGATGCACTGAGTAAGATTATCGGCAATTTGCTTTCAAATGCACTTAAATTTACACCCAAGAAGGGGAAGGTGGAGGTTATTATTTCCTCAGTGGAAGATCAGCTGCAGCTTGAGGTGCATGATAACGGAACAGGAATTGCAGTCGAACACCTCCCTTATATTTTCAATCGTTTCTACCAAGTAGATGAATCTAACACGAGAAGAAGTGAAGGTACAGGAATTGGATTGGCGCTTGTAAAAGAACTTGTCAACCATCTCGAAGGACAAATCCAGGTTGACAGTGATGGCCGTACTGGAACCAAGTTCCAAGTAAGACTCCCTATCAAAAGACAAGCGGAAGTTAGCTCGCAGCTGGAAATGGAGAGCAAACCGAACTTCATAGAAACAGGGAGTCGCTCTGGGACTATTCTTTCTACGCAAGAGCTTAGTGATTTGCCACAGGTTCTGGTCATAGAGGACAATGAGGATGTAGCTGAATACATTGGTAGTTGCTTATCAGGACGATACCAAGTTCAGTTTGCCGAGAATGGCCGAATTGGATTGGAGAAGGCATTGAATTTAGTCCCTGACTTAATCATCTGCGATGTCATGATGCCAGAGATGGACGGATATGAAGTCTGCCGAAGGTTGAAGCAAGCCAATAGTGCTAGCCATATTCCGATCGTTATGCTTACTGCTAAGGCTGATATCGCTTCTCGCCTTCAAGGATTGCGACAAGGGGCAGATGCTTATTTGGCCAAACCCTTCCACCCAGAGGAGTTAGAACTACGATTGATCAATCTGTTGCAATTGAAGGAACAGATTCAGTCCTATTTCCGGCAATTCCCCAGCGGTTTGCTTCCCAAACAGGCTTTTCCGCAAGAGCGCGAATTCTTGAAGAGGATTAGAGAAACCCTTTTGATTCATCTATCTGAAGAAGATTTCGGTATTCCAGAACTCTGTCAGGCTCTTGGGATCAGTCGCTCGCAACTTCACCGCAAATTAAAGGCACTTACGGGAAAGTCCACTTCTATGATCGTCCGCTTGATCCGCCTAGAGCAAGCACGAAACTTATTGATGGGATCAGATCTTAACATTTCGGAGGTGGCGTACCAGACGGGTTTTAGTAATCCCAATTATTTCAGTACTGTTTTTTCCGAAACTTTTGGTATTTCTCCCAAGGAAATGCGAGGAAATTCGTCGATGCAACAATAACAAAGGAATTTACAACAATAACGAAGAGGACATTTCTAGGGTGAAGTTAGATTTGTAGCGTTAACCTACAGATTTTAACCATAAACCTATTACCCTCATGAAAAACCTATTCATCACAGGTCTTGTGCTGTTGTTTTCCTTATCCATAACTGCTCAAACTACCGATAAGGCTACCATTCAAAAAGCCAAAAATGAAATCATTGGTACTTTCGGTTTTTATCCCACTCTGTTTGAAATTGTTCCGGATTATCAGGTACCGGGCATGTGGTCTTACTTCATTGCCACTACTGGTCCACAGAACGCCATCCCACCCAAATATCGCGAATTGATCAATCTAGCAGTGGCTGCGCAAATTCCTTGCGATTACTGCATTTACTTCCATACCGAGGCTGCCAAAGGTTATGGTGCTACCGAAGATGAAGTCAAAGAAGCTATCGTCACCGCTTCTTCTACTCGGGCTTGGAGTATGATCCTCCAGGGGAATGGCGTAGAACTGGATCAATTCAAAGATGAATTCAAGAAGATGATGACTTTTATGGCGAAAAAGGCTAAGAAGAAGTAATCTATTGTTTAGTAGTACTTACTGGTCATTTGTAGTTGGTCGCAGTTAAGAACTGGCGACCAGCTACACTAGCTTGATTTCGAGATCATATAAAAGGTTTTTTTATGAAAAAACGTATTTCCCTTCTTATTGCCATATGCTTTAGTTTTATTTCCATCTTTTCTCAGCATACGCACCCCAGCCAAAATCATCTAATTATTTTATTGGGCCAGGACACAGTGGGTATTGAGCGCTATCAGATTAACGGGAATGAAGTATTAACTGAAACCATCCGGAGAGTAAATAATCTTCGAAGGCAAAAAGCCCGAATCGTTTATCGGGAAGACGGTTCCATCGAAAGCGTGGAAACCCGTGTATTCAATGCTGCCGATAGCCTCATTCAGGAGGAATTGATGAAGTCAGCGGGCGATTCCCTGTACTTTCAGAGGGAAAGAAATGGAAAAACTAACACCTGGGTACGTTTTGGCCGCCCCCATTTGTTAGTCCATGCAATCCCTTTTTTTGCATCCTATGCCAAACTCATCCTGAATTATGAAAACGCTCCGGAGACCAATTTCAGCATTCAATACTTTAATGACCCCATACAAATCAAAAAGACTGGTGAAAATGACTATGAACTAACTGTCGAAGTCTTACGAACACTCCGACTAAAATTCAACGCAGATAAACAATTCCTGGCATTAAACTCCAGAGGTACCGGCCTTTTAAGTTACGAAACCAGAAAGGTGGACCAGCAAGTTTATGAATACTATGCGGAAAGGTGGTGGCAGGATCCCAACATGAAAATAATTTCGACTATATCTCCAAGGATTAAGGAGGCATCTACAGTCCACGATGCACAAATTCAACTGGATTACAGCAGCGTTTCCAAAAGGGGGCGGATAACATTTGGCGGCCTAGTACCATTCAATAAATTTTGGCGGACGGGGTCCAACCGGGCCACTCATATCG
>Ga0070727_10002458_pt1 | contig 17898 bp, 16 predicted proteins | sample tdAd472_FD_66722 | JGI IMG/M metagenome (GOLD analysis project Ga0070727, IMG submission 66722) | Marine sediment microbial communities from the Atlantic coast under amendment with organic carbon and nitrate - tdAd47.2 | ecosystem: Environmental > Aquatic > Marine > Coastal > Sediment | place...
AATCCAGCGTTTCCGAAGAACCAAATGGTGGGGGTTTTTAATTTGGAATTGGCCAGAATGTATGGATACCTCTATCAAAACACAGATAAAAAATTCACCATCTTAAATGCGTTGGATGGGTATGACGAAATCTCTTTGACAGGGGACACCAAAACCATTTCCAATACTACCGAAACTATATTACGGCCTGCCGACTTTGGCGTAGAAAAAGTTTCACAGCAAGAAATCGTTGGCGGCGAGGACGTAGCAGCATCAGCCCAAATATTTATGAATATTTTACAAGGAAAAGGTACCGATGCGCAAAACAATGTCGTCTGTGCCAATGCTGGGGTCGCTATTGCCACGGTGCAAAGCATCACGCCCAAGGAGGGATTTGAAAAAGCTAAAGAATCATTACTCAGTGGTAAAGGGCTGGCATCACTCAAAAAATTGCAATCTTTATCCAACTAAAGTCAGGAGTCGGGAGACTGAAGTCCGAAGTTTAATGAGACTAGAAAAAATCAACAGTGATGATAACGTCAAAATTCAAGTTTGAAAAGATAATTGTCTGGCAAAGGGCCATGGATTTTGGAGAAGCCATAAATAACATAACGAAACACTTCCCAAAAAACGAGGCCTACAATCTCAGCTCACAAATAAGACGAGCCGTGGATTCAATAGCACTAAACATTTCAGAAGGCTCTACCGGACAGACAAATCCTGAATTTAAAAAATTCATTGGTTATGCAATTAGGTCTTTAAGCGAAGTTGTTACCTGCTTACACAAAGTGAATAGAAGAAATTATATTCCAAGCGAAACATTTGATGAGCTTTATAATGAAGCTTTCAATTTAATGAACATGCTGGTCGCTTTTAGAAAAAACATCAAATAATTATAAAAAAACTCCCGACTTCGGACTACCGACTTCGGGCTTTCAAATTAAATATGAACATACTAGACAAAATAGTAGCCGATAAACGTAAAGAAGTCGATTTAAAAAAATCGCTTATCACCCTGCCCCAATTGGAAGCCTCGGTGATGATGGAGCGCACCTCCGTTTCTTTGGCAGAGGTATTGCGAAAAAGCAATTCGGGCATCATCGCGGAGCACAAACGCCGTTCGCCATCCAAGTCGGTTATCAACCAAAGTTTAAGCGTGCAGGATGTGGCCAAAGGCTATACCGATGCAGGTGCCTGTGGCATGTCCGTCCTTACCGATGGTAAATATTTTGGAGGCTCTTTGGACGATTTGGTGCTCGCAAGGGCTTCCACCAACATTCCCATTTTGCGAAAAGAGTTCATTATAGATGAATATCAAATCGTGGAGGCCAAAGCCTATGGTGCCGATGTCATATTGTTGATTGCTGTCATTCTGACCAGGGAAGAAATCAAAACCTTATCTGAATTGGCGAAAGGTTTGGGCTTGGATGTATTGTTGGAAGTGCACAACGAGGAGGAACTGGAAAAATCCCTAATGCCCAGTTTGGATATGCTAGGGGTGAACAATCGAAACCTTAAATCCTTTGAAGTAGATTTGGAAATCAGCAAGTCGCTATCCAAAAAAATACCCGATGATTTTGTGAAGGTATCCGAAAGCGGCATTAGTTCCGTGGAAGCCATTCGCGAATTAAAGGAGTTTGACTATCAAGGGTTTCTGATCGGGGAAAATTTTATGAAGACGGACGAACCCGGTAAAAGTGCAAAAGAGTTTATTAACAAGATAATCGCATAATGTCATTTCGAACTGTCAGATTGAGCGCAGTCGAAATCAAAGTGAGAAATCCATTTTTGAGATTCCTCAATCGCAAAGCTCATTTCGGAATGACAACGACCATAAACTATGAAACTAAAAATCTGCGGCATGAACCATAACCCTACCGAAGTTGCCCAATTGCAACCGGATTATCTAGGGTTTATTTTTTGGGAGCCTTCTTCCAGATATTTTTTGGGAGATATGCCCAAATTGTCCAGTTCTATCAAAAAAGTGGGTGTTTTTGTGGATGCACCTTTGGAAGAAGTTTTGGAAAAAGTCGAGCAATATCAATTAAACGCGGTTCAACTCCACGGAAAGGAAAGTGCTGAGTATTGCAAAGCATTAAAGGAAGGCTTTCTGTCATTTCGAGCGCAGTCGAGAAATCAGGGAAATTTTAACCAAAAAGAGGTCTCGACTACGCTCGACCTGACAACGCTAGAAATCATCAAAGTATTCTCCATCAAAGATGATTTTGATTTTGATGTCCTGAAAGATTATGAAGAAGTCTGTGATTATTTTCTTTTTGACACGAAAGGAAAATTGCCAGGTGGCAACGGCTATACTTTTGATTGGGATGTTTTGAAAAAGTATCCATCCAACAAGCCCTACTTTTTAAGTGGCGGCATTGGATTGGACTCCGAAGAGAAATTAAAAGAATTTTTAAACAGTCCCGCTTCCAAAAACTGTTTTGCCATAGATGTGAACAGTAAATTTGAAACAGCACCTGGATTAAAAAATATTGAAGACTTAAAAATATTCATCGAATCGCTAGAGAGCGGTCACAACTAAAAAAAGAAATCTATGAAGAGCTATCATGCAGATGAACGCGGGTATTATGGTGAGTTCGGCGGGGCATTTATCCCGGAAATGCTGTATCCCAATTGCGAAGAGCTAAGGCAAAACTATCTCAGTATTATGGAAGAACCTTCGTTCAAAGAAGAGTTCCATCAATTGCTGAAGGATTACGTTGGTAGACCTACGCCCCTTTATTTCGCGAACCGTTTATCAGAAAAATATAATACAAAAATCTATCTCAAACGGGAAGATTTGTGCCATACCGGTGCTCATAAGGTCAATAATACCATCGGACAGATTTTGATGGCCAAAAAATTGGGCAAGAACCGAATCATTGCAGAAACAGGTGCAGGTCAGCACGGAGTGGCCACAGCAACCGTTTGTGCGTTAATGGGAATTGAGTGCATCGTGTACATGGGCGAAATTGACATTGCACGCCAAGCCCCAAACGTAGCTCGCATGAAAATGCTGGGTGCAGAGGTAAGACCGGCCAAATCGGGCAGTAAAACATTGAAAGATGCCACAAACGAGGCAATTCGAGACTGGATCAACAATCCAGTGGACACACATTACATTATTGGTTCTGTTGTTGGCCCCCACCCCTACCCGGATATGGTGGCCCGTTTTCAATCCGTAATCTCTGAGGAAATCAAAAATCAGCTTCAAGAAAAAGAAGGCCGTGAAAACCCAGATTATGTTGTGGCCTGTGTGGGCGGCGGAAGTAATGCTGCAGGAGCATACTATCATTATTTGGATGTTCCCGAAGTGGGCATCATTGCAGTGGAAGCTGCGGGAAAAGGCATTCACTCCGGGGAAAGTGCAGCCACCTCTGCTTTAGGAAAAGTGGGCATCATTCACGGTAGCAAGACCATGTTGATGCAGACACAGGATGGACAAATTACCGAACCCTACTCCATATCAGCAGGACTGGATTACCCTGGTGTTGGCCCCATGCATGCGCATTTATATGCTTCAGGTCGAGGGGAGTTTATTTCCATAACGGATGACGATGCGATGCAAGCTGGGTTGGAACTGTCTAAATTGGAAGGCATCATCCCCGCTATCGAAACTTCACATGCCCTGGCCATTTTTGAGGAAAGGAAATTCAACCCGGATGATGTGGTGGTGGTCAACCTATCGGGACGCGGTGACAAAGATTTACAGAACTATATTGATTATTTTAAATTATAGATGCCAGATATCAGAGATAAGACCTCAGTCTCAATTCTCATGTCTCACATCTCAAATCTTGATTTATGAACAGAATCAAACAAAAATTACAGGAGGACAAAAAAATCCTTTCCATATACTTTTCAGCAGGATACCCCAATTTGGACGATACGGTAAAAATCATCGAAGATATGGAAAAAAACGGGGTGGACCTCATCGAAATAGGACTCCCTTTCAGTGATCCTTTGGCCGATGGCCCCACGATTCAGGAGAGTTCCACGGCGGCCCTTAAAAATGGGATGAACACGGCCTTGCTCTTTGAGCAATTGAAAGATATCCGCAAATCGGTTTCCATTCCTCTTATTTTGATGGGCTATTTTAACCCTGTACTTCAATATGGAGTGGAAGAATTTTGCGCCAAATGTGAACAAGTTGGTATTGACGGACTCATTCTACCCGACCTTCCTTTGGATGTTTATACCAAAGAATACGAAGCCATTTTCAAAAAACACGGATTGATCAACGTCTTTTTGATCACCCCACAAACCAGTGATGAACGCATCCAAGCCATTGACGATGCTTCCGAAGGGTTTATTTATATGGTGAGTTCGGCGAGCACAACGGGGGCCAAACAAGGTTTTGGATCGGAACAGTCAGATTATTTTGAGCGCATTGTCAACATGCAGTTGAAAAACCCACAAATTGTTGGATTTGGTATTAGTAATGCCGAAACGTTTGAGCAGGCAACCCAAAAGGCCAAAGGAGCCATTATTGGTTCGGCCTTCATCAAACATTTAACAGCAAATGGAGTGGAAGGTATTGGTGACTTTGTGAAGCAAATTCGCTAAATTTCAGTTTTAAAAATCAATATTGATTTGTTACATGAAAAAAACACTATCCCTCTTATCACTTATCCTGTGTATTTCTCTTTCGGCGCAGGATGATGTTGCCGTAAAATCACAGGTCGCACATGCCATCAACGAGATTCGTGAATTTATAGCCATTCCCAACGATGCGCTGGATGCCGCTGATATTGACCGAAACATTATGTGGCTAAAACGAAAGTTCGGGGAAAGGGGGTTTAACACTGCCGTTTTGGATACCGAAGGGCTTCCTTTGTTTTTTGCAGCTACCCCGGTGAGCGGAGAAAAACCTACGGTGCTTATTTATATGCATTTTGATGGGCAATCCGTTGACCCAACCCAATGGAATCAGCCCAACCCCTATCAAGTGGTTTTAAAAAAGCCCAATGAAAATGGTTTTGAAACCGTTTCCTTTGATGCACTGGGGGATGACATCAACTATGATTGGCGTTTGTTCGGAAGGTCCACTTCTGATGATAAATCACCTATTGTGATGCTCTTGAATGCTATGGATTTGTTGAAGAAAGATGGCAAGGAAATCCCTTTCAATGTGAAGGTGATTTTGGATGGCGAAGAGGAAAAGAGCAGTAAGCCTTTGCCCGCCGCTGTAAAACAATATCGAGAACTGTTGGAATCCGATTTTTTGATGATCGTTGACGGACCTGTTCACGCTTCGGAAAAACCAACTGTCGTTTATGGTTGTCGTGGCATCACCACCTTGACACTTACCACCTATGGCCCCATAAAACCGCAACATAGCGGACATTACGGCAATTATGCTCCCAACCCAGGATTTCAACTGGCACAATTGCTGGCAGGAATGAAAGATACCGAAGGTAGAGTGATCGTTCCAGGGTATTACGACGGCATTTCCATCAATGAAAAAACCGATTCCATACTAAAAAGTGTTCCTGATAGCGACGAGGCCATTGCAGAGAAACTTCAGTTTAAAACTGCCGAAAAAGTAGGTGGTTATTATCAAGAGGCTTTACAATACCCATCCTTGAACATTCGTGGTTTGGGTTCGGGATGGGTCGGTGAGAAAGCACGGACCATTGTTCCCGAAAGTGCAACTGCGGAACTGGATTTAAGGTTGGTGGTAGAGAGTGATGGAAACCGTCTCAAAAGCTTGGTGAAGGACCATATCACTAAACAGGGATACAAAGTATTGGACCACATACCTTCCAAAGAAGAGCGTATGCAATTTGATAAAATCGTAACGGTGGAAGAAGGTAGCGTAACGGATGCGTTCCGAACCGAATTGGACAATCCTTATGGAAAATTTATCGTCAATACTTTAAATAAAAGCTTTGGAGAAGAAGTGATTCAGATACGAACCATGGGCGGAACCGTTCCTATTTCCCCTTTTATCAACGAATTAAAGGTTCCTGCCTTTATTGTACCGGTGGTCAATCCTGATAACAACCAACACAGTCCCAACGAGAATGTCAAGATTGGACAATTGGCCTATGGGATTAAAGCGTTTTATGGAATTCTTTCCTCGGAAATGAATTAAAAAAACTTCCGATACTGCATTACCCTGAAGTCAAGAGTATTGAAATCGGGGTTTTTGTTTTTTAAATCTTTATAGGCTTGTAAACTCCCAACAGCACGGTTAGCGGCGCCTGAAGGGGCGGTTAATGAGACGGTTTTAACCGTTCTCGACTGCCCTAGAACTGACAAGTCAGAATCAAGAGGCAGTTCCAAATGATGGATGCGAGGTACTTCGTTGGAGACAACTTTTAACTTCAGGTCATGTTCTTTCAATTGCCTGCGAAAGAAATATTCTGGTCCGTTTTTACTATTTCCTCCGGTGAACAAAAGTGTCCTAATGTTCGGGTATTTCTGTAAGTACCCCACCAAATCCCGGAGCACTACGTTCTGCATCCCCAAATCGGAAGCATCTATTTTTTCACGTTCGGCACTCTCCACAATATCGCAGACCCCAATTTTATTTTCAATCAGAAAACGCTTGCGTTGCTCAACAGCTTTATTTGTGGTTTCGTACTTTAATCCCAAGTCAAAGATTTTATCCAAAATGGGCCACAATTGTCCATTGCAACTGCCATAACAGAAATCCACGTCTTGTGGCTTTAGTTCTCCCGTGGTAAAACGAGGTGGCGGCAAAGTACCCACAATCAATTTAGTGGCCTTGGGCAACAAAAAAGGTTCGTATGGATGGGTATGCTTAAAGAGTTTTGAACTCAAAGCTTCAAGTTTTAAGTTTTCTTATCTGAGCACCTATAAATAATCAGCGTAATACTAAATTATAAGCATTACACTGATTGAATATAAAAGTTTGTGAGACCCTGAGACAAGCTCAGGGTGACGGCAGTATTAATCCGAGATTAAGCGGAGTTCCTACTCGCATTAATGTTTCCGTAGAGTGAACGGGTCACTATCTTTTCGTATAGTTCTTTATACTTGGAATTTTGGGTGATGTGGTACAAGGCATTTTGCTGAATCACCAACAATGGCAATACAATTTTTTCCCTGATTTTTACTGATTCCCTCGAAACAGCTTCATCCTCCATCAAAATCTTAAGTCCAGAAATCTGCAATAACATCTTTTTGGACAACTGGAATTCATCGTGCAAAATGTTCCAGAAGTCTCCAAACTCAGGGTCATCCTTCATATAACTGGTCAAATCAAAGTTGGATTTGGCCAAGGACATCATACTGTTCAGCATTAATGCCTTAAAGAAAGGAACCTCTTTGTAGAGTTTTTTCACCTCGTTCAATCGCCCTTCTTCCTTTAACTCCATAATGGCAGAACCCAAACCGAAGTAGCCTGGAACATTCTGTTTTAACTGGCTCCAAGAACCTACAAAGGAAATGGCTCGCAGGTCGGAAAGCGTTAACTGTTTTTTGTTGCCACGTTTACCCGGTCTACTACCAATATTGGCCTTGGTGTAATATTTTAGGGTACTCCTGTTTTCCAAATAAGGAATGAATTTCTCGTGCTGCTTCAACGCATCATACTTTTCAAAACTTAGTTCGGAAAGTTCTTCAATCAATTTACGTTGCGCAGCAGAAATGGTATGCTCCTTGCCAAAAAGATTATTGCTCAAGCCAGCGGTGAGCATTTGTTCGGAATTGTGAATAAACTGCTCCTTAGTCCCGTAGGTACTGGTAATGGTCTGTCCTTGAATGGTAAGCTGAATCTCGTGATTGGCCACATCCTTGGTCTGGGCGGCGTAGAACCTGTGGGTCTTACCTCCACCCCTTGCCGGTGGTCCTCCCCTACCATCAAAGAAAATGGCACTGATTCCGTTTTTCTTGCAGACTTTGCTCAAGGTTTCTTTTGTCTTTAAAATGGACCAGTTGGCTTTTAAATACCCTCCATCTTTGGTACCGTCGGAAAAGCCGAGCATTATGGTATGAATGTCTCTTCTTCGCTCTAGGTGCTCTCTATATTGTGGTATATCGAACAAGGTTTGCATCACTTCTTCGGAAGCATCCATACCGTTCATGGTCTCGAACAAGGGGACAATATCAAAAGTGATTTCCTTCTCATCCCAACCGCACCATCTAAACAATCCAAACACGAACAATACGGAAAAAATATCTTCGGAATTACTGATGATGTAACGGTTGCATCCATCTTCACCGTTTTTGTCTTGGATTGCTTTTAAATTTTGAATGTTGACAATGGTATCTTTTACAATGTCATCGTCAAAATCTTTTGGATTGAGCTTAAAGTCCTTCTTGAGCAACAAATCCACCAACTCCTTTTCCTTGAGCTCATCCAAACTTGTTTTGATGGCCCCTTGCTTTTTCAGCACGGTTTCCACCACCATTTTATGTTTGCTGTGATCTTGACGGATATCCAAGGTTGCAAAATGTGTTTTAAAGATGTGGACCTTATCTATAAACTGATCCAACTCATCCAAATATAAGCCGTGATAATGTTCGATCAACTCTTCTCTAACGGCACCTAAATGTTCAATAATTCCCTCGTAGGAAATAGGTGCATCAGGATTAAACATGGCCTGGTACATTTTACCGCTCAACTCATTGAGGTGTCCCTGCATTCCTTTAAAAGTCAATTTTTTGCGAAGGTCCTTCAATTCGTTGTAGTAGCATTTCATCAAGGTAAGCCTGAGTTCGTCGGCCACTTGTTTGGTGATGTCGGCAGTTACAAATGGGTTTCCATCTCGGTCACCTCCAGGCCAAAATCCAAGCTTCATCAAGTTGTAGTTCTCGAACTTTTCGTCCTTGATATTACTTTTTACATATTGATAAAGCTCTCCAACGGCATCATAATAGGTGTTTCGAAGAATGTAGATGATGTTTTTCGCCTCATCCAAGGGCGTAGGTTTTTTTGCATTGATCAAAGAGGTCAATCCCAATTGTTGCAAGGTTACATCAATATCATGGATTCTATCTTCATCAATCAACGAACGTAGTTCTGCGATGATATCCAAAACGGCAGGTGTATAGAACTGTGTGGGGTGGGCCGTTAAAACGATGCGTGCACTAAAGGTGGAAAGTTTTTTGGAAACCTTGTCCCAATTTTTGGTACGGTTTACCAATTCAAAATAATCCTTTATGGTCAACGAACTACTGTACTCTTGGAGTTTTGGAAATGCTGAATCTTCCACACTATCGTAAAGTACCACTTGGCGCTCCACATATTGCACTATTCTGAACATAAAATCCAATCGCTCCCGTTCGTCCTGAATATCCACAAAGTTGGAAAAGAAGACCTCCAAAATCTCCTGCGGCTCCTTGCCTGCCTTTAGTCCTTTCTCGCATTGATCGAGCAAAAGTGGGATGAGAATCCCCACATTTTCCACATTCTTGTAGGGCAAGCTAAGAAAAAGGCTGTTATAGATATTGAACTTATTGGTTACCGATTTTTTAAACTCTTCTAACCGTTTAGTCTGCTGCATAAATATGTTTTATGTTAGTGTTAAAAATAGACAAACACTCAAAGGTCGTGAATAATGTGTAACCTCTGGGTTAAATTTAAGCGTATCACAATTTAAGGTATGCGCACACCTAGCGTAACAACATACCTTGTCGTCTATAACTTAAAGATTACTCTGGATTTTACCAAAGTTTTTTATCGGATGAACACAGGTTCGTTTTTATTCACCGTGTGCTCTTCGCTATAAAGATAACCATCGTAGTCAAAATTCTTGATGTCATCCAAAGTTTCCGCACCTGAATCCAAGATGTAACGAACCATGGAACCACGCGCTTTTTTGGCGTAGAAACTGATGACTTTCAACTTGTCGTTTTTCCAATCCTTAAAGACCGGTGCGATTACCGGAACCTTCAGGTTTTTATCGTCCACCGCGCTGAAGTATTCGTTGCTCGCCAAGTTCACGAACAATTCATCATCCTTAAGTTCTTTGTTCAAGGATTCTGTGATCTGACCTTTCCAAAACTCGTACAGGTTCTTTTTACGACCCACTTTCAATTGTGTTCCCATTTCCAATCGGTACGGCTGCATCAAATCCAAGGGTTTCAGCACCCCGTAAAGGCCGGACAAAATTCGCAAGGTATCCTGCAAGCGGTCCAACTTATCTTCCGGGATAGTATAGGCATCCAAACCTTGGTACACATCACCATTGAATGCATAAACGGCAGGTCTCGCATTGTCCATGGTAAAGGGAAGTTCAAACTTTTGGTTACGCTCCCAATTTAAATCGGCCAGCTTATCGGAAATGGACATCAATTCAGATAAAGCTTTGGGCTTTTTCTTTTTTAGGACGGAATTCAGTTTTTCCGCTTGCTCCAAAAATTGGGGTTCGCTATATTTCGATGTAGGCAAAGTCGTATCGTAATCCAATGACTTTGCTGGAGATATCACAATTTTCATCTTGTTCTAATTTTTGTAAAAATAACGATGATTTTACTTATTTGGAAGGGTATTCCAATGGTGTTTTCAATCTTAAGATTGAAGAAAACTATGATTCGTGATGCTTAGAGTAGCCCCGCCACTTTTCTATTCCATTCACCATATCCTCGGGGAGTTCGGAATCAAAACGCATAAACTCGCCCGTTACGGGGTGTTCAAAACCAAGGGTTTTGGCGTGCAATGCTTGTCTGGGCAATACCTTAAAAGTATTATCCACAAACTGTTTGTACTTGGTAAATGTGGTACCCTTTAAAATTTTGTCGCCCCCATAACGTTCGTCGTTGAACAGCGTATGGCCAATAAATTTCATGTGTACCCTAATTTGATGCGTTCTGCCCGTTTCCAATTTACAGGAAACCAAAGTAACATAGCCAAAACGTTCCAACACCTTGTAATGGGTTACCGCTTCTTTGCCCTCGTCACCTTCAGGAAACACCATCATTTGCAGACGATTTTTAGGGTTTCGGGCAATATGCCCTTCCACGGTCCCTTCGTCTTCTTCCACATTGCCCCAAACCAAGGCTACGTATTCGCGCTCACTGGTCTTGTCAAAAAATTGTTTGGCCAAATGGGTCATTGCAGATTCTGTTTTGGCAATCACCAATAAGCCCGAAGTGTCTTTATCAATTCGGTGCACCAGTCCAGGCCTGTCCGAACTATTGTTGGGCAAGTTTTCAAAATGATAGACCAAGGCATTGATCAAAGTGCCTGAATAATTTCCATGACCTGGATGCACGACCATGCCTGCGGGTTTGTTCACCACCAAAAGCACATCATCTTCATAAACAATGTCCAGGGGAATGTTCTCGGGGGTCAACAAAAATTCGTAAGGTGGATGCTCGAACATCACTTTTACCTCATCCCCTGCCTTTACTTTGTAATTTTGCTTAACAATGGAACCGTTCACCCAAATATGGCCTTTTTTGGCGGCTTGCTGAATTTTGTTCCGCGTAGCGTTCTCGATAAAGTTCATCAGGAATTTGTCCACGCGCAATGGATCCTGGCCCTTGGAGGCCACAAAACCGTGATGCTCATAGAGGTCATCCTGTGAAAGTTCGTCCTGATTATCGGGAGTATCCATCATTAGTTAGAGTCAGCCTGAACCCTAGCGCTACCGGGAATGGTACCGTTGCCGCATATCAGCTCCACTTTGGAAGTTTTGGGCAATCGGTCACCGGGACTCAAGTATTTCCCTTTATATTTCATATTGTAGACCATATCCTTGCCCAACTCATCAATATAGGTGACGCGTTCCACATCCAATCCTACGGCCCTCAACATAGAAGTGGCATTCCGTTGGGTTACCTGAATAATATCCGGTACGCTTACCTTTTTGTATCCTGATGGGTTTACCGTAAAATAAATTTTACGGTTGGATTTGACTTTGTTGCCTGCTGGCGGATTTTGGTCCAATATAGAAAATCTTGGATAGTCCGGATTAAAGTCTGAAGAGTCCAACACTTGGTATCTCAACCCTGCTTCCTCCACTGCTTCGCGCATCTCCATTACCGACATTTTGGAAAAATCGGGTACTTCTACAAATTCACCATGGTTGGTCGTACTCTTGAGCCATTGCAGGGAAAGAAACACCAAAATCAAAACTGCAGCAGCAGCCAAACCAAGCTGAATTAAAAAAGTCTTGCTTTTTAAAAAGTTGAAAAAATTTTTCATGTAGTTCACCTTATCGGAACAAAGATAGGAAAGCCAACCCTTTTTTCTTTATTTTGGCTTTACGATATTTTACAAGTCAATGAAAAAGAATATTGCCATAATAATGGGGGGCTATTCCAGCGAGTACCATATTTCCATAAAAAGCGGAAATGTGGTTCACAAGTATCTGGACAGGGGCAAATACAATCCGTACCGAATTATAATTACCAAGGACCGCTGGGTTTATTTGGATGAAACCAGGAATGAGCATCCCTTGGAAAAATCCGACTTTAGCCTTACCATTGATGGTGACCAGGTACAATTCGACTGTGTTTTCAATGCCATCCACGGAACCCCCGGAGAAGATGGACTGATGCAGGCATACTTTGAGTTATTGGGCATTCCACAAACCTCCTGTAACCATTACGAAGCTGCGCTCACCTTTAATAAACGGGACTTATTGAGCACCTTAAAACCTTATGGGATTCCTTGCGCAACTTCTTATTATTTAAACAAGGGACAAAAAGTTGAAGAAGATGCGATTATTAACAAAGTTGGCCTTCCATGTTTTGTAAAAGCAAATAGAGCTGGCAGTAGCTACGGCGTTTCTAAAGTGCACAAAAAAGAAGATTTGGGCAGCGCCATTGGAAGTGCTTTTAAGGAAGACACCCAAATTATTATCGAGTCCTTTTTGGACGGCACTGAAGTTTCTGTGGGTGTGATCACCTATCAAAATGAAGTAACTGTGCTCCCAGCGACCGAGATTATATCGGAAAACGATTTTTTTGATTTTGAGGCCAAATACATGGGTAAATCAGAAGAGGTTACCCCAGCCAGGATTTCTGAAAAGCAAGAATCCAATGTAAGGCAATTGGCTGAGTTTATTTACAAAACCCTAGGTTTGAAAGGCTATACACGAAGTGAATTTATTTTTATTGGGGATGAACCCCATCTACTAGAGATCAATACTACCCCGGGGCTTACCGAGGAAAGCCTTCTGCCGCAACAGGCCAGAACGGCAGGAATTTCCCTAGAGGCACTTTTTGATAGTGCGATAGTTGAAGCTTTGCGATAGAAACCGTATTTTTAAAAAACTTTTATTCCACAACATGAGACGTGCATTGTTCCCCGGTTCCTTTGATCCACTCACTTTAGGACATTACGATATTATTAAAAGAGGGGTCACCCTTTTTGATGAGTTGGTGATTGCCATCGGAATCAATGCGGACAAAACATATATGTTTTCGTTGGAAGAACGGGTTAAATTTATTGAGGAAGCGTTTAAAGACGAACCGAAAATCAAGGTGACTACTTACCAAGGAATGACGGTTGACTTCTGCAAAAAAATTGAGGCCACTTTTATTTTGAGGGGATTGCGCAATCCAGCGGATTTCGAGTTTGAAAAAGCCATTGCCCATACCAACAGAAAACTTTCAGAAATTGAAACTGTTTTTCTATTGACATCCTCTGGTAAATCTTACATTAGTTCTTCCATTGTACGGGATGTAATTAGAAATGGCGGTGACTATACCGGTTTGGTACCGGAAACCGTTGTGGTAAAATAAAATCTTCGGAAAATTGATGTTGTAAAATTAAAATGTAAGTAATTTCTTTCATTTATATTTTGCTCCAAATGTAGCTTAATCGACCAAATACCACATTAACACGTGTTTTCACAACAATAAATCCTTTAATATATTGAATAATCTTACTTTGGTCAGAAATTTCTTAGAGGTAGAACGTTTTTAAAGATCCCCCAAGATTTGAAAGCAATTGAGAGAGTAGACCAATTTTATTTATTGAAACAATTGCCCAAGGCAACGGCCCTTCTAGACAAGGAAGGCGTTCTTTTGGATGCTTCCTGTTCTTGGTTGGAAATTTTCTGTTTACCTCATATAAACAAGAAGCAAAGCATAAAAATCTTCAACTTGCTCCCAGAGGCTGGGAATCTTCAACAAAAGCTCGAAGAAAATAAATCTTTCAATTTACAACATAAGGTAACCCACAACAATGATACCCGCCATTTAAAAAGTTATTTTGCCCCTTGGTTCGATGAAAAAGAAAACGTAATCGGAACCATCATCCAAACCGATGATATTACCACTCAAATCGAAAAGGAGCATGAGCTAAGTTGGTTAAAAAACATTCTCGACACCAAAGCCGAAGCCTCCAAAACGGGTTGGTGGGAATATGAAGTTGAAACGGAAAAACTTACTTGGTGTAAAGAAACCAAAAGAATACACCAAGTTCCCCATTTTTACGAACCTACCGCAATAGAGGCGATTGAGTTTTACAAGAACGGACATAGCCGAAATAAAGTTGCTATGGTTTTCCACAAAGCAATAGCAAACCATCAACCCTATGATGTTAAAATAATCATCGTGACCTTTAATGGTGACGAACGATGGGTTAGAATAACAGGAAGACCAATCATATGCAATGGGAAAGCCGTAAAGATCTTTGGAACCATAAAAGACATTCACGACCAGGAAATGGCCGAGACCAAAATAAAGGAGAACCAACAACTGCTCACAACCTTGGTCGACAGTCTTCCCTTGAATGTTTATGTAAAAGATTTGGAATCCAAAAAAGTGTTGGTAAATAAAGGGGAGTGCAATTATCTCAACAAAAGTGAGGATCAGATTATAGGTAAAAACGACTTCGACCTGTACGATGAGGAAATGGCCAAAGTTTCCAGAGAAGAGGATTTGCAAGTCATGAAGCACCTTACTCCGATAATAGGCAAAGAGACCTCCATAACCCTTAATGGCAAGACCACACATTTTTTGACCTCCAAAATTCCATATTTTGATTTGGACGGCAAGGTTAGTGGCCTGATAGGTATGAGTTTGGACATATCGGCCATGAAAAACAAACAAAGGGAACTCTGCAACTTGATTAAAATAACCTCTAGGCAAAACCAAAAGCTTATCAGTTTTGCACATATCGTTTCACACAATTTACGATCCCATTCTGCCAATTTTTCCATGCTTTTAGGTTTTTTGAATTCAGAGAAAGACCAGAACGAACGGGAACGCATCATAAAAATGCTTAGGCAGGCCTCGGACAACCAATTGGAAACCTTGGAAAACCTTAACCAAGTGGTTGACATCAATACCAAGGAGTCTGAAACCAAAAAACCGCTTAACCTAAAGAACAATATTGTTAGGGTATTGCAAGACCTTTCCGCTGTTCTGGAGAAGAATGATGCCCAAATCGTCAACAACGTAGCAGATACTATTGAGGTGAACTGTGCCCCGGCCTATTTGGACAGTATTATTTTAAACCTAATTTCCAATGCGGTCAAATACAAAAGTCCCGACAGATTACCTTTGATTACAATAAATGCCGTAAAATCCAACGAGGGTGTATTGTTAAGTATTTCCGACAATGGGTTGGGAATAGATTTGGACAGATACGGTGACAAAATTTTTGGAATGTACAAAACATTCCACAACAGAAAAGATGCCAAAGGCTTTGGTCTTTACTTGATAAAGAACCAAATTGAAGCTATGGGCGGAAGTATAACAGTGCAGAGCGTAATTGACAAAGGCACTACATTTAATGTGTATTTTAATGAAGAAAGTTAGTTGTATTTTTATTGTGGACGATGACCCCATTACCGTATTTGGTATCAAAAAAATGTTGAAATCCGTAGTTAGTTGCAATGATCTACAAATTTTTCAAAATGGCTATGAAGCCTTCGAGGCCATAAAATATAGACAGGCAAATGGGAAAGCTATTCCCGAAGTAATTTTCTTGGATATCAACATGCCCATTATGGACGGTTGGGATTTTTTGGATGAATTGATCGCACTAGATGTAAAGGAACAGATCATCATCAATATGATTACTTCTTCCATAGACCCGCTGGATTACGAAAAATGGAACTGCGTTAAGGAACGGTGCCCGCATCTACTCAGCTTTAAGAACAAGCCCATTTTTAAAATTGAAGCCAACGATCTTGGTTTTATGGACATAGCTTCTTAAATTATTATATTCTGTATTTTTGGGGCTGCCAAGCACAGGTTTTTGTGCGAACCAAAGTTCCCGTAATATTTTGAAGTATATATTTTTTTTAACGGCCCTTTTTCTTTTGACTTCCTGCGAATCTGAAACGCAGGATGAGAAATCCTCGTATCCAACTCATTTTGAATCATCGGATGGAAAAGAAACCGCGACCTATCAACAGACTATTGATTATTATATTGCGCTTGCCCGCGAATTTCCCGAGATAAACATTCATACCACTGGCAGTACGGACAGTGGCTATCCGCTGCATACAGTGACCTTTAATCCTGATGGGGATTTTAATTATGAAAACATACGAAAGGAAAAATCCATTATTTTGATCAACAATGGTATACACCCTGGGGAAAGCGATGGCATTGACGCCACCATGATGCTCTACAGGGACTTGGCCACAGGTCGATTGGAAATGCCAAAGAACACGGTATTGGTCACCATCCCCATTTATAACGTAGGTGGATCCCTAAACCGGAATTCCACCACAAGGACCAACCAAAATGGACCTGCCGAATATGGTTTTAGAGGAAATGCCCGTAATTACGACCTCAATCGGGATTTTATCAAAATGGATACCCAAAACGCCAAGACCTTTGCTCAAATATTCCACAGGGTAAAACCTGATGTTTTTATCGATAACCATGTGAGCAATGGGGCGGATTACCAATATACCCTGACCCATCTTTTTACCCAACATAATAAATTGGGCGGTAAAATGGGAGAATACCTGCACGATAGCCTGATGCCTAATCTTGAAAATTCCTTGGCCGAAAAAGAATGGGACATCACGCCTTACGTCAATGTTTTTAATGTTCCGCCAGAAATGGGTTTCAGCCAATTTATGGACCACCCCAGATATTCCACGGGATACACAACCCTTTGGAGCACTTTGGGCCTAATGGTGGAGACACATATGCTAAAACCATACAAACAACGGGTCGAAGGAACATATGCCCTGATGCAAAGCTTGATTGAGGTGGTCGAGGCAGAACACGAGAACATAAAATCGCTTCGCAAGGAGACCTTGGAAAGCAACATGGCCCTTTCCGAATATTACTTCAACTGGCAGGTGGACACCACACAAAGTTCCAAACTTAATTTTAAGGGGTACGAAGCCGAACAATTGACCAGTGAGGTAACCGGACTTCCCAGATTAAAATACAACAGGGACAAACCGTTTACCAAAGAGACCATCTATCAAGATTATTTTTATCCCGCTGACACCGTTCACGTTCCTGACGCCTATATTGTAAAGAAAAGCTGGAAACAAGTAATAGAACGGTTGGATGCCAATAAAATTCAATATTCCCCTTTAAAAAAGGACACCACGCTTACAATAGAGGCATACCACATCGTGGATTACGATACCCGAAACGCACCCTACGAAGGTCACTATTTGCATTACAACACCCGAGTGGGAAAAAGTACCAAGACAGTGCAGTTTAGGGAAGGGGACCTATTGATACCGACACGCCAACCCGGTATCAGATACATTTTGGAGACCTTGGAACCACAAGGAGCCGACTCATTCTTCAACTGGAACTTTTTTGATACCGTATTGCAGCGAAAAGAAGGATTTTCACCCTATGTTTTTGAAGATGTCGCGTTGGAAATGTTGCAAAAGGATTCTTTGTTGTTGCAGGAGTTTAACACAAAAAAAGAAGGTGATTTAAATTTTGCCAACAATTGGTACGCGCAATTAAATTGGATTTTTGAACGTTCCGAACATTTTGAAGAAGCCTACCTCTCCTACCCTATTTACAGAGTGGCAAAAAACAGCGATGCATCAGGAT
>Ga0070727_10002459_pt1 | contig 17888 bp, 10 predicted proteins | sample tdAd472_FD_66722 | JGI IMG/M metagenome (GOLD analysis project Ga0070727, IMG submission 66722) | Marine sediment microbial communities from the Atlantic coast under amendment with organic carbon and nitrate - tdAd47.2 | ecosystem: Environmental > Aquatic > Marine > Coastal > Sediment | place...
ATCTGGTAGTAACCCCACCCTACATTATGGGCTACAAGATATGCAGCGTAATGCTGCCGCCTATACTAATTCACAGAAACCAGATCGCCAAAAGGAGGCGAAAGGGATGAAGAATCACTTTGTTCGACTGCGCAACTTACAACCCAATACCCGCTATTACTTTGTCATTAAAGATAGTGAAGATTGTAGCCTCAGCTTTTCTTTTAAAACCGCCCCCAATAACGCGAATGAAAGATTATCGATCATTGCTGGAGGGGATTCAAGAAACCATCGCGAAGCGCGGCGCAATGCGAATATGCTAGTAGGTAAACTGAAACCACACTGTGTTATGTTTGGTGGTGATATGACAGCCGATGACGGTGGTAACTCCTGGAAACAATGGTTTGATGATTGGCAATATACCATGGGTAAAAGCCGACAATTGATTCCGATTATTCCGGCGCGAGGTAACCACGAAGCCTCCAATCAATCTATTGTTGACCTGTTTGATGTTCCTTCTTCAGAGGTATATTATGGTTTGACCCTCGGAGGTAATCTATTACGGGTTTATACCTTGAATACCTTGATTCCTTCGGGAGGCAATCAAAAGATGTGGCTAGAAGGTGATCTCAAAAAAAACCAACAAACGACCTGGAAATTTGCGCAATACCACCACACTATCCGCCCTCATACGGCTAGCAAACCAGAAAAAGACGAACTCATCATTAATTGGGCGACCCTATTTCATAAATATGCGGTCAACTTAGTGGTAGAATCCGATGCTCATGTGGTCAAATGGACCTACCCTATCAAACCTTCTCGGGAAGCAGGTAGTGCAGAAGGCTTTATTAGAGATGATAAAGAGGGAACCGTTTACATGGGCGAGGGCTGCTGGGGTGCACCGCTGCGAGAAAACAATGATGATAAGCCCTGGACTAGAGCCAGTGGTAAATTCAATCAATTCAAATGGATTTTTGTCGATAAAGAAAAAGTGGAGGTGCGAACTGTAATGACTGAATGTGCCCCCCAAGTGGTTCCCTTACGAGAAGACAATCTCTTTTTCCATCAATGTAAAGGACTAAGACTTTGGAAACCATCAACGGGTAGTGTCGTTGTCTTAAAACCTCGAAAAAGACAGGGCCCTCCACCTGTATTAGGCACCTTACGCGCTGGCTCTAATGGTTTAGTAAATATTAGCTTTAACCTACCTCAAGCTGGCAATGTTGAGGCGGTACTTACCGATAAAAAGCTACAGCAACTGGCTGTGGTTAAGTATGATGGTCTTTCAGCTGGCCCGAATACCAAGTCCCTAAATGTAGCGAAAGTTCCTCCTGGTGAATATATCATTTTAGTAAAAGTAAATGGCACAGTCATTCAACGCTATGCCTTGATTCGTTAAGAGCATGTTTAAGTTTTGGTCTTTGCGGTGAAAATTGTTCATTTTTTGCTGAGACTAGACCTTAAACCTATTCTTCTATTCTGATGGTCATCGAAGATAACCCCGATGACCTCATTAAGCTTCCTATCTATTCGACTAGCATATCCCTTCGTTGGTCGAAAAGCCTTTTACCTTCGTCGGTAAAAGCTGTAATTTGTGTACTCGATACCTTAATGCATGTTTGGTAGAGATTCAAACCTGAACGGTATCATTTGATTTTTTTGTTGCGAGATGAATGCTTGTATTCATTCGCTCTTACTACAAAACCATGATAACGAGTACACAAAACCGCAGCGTAGCGGTCCTGCCCTTTGTGAACATGAGTTCCGACCCAGAGAATGAATACTTTAGTGATGGTATAACCGAGGAAATTATTAATGCCTTGACGTGCATTGATGGGCTGCAAGTTACGGCTCGCACTTCCTCTTTCACTTTCAAAGGACAAAATAAGGATGTACGTGAAATTGGGGGGTTATTAGGGGTTAGTACGGTTTTGGAAGGGAGTGTACGCAAGGCTGGCAATCAGGTAAGAATCACTGCTCAGTTGATCAAAGTGGCCGATGGTTATCACCTGTGGTCAGAAACTTTTGACCGACAATTGGAAGATATTTTCGCCATACAAGATGAGATCTCACTCAATATCGCGGAGCATATCAGAGAGCATATGGGGCATTTTTTTATTGGCGCCCCTCGCGTTACGATTCCCACACAAAACATGGAGGCCTATCAATTGTATCTAAAAGGTCGTTTCTATAATAACCAATGGACCCATGAGGCTTTCCAAAGAGCAATAGATATCTACGAAGAAGCGATCGGATTAGATCCGCACTTTGCCCTACCCTATGCCGGTTTAGCTGATCTGTATTCTGCCATGGGAGCCCTTGCCCTCATGCCGATGGATGAAGCGGCTCAAAAAGCGCAAGTTTATATCAATATTGCATTGGACAAAAACCCAGACCTTCCTGAATGCTTTATTGCACGAGCCAACTATCTGTTCTGGTATAAATGGGATTTTAAGGGCGCTCACCAGTGGCTCCAACGTGCACTGGACATTTCTCCGGGCAATTCGGAGGCACGCGGCTTTTTGGGGCTTTACAAGGCTATTTCAGGAGAGGTACAGGAAGGAGCAGAACTGATTCATATCGCCTTACAACAAGATCCCTATTCTTTGCAGTTGCACTATGCGATGAGTGCGATTTATCAAATTCAGAATGATTTAGAGGGAGTGCTGCGAGAAACAGAAGAAGTACTTCGATTGAATCCTGAATTTTGGCAGGCTAGAATGCTACAAGGCTGGGTGGCCTATCGACGTGGAGATTATGAACAATCCCTGCAACTTTTTGAGACCCTAAAGGCCAACCCAACGGCTAAAATTGGAAGAATAGGTTGGAAAGCGCTCTGCTATCAGAAAATGGGGGAACGAGAAAGTGCCGAGCAATTAATCACTCAAAATATAGCTTATTTTGAAGCGCAACCTAAAATTCCCTGCCTGGCTTACACGATAGTAATGTATTACATGAATGCCAATCAGTTGGACTTGGCCATGGATTACCTAGAACAAGCCATTAAAAATGCTGCCAGTGATTTTATATTCATTCATATGGATCCAAGTTTTCTACCGCTACATGGGCATCCGCGTTTCCAACAGTTTACCTCTAACTTGCTGAAGCAGTTCCCGAACCACCGACAGGATGTGAGCGATAAAACGCGCTATGCCAACTCCAACTTAAGTGAAGCGGATGCGAGTACTATCAATGACCGTTTGTTACGGTGTATGGAGGCCGGCAAACCCTATTTAGAAAACCAGCTTAGCCTCCGTCAATTGGCCGAAGAATTAGATGTAAATGCTAATTATCTATCGCAAGTCATTAATGAAAAGCATGGAAAGAACTTCTTCGAGTTTATCAACTGCTATCGCGTCAATGAGTTGAAGAAAATGATGAATGATCCCGATAATCGGCAGTTCACGCTTTTATCGATGGCTTTTGATTGTGGTTTCAACTCTAAGACCACTTTCAATACCGCCTTTAAGCGCATCACTGGTTTGACTCCTTCACAGTACTTGAAAAAGGTAGGCTGAGATGTTGTCGATTATCAACATCGTCCAACTGCTGATTATCACGCAAAGCTTATTATTTAGTGGCGCATTGATCCGATTAAAAAGTGATCGAAGATTGAGTAATCGATTGCTAGCCAGTTTCCTTCTACTGCTTAGTTTTCAAATGAGTTTGCACTTGCTAGCGGATAAGAACCTTTTACCGGCTTCATTTTGGAGTCTCCGAGGTGTCGTTTTTGCCTATGGCCCATTACTGTATTTGTACGTACGAACCTTGATCCAACAAGGGAAGTCCTTAGCCCTATCAGATTTTCTGCATTTTATACCTGCTGTCTTAATTATTCTAAGTTCCTTCTTCTTATCGGGAATAGAAGGGAAAATTGGTTGGTTGTTGTACCTGAGTTTGATCCTATACCTGACGGGCTGTTACCGACTATTATTTCATTGGAAAAGGAAACCTACCAACCTCGCTAGTCCAAGCGACATCAAATTCAATTGGTTGAAGCTCGCCTTGGGTATTTTCAGCCTCATTATGTTTTCCGATTTGATCTCATTTGGGATCAACACTTGGTTTCCCAACTCTTTAGCCGATAGTTGGTCTGACTATATCGTATTGGGGCTCGTCATGATTTTTGTAAATATCATGGTTTTCAAAAGCCTATTGCAACCTGGCATTTTAGCACCTATCGGTGAAGAAAAGCTAAGAACAATCGATAAACGCCAAATTAATCGCACACAAATCTATCAGCTGCACCAAAACACCATCGAGCACTTGGAGACATTCATGCAAAACGAGCAGCCTTACCTACAGGCCAATCTCACCCTACAAGATTTGGCCACGGCCCTCGCCATCCCCGCTCGCCAACTCTCAGAAATTGTCAATCAATATTACGGTCAAAATTTTGCAGAATTTATTAATACTTACCGACTTGCCGCAGCCGAGAAAAGATTTCAACAAGCCGAAGATCAAAAAGAGACCGTTCTAGAAGTGATGTATCAGGTAGGCTTCAACTCCAAGTCTTCATTTAATACACTATTCAAGAAGCGTACAGGGCTTACACCGACCGCCTATAAACAGAAATACGCCACAAAGTAGCTGGCCGAAGCCGTTCGGATTCTGGCTGCGCGTATTCAAACGCTTTTCCAAGTCCTAAAAGCGTTCGAAATCGTAATATTGAACGCTTCTCGCTTCCCATTGCCTCATCTTGCAACAAAAAAATCAAGATGACAATGACCCGATTATTATTTCTCAGTTTATGTACACTACTATTTTCTTTTTCAGCACTAGGACAAGGCAAATGGTCAATTACAGGTACCGTAACGACTCAAAAGACTTTGCCCAAAATAATCGAACTAGCCGCCTTTAGTTTTCCGGGAGAAAGCTTCGAAGCTGTAGCTAGTATAAAGGTGAAGGAAAATGGAAAATTCAAATGGAAAGGTAAATTTAATAATCCGAACCTCTATCAGCTAAAAATAGGCACGCATGAGGTGCTATTAGCGGTAGATCAAGCCGAAGATATCCAAATTGTCTTTTCTGCAAAAGAAGAGGCTTGGGCCGCAAAAGTGGAAGGATCTTCAGGTACAAAAACGATGCAGGCTTTCCCCCCGGCCTTACGACAGTTGGAAGCTGATTTTTTCGGTAAAATAAAGGGCGAAATGGAATTGGCCATGAAAAATAAGGATGAAGCCAAGGTGGCGGAAATTCAACAGCAGGTAGGCAAGCTATTTCCTCAGTTTGTGGCAGCCTTGAAAGCCAAGGTAGCGGCAGTGGGGGCTTCTATGGCTATTTATAATGTATTGGACTATATCGACCCCAATAAGGGGATGGACATCGTCGAAACAGCTATTGCCAATTTGCAGGCCAATCATCCCTCCCTGCCCATTACCAGGGCCTTAGTAGAACGTTTGGCCAAGTTAAAAGGTATTCCTATTGGTGCGCCAGCCCCTGCTCTCACAGGTCGTAGTCGTGCGGGAGAGAATATTGATCTAAGTCGGTTTGCGGGACAATATGTCTATATCGACTTCTGGGCCTCCTGGTGCTTGGCCTGTCGTGCCGAAAACCCCAGTTTGGTCAAGCTTTACAAAAAGTTTAAAGCTCAAAAATTCGAAATGATAGGCGTAGGCATCAAAGACAAAATCGACGCTTGGAACAAGGCCATCGAGAAAGATCAATTGCCCTGGCCACAACTCAATGATGAGGATAACAGCATTGCTACCGCTTACTTTATCATGTCCTTACCGCAAAATGTACTACTGGATCCTGAAGGAAAAATCATTGCGCGCAACCTGAAGACCGAAGAGCTAGCAAACAAATTGGAGGGTATTTTCCATAATGGAAAGTAGTAGCCCTTATGCTCCGATTACAGGCCTATTGCAACATCGCTATTTTTGCTTCCGCTGAGAGCTGTCTCCTAAATAAATGCTAGACATCATTGACTGTATGGCAAAGGCTTCGTAATTTGACCGCACATGGATGAAGTAGATTTAAAAAACACAACAGAACTGATTGCTCGAGATTTTGAAATAGCCGGCAATCCCGAAGGTATCACCGAAGAAGAACTCTTTGATGCTTTAGCTAGCCAGATTGCCTACATGATTGAACATCGGCTAGAGTTTCTCCTGAGCTTGATGTACCGCTTGGATATTGATGAGCGAAAGGTAGAAGCTGCCCTATCGCCCGCCGCTCCGGAAATGGCCAATATTGGACTGGCTCGACTGGTCTTGGATCGACAAAAGAAAAGGGTATTTACCAAACGGTTTTATAAGCCGCCGAAATTGGAGGATGATGGCTGGTAAGGGTGGATGGAGGAAAGAGGTGAAGTTGAGAAGTGGTGAAATGGGGAAGACATGGCTGAGGTTGTGGTCGGGGTGTCGAAATTCGAGATGTTGAAGGTTGGAAGGTCGAAAGTCGGGGAGTCCCTGGCCGCGGGATGGCAAGAATAGCTGTACTTGTAAACTCATTTCTTAAGCAACAAGGGCTTCTTTTCTCAGTGTAGAAAAGAAGCCCTTGTAATGCACGGTGGGGTAAATTGTTCTTCACAACCAGCTACTCTAGGCCTTGTGGAAGAACACGCTCTTATCTCCAGGACTAAATGATTTCTCACGCTCTACTTCCGCATGCTCTAGGACTAACTCATCTAGCTCTAGGTATTTGATCATGATCGTTTGCTTCTTATTAGAATCGTTGGCTCTCAATACAATCTTTTTACCATTTGATGAAATGGCCCAATGTCCAGTTTCTTGGAAACGATCAGCTGCGTCGCCATATTCTACCGTATAGTTACCATCCGCTTGGAAATGATACTGAAGAAAAGCACCTTCTTTTCGCGCTTTTTTCTTTCCGTTCTTGATGGCAAAAGGATAAACTGTACTTTCCCAAGTACCCACCATACTCGCTTTGATATTTCGTTGTATGGCTGTTTCAGCTGCATCTTCCACTATACCGCTATCGACATCATTGTACAATTCGGTATCATCTGTGGTACAGCAACTCGGTAAGTGGGAATTACTTATCGCAGGGATGACTAGCGCGACTACAAAGAGAAAGGTTATTAAGGTTTTCATGGCTACAATTTTTAACAGTCAGGTTTAAAACAATGGGTTTCGATATGGGTTGAATACTTGGTCTTGCTTTATTTGGGTTGCTTGCTTTATATAATAGACCACCTCCGAATCAAAAAAGTCGCATAAAGGTTGGCTTATTTAGATAACTTTAACATATTGACCCACAAATCGCTTATTTTGTTCTACCCAAAGGGATTTCACCTATGTTAATTAAGACAAAAGGGATCATTTTCAAAGCCATTAAGTACTCCGAAACGAGTTTGATCGTAGATATCTATACAGAGGAGAAGGGTCTTCGGAAGTATATTATCAGTGGAGTTCGATCCAAAAAGGGGAAAACTAAGGCGAGTCTACTGCAAGTCATGTCGCTAGTTGAGTTGGTGGCCTATGAGCGGGAGGATCGAGACTTGAACAGGATAAAAGAAATTCAAGCAGCCTATGTGTTTCAATCGGTTCCTTTCCGACTACAAAAGGGGGCTATTGGTCTTTTCATGGCAGAAGTCGCTCGTAAAACGATCAAGGAAGCGGCTCCTAATAAAGACTTGTTTGAGTTCCTTTGGAACAGTTTTATCTTCCTGGATGAGACGGGGGAGAGCATCGCCAATATTCATCTCCAGTTCTTAATTGATTTAAGTGCTTTTCTAGGCTTCATTCCTGGAGGAATGTACTGCCAGGAAACGCCTCTATTTGATCTACAGGAAGGTCTTTTTACCCATAAAATTCCTTCTCATCCACACTATTTAGAGGAAAGCTACAGTCAGTTGGTTTATCAGCTAATAGAAACTCGCCTCAATAATTGCCATCAAATTGCCATCACTCGCCAACAACGTCAACACCTGATTGGCCATCTACTAGACTATTACCGCTTACATATGGAAAACTTTCCAAGCATTCATTCGCATCAAATATTGCAAGAGGTCTTGGGGGGAACTAATTCAGGAAAATAGGGCATTCTCAGGATATGATGTGTTCCTATTTGTTGATTCATTATTTCATTTTGACTAATATTACAGTCTAAAAAATTCATTATGCAGCAGGGTGATTTTTTCCAGCATTTCCGGAAAAACAATCCAGTCAGGTCCAATCAAACAGCCAAAACTCCAGCTGTTTTCTTCCAAATTTCAGAAGATGAGCATGGAGCCTACGTAAACGTGATAGACAAAGCGGGTAAGGCCATAGAGGTAAGCTACTTAAACTACAATGGGCCGACTAGAAACACTCTCCGGTCATTAGATCAAATCCAGCAGAAAAACAGCTTCATTGTCGATTGGGAAAAACCTAGCGAGCAAATTTATCTCAACGATTACCAGTATTTGCTATCACAATTAAGCCAGTGTGATAATATCGTGGATAAGTCCTTTCGCCCTTTAACATTCGATGCGGAGGAGGGGCAACTTCAATTAATCATACAAACGCAAAAAGGAGAGAATATTCAGTATGACAGTCAGCTTGTGGTTCAAAGTCGGTCGCAAAAGACAACTGATTTTACTGTTTTGTCAGAAGAGGCCATTTTATTAAATGAGGAGGGAGTCATCATCACTGTTCCCCCCATAGGCCCCAACTTTAATCAAATCAAATACTTCAACACGACTATAAGGGAAAAGAATCTAGCCCTATTTCTTTCTCTACTTTTTTCCTATCATGATAGTATACAAGTCCAATTTGAAGATTATCAATGGCATTCGTCGAGGCAAGTGATTAAAGCGCAGGCCAGCCTTATTTTTGAGAAAGTAGACGAAGACAATGCGCTCTACATGAGGTTAGCCCAAGTGTTGCCCGACTTTCCAGTAGACACACTCGATACATTTGACTTGTATCGCTATGCCAGTATCAATGAATTGGAGCGGCGTATTGATATCCGGTTTATCGAACAGATTCCCATCCATTTGGTTGCAGCTCAGCTCAATAAGAAGATTACGCCACGTAAGAAAAGAGGGCAGGCAGCGAACATTAGCAGTAATCTTTTCCAAGAGGACAATTTATTCATTCTTCCCAGTGACCTGGCAGGGCATTTTATTTATCAAACCCTTCCGAGCTTATTGGAGGAATTTCAAATATTTGGGGCCGAAAAACTGCGTTCCTACAAGGTAAAAGCAGGGCAGCCTACCTTATCGATTAATCTCAGTCACGGTATTGATTTTTTAGAAGGGGATGCTACCTTGGATTTTGAAGGCGAAAAAATAAATCTATTTGAAGCATTAGAGCAATTTAGGAAGCAGCGATATATCAAACTCAGCGATGGCTCTCATGCCTTAGTCAATGAAGCCTATATTCGAAGGTTAGAGCGGATATTTAGTAAAAAAGGGAAGAAGGTGCAACTTTCTTTCTTTGATCTTCCCCTGGTCGACGATTTGCTAGCCGAACAATTGCAAGAGAGTGTCTTCAAAAAATCCCGAGCTATTTTTGAAGGGTTTAATCAGTTGGCCAGTAAGCGAACCAAACTTCCCAAAATTAAGGCTGAGCTGCGGCCTTATCAAAAGCAGGGCTTCAAATGGCTACATTATCTGCATGCCCAACAATTAGGAGGCTGTTTGGCGGATGATATGGGTTTGGGGAAAACGCTACAGGCGATTACACTCTTAGCTACCATCTATCCTAAAGAAAAAAAACCAAGCCTAATAGTGATGCCAAGAAGCCTGTTATTCAACTGGAAACAGGAAGTAGCAAAATTTGCGCCACAATTGACCACCTTTACGTTTTACGGTAATCAAAGAAATTGGAAAGAAGCTAAAAAGTACCATCTCATCCTTACCACTTATGGCACGATGAGATCTGAAGTGGAGCAATTGAAAGAAATTACTTTTCATTATGTGATCCTCGATGAGTCGCAAAACATAAAGAATATACAAGCCCAGACGACCAAAGCCGCTATGCTCTTACAGGCCAAGCATAAACTGGCCCTCAGTGGTACACCGATTGAAAATAATCTTTCAGAGCTTTACTCCTTATTCCGTTTCTTGAACCCAGCCATGTTTGGCAGCCTCCGACAATTCAATGAGCACTACCTGCAACCCATTCAGAAAAACAATGACCAAGATGCAGTACGAGAATTGCGCAAGAAGATTTACCCTTTTATCTTACGTCGGCTGAAAAAAGATGTATTGAAGGATTTACCACAAAAGGTAGAGCAAATCATGTACATAGAGATGAGTGCCAAGCAGAAAAAGCTTTACGAGGAAAGGCGTCAGTTTTATCAGATGGCTATTCAACAGCAAATTGCTACCCAAGGCTTGCAACAGAGTCGATTCTTTATTTTCCAAGCCCTAAATGAACTCCGACAAATTGCTTCCATTCCCGAAAATGTAAGCGAAGGCAAAATAGCCTCGCCCAAGCGGGAGCTGTTGGAAGAGCAGTTGGCCGATACGATCGCGAATGGCCATAAGGCCCTCATTTTCGTCAATTACCTCAATGCGATCGAATTGATTAGTGAACAACTAGAAGAATTGGGCATTGACTTCGTCAGCATGTCCGGCTCTACTAGGAATCGAGAAGTTTTAGTTGATCGATTTCAAAATGAGCCCAACTGCAAAGTCTTCCTTATGACCTTGAAGACGGGGGGTACCGGCCTGAATCTCACCGCCGCCGACACTGTTTTCATTTTTGATCCCTGGTGGAATGCAGCGGCCGAAAATCAAGCAATTGACCGGGCACACCGCATCGGTCAACGCAATACAGTAATGGCTTATAAATTCATTACACAAGATACCATCGAGGAAAAAATCATTCTGCTGCAACAGAAAAAAAAGGAACTATTTGATAGCATTATTTCAACAGACAGTGCTGCACTCAAATCCTTAAGCGAAGAAGATATTAATTACATTTTAGGTTAGGCTCATCATGGCGAAAGATATAAACCAACGACTGATTGAAATCAGTAGCATCCTAACAGATATTTACACCAAGAAGCAACTATCCGCTTCCCTGGTACCGTATGGCAAGCTCCTGATCAAAAAGAACTACGCCCTCCTGTTAGAAAAAGGTATTGGCAAAACGATACTTGAACTAAGTGCACAGAAGTCATATAACAAGGACCAGCAGGCACTACTAGCCAGCATTCCTTTTTTGGATAAAGAGATTTTTTTGCTTTTCAAAAAACTTTATACACCAGACTTACAGGCTGTCTTTGATGAATTACTCTGGCGAGACATCATGCATGAGGATGAGATTCTACAAGAATTGAATGTAGAGGTTTCTCTCCAAAAAGAGCACAAGAACTCCTATCGTTCTTATGCAGAAAAAAACCTAAAGGGCGAGTTCTATTTTTTTCAGATTGTCGATGAAAGGGGTTGGTCTTATCAATCAAATAGCTCTTTCTCTTTATTCATCCATGCGGTTTTAAAAGAGATCATCCTTCCTTTCATTGAATTACCCAAAGAAGCGGCCTTAGCTCCCCTTGATCACATTAGGCCTGGTCTTATCGAGCATAATAATGGCGATCAATTTATTTTGTCAGAATTGGGGCGGGTGGCTCTATACCTCGATCAAGGTCTTTTAAAACGTACGGTGGCAGGTCATCCGGTATTGTCTAGTATTAGTAGTATGCAGAAAAAGCTCAAACTGACTGAGTTTTATTCTGGTGAAAAAAATAAATGGTTGAAGAACCTGAGAAGTATCCTCTTAGTAAGCGTGATCCATAAAATAGCTAATAAAATTCCTCCCTCAGATCCTATTGCACAAATGAAGCTGATTTTCCCCCAGCACTATACGACCATGGGGGAAAGCTTTTATGCCATTTTCAGTTTCATTAAAGGCTATAATCGAATTGAGAGGTACTACTTAAACAAAGAGGCAGAAGCCTCGCAATGGGCATTACTAGAACGCTTAGCAGTAGGAAGCTGGTACGACATCAATAATATCATTGACCACATGAAGTACCATTTATTGATTCCCAAGGTAGTTCGTGCCTATGAGGCGGCCCGGTATTTATACCACGAGTACGAAGAAGAGAGTGACTATGGATACAGCTATAAACAGAAGTTTTACATCCGAAAAAATAAGTACCACAAAGCCATAGAAATTCCATTCATCAAGGGCTCCCTCTTTTTATTTGCAGCCATGGGACTCCTAGATATTGCCCATAAAAAGCCTGATGTGGAAACTATGGGCAAAACTTGCGACTCGCCCTACGACGGCCTGGCCTATATACGACTATCTGCCCTAGGGGCCTATCTATTAGGCAAAGCCGACTCCTATACCCCACCGGTTGCCCTCCAAACACAGACGATAAAACTATCCTCTTCCGCCCTACTCATCATTGCAAATGGCAATGCCGACCACAATGCGATCTTACTGGAACCCTACGCAGAAAAGATTGATGAAAAACACTATAAAGTTACCTATGAACAATTCTTCGCTGGCTGCCAATCCAAAAAACAATTAAAGGCCAAGATTGAACGGTTCAAAAGTAACTTTTCAGGAGAAATACCCACCAACTGGCACTCCTTTTTTGAAGAATTGGAGCGAAAGATGAATCCCCTGGATGAACCGGAGTCGTTATATGTGTTCAAAATAGATCCCAGTAATACCGAGTTGATACAACTCCTAGCCCGCGATCCTATCCTTAAAACAAAGGTCATGAAAGCGGAGAATTACCATGTTCTTATTCCCAAGAATCAGTGGCCCAGTTTTAAGAAACGGTTGCGCTCCTTTGGGTATTTGTTGACATGATAGCTTTTGAATCAAAATGGCAATGTAAATCAAAATCAAAAAGCAGGGGCGCCGCAGCAGTCCCCGCAGCGCCCATTTTCATTTTGATTCACATTTTCATTTTGATTGATATTCCGATTCCATCAGTTCACCTCCTTCAACTGCAGGCTCTCTTTCAGTTTATTCAATTGTTCTCGTAATTCTACATAGCGATCCACCGCATCTTTGCCTGGTTTTTGGTCGGCGCGATTGAGCATCGAAGAGAGGTAATTGATTTGATCGATGAGCATGGGCTTTGGGTAGCGGCCTTCAGCGGTCACCAATTCGGCCTCTTTGGCTTCCAAGTCCTGTTTTTCTTTGGTCAGACGCTGTTGCTCACCTTTTGTGGTGGCGTCCTTTATCGATTTATCAATTTCTTTTTTGCGTTCTTTTATCTGATCCCTGAGCTGACGAGACTCATTTTGAAGCGCAACCACCTTTAGCGCAAGGCTTTCTTGCTCCCTCAATTCAGCTTGGGTAACACCGGCTGCTTCCACTCTTGGATCCATTTTAATTCGGGCTTTTTGCTCCCATTGTTGTTGGCCCAATTTCATCCGAAGGGTATATTCTCCTGGTTTTACCACCGGACCACCACGGCTTCTTCCACTTCCGCTGGTGGCGCCGGGATGACGCATATTCCAGTTGAAACGATGCAAGCCCTTGGTATTATCTAACTTAGGGTTCCCTTTGGGTAGGAAAAAACCAGTACTCATGCTGGGTTCTCCATCTGTTTGACTCTCTTCCGGGTTTCCGCTTCCGAAGCGCTGAATTACTTTATCTTCCTCATCTAAAATTTCCAACCATAGGTTTTCTGTTGTTTTCTCTGGGAGGTAGTAATCGATCGTAAGCGCGGGCGAAGGATAACTCACCCCATCGGTGGTCAACCTAAATCCGCCACCGTAGCGCATCCGATAAGCATCTCTGGGTGAAAATAATTTCACTTCTGATAGCGTCAAATCGGCTGGTAGCTGATGTAAAGCAGAAAGATTATCAAAAATCCAAAAGGAACGCCCCATGGTAGAGATCACCAAATCCTCTCGGTGAACTTTCATATCACTAATCGGCGTTACGGGTAGATTCTGCTGAAAAGGCATCCAGCTTTTGCCATCATCAAAGGAGATAAAAAGACCAAATTCGGTACCTGCATATAACAGGCCCTCTCGGCTGGGGTCTTCTCTGACGACTCGCACGGGATAATCGGCAGGAATTCCATTGTTGCCATCGGATAGTAAGGTCCAGGATTGACCGAAATCTTCGGTTTTATAAATGTAGGGTTTCCAATCGCCCAACTGAAACCGCAAAGAAGTAAAATAAGCTTTACCGGCTTGGTGTGGCGAAGGTTCGACGCAATCAATTCGGCCTCCTCCTGGCAGGTCTTTGGGGGTGACATTTGTCCACTTCTTACCTCCATCCCTGCTTACATGCACGGGGCCGTCATTGGCACCTACCCAAATCACTCCTTCTTGCTTACTCGACTCTCTAATCGCATAAATGGTACTATAGAATTCTTCTCCTGTAATATCTCTGGTGATGGGACTACCCGAGATCACTTGCGTAGCAGGATCAAAGGCGGTAAGGTCTGGTGAAATAATTTCCCAAGTCACCCCATCGTCCGTAGTTTTATGCACATATTGTGAGGTGTGATACACTACATCAGGATTGTGCGGAGAGACATGGATAGGCGAAACCCGTTGAAATCGAAATTTCAACTCCTTGGGGTTATGGCCATACATATTGGATGCCCCTACATAGTATTGTTTTTCCTGGCCTGTTTTCTTGTTATAAACGCCAAAGCGTCCTTTGCAATTGGCATAAACGATATCTGGATTCCCTGGCTTGGGTACGACTGGGCCTGTTTCACAGCCACCAACTGCCATCCAAAAGCTAGAAGTGCCACCGATAGAACTGTAGGGTGGCAAACTTGGCAATGCAATGGTAGAGTTATCTTGTTGCCCTGCGTAAATCCAGTAAGGAAACTGATCATCCACCTCCACTTGATAGAGTTCGGCCGTGGGTTGGTTGATTTGAGAAGACCAAGTTTTACCGCCATTGAGCGTAACATTAGCCCCACCATCATTGGCTTGGATAAAGAGGTCAGGATCATTCGGATTGATCCAAATATCGTGATTGTCTCCATGTGGTGTGCGCATTCGCTTCCAGGTTTTCCCGCCATCAGTCGATTTAAAGAAGCTCGTCGCTGAAGCATACAGCGTATTGGGATCCTGTGGACTTACATCGAGATTGCAATAGTAAAAGGGGCGATCCAGGAGGGATTTATTCGTGCTGATCAATTCCCAATTTTCACCCCGGTCATCAGAGCGATAGACACCTCCCTCTCCTACTGGCGCTTCGATCAGTACATATACTCTTTCAGGGTTCGCTGGAGAAATCGCCAAGTCACTTTTGCCAAATAAACCTTTGGGTAAACCATTACTTAGTTTTTTCCAAGTGTCTCCTCCATCTGTCGATTTATAAACGCCTCCTTCGATACCTCCACTAATAACCGTCCAAGGCTTTCGCTCGCCTCGCCACATAGAAGCGTAGATAATTTGTGGGTTGTCAGGACTGATTTCCAAGTCAACGGCTCCTGTTGTATCTGAGACGAACAAAACTTGTTCCCAGTTTTGCCCCCCATCCTTGGTACGGTAAACGCCTCGCTCTTTGTTGGCATTGAAAGCTTGTCCAATAGCCGCCACAAAGACGGTATTGGGGTCACCAGGATGAATTTCCACCGCTCCGATTTGCCCGGTCTTTTCTAATCCGATATGCTTCCAGCTTTTGCCCGCATCGATAGATTTATAGACCCCTTTCCCAGTGATGACATTACTGCGTATCCCATCTGATCCCGTTCCGACATAAAGGGTCTTATTGTCAGAAGGCGCTACGCGAATGGCCCCAATAGAAGGCGTATTAAAATAGCCATCGGAGATATTTTTCCAACTAGATCCATAATCTGTCGTTTTCCATACTCCACCACCTGTACTTCCCATATAGAAAGTAGCTTTTTCATCAGCCACGCCAGCTACTGCGGTGACTCTACCTCCTCGGGTAGGACCTACATTTCTAAATTTTAGATTGGAAAAAATATCCTGTTGCTGTTCTTTTGGTGTTTTGGCGGTTTGTGCCGATAAGGAATAGACACCGCTGACCATTAGAAACAGACCAATAAAGAAGACGTTGAGTTGTTTTTTCATATTTATGTCAATCAAAAATTTGAGTAAGAACATGTTCTATACTTATGTTAGGACAGGCATGATTAACTGCCACTAGGATGATCAAAAGCAGTAATACGGCTTGGAAAAAACCTAGGCCTACCCCAACATGTTCAAAAGCTTTAAGATAGGATTTTGAAATCAGAGAAGGAATAGGAAATTAAAAAAACTACTGGTCCATCCATTGTTTAAACACTGGGGTTCGCGCTTTGCTTATAATCACCTTTTCTGGAACAGAGGGGTTCAGCGTCAATAAAAGACGCCCATTGAAATAGGTATGAATCGCTGCGATACACTTTTTGGCCACCAAAAATTGTCGATTGACCCGAAAAAATTGTTGGGGGTCCAACTGTTGCTCCAATTGGTCCAAAGTATAATCCAGAGGCCATTTCTTCCCCTCCGAGCTGTACAGAAAAAGCTGCGTATTCTCCAAACTAAAATAGGCACAATCTTGCGTGGCAATTGGAATCAACTGATCGCGAAAAGAAACCAAAAAGGACTGTCGGAAAGAAGGAGATTCAGTACGCTGTAGTAAAGCCATCATCTGCTTCAACTGGACTGGTTGCAAGTATTGTTTTTCGTACTTACGGAGGGCCATTGCCAGGGCTTCTCTATTGAGCGGCTTCAGCAAATAATCGATACTGTTCACTTTAAAGGCCTGAATAGCATACTGATCAAAAGCCGTGGTGAAAATAACGGGGAAGTCAACCGCTACCTGCTTGAAAATAGCAAAAGAAGAGCCATCCGCTAGTTGGATATCAAAAAAACCAAGGTCTGGAGCCGCATTGGCTTTAATCCAAGCCACACTTTCTTCCACGCTATCCAATTCGGCCAATATTTCTGCCCCTGGCTGCAACTCAGCCAATATCGCCCGTAAGTTCTGGGCCGCACCAGGCTCATCTTCAATTAATAGTATTCGCAAGGCTTTAAGTTGTTGGTTGTAAAAGTGGCAACTTCACAATAAAGTCTCCCTCCTCTTGTAAAACGATTAGTTCTTCTTTTGCAATGAGTTCGTACCGCTTTTTTAAGTTGGATAAGCCCATTCCAAAACCTTCTTCTTTGTGCAGCTTGGGTTGGTAATTATTCCTGACTTGAAGATACTCCGCTTCCAACTCTATCACTAAACGCAGCGGTTTCTTTTTGGCAATAATATTATGCTTGACTGCATTTTCAACCAATAGCTGAAGGGCCATAGGCGGAATTTGCTGTCGCAAAATACGATCTGGAAGGTCAATTTTAAGTACTAGTTTTTCACCAAAACGCTTTTGCAGCAAGAAAAGATAGGCCTTCACTAAGTTCAGTTCTTCTGCTAGTGGTATCACATTTCGCTCATTCTCCTGCAAAGCGGATCGAAAAACCTGCGATAGTTTATCCACAAAGAGAATAGCCTCTTCCTTGTCTTCATTACGGATGGTAGCACTGAGGGAATTGAGGGCATTGAAAAGGAAGTGGGGGTTCATCTGCGCTTTCAGATAGGCCAATTGACTTTGCATCTGCTCTTCCTTCAGCTGCCAATTCTCACGCTCTGCCCGACGCGCCCTCCCCAAAAGATCTATTAAATATAGTACCAAAATGGACAAGCCCGAAAAAAAAGAAAACCGCAGAAAATTGAGCAAACTAAAAAAACGCGGTAAGGTAATTTGATCTAAGTAAAACAGCTGAACCCGAGCCGCTAATGGTGCCAGCATCAACACGAATACTAAATTAAGCCCCAGCTTTACCCACCAAATCCGATTCTGACTCCAGTCAACCCGCACTAAGTGTGGATACCACAGTGCATTAAAATATAAGAAAAAACACATGGCCGCAAAAGTCGACGCCATTCCACCCAAAAAAGAAAACCACCAGAGTTCTCCCTCTAGCAGTTGCCGTGCCATGATTTCTTCCAGTCCATTGATGAATACCAAGCGAGGCAGGGCAGCCATTATACTCACTACTGCTGCAAAGCCCAGTA
>Ga0070727_10002463_pt1 | contig 17870 bp, 13 predicted proteins | sample tdAd472_FD_66722 | JGI IMG/M metagenome (GOLD analysis project Ga0070727, IMG submission 66722) | Marine sediment microbial communities from the Atlantic coast under amendment with organic carbon and nitrate - tdAd47.2 | ecosystem: Environmental > Aquatic > Marine > Coastal > Sediment | place...
GACCGTTCCCAAGGTCAGCAGACCCGGCACGGCGGGGCTGAAGACCCAGCTTCCGGGCAGAAGTCTTGCAACGATGCCGTAGGCGGCACCGGTCCCCAAGAAACTCGCGAGGAGCGTGGCGGCCAAAGCGACGATTGCCATTTCCAGCGTACAGGCCAAAGCGATTTGTTTGGGGCGCGCGCCGATGACCTTCAGAAGCGCCATTTCCTTAACCCGGCGGCGGTATCCGGCTGAGAGCGTTCCCGCCAATACGAAAAAGGCTGCAACGACGGTTGAGGCGGAAACGCCGACCAACGCCGATGCGATATTTCCGGCAAGAGCGGCCAGTTGGCCAACCACCTCCGGCACCCGGATGAAAGGTGCAAGCGGGAATAGGGTGGCCGCTGTCTTCTCAATGGCGGCCAACCGATCCGTCTCACCCCACAGGGCGGCAACCCGGGTATGGGCAATGGGATGGGAGGGCGTCGATAGAAGGATCGGGAAATCCAACTCCAGACGGGTCCAGTCGATGGCCCTGAGGTTGGCGATGGTTGCCTCGTAGGAGCGGCCCATGACGTTGAGCGTGAGGATATCGCCAAGACCGACGCGCAAACGGTCGGCGACCTTGGCGTCGAGCGAGGCTAAAAGCGTCTCCCGCTCGTCTTCGTTCCACCATTTCCCGGCGACCAAACGGCCTTTCGGCGAGGGCGTATCGCGCCAGGAAAGTCCCCGGTCGCCGCGCAGCACCCAGGAGATGTCCTTGGGAACGCCCCACTGGTGAACAGGTGTGCCGTTGACCGCGGTGAGGCGGCCATGAACGAAGGGAGCGTCTTCCAGCCGCACGACCCCGGGCAGGGCCGACAAGGTTTCGGTGAAGGCGGCGATTTCTTCCGGTTGGATATTGAGAAAAGCCAGATCGGGCACGTGCCGGGGCAGCGTGTCGGCGAGGTGCTTTCCGGCATGGCGGTCGAGGGTCAGGAGAGCCACCAGCAGCGTCAGCGTCAGGCCCAGGGTCATGATCATCGAGCCGGTCGGTGCGCCGGGACGGCCGATATTGGAGACGGCAATTCTTAAGACCGGATGATGGGGCAAGTGAACGCGCCGGGCCAGCCACCCGACGGCGCGGCCAAGCCCGAAAAAGGCCAGCACGGCAATGCCGACAGCGCCGGAAAAAATGATGGCGAACAACGGGGTCGCCGTGGCGACCATGACCAGAAGCCCAATGGCCGCTGCCGCCACGGCCATGACGGCGACGGCTTTTAAGGTATGGCGCGTCCGTTGCGGTTTCATCTGGTGCTTGAAAAGCTTTTGAGCCGGTGTCGAGCAGGCCCGGTCGAGCGGCCAAACGGCGAACAAAACAGCGGTGAGCAGACCGAAGAGGACCGCCGTGCCAAGCGCCGCCCATTCGACCTGCGGCGTCCAGTCGAAGGGCAGGTGCGGCGCGACGGCGATCATCGCCCCTTGATGCAGTCCGGCTCCGAGAAGGCAGCCGATAATCGCGGCGAGCGCCAGGGCGAAAAGCACCTGCCAAAGGTATATGGAGGAAATTATTCCCCGAGAAGCGCCGTTACTTTTCAAGATGGCGATGGTCTTGGTTTTTCGGATCAGGTGGGTCTGCACCCCGCCGGCGACCCCAATACCACAGATCAGTAGGATCGATAGCCCGATCAAAATCAGTAGTGACCGGCCGATGGCCGCCATGCGTTCGATCCCCGGTACGCCGTCGGCGGCGTTGACGATTCGCCACCCGGCGTCAGGAAACCGGCGTTCAATGGTCTCGATGGCCGCGTCCGCCTTTTCAGGTTCCATCAGCGCGACCCGGCTGTAGTAGTAGACCGGCCCGCCCGCCGTCGCGAGGCCGGTTTCGGTCAAGGCTTGGCGGGAAATCATCAAGCGGGGGCCCAGCGCGAAAGCCGCCAACGATTTATCCGGCTCGGAGCGGATTGCCGCCCTGATGTCCACGGTGATGTTCCCCAACTGAACCGTGTCGCCGACATGGGCGTTCAGTTTTTTCAAAAGGGCGGGCGCGGCGACGGCGCCGAACCGCCCCTCGGTAAAGGCCAAGGCTTTGTCCAACGGTTGGCGGGGATTTAGTTTTATGGTGCCGACCAGCGGGTAAGTGCCGTCGACCGCCTTTAGCTCGACGAGGACTTTCTTAGTCGCCGCCGTCTTGCTCACGAGAGGACGGAGCTCGGCGATTTCACTGACCGTTCCCAATGTTTCCAAATGGGTTCGTTCGGCGGGGGATGCCGGTCTGTGAAATAATCGTAACGCCAGATCGCCGCCGACCGCTTGCCGTGCGCTACCCCGTACGCCGTTCAAAACCGAATCGGCGATGGAGTCGACCAAGGCGAAGGCCGTGATGGCGAAGGCCAGTCCGGCGACCAAGAGCCAAAATCCACCGGAGCGGCCCTGGAAATCGCGGCGCGCCAGCTTAAGCGCCAGCGCCTGGGTCTTGAGGAAGGAAGCCACGGCTAAACGGGGTTAAGCGCCTTTGATCAGGGTGCCTGCGCCGTGCTCGGTAAAGATTTCGAGCAAAACCGCATGCGGGACCCGACCGTCGATGATGACAGCCCCTTCGACACCGGCATCGACGGCCGAGAGGCAGGTTTGGATTTTGGGGATCATACCGCCGTGAATGGTGCCGTCCTCAATAAAGTCGCGGGCCTTTTCCGCCGTCATTTCCGGAACCAGCTTGTCGTCTTTATCGCGTACCCCTTCAACGTCGGTCAGCATCAACAGGCGCTTGGCCTTCAGCGCTGCGGCAATGGCCCCGGCGGCGGTATCGGCGTTGATGTTGTAGGTCTCGCCCTTGTCGCCCATGCCGATGGGGGCGATCACCGGAATGACGTCGGTTTGCAGGAAGGTATCCAGCACATGCGGGTTGACCTTCTTGGGTTCGCCGACGAAACCGAGGTCGAGCAGTTGTTCGATATTGCTTTCCGGGTCCTTTTTCTTGCGGTGCAGCTTTTCCGCCATGATCAGGTGGCCGTCCTTGCCCGACAGGCCGGCGGCGAAGCCACCCGCTTCGTTGATCGCCGAAACGATTTGTTTGTTGATCGCTCCGGCGAGGACCATTTCGACCACTTCGACCGTCGCCTCGTCGGTCACCCGCAGCCCGTCGACGAAAGAGCTCTGAATTTTCAGCCGCTCCAGCATCGAGGCGATCTGCGGCCCGCCGCCGTGAACGACGACCGGGTTCATGCCGACCTGTTTTAAAAGCACGATATCGCGGGCGAAAAGCTTGGCCAGCTCGGCGCTGCCCATGGCGTGCCCGCCGTATTTGACGACGATGGTCGCGCCCGAATAGCGCTTCATATAAGGCAGCGCTTCGGAAAGCGTCTTTGCCTGGGCCAGCCAGTCTTCTTTTGATTTGGTCGCGGTATCGGTCATCGGTCGGTTTCCGTTGGGATCGGCTAAGCCGTTGTAATTAACACAAATTAGGCAGGTTCCGCCAGCATGGTGAGTTCGGCGCGCAACTCTTCGATGCCCAGCTTCTTTTCCGAACTGGTCAGATGAATGCGCGGATGGGCCGCCGGACGCTTCTTAAGCTCTTCCACGGTCGCCTGAAGGCGCTTGTCCAGTTCCTTGCCCGAAATCTTATCGATTTTGGTCAGCACCACCTGATAATTGACCGCCGCCTTGTCGAGCATTTTCATGACCTCGCGGTCGACGTCCTTGATGCCGTGGCGGGAATCGATCAGGAAGCAGACCCGGCGCAGCTGGGGGCGGCCCTTGAGGTAGGTGTTGATCAGCGTATGCCACTGCTCGACGACGCTGACCGGCGCTTTGGCGTAGCCGTGACCCGGTAGATCGGAAAGGATCAAGCGGTCGCCCAGATTAAACAGGTTGATTTGCTGGGTGCGGCCCGGCGTATTGGAGGTCCGGGCCAGGGTCTTGCGCCCGGTTAGCGCGTTGATCAGGCTCGATTTGCCGACGTTGGAACGCCCGCAAAAGGCGACCTCGGCCAGCTCGGTGGCGGGCAATTGCTTGAGTTTGGCGACGCCCAGCATAAAATCGCAGGACTTGGCGAAAAGCAGCCTTCCTTCTTCGATCTCGTGATCCTTGAAGACGTCGTCGGTCATCGGAACTCACCTATGATGCTGCCAATTCGCGCCCCTTCAAGACGGATGAGAAGGGGCGCTTATGGTGCTTTTAGCCTTTGGCCTTGTCCTTCTCCGCCTGGCGCATGATCACCCACTGCTGGGCGATGGACAACACGTTGTTGACCGCCCAGTAGATCACCAGACCAGCCGGGAAACGGCCGAGCATGAAGGTGAAGATGATCGGCAGGCCCATCATGATTTTAGCCTGGATCGGATCGGCGGGCTGTGGGTTGAGCTTTTGCTGCAGCCACATGGAAATGCCCATGATCAACGGCCAGACGCCGATCATCAACAATTCGGGCGGCGTCCAGGGAATCAGGCCGAACAGGTTGAACACCGAGGTCGGGTCCGGGGCGGACAAGTCTTGAATCCAGCCGAAGAACGGCGCATGGCGCATCTCGATATTGACGAACAGCACCTTGTAGAGCGCGAAGAATACCGGAATTTGGACGAGCAGCGGCAGACAGCCCGAAGCCGGGTTGACCTTCTCGCGCTTGTACATCGCCATCATTTCCTGGTTGAGCCGCGCCTTGTCGTCGCCGAACCGTTCGCGCAGCTTTTCCATCTTGGGCTGCAGCGCCTTCATCCGGCCCATGGAACGGTAGGACTTGTTGGCCAGCGGGAACATGACCAGCTTGATGATCAGCGTGAGGACGATAATCGCCACGCCGAAGTTGCCGATCCAGTGGTTGATGGTTAGTAGGGCGTAGAAGATCGGTTTAGTCAGGAAGTAGAGCCAACCGAAATCGATGGCGAGATCGAAATTGGCGATTCCCAGCGTCTCGGTGTAGTGATCCATCAACGACACTTCTTTCGCGCCGGCGAACAGGTATCCCTGGTTTGAGCCGGTGCCGCCGGGCTGGATGGTCACGCCGCCCGCCACATAGTCGACCTGATACTTGTCGACCGTGCCGTCCCGGCTGTGAATGAAGTCTGCGTTGATGGCCGCCTTCTGGTCGGGGATGACCGCGGTCATCCAGTACTTGTCGGTAATGCCGATCCAGCCGCCGGTGGATTTGCGTTTGAGATTGCCGTCTTCGCGCAGATCTTCGTAGTTAACTTCTTCCAAGGTGCCGTCGAAAACGCCGAACGGGCCTTCGTGCAGGATGATAAAGCCGGTCAAATCGGGCGTTCCGGTTCGCGAAATCAGCGCATAGGGATAAAGCGTCACCGCAGCGGTTCCGTTGTTTTCAACGGTCTGCTTAACGGTGAACATATAGTCCTTGTCCATCGAAATGGTGCGCTTGAACACCAGTCCTTCGCCGTTGTCCCAAACCAAGGTGATCGGTTGGTCGGGCGTCAGGACTTCAGATGTCGCGCCCCAAACGGTTTCTCCGGTCGGCACCTTAACGCCTTGGGCCGTCCAGCCCCATTCGGCAAAATAGGGGTTGGGCGATCCCAACGGAGCGGTCAATGCAATTTCCGGACTGCCCGGCTCGATGGTTTCGCGGTAGTCGGCCAGTGTCAGGTCGTCGATCCGCGCACCCTTCAAGGCGATGGAGCCATGCAGGCGCGGCGAGCTGATTTTGACCCGGGTGACGTCTTTTAAGATATCTTCGCGTTTGCGGGCCTGCTGAACCGGTGCGGGAGCGCCGGGGACGCTTGGTGCGGTCACGCCGCCCGGCGGGGCGGGCTGTCCGGCTGGCGTCGTCTGGGCCTGTTGTTGTTGCGGCGGAGGGGGCGGATTGAAATATCCGAAGATGTAATCGAAGCCGAAAATGATGATGATCGCCAAAACGACGGCCAAAATCATATTGCGCTGTTCATTCATCGGTCGATGTTTCCTCTAACCTGCGGTCGAGGCGTTGCCGCCCTGCCCGCCGTGACATGACTTATGCCCATGCGTGTCGTGATCGTGGTCGTGTGCGGGAACCGGGTCGTAACCCCAGCCGCCCCAAGGGTGACAACGGGAAATGCGCCTCACCGCCAGCCAGCCGCCTTTCAGCGCGCCGTATCGGGCGATGGCTTCCAGAGCATATCCCGAACAAGTGGGTTGGTAGCGGCAGGTGCCGGGTAAAACCGGAGATATGAGGTATTGGTAACCGCGGACAAATACGCGGAGCAATGCGGCTGCCGGTGTCATCCTTGTTCCCTTAGCTCCCTGGTTTCCCCGTTCGGTCCCCAAACCTATTTACCTTTGGGACGGTTGCCCCGTCTGTTGCGCCCCGGCGGCGCCGTCTCGATCCGCTCCAATGCGGTTTCAAGGTCGGCCACCAAGGCGTCGAAAGGCCGGTCGACAGTATCGAACCGGCCAATAAGGACGTAGTCGCGCCCTGTTTTGCCCTTTTCGGCTAGAACCCGGTCGACGGCGGCCCGCAAACGTCTGCGGGCTCTGTTTCGCCGAACGGCGTTCCCGACCTTTTTGCTGACCGTAAAGCCAATGCGGGGCGGGTTTTCGTCGTTGCGCCTTCGTAATTGCAAGATCAGTCCGCGGGTGGCCCATTTCAGGCCGGTTGCGGCGACTTTCAAAAACTCGGTGCGCCGTTTGAGGCGCGGGATCGCCGAAGCCATCGCTTCAGGCTCCCTTCAGCCCCAAACTTAAGCGGACAGGCGCTTGCGCCCTTTGGCGCGGCGAGAAGCCAAAACCCGCTTGCCGCCGACGGAAGCCATGCGGGAGCGGAAGCCATGCCGACGCTTGCGGACAAGCCTGCTCGGTTGATATGTGCGTTTCACTGGTTTTCTCCGTAAAAACGGCCGTTCTTAAAGTAAGCCCCGGTGTATACGGAACCGTCCCAGCGAAGTCAAAGCATTTCAGGCTGTTTTGGCAAGAATCCCGGCAAAGCCGTTAAGACATTGGGTTAAGACCGATCCGGCAGGGCAATTTACATCACCACCGGGCGGAAAACACCGGATCAAACACGAGGCCTGACAGCTCTCGGCCGGGTCACGCAAAGGTGACTGGTTCGTGTTCGCCCGTTTGGCCTATTAAAATAGAGTAAGGAAATACTCTAAGAAGCCTCTGCTAAACAATTGGGCATAATAAAAGAATGAGCGTTCAAGCGGTGAGAAACACATACGAAAACGATAATCAGAAGCCTGAGAAGCTAGGGTCGAAGGCCCGATTTTCACCCAAGCGTTTGGTTCCTGTGGCGGTCGTTGTCGCAGGGTTCGCCGCTTTCTTTGCCTTCGATCTCGATCAGTACCTCTCGTTTGAAGCTTTTGCCGACCACCGTAAAGACCTCATGGCCTGGACCGATGCGAACAGCCTTTTGGCGGCCGTTTCGTTCATGGCGCTCTACGCCTTGGCGGTCGCCTTTTCCGTCCCCGGAGCGGTTTGGCTGACCATTATCGGCGGTTTCTTGTTCGGTACGTTCGGGGCTACGGCCTATGTGGTGATCGGTGCGACCATAGGCGCGACGGCGGTTTTCCTGATCGCCAAGTATGCGGCGGGCGACTATCTCTGCGCCAAGGCGGGCGGCCGGATCAAGAAAATGGAAGACGGGTTCAACGAAAACGCCTTCAGCTACATGATTTTCTTGCGTCTTGTGCCGGTCTTTCCTTTCTGGTTGGTCAATTTGGCGCCTGCCATGGTCGGCTGCCCGTTGCGAACCTACGTGGTCGCCACCTTCTTCGGCATCATTCCCGGCACGTTTGTCTATGCTTTGGTCGGCAATGGCTTGGGCGCGGTGTTCGACGCCGGCGGCAAACCGGATGTCGGGATCATCTTTTCCCCGGAAATTCTTTGGCCCATGGTGGGTCTGAGCCTTCTGGCTCTGATTCCGGTCGTCTATAAGAAATACAAAGCCGCCAAACAACAGGCTTAGCCAAAACGGCCTTTTTCGCTTACAATACAAATCACTAGCATCTTAAGGGGGATCAATGAGCCAACGCCTCGAAGTCGATATCTGCGTTATCGGCGGCGGTTCGGGCGGTCTGTCCATCGCAGCCGGGGCGTCGCAGATGGGCGCCAGCGTCGTTCTGGTCGAAAAGGCCAAGATGGGCGGCGATTGTCTTAATTACGGCTGCGTCCCGTCAAAAGCGTTGCTGGCCGCCGGTCATGCGGCTCAAGCCGTGCGTCGTGCGTCGCGGTTCGGCGTGACGGCGGGCGACCCTCAAATTGACGGAAAGGCGGTGTTCAACCACGTACAAGGCGTTATCGATGCCATTGCCCCCCATGATTCGGTTGAACGGTTCGAGGGTTTGGGCGTGACCGTCGTTCAAGCGGCAGGCCGATTTGTCGGGCCTCAGGAATTAGAGGCGGGCGGCACGATTATTAAGGCGAAGCGGTTTGTCGTCGCGACCGGCTCGCGGGCGTTCGTTCCGCCAATCCACGGACTGGATGAAACGCCGTTTCTCACCAATGAGACCCTGTTTGAGCGGGATAAACTGCCGGAACACCTTTTGGTCATCGGCGGTGGGCCCATCGGCATTGAAATGGCCCAGGCGCATCGGCACTTGGGAAGCGCGGTCACAGTACTGGAAATGGCGTCGATCCTGCCCAACGACGATCCGGAATTGGCCGATGTGATCCGGACCCGGTTGCTTAAAGAGAAGATCGCCCTACGCGAAGGGGTTAAGGTCGTCGGAACGGCCAAGACGACAACCGGCGTTGCGGTCACGCTGGAGGCTGACGGCCGGAAGGAAACAATTGAGGGAACCCATTTGTTGGTGGCGGCCGGACGGCGGCCCAACGTCGAAGGGCTCGATCTTGAAAAAGCCGGGATCGTCTATTCTCCCAAAGGGATCGAGGTGGACGCTCGGTTGCGGACGGCCAATAAGAAGGTTTTTGCCGTCGGCGACGTGGCGGGCGGCTATCAGTTCACCCATGTCGCCGGCTATCACGCCGGTATTGTAATCAAGAACGCCTTGTTTCGCCTGCCCGCCAAGGCCGATTATTCGGCGATGCCCTGGGTCACCTATACGGCGCCGGAATTGGCGCATGTGGGCTTGACCGAAAAAGCCGCCAAAGAAAAGCATGGAGAAATCCGCATTCTGCGCTGGCCGTTTTTCGAAAACGACCGGGCCCAGGCGGAAGGCGAAACCGATGGAATGATCAAAGTTATAACCACCAAGTCGGGGAAGATTTTGGGGGCGTCGATTGTCGGCGATAAGGCGGGCGAGTTGATCCAGATGTGGGTTTTGGCCATCGGACAGAAGATGAAGATCGGGGCGATTGCCGGGATGATTGCCCCTTATCCAACGTTGGGGGAGGTTGGCAAACGAGCAGCCGGCAGCTTCTTCACCCCAGGCCTGTTCAGTGAACGGACCAAGCAGATTGTCCGCTTCTTGTTGAGGTTCGGATGAACGAAGCGGTCGACGGAACCGAAAAGGAAAAAGCGGAAACGGCGGAGCCGGTGGTCCGGTTTTCGCGGCTGAAAAGCCTATCCTCGCGCCTGTTGTTGTTGACCATCGTCAGCATCATGCTGATCGAGCTGTTTATTTTTGCTCCCTCGGTTTCAAGGTTCCGCAAGGATTGGTTTGAAAAACATCTGGCGGCGGGCGAATTGGCGGCCCTGGCGCTCGAGGTTAATCCGGACATGAAGATTTCCCAACCTTTGCAGGACCGGCTTTTGGCCCATGCCGGAGCCCACGGCGTCGTGCTGCGCAAACCCAATCATTCGGTGATGGCGTTGTCCAAGGAAATGCCGAAGGACGTGAACATCATGGTCGACGTCCGCCCCGAGCTTTCGGTGATGTGGCTGGGCGGCGCGCTCGATACGTTCCTGCAAACCGAAAACCGCGTCGTCCGGGTGGTGGGGCCCTCGACCATGGATACGGAAACGACGGTCGAGGTGATTCTCGACGAAGCGCCGATGCGCGAGGCGATGATCGATTACGGGTTCCGCATTCTGGCGCTGTCCATCGTCATTTCGCTGTTCACCGCGGCCTTCGTTTATCTGAGCCTGCAATGGCTGATGGTTCGGCCCATGGGCCGGATCACCCGTTCGATGATCGCCTTTCGCCGGGCGCCCGAAGACGAGACCAGCGGAATCGTGACCAGCGACAGGGAAGACGAGATCGGCGTCGCCGAGCGTGAATTGGCGGTCATGCAGGAAAGATTGCGCACCGCGTTGAAGGAACAGGCTCGCTTGGCTGCGCTGGGGGCGGCGGTGGCCAAGGTCAATCACGATCTGCGCAACTCCCTGGCTTCGGCCAGTCTGATTTCGGACAAGTTGGCCTTAAGCGACGATCCGCAGGTCAGGGACTCCGCACCGCGGCTGATCGCTTCCATCGACAAGGCGGTGGGGCTTTGTTCGCAGACGCTTGATTTCGTTGCCGAGAAGGGCAAACAGATGATCAAGCGCCGGTTTTTCCTGTTCGATCTGGTCGAGGAGGCCGAAGCGCTTAATCAGCCGCTGAGCCTTAAACTGGGTGAAAAGACCGGCGAAACTTGGATCAATAGCGTCCCGGAAGCCATCGAGTTGATGGCCGACCCTGATCAACTGGTCCGGGCGATCAGCAACTTGGCGCGCAATGCCTTCGAAGCCGGGGCCGATACCTTTACCGTCGAAGCGTTTAAGCGGGGCGGCGATGTTGTGGTGACGCTCTCGGATAATGGGCCCGGCCTCCCCGACAAGGCGCGGGAGAACCTGTTTAAGCCGTTTGCCGGGTCGGCCAAGAAGGGGGGGACAGGCTTGGGGCTGATTATCGTCAACGACATCGTGACGGCCCATGGCGGGACGATGTCCCTGGCGTCCAGCGGCCCGGAGGGAACGGTTTTCGAAATTTCCTTGCCGGGAGAGCTTTCGTGAACCAATCGATGACCTGGGAGCCGAGCCGCTACCTCAAGTTTTCCGGTGAGCGCCAGCAACCCGCTCTCGACCTGATGGCCGCCATTGATCTGGAGGAGCCCAAAAACATTGTCGATCTCGGATGTGGCGCTGGAGGCAATGCGGCAATCCTGCGGCAGCGCTTTCCAGATGCTCAGGTGACTGGAGTGGATTCGTCGGCCGAAATGCTGTCCGAAGCGCGGCAATACCGGGGCATCGAATGGGAGTTGGCGGATATCGCCGCGTGGCGTCCCGAACAGCCTGTTTCGTTGATTTTCTCCAATGCCGCACTGCATTGGCTGCCTGCGCATGAAAAGCTCTTTCCGCGGCTCTTGTCGTTTTTGGAGCCCGGAGGCGTGTTGGCGGTGCAAATGCCCAACAACTTTGGCGCGCCGACCCACCAATTGATTGCGGCGACGGCGACGGAAGGGCCCTGGGCCGACAAGCTCCGTCCTTTGATAAAGAGTTCACCCGTCGGTTCGCCCGGCTTTTATTACGGTGTTCTGAGCCCTCTCACGCGGTCGGTCCGGTTATGGCAGACCGAGTACATCCATGTACTGCAAGGAGAGAACCCGGTCGCCGATTGGACCCGGGGCACCGCCGTGAAACCGTTTCTCGATGCCCTGGAAGGACGCGAGAAAGAGGATTTTTTTACTGCCTACGCCGACCGGATCGCCAAAGCCTATCCCCCGGAGAGCGACGGCCGCACCCTATTGCCGTTCAAGCGGATGTTCGTTTTGGCCGTGGCGGATTGATTGTCCCGGACCTGGGGGCGCTGAAATAAGCAGCGCCATCGAGACGAAGAGCGTGAGCTGCCACCAAACGGACCATATGGACACGTTGAGTGCGGCGGCGCCCCAAAAGGCCGACCAGACGAACAGAAAAGCCAGTGGTTTGACCTGGTCTTCAAACGGTGATCCGCCACTGCTCCAATATTGCCGTGCCAAGGTATAGGCAAATCCAACAATCAACAGAAGCAATGCCAGCAACCCGAAAACGCCGGTTTCGGCGGCGATTTCCAAATAAGCGTTATGAGGATGCGACGGAATATAGGGGTGTCCAATCCCAGGGATATTTTCCTTGGCGCCGGGGATGCGGTCTATGGCATTCATGCCATACCCAAACCATGGCGACTCCAAGAATTTCTGATAAGCGAACTGCCAAATATACTGACGGTGCCCGTCGATAAGCCAGTTTGGGACGATATTGGGCGATGGAAGGTCTGGATTGACTTTTTCGGATAACCAGAAGAAGGCCCCGGCCGCCATGGCTCCTAAATATGCAACATAGGCTAAAAGATATTTTTTATTTCGCCAAACGGCGACGAATCCGACAGTCAAAGTCCCGGCAAGCAGGCCGGCGACCGCTGCGCCTGTTTTAGACTGAACGATCACTAGGAAGCTTAGGGTGGCTGCCAAATAGGCGTAATTGCGCCAAGACCACTTGATGGATATTCCGGCCCAGAGAGCGGCGGGAATTAAGCAGATGCTGACGTTCGCGTACCCTTTAATGTGTTTGCCCAACGCATAAATTTCCGAGGGGTAGGGTAAGTTTAGCCAGGCGGCGTTCATCGCAAAAAGCGCCCAGCAGGAGGCGACCGTCGTTCCGACAATCAACGATTTAAGCGCAAGCCGCCATAGAGGTGCCTCCCGTTTTAATGGGAGAAGCATCAGCCCGGTGGCCAGCATAAGAACCGGAATTCTCCCCCATGTTTCAAGCGACCTTAGCGGTTCGATCGAGGTGAATACGCTTGGCAGCCAAATCAAAAAAATGGCACAGGCAAAGATGGCCAACCGGTTCGGCATCAACTCGTTCTTGGCCGGGCGGTTAAAAGCCAAACACAACAAGCTCGCGCAAAGACCGATAATTAACGCCGTTTGCATTGCGCCCGGCCCCAGCACCGCCAAGGGGAGGCTTGCGCCGATCATAGCGGCGGCCAATTTCTTAAGGCTGGGCATCAATGTAAAGCGGTATCCGTTTTAAAGGGCGGTTTTGTGAAAGTACTTAGCTTCTAGACGGGTTTGCCCGGTAAAGACAAGAGGCGGTTGGCTTATTCGTGGCTGGGAGCTTTGAAAAAAATTCAGCAAAAAAAGATAAAATTTTATTCAATCTGTGACGATCATCACATCAGGATGTCCGGCTGCTTCGTAAAGTAATCCTCACAAGACGGCGTGATCCTCAGTTGAACCACTTGAAACGCCCCTTGGAAGAGGAGTTACCCAGTGTCCCGGATTTGGTGTCCCCCATCCCCCAAACGTCCCAGGAGCGACCCCCAAAATCGCTCTGTCCCCACCAAGTCCGGGACCCCTCTTTCCCAGATTGAGCGGCGCGATCTATCGAGCCGTGAGATCATCGAAGCCCTGGACCGGCTGTTTCCCAAGCACTACGTCTGGCACGGCTCAAGCCGCGACCCGCTGGGCCTTCCCAGCAAACGGCACTAATCCCCTAAAGCCTGCCCCTCGCGGCGTGGGTCCGCCCCGCCGTATAGCCCGTTCGGCGTCACCTGGATGGCGTGGAGCCCGCTGGTCATCGGTTTGATCGCGACGGTGTGCCCGCGCGCCTCCAGCGTGGATTTCAAATCTTCGGCTTGCGTATCCTTTTCCAACTCGGTTGCGCCATTGCGGCTTTGAAAATGTCCGGCGGCCACGGCGCTTTGAATGTCGGTTTTCCAGTCGAGCGCCGCCACCAACGCCTGAGCGACATACCCGATGATCCGCGACCCGCCCGGTGAGCCGATCGCCAGCACCGGGTTGCCTGTGCCGTCGAACACGAGCGTTGGGGCCATGGAACTCCTTGGGCGCTTGCCGGGTTCGACCGCATTGGCGACCGGTGCGCCGTCTTTTTCCGGCAGAAAGGAAAAATCGGTCAGTTGGTTGTTGAGCAGAAAGCCGCCAACCATGAGGCGCGAGCCGAAGGCGTTCTCGATGCTGGTGGTCATGGAAACCGCATTGCCTTTGTCGTCGACGATGCTGAGATGGGTGGTTGAAAATCCGAAAGAGCTATCGTCGGGGGCAAGGCGGATTTCGGAAACCATCGAGGGTAAGCCCGGTTCGGCGCGTCCGAGGCTGCGGTCCGGGGCAATCAGCTTGGCCCGTTGCTTAAGATAGGACGGATCGAGAAGGCCGGCTTGAGGGACCGGGATGAAATCCGGGTCGGCGAGGTAGGTATTGCGGTCGGCAAACGCCAAACGGCCGGCTTCGCTAAACCAATGGACGGCCTCGGCGGAAAACGGCGCTGCATTGTTAAACGGGGTATTTTCCAGCAGGCCGAGAATTTGCAGCGTGGCGACCCCGCCGGAACTGGGGGCGGGCATGCCGCAAACCAGCCAAACCCGGTAGGGGGCGCAGACGGGCGCGCGGACTTTGGTGCGGTAGCCCTTGAAATCCTCGGCTGAGAGCGCGCCAGGATTGCGGCTGGCGGTTCTGACGGCCCGGCTGATTTTTTGCGCCAAGGAGCCGGTGTAGAAGGCTTGCGCGCCGTTTTCGGCGATCATTTCAAGGGTTTTCGCCAGTTCGGGGTTGTCAAGAATATGCCCGACCGGCCAGGCTTCGCCGTTCGGCTGGTAGAAGAAGCGGCGTGGCGTCTCAAAGGTTTTCAGATGCTTATCGGCGGCGAGCAATTTATGCAGCCGGGGTGAAACGGGAAAGCCGTTCCGGGCCAGCTCGATGGCTGGGGCAAAGAGGTCTTTCCAAGCAAGCGCGCCGTGTTCTTGATGCGCCGATTTGAGCATGGCCAAAAGTCCCGGTACGCCGACCGAGGCACCGCCAACGGCGGCGTCGAAGAACTTCCGGGGTTTCCCTTTTTTATCGAGAAACACCTTGGGGCTGATGGCGCGGGGCGCCGTTTCGCGGCCGTCAAAGGCTTCGATGGCCCCGTCTTTCGAGGCGAAGTGGAGCAAGAACCCGCCGCCGCCAATTCCCGACGATTGCGGCTCCACCACGTTGAGGACCAATTGAGCGGCGATGGCGGCGTCGACAGCCGTGCCGCCGCTGCGCAGAATTTCTAGCCCGGCGCGGCTCGCGTGAGGGTTGGCGGTGACGATCATATGGCGTTTGGCGACGGCCTGATTTTTGGCCGCAAACCCCGTGGCGATTTCCGGACTCGCCTTGTGGTTGGTTTGCGTCTGACAGGCGGTCAGAATTATCAGGGCCGGGATTATTGCAAAACGAACCATGGTTGTTGATCCTCGGTCGAGCGGCGGGTGGCGAAAAGCATTGATTGTTGTTGCGCGAAAATCCGTCAAGATCAAGCGGGGATAGGTATTTCTTACAAAAGGCCTTTATTGTTTGCTGCGCTGCAACATTATCTCGAATAATTCTAAAGAACAGAAGACCAGAGTATAATCATTATAGTTAGAGACTGTAATGACATGCCGGTGTCGACCAGTGGGCTGAAAGCGCCTTAAAATCCTAACTACATTAGAAAATACGTAGGTGTCTTCGGAGTGGCTGTTTTACGGAGTGTGAGGTCAATTATCGTATCTTTTGAAACTAACAATTGACTTTGCGCAAGTGCAAAATGTAGGATCGGGCTGCAAAGAATTTCGATGAAATCGCTGGTTTGGTTGGCGGTTTCAAAGTTTAGGGGAGACCCCTTTCACCGCTTTAAGCCGCGGCCTCAATGGGGGTGCGGCGTTTGGCTATAAACCGAATAGCGATGGCCGGGGTCTTGAATTTTGGTGGGAACAGGAGTTCGTTATGAACCAAGCGACAGCTCTTGGTACTCAACCGGGAAGCGTTGCCTACAACGAAGACGTCGTTAAGAAATTCGTTCTGGCTGCGACTTTCTGGGGGGTTATCGGGTTTATCGCCGGTCTTTATATCGCCCTGCAATTGGCATATCCGGCTCTGAACCTGGGATTGGAGTGGACCACATTCGGTCGTCTCCGTCCCGTTCACACCTCAGCGGTTATTTTCGCCTTCGGCGGCAACATCATGCTCGGCACCTCATTTTACGTGGTCCAGCGCACTTGCCGTCAGACCCTCTTCGGTGGGGCGGGCTTGGCGAACATTATCTTCTGGGGCTATCAGCTTTTCATCGTTCTGGCGGCGCTCGGCTACGTGCTCGGCATCACCCAGGGCAAAGAATACGCAGAACCCGAGTGGTACGTTGACCTTCTGGTCACCGTCGTCTGGGTCCTTTATTTGGTTGCCTTTGCGGGCACCTTAATGACCCGGCGCGAATCGCACATTTATGTCGCGAACTGGTTCTATCTGGCCTTCATTCTGACGGTCGCGGTCCTGCATATCGGCAACAACCTCACGGTCCCCGTGTCCTGGACCGGCGCGAAGAGCTATATCGTCGCCGCCGGCGTCCGCGACGCAATGACCCAATGGTGGTACGGCCACAACGCGGTCGGCTTCTTCCTGACCGCCGGCTTCCTCGGATTGATGTACTACTTCGTTCCGAAACAAGCCGAGCGTCCGGTATATTCCTACCGGTTGTCGATCGTGCACTTCTGGACCCTGATCTTCCTCTACATCTGGGCCGGTCCGCACCACCTGCATTACACGGCGCTGCCCGATTGGGCGCAGACCCTGGGCATGACCTTCTCCGTGATGCTCTGGATGCCGTCCTGGGGTGGGATGATCAACGGCTTCATGACCCTGTCCGGCGCTTGGCACAAGCTACGCACCGACCCGGTCCTGCGCTTCATGATCGCCGCGGTCGCTTTCTACGGCATGTCGACCTTCGAAGGTCCGGCCATGTCGATCAAAGCGGTCAACTCGCTCAGCCACTACACGGACTGGACCATCGGTCACGTGCACTCCGGTGCGCTCGGCTGGGTGGCCTTCGTGAGCTTCGGCGCGCTGTACTTCCTGGTGCCCAAGCTGTGGAACCGCGAGCGGCTCTATAGTTTGCGTTTCGTCACCTACCACTTCTGGATCGCGACGCTCGGCATCGTGCTCTACATCACCGCCATGTGGATCTCCGGGATCATGCAGGGCTTGATGTGGCGTGCGTACGACGAGTACGGCTTCCTTCAGTATTCGTTCATCGAGACGGTTGAAGCCATGCATCCTTATTACGTAATCCGTGCCATGGGCGGCCTGCTCTTCGTCCTCGGTTCTCTCATCATGGTCTGGAACTTCATCAAGACCATCGGTGGCGAGCTCCGTACCGAAGAAGCCTACGAAGAAGCCCCGCACGCGGTTGCGAACTAAGGGGAGGGTGATATGAAACACGAAATTTTCGAAAAGAATACCATCCTCCTGGCAATCGCCATCCTGGTCACCATTTCCATCGGTGGCCTGGTCCAGATCGTTCCGCTTTACACCATGGAAGCGACGATCGAGAAAGTGGACGGTATGCGTCCCTACACTCCGTTGGAGCAGGTGGGCCGCAATATCTACATCCGTGAAGGGTGCTATCTGTGTCACAGCCAGCAGATTCGTCCGTTCCGCGACGAGATCGAGCGTTACGGCCACTACAGTCTGGCGGCTGAAAGCATGTACGACCACCCGTTCCAGTGGGGGTCTAAACGTACCGGTCCCGATCTGGCTCGCGTCGGCGGCAAGTATTCCAATGCTTGGCATGCCGAACACCTGATCGATCCGCGGGCGGTGGTGCCTGAGTCGGTGATGCCGACATACGGTTTCCTCGCCGAAAAAGAGCTGACCTTCGACGATGCCGCGGCTCATCTTGAGACGTTGCGCGTGGTTGGCGTTCCCTACACCGACGACCAAATCGCCTTGGCGACCGAGGACTTCAAGACTCAGGCTAAAGGTTGGGATGGAGACGGTGACGTGGACGCATTCCTCGCCCGGTATCCGAAGGCGAAGATCGGCGATTTCGACGGCAACCCGGCGAAAATCACCGAACTCGACGCTCTGATCTCTTACCTGCAAATGCTCGGGACCTTGGTCGACTTCACCAAGTTCGACCCCGAGATGGCGCGGCGTTAAGAGAGCGGACCCGTGGATATTCAAGCCATATCGGAAGCTATCCGCCCATACTGGGTGGTTTGGCTGATGATTCTGTTCCTTGGGGTTCTGTTCTATGCCTTTCGACCGAAAAATAAAAACCGGTTCGACGAGGACGGACAGATCCCCTTCAAGGACGATGATTAAGGAGG
>Ga0070727_10002464_pt1 | contig 17865 bp, 16 predicted proteins | sample tdAd472_FD_66722 | JGI IMG/M metagenome (GOLD analysis project Ga0070727, IMG submission 66722) | Marine sediment microbial communities from the Atlantic coast under amendment with organic carbon and nitrate - tdAd47.2 | ecosystem: Environmental > Aquatic > Marine > Coastal > Sediment | place...
CACAACGAACTGCTGGGCACATGCGACCGGTACCGGTCTCTGTGCCAGGTCCAGCACCGGGCCGCCTGATCCATCTCCAGCATCGACACTCCTTCGCCCGTCCCGGCAACAGCGCTTCGCCGGGCGTCTGAAAGGAACTCTGCATGAACACCACTGTTACCTGTCCCCCCGATGCCACCACCCGCGACAGCTCATCCGAGCCGCAGGGCAAAACCTGCGATCTGTGCGGTGGAGTGGACTTTGAACCGGTTTCATCCCGTGACCGTCACGGCGAGGAACTCGAAACTGGTGTCTGCACGCAGTGCGGCCTCGTCGCTCACATGCACATTCCGTCGGAAGCCGAACTGCATCGTTTCTACTCGGAAGACTACCGCCAGGATTACCACGGCGAGCTGACACCGTCGCGTCGTCGCGTCATGCGGGCGTGGAAGAACGGCCAGAGGATCTTCGGACAACTGCAGTCACATCTGACGCCCGGCCAGCGACTGCTGGAAGTCGGGGCGGGCATCGGCTGCACGGTCAAGGTCTTCGAACTCAACGGCTGGCAGGCGAGCGGCATCGATCCAAACGTCGGCTTCCTGAACTACTCGCGCGAACATCTGCACTCGCCGATCACCGTCGGCAATCTGTACGACCTGCCGAAGCAGGAAGCGTACGACGTCGTGCTGCTGATCCACGTGATCGAGCACTTCCGCTCGCCGAAAGCCGCGCTGCAGCACATTCGTCAGCTGCTCCCGACCGGCGGGAAGTTCTACGTCGAATGTCCCAACCTGGCCGCGCCGTTTGCGACACAGCGGCGGCTCTTCCACTTCGCTCATATCCACAACTTCACACCGCAGACGCTGCAATGGATGGCCGAACTGTGCGGATTTCGTCTGGTCAGCTCCTTCGGCAGCGAATTCGATCCGAACCTGCAGATGCTGTTCGAGGCCGCTGAACCGCAGGCCGTCGACTTCAGCGGCGGACTCGCAGCGACGCAGGAAGCGCTGCACCGCTACAACAGCCTGACCTATCACCTGCGACCGTCGTACGCGACCAGCCGTCTCGGCAAGGTCTGCAGTTATCTGTGGGAGCACCTGCACGCGAACAGCTTCGTGGCCGGCATCGAAGAGCAGTGCAGCGCCCGACCGATCCAGGAAACACAGGAACCCCTGCGTCGCGCTGCCTGAGCATGGCCCCGTTTAACCCGCAGGCGCAGGCGTTTCCCCTGAGCCATCGCGATGACGAGTGACTGCGGGTCAATCGAACGACTCAACCACCCAGGGAGAACCGACATGACGCATCGCCGCATGACCGTACTGCAGGTTCTCCCCGCGCTGAACAGCGGCGGCGTCGAACGCGGCGTGCTGGAAGTCGCCGAAGCACTGGTCGATCACGGTCACCGTTCGCTGGTTGTCTCGGCCGGCGGTCGCATGGAGCAGGAACTGGTCGACCGCGGTTCGGAACACTTCGCCTGTCCGATCGGCGTGAAGTCCCCGCTGACGCTGTGGCAGGTCCAGTGGATGCGGCGGTTCATCCAGCAGCAGAACATCGACATCATCGACATCCATTCGCGGCTGCCCGGCTGGATCACCTGGCTGGCGTGGAAGAGTCTGCCGGAAGCGCAACGTCCGCGACTGATCTCGTCGCTGCACGGCCTGCATACGGTGAGCCGTTACAGCGGCATCATGTGCTGTGGCGAGCTGGTCATTGTCGTTTCGGAAACGGTCCGGGATTACGTCCTGCAGAATTACCCGCACGTGCCGCCGGAACGCCTGCGGCTGGTGCATCGCGGGATCGAAGAGGCCGAATATCCGCGCGGCTATCAGCCAGCGACCGCCTGGAAGCAGGCGTTCTTTGACGAGTTCCCTCAACTGCGCGATCAGCCGCTGGTCACGCTGGCCGGCCGGATCACGCGACTGAAGGGCCATCACGACCTGCTGCGTGCGCTGGTGTCGCTGCGGGATGCCGGGGTGAATGCGCACGGTCTGATCGTCGGCGGTGCCGAAGCCGGCAAGTCGGCGTATCTCGAAGAAGTCCAGCAGCGCGTCGCCGATTACGGGCTGATCGGACACGTCACATTCACCGGTCAACGGAACGACCTGAAGGACATCTACGCAATCTCGCGCGTCGTCCTGTCGTTGTCGCAGACGCCGGAATCATTCGGCCGCACGGTCGCCGAGGCACTGTCGATCGGCACGCCCGTCGTCGCGTGGAATCATGGCGGCGTGGCCGAGATCCTGGCCGCTCAGTTCCCGCAGGGTGCCATTCGCAAGGGCGACATCGCGGCGTTGAGCGCTCAGATTCGCGGCATCCTGGAACGATCGGAACCGCCGCAGATTCCGCCCAACCGATTCACCAAAGCAGAGATGCTGGCGAAGACGCTGGATGTCTATGCGGAGATTCTCGATGAGCAGCCACACCGTGCCGCCGCCTGACACTGCGCAGACAGTCGAGCCTGCTGCCCCCGACCGCGGATTGAGCGAATGCCTCGCCGCGCTGCGCCGCGGTCCGTGGCGATTCATTCAGCTCCGCGGACACGACTTCGACACGTCAATGATCAACGACGATGACGTCGACCTGCTGGGGTCTCGAGCATCTGTCGATCAACTGCTGGCCGGCGCGCGCGACTGGATGCGCCGCGGTCTGTGCCACTTTCGTGTCGCGTCGCGAAAGGCCGACAAGGTTGAACTGACACTGTTTTCGATCGACGGTCAGCAGCGCGCCTGCTTCGATCTGTGGATTCGGCTGCCGCAGTTTGACCGTGGGCAGCAGGTGCTCGCGTTCGAGAACTGCATCGGCCAGGTGCTCGATCGCGACGAACCGGTCACGCGCCTGCCGGTTGCTCTGGAAGCCTGCGTTTACACGCAGCACCTCGTCTGCAAACGCAAAGACCTCGCAAGCGTCTCGGCTCAGCATCGTCTGACGGCTTACGTAAACCGCTGCCGGGCGGCGGGCGAGCAGCTACTCAGCGAACAACTGGAGCAGGTTCGCCGTTCGCGGCAGGTCACCGAAGAATTCGAGCGGTTCACGCTGCTGCGACTGGCCGACGAACTGACGCTGCAGCCGCGCCGCGACAGCGAGCCTTCGCTGCTGACCCGTCTGTGGCAGAAGTCGCTGGCCGCGCCGCGACGGACGACGCAAATCTCGATCATGGGCTGCGACGGTGCCGGCAAGACGACGCTGGCCGAACGCCTCACCGAGCAGCAGCCGAACGATCTGTGCGTCTTCACTGGCAAGCATCTGTACCGCAAATCGCTGACGTACAAACTGGCGGTCATCTTCCTGCGTCCGCTCATCACACGCTCGCGCGAACGCTTCGACGAAATTCTGGCGCCGGCGCTGTATCTGCGAGCGTGCTTTGGCCAGCGACTCAAGGCACAGTTTTCACAGCGGCGACTGCGTCCACAACGGCGGCTGACGCTCATCGATCGGTCGCTGGCCGACTTTCTGTACGTGAATCGCAAAACCGATCAGCCGTCGTTCTGCCGCAGCCGCTGGCTGAGCCGTCTGTTCGGGCAGCGAATTCCGACGATTCACTGCCACGTGTCCAATGAGATCCTCGTCACACGCAAGCAGGAGATGACTCCGACCGGTCACGCGGCGTACGACCGCGATATGTTCGAGCAACTGACGCGGCGCACGCCGACCGATTACGTGGGGTTTCACAATGATCTGTCGCTGGATGAAGCTCTGATAGCCCTCCGCGGCATCCTGACTGACATCACGAGTGACACACGATTCGAAACAGACAGCAGCTCGGCCAGCGAGCCGTCATCGACCGCAGCCCGCCAGAACAAGGAGGCCTCCGATGCCGACGTCTCAACTGCGGCTGCCTGATGTCGCCCACAACCTGCGAGGGTTCTTCCAGGGACTGTCGTTCGACGCGATCCGTTCGCCGCGCCACTGGAAACGTCGCCGGTCGGAACTGGCGTCGCTGGAACCCCGTCGACAGGAAATTGAACGCGAGCTGTCGGAACACTGCGGGCATCCGGTCCGGTTGGTGTCCGTGCAGGCGCGTCGGAGTTACGACGAAGTCTTCTTCGCGCTGCGTGATGGTGAACGGTTCGGCGTCGTTCGCGTCAACAGCCCGGTGAAGTCTGATCCGGAACAGCCAACGGGAACCGACCACCTGGCGATCCCGCTGCTGTCGACGGCACGGCTCGACCGCGAATGGACCGCGTATTCGCAGCTGGCCCCGCTGGGTCTGTCTCCGCAACCGTTGTGGCGTTGTGCTGACGCGATCGCCTGCGAATGGCTGCACTGGCCGCGGATGTCAGAGTCGATCATCCGCGACCGGAATCAGTTCTGGCCGCTGTTGGAGTGCATCCTGCCAGCCGTCCGCCGCATGCACGACGGCGGCGTCGTGCATCTCGACCTGAACCCGGGCAACCTGCTGATCGAACCGCAGACACAGAAGGTCGCGTTCATCGACATCGAATTCGGACCGGTCGACTGGATCAGCGTGCCGCAGCAGCAGGCGTACGACTACCTGCGGCTGATTGCTGAATGCCTGCGTCGCCGCCGCGGCGGACCGCAACTGCTCAGCGCGCCCGACCGTCTGATCCACCTGTTGGGAAACGTCATCGACGATGAGACGCGGCAGGCCGAGCTGACTCTGTCCGACGAACGCCTGCACCGCCTGGCCGCACAGCCCGAGTTGTGCCGGAAGCTCCGCACCGTGTTCACACAGCTGCGCGACTAACCTCGTTTGAACGCAAGCCGCAGGCGTGCGCGTGCTGCAGCGGTTCGAATGCGAAAACGCGCACGCCTGCGGCTTGCGGTTAAACGATGGTGGCGACACCTATCCGTGGTAAGCGTTGCGGTCGCGGCCCTTGTGGAAGTGCGGGCCCAGCAGGCCGACGGCCCATTTGACGACGCGGGACATGCGTCCGCGGCGTGTCTTCCGGAGCTTCGCCTCTTCGCTGACCAGCCACGCGACCTGGATCACGCGCCGTTCCCCGTTCAGCGGCAGGTGGCCGTGGAACGAATTGTCCGCTCGACGAAACGCCGCCAGCGTGCCGTACAGCGGGCGGACTTCCGGAGCGACCAGCGAATCGATGTCGTCGATCTTTTCGAGAAACCGCAGACAGCCGTCACTGGTGTCCGGCCAGTCGTGGCTCAGATACAGCAGAGCGGTCACGATCTTCGACTTGCCGTCCGTGTGGATCGTCCCGTGACTGTGATTCAGCGTCCGCGACACACTGACCAGCGTCGGATACCGGCCCAGATCAGGGATGCCCAGTCGGGCTCCGATGGCGTTGCCGACTGCGGCCGATGTCAGTTCATCGACCAGAGCATTGAAGCTGGGACCGCATTCCGCCGGATCGTACGGCAGGTAGCCGGCTTCTCCGTACTTCGGGAAGTCACGGTCGAGGTCCGCTTCATATTCCGGCGAGAGCTGTCCCTCGGCCACGAAGAAGTGAAACGGCGTGTCTCGCACCAGAGCGTCGTCGGTTCCGATCTGATCAAGCGACAGCATCTGCAGCGTGGTCTGCGGTGGAGCGGCGGTCAGTGTGGTCATCGTGGCACCCTTTCGTGTGGTGACGGGATCGATGGGAGATCGGTCGAAGTGTGATCGAGGTCGGACGGCGCCGACTGACTCGGGCGATGCGCCGCGCTCAGGCGTGGCAGACAGCCACCAGTTCCTGAAAGCCCTCGCCCGGCACGCGAACGAGTTCCGGGTAGTCGTCGAACGGTCGACCGTCTTTCACAATCCTGTTGGCCAGCTGGTACTTCGCGTCGTAGCGGTCCGCGAGATACGGCTCGACACGATCAAAGTGCTCAGCATACAGATCCAGCAGATCCACGCCGACTTCCCGCGCGCGGCCTTCGCGGAGATTCGGAACGGGGCCGGTTTTCTCGTGCGAGTAGATCTCGGCGATAATCGCGATGCCGCCCGGACGCAGGACACGTCGCAGTTCACGCACACAGGCGTTGAGATCGGGCGGAATCGTCAGCACGCGGGAGATCAGCACGCAGTCATAGCTGCCGTCTTCGAAACTCAACTGCTGAATGTCTTCCTTGAAGTCGACATGCGGCATGAACAGGTCGGCTGTGTGGTAGACGTTGAACTGCGGGGCCAGCCACTGGCCGAGACACTTTTCCGGAGCGATATGCAGAATCGACCGGCTGGACGGATCCCATTGGGAGAACAGTTCCTGCAGCACGAGTCGCATCATGCGGTGCCGTTCGGCCGCCCTGCAGCCCAGACATTTGGAATCCGTCCGGACGATGTTGGGCGTCCGACTCAGACGCTTGTCCTTGAACGGACCGTGATACCCACAAATCGGGCAGTCGAACTGTTGCTTCTGCGGATGGACAAAGCGGTAGAGCGTGGGACGAATTACGTGCTTCAGACGCTCGGTCATGACTTGAGTCATCAGAAAACCACCTTCCCTGGTGATGCGGCGGTCAACCGCGGTGATTCAGGAATCCCTGTCCCCAACTGCTGGTTTCGACCAGTTGCCGCGAGACGCCGCCCTGTCGCCAGAGCTTTTCAAACCGGCCCCAGGCTTCGTCAAGCCGCCGTTGCACTTTGGAACGGCCAAGCGAGCGGCTCCAGCTGGCGAGCGGCAGCCAGGCGCGGTCGCCGTAACCATCGATCAGGTACAGCCGCCATGTGCCATCTTCGCGTTCCTGGGCGACGAGATTGTGATCGAGCAGCGCTCTCGTCAGCACGACGTGCTTCAACAGGAATTCACCCAGCTCATCAAACGCATCGCGGAACGTTTCTGGCGGGTAGTTGTTCGAGAGGAGTTCTCGCAGGCTGCGGGAAATCTGACCGTCGCGATCGCGGACGAGATCGAGCACTAGCCCAGGTCCCAGGTCCGTCGGATGCATGCCGTAGCAGCGCGGCAGATGCTGAGCAGCCACAGAACCAATGCGATCAAACAGGTACGTCAGCTGGTGCAGTTCATCCGCGTTGTTGTCGTACTTGCGTCGCCAGTGCGCGGGGATCAGCGTTTTGCGGTTCATTCGCACGGTTGCCCGCTCGTCCTGCCGAGCGACCTTGACGCACTTGCCCAGGTCCTCCGGATGCGTGAAACACAACCGCCGGCCACCGACTCCAAACGGAGTCAGGTCCTGGAGTTGCATGACAGGTTCGGCGGATCGTCCGTGATCGACCATAACATTCCAGCAGCGTGTCAGACGGGCACTTTGTCACAGCGTGGCAGCTTCCTGCCGCCATGAGTTTTCTGCCTGCGGTTCAGAGAGCCACGCAGCCGCAACCACAGACCTCGGGACGTTACCAGGGATGTCGAATTCGAGTAAAGATCGACTCAGCTCTGCAGGCCGCGCCGCCCACCCCGTATCCGCAGCTTGAACGCCAGCAGCCCATCGTTGCCCGAGACCTTAATCCTCGGGACCTCCAACGGGTTCGCGTACGGCCACGCCGCGATGCCGGGTTCCGTCGTCACCGCGCCCGTGAAGCCGCACTCGCCAGCCATCGCGGCATGTTCGGGTTGGTAGATTCCAAACGGGTAAGCGAACGTGGCAGGCTGGACGCCGAAGCGGTCGCGGAACGTCTCGCGAGCCTCGCTGATTTCCTGCCTGGCGTCTTCGTCGGACAGCGCTGCGAGGTTGGCGTGCGTCGTCGTGTGGCCACCGAGTTCCCAGCGACGGCTGTCGAGCAGGCTGCGCACCTGGTCGTCGGAAAGTTTCGGCTCGGACGCGAGTTCGTCATCCGCGTGGTGAGCCTTCTTTTTGCTGGACCAGCCGCCGTTGCGATCGGAGACGAGGTAGAGCGTGGCTCGCGCGGCACACTCGGCAAGCACCGGATCAGCGTTCAGCAGATTGTCTTCGTAGCCGTCGTCGAACGTCAGGCAGACACAACGTTCGGGCAATGCTTCCCCCGAGAAGAGCTGGCTGGCAAAGACGAACGTGAACTCATTCGCTGCCAGCCATTGGACCTGCCGCGCGAATTCCGTCGGCTTGACGCGCAGCTTGTTGAATCGCGTCCCCGGTCGATGGTCGCGGACCATGTGGTACATCAGAACGCGCGGATAACGCCAGTCGCGGGCGGGCCGCCACCAGGCGTACCTCAGACTGAACCAGGCTGCCGAGCCAGCCGCTGCTCCGCCAAGGAGTAACTGCACAATCAAACTGCCGCTCCCTGAGTCAACGTCCCACGAGTTGAGGGTCAATATTGGGGTGGCCGGGGCTGGACTGAGCTTGCGAGGGAAGCCCCGGTTGATTGTGTTCGGAACGAACCCGGGGTTTCGCTCGTACCTCGCTCCAACCCCGGCCACCCGAAATTCCAACCTTGAATTGACGGTACGCACTCGAATCGATCGGTCGAAATCCGGGTCCTCAAAGCCGGGCAGAATCTATTGCTGCTCAAGTGGGCCAGCAATGGCAGTCCCGGACACGCATCCGCCTTGACGTTTTTGTCAGAGCAAACCTACAACGCAAGTGGCTGTCTTGCTGCTCTCGCCCCTGTGGGAATGCGGCTCCCGGGCAGACGATCAATCTGAAGGAAGTGCGGCAGGATGCCAGACAGCACGAAATCTCCGGTCATCTGGCGAGTACTCGATGACCGGCCGGGGCACCGGAATCAGGTGCTGGGGCTCACCGACGCGATCAATCGATCGCTGTCCGTCAACTGCTTCGACGTTGTCATCACGCCGGAACTCCGGGGACATCGCAGCCTCCTTCCCGCTGCTGTTCGCCAGCTGCACCAGCTGCCACCGCCGGACCTGCTGATTGGCGCCGGGCATCGCACGCATCTGCCGCTGCTGGCGTTTCGGCATTACTTCGGAGGCCGGGCTGTTGTCCTCATGAAGCCAACAATTCCGCTGGCGACCTTCGACCTGGCGATTGTTCCGTCGGTCCACAATATCGGTCGGTCGCGCAGCAACGTGTTCCTGACCGAGGGGCCGTTGAATCGGATTCGACCGTCGCAGTCGCTGTCGGATTCGAACGGGCTGATTCTGATCGGCGGCCAGTCGGAGCATTTCGGATGGTCCGACCAGGAAGTCCTCGACCAGCTGGCCGCGATTTTGACTCGGGACGACGGAGTCTGCTGGACGTTGACGACGTCCCGCCGAACGCCATCGTCGTTTCTCAAGGCATGGCGTTCGAGCGGCCTGCCGGGCGATCTGGTGCCGTGCGAGGAAACGTCTGCCGGCTGGGTGCCTCAGATGCTGCAGCAGTCCGGTCGCGTCTGGGTGACCTGCGAAAGCATGTCGATGATCTATGAAGCGCTGACCGCCGGAGCGGCAGTCGGGTTGATCGAACTCCCCAGGAAACGACGCAGCCGAGTCGTCCAGAGTGCCGAGGGTCTCATCAGGAACGGTCTTGTGACGCCGTGGTCAGCCTGGCGGGACGGCAGAGAGTTGACCTCGCCCTCCAGCCCACTCTGCGAAACTGACCGCTGCGCCGAGGAAGTGATCCGCCGGTTTTTTGCCGAACCTGCGGTGTTGCGCAAGGCAGCCTGAACTTTGTTCGTCACGGCGAGCGATCGTCAAAGAGCGGCACGCAGTCGGCGTAAGCGTGCGCGAATTGACTGATGTTTCAGGCCCGCAGGGCCGGCCCGATGACGGCCCTGGGAAATGCAGGCAACACACAAATACAGCCCCAACGGGGCGGTCCTGATTGACAGACTTCGGGCCGCCCCGTTGGGGCTCGTTTCCGGTTCGTGTTTAAATCCCCAGGGCTGCGCCCCGGGCTGACATCGGGCCGGCCCGTTGGGCCTGAAAGATCATCAGACGCGGCAGTCACTTCAACACTGATCCGTTCCTTCCTGTCGAAGGCGGTTCGTGCCGCTCCGCGTCCTCAATTCCCTGCTCAGAACGCATTGCCAATTCCAGCTTCACAATATTGAAGCTGGAGAAACCTTGCCGATTGTGTCGATAAAAGCGGCAGACAGGTCCAAGCGCGGGCCTGCGCCGCCAGTTTTCGTGCAGATTCGGCAGGGCAATGGATCGCGTTCGGCTTCGACTGACAGGGATATTTCTGCTGCTGTGTGCCCTTCCGGGGTGCGCTGTGGTTGATGTCGGGGTCCGCAATCCCGTTCCGGGGCTTGAGACCGTCGCTGTCGCGCCGTTCTTCAATCTCAGCCAGGAACGCACGGTTAACGGGCGGGAATTTGCTCTCGCGTACTACTCGGAACTGCAGAAGGTTCCCGGCTTCGAGGTGCTGCCAGTTGGTGTCGCCGAGCGGGCGATGATCGACAACGGCCTGACGATGGAAAGCCCGGACGACGCACTCGCACTGGCCCGCATTCTGGGCGTCGACGCCGTCGTCATTGGGGCCGTCACCGACTACGACCCGTATTCGCCGCGAGTCGGCCTGAAAGTCGCCTGGTACTCGCCGAAGCAGTGGCTGTTCCTGCCGAATGCTCCTGACGAAAAGCTCGATCTGGCCCAGCGATCGGAACGACCACTGCCGGGACTGTTGCGAGCACAATCTCCTGAGATGCCCGCAACGGTTTCAGAGATTCCGGATATCGACGAAGGCAACTGGGAAACCGTCGAGGGCCAGCCTCAAGGTTCCAGGTCGACCGGCAGCATGCGCCAGGCGACGGGCAACGCCCCTGGTGACAACAACGCCCCTGCCGACACCGAGTTCCTGATGCCTCGACGCGTTGACAAAGCTGCGCGGCAAGCCTGGGAATCGCTTCCGCGGATCTCGGACGCCGTGCCAACTGAAACGCCCGTTCCCGATCCGCGACCCCTGACCTCATCCGAGGAACCGCCTCCGACTGCGTCTCCGCAGTGGAGTCCGCGTAACGTGTCGGTCTCAGCTCCTGCCGTGCGGATTTCTCAGCTGCCAGGAGACGCGCCAGCTCCTGGAGGAGCGAACGTCTCACCCGGCACGTCACCGGGAGGAGCTGCGCCGCCGACCGCGAGCGTTCCATCACCGGGAACGTCTTCGACGAAACCGCCGACCGACGAATCGGCAACGGCTGCAAAGTCACCGCTGCAGACGTCACCCCAGGCACCACCACCGATGCTCAGCCCCGAGCCTCAGTCGTTCGCGCCTGGCATGAAGGATTCCGCCGCGACCCCGCCGACGTTGCTGTTCGCAGCCCCTTCAGTTTCGGGCGCAGGCCCTCCAGTGGCGGGCGCAGACAGTGCGGCAATCGCGACCGATGACAGCCTGACCATCCCAGCCCTGGTGTTCGATGACCACGTTGTGCTGGGACGTGAGGATTTCAATCCGCGCGAACCGCTGATGGCCTACGTAAGAATGTTCGATTCAACCGACGCGCGACTGGTTTCGCGGCTCGCCGACTACCTGGAACTCAGCGGCGAAACTCGCAGCGGGGATCTTGAAGCGTACATGAAGCGCAGTGACTTTTTCCGCAAGTTCACGGCGCACGTAATGATTTCGGAAATGCTGATGCTGCATGGCGGCGAATCACGGCGGCGATTCCTGCTCAAACAACGTCGGTACAAGTGACTGGGCATCCGGGACAGCACTCAACTGCTGCCGAGTTGCAAAGCGGATTCAAGCCGCATGATCGGAATCGTCGACACTCTCCTTTGCACAAAGGATTGTGGACGCAAACGCGCCGCCTGACGGCCGTGCCTTTCACATCAGGGACGAAGGCTCCGCGCCGGGGACTCACCATGCAGCGAACCATGAATGTTCTGGCACTCGTCAAAGACGAAGAGCGTTACGTTTTTCTGTACGACGACGAGAGCACTGCCACCCTCCTGCAGACGCTCGGCAAGCAGGCTGCGGACAAGGAGCTGAGCTTCACCTGGTACGACGCTGCGGTCCTCAGTCAGAAGGTCCGCAAACTTCGCCAGGAAGCCGATGTCGAAGAACGAAATCCGCGCCTCCCCGAAAGTGCGTGGTAGAGTCTGGTCATGGACCGGGCAGTTGACGGATTTTTGAGATACCTGAAGTTCGAGCGCAACGCGTCGCCGCTGACGCTGAAGTCGTACGCCGAAGATCTGGCGAGTCTCAACGACTACTTCCTCGACCGGGTCGGCCACATCCCCGAACCATCGCAGGTCGGGATCACGATGCTTCGCGGTTACGTCACGTATCTCCACGAATGCGAGTACGCGAAGACGACGATCGCCCGCCGCCTCGCCTGCCTGCGAAGCCTGTTCCGCTTTTGCGTTCGCGAAGGCATGACCGAATCGAATCCCGCGCAGGCACTGCGAACTCCGCGAACCGGCCGCAAGCTGCCGAGTCTGCTGACGACCGAGCAGATCGCGACGCTCCTCGAAGCTCCGCCCGCCAACGAAGCGATGGGCCTGCGGGACCGGGCGATTCTCGAAACGATGTACTCGGCCGGGCTGCGTGTTGCAGAACTTGTCTCGCTGGATGTGTCGAGCTGGGAACGCGACTCGGACATCCTGCGCGTCATCGGCAAGGGCCGCAAAGAGCGGATCACCCCGCTGGGCCGCTACGCCGTCAAGGCGCTCGACCAGTGGCTGTCCGTCCGCGAGCCCGCGTCCGATGTCGAGGCCCTGTTTCTCAACCGGTTCGGCAAGCGACTGACGACGCGCAGCATCGGGCGGATGCTGGAAAAGTATCTGCTCGAAACCGGGCTCGACCGGCAGGTCTCGCCGCACACGCTGCGACACAGCTTCGCGACACACATGCTCGACGGCGGTGCCGACCTCCGCAGCGTCCAGGAACTGCTGGGCCACAAGAGCCTGACGACCACGCAGATCTACACGCACGTCAGCACGCGACGGATGCAGGAAACCTACGAAAAGGCACACCCGCACTCGGCAGGCAATCAGAAGTCCCGCCGCACCAGGTAGAACAATACGTCGCGTCCCTGTCTTGATTGACAGGCAAGTGTCGATTGGAGGGAGCTGACGACGGCAGCATTCTGATTGCACGATTTCCTGTGCTGCTGCACCATGCCCACGCAACGCCACTGAAGTCGCCGATCCATCGGCGGACGATTGCGCCCATCCCAGGAACACGAAACGTTCGCCACAGCTTTGCTGATACCAATGCTGATACCAATGCACGACAAGCGGCGGAACTCGAAAACCGCACGTTGGAACGTGCCGGAAATCGCGTCCCGAAGTCGTCCCTGAGTCCACCTGAGCCCGAGACGTTTCGTCGCGGCTCGGGCCACAACGAGCACAAGAATTTTTCTCCTCTCTGACAGCGCCTCCGTGAGCACTTCGCCTGAGATTATTCGTGAGATTCATGCTGCCGCGGGGCGGCTGGTGATTGCCGTGACCGGTGGTGGCAGCGCGGCGATTTCGCGGCTGCTCGAAGTTCCGGGAGCATCGTCAACCGTGCTCGAAGCCGTGGTTCCGTATTCGGCTGCGGCGCTCGATGACTGGCTGGGGCAGCGACCGGACGGTTACTGCTCGCGCGAAACAGCGCTGGCGATGGCGACAGTCGCCTGGTGGAGGGCTCGCGATCTGGCACGGCGGGGCGGAGCGGACGTTGAAAACTGTCTGGGGATCGCCTGCTCGGCGTCTCTGGCCAGCGACCGCCCGAAGAAGGGCGAGCATCGCTGCTGGATCGCCATCGAAACGGCGACTCATTCACGGATCATCAATCTGACGCTCAGAAAGGCACAGCGCGAGCGTCGGGCTGAGGAACAGCTTGTCGCCGATCTGATGCTGCGATCGATCGCGGAATGCTGCGGTGTCCAGGCCTCGGCGCTGCTCGACCTGCACGACGACGAAGCCGTGCTGGTCGATATCGAACGGCTACCCGTCGACGTTGCGAATGTCCGCACGGGGGTCGAGTCGCTGATCTGGTCGCTGCCTGACGGCGCGGTCTCCGACGAGCCTCCCGCCGCGCCTGCCGGACTGTTGTGTGGAGCATTCAATCCGTTGCATGCTGGCCATCGCGGAATGCGGGTAGTTGCGGAAGACATGCTGCAGGGGCCGGTGTACTTCGAGATGTCCGTCGTCAACGCTGACAAACCGCCGCTCGACTGCTTTGCGATCGAAGAACGCCGCCGTCAGTTTTTCGACACACACGTCGCCCTGACGTCCGCCCCGCGCTTCGTCGACAAGGCCGACCTCTTTCCCGACACAACCTTCGTCGTCGGTTACGACACTGCCGAACGGATTATCGACCCGAGGTTCTACGGCGGCACAGAGGCATCCATGCGACAATCCCTGGAAACGATCGCCTCACTCGGCTGCCGGTTCCTTGTCGCGGGCCGAGTAACAGACGACGTCTTTCACTCCCTGACCGACCTGCCCATCCCGTCCGGCCTGGAGCACCTCTTCACCGAGATTCCGGAGTCACGTTTCCGCGAAGACATCTCGTCAACAGAACTCCGCTCGCCGACAGATTCGTGACGTCAGGCTGCAGGACACGGCCCCGTTGTCCTGTGCAGTTCCGCCGGGGGGCGTGAAGCGGGCATTGCTCTCTCCGGCGCGTTGCGCTGAGTCGGTCGTGACGACCTCGTCGGGCGCCTGTCGGAACGGGTGCCCGCTTGACGTGCCGATTCTCTGGAGCCGCTCGCGCGCCTCTGAAAATCGCGAGCGCTATGGCCACTCTGTTGCGGCACACCGTCAGCGTGTCGCGATGGACTCGTGAATGTGCAGGTAGGACTCGTCGACCGGGTAGTTGTTGAACTGAATCGTGTAGTGATTTTCGAACCAGTCGCGGATATCCGGGACGACGCCCTCGTCATAGCTCGGGTCGACGTGGAACAGCGTGCCCTGCTTGTTCGAGAGAATCTCACCGTCGTCGACAACGATCTCGCCGTGATGGATCACGTAGCGCGGCAGTTCGAACATGCGCTGAATGTCGTCATCGCGGCTGTAGATCGTGACGTCTGCGTCGGCTCCGGGGCCGAGATGGCCTTTGCGGTCGAGGCCGAGGATCTTCGCGGGGGCCGCTCGCGTGATGATCGCGATTTCGTTGAAGGTGTACTCGCGGGTGAGTTCGGAGAGCGTGCAGCGGTCTTTGACTCCGGGTGGAGCCTTATCGAGCACGTCCTGACGGCGTGAGCGATCCATGAGCAGCGCGATGATCTCGGGATATGCCATGAACGAACCGCCGTTCGGATGGTCGGTGCTCATGGCGATGCGCCACGGGTCGTCGACGAGCAGGTACCACTCGAGCCCGATCGCCCACTGCAGCGTGTGGACCATCGACTTGTTGCGGTACTCGATCGGCACGATGCCGCAGCCGGCTTCCATTTCGGTGTCACCGCTGAACCACTTCTTGCCGGTGACCTTGTGCAGGAAGTACCCCAGCGGGCCGTCGCCGGTCATCGACGTTGTCTTGCTGAACATCACCTGCCCGACGTCGACCGTGAGGTTGTCGTGCGAGTTCACGTACTCGGCCAGGTGTGGCACTTCCGATTTGAAGGTCGCCTGATCGTTCGGATCGCCGCCGTAACTGTGAAACTGAATGTGCGTAATGTGGCCGCGGTGGCCTTCCAGAGCCCGCATCGTGTCGTGCGTTGTCGTGAAGTTGCCCGGCAGTCCCAGATTGTTGCAGTGCACATGCACCGGGTGCGGGATGCCGAGTTCGTCAACGGCGCCGGCGACGTTGCGAATGATGTCGCGCGGCGTGATCTGAAAGGCGTCGACCTGTTCGTCGAGCGTTTCGGTGTTCCACTGGCCGCTCTTCCAGGCCTCGACACCGCCCGGATTGACGAGCTTCACCGCGTAGCCTTTCGCGGCGCCCAGCAGCCAGCCGATGTACGCCTTCAGCCGTTCGGGCTCCTGCTCCTGCAACTGCTTCATGATGTAATGGTTGTTGCCCATCATCACGTAGAAGCCTTTGTCGATGACGGGCGTGTCTTCGAGTTCCTCGTGCGTATGGCGGGCGGCGAGCGGCGGGACGGCGGCATCGAAGGCGGTCGTGTAGCCCAGGCCCGCATACAGATAACCGGTCGCGAAGGTACTCGGCACGGCACCGACGGTCCCCGATCGCGTGAACTTCCCGCGGCGGATGACGGGCGCCGTGCGTTTGTCGTCCGGCATCATCTTGCGAGCCGTGTTGACCTTCGGGCCAGCGATGTGACAGTGCATGTCGACGCCGCCCGGCATGATGATGTAGCCGGCTGCGTCGAGCGTCTTGTCGGCTTTGACACTGGGGTCGCTCGGCGCTTCGATGATGCGACCGTCCTGAACCCAGAGGTCTCGAACTTCGCCGTCGATCCCGTTCTTCGGATCGTAGACCGTGCCGCCTTTGATCAGTAACTGAGGCATTCGGAGCAGATTTCCTGGAGAAGTTTCCCGGTGCAGATTCTGGCCGGGCATTTTGCGGGGATGCGCTGGAGTCGGCAAGCAGACCCACTCAGCACGGCGGGATGCTCGCGACTCGGCCCGTCCCCAGCTATATCAGTTCGTGCGTCATGGAGGACGTGAAACCGAGGTTCTCAACACGGGCGCTGAACAGGCAGGAAAGACGAAACACGCAATGCCGCTGATTGAAGTCCACGAAATCGACGATCCTCGGCTGCATGTCTATCGTCATCTGAAGAAGACCAACCTGACACGCTGGTCCGGACAGTTCATCGCCGAGGGCAAGAAGCTCGTTGTTCAGCTGCTGGAAAGCGAGTTCGAGGTCGAATCGGTCCTGACCAGTGAGAAGTTCGTTGATCTGCTGGAACCACTGGCAAGCGGGCGTCGAGCGGACGTGCCGATTTACGTTCTGCCGCACCGGCTCGCCCAGATGCTCGTCGGCCAGAAGTTTCACGCCGGAATGCTCGGCTGCGGAATTCGTCACGCACCGCCACCGCTGACGGAACTGGTAACTCCGGACCGCCGCCACCTGTTCGTCGCGTGCGCGGGCACAGAGAACCCGGACAACATCGGCGCGATCCTGCGCATCGCTGCGGCTTTCGGAGTGACGGCTGTGTTGCTCGGCAGTGGCTGCAGCGATCCGTTCAGCCGGCGTGCTTTGCGTGTTTCAATGGGCAACGCGCTGCGAGTTCCTGTCTTCGAGTACGGCGACGAACTGTCGGCGCGGCTGCTCGACCTGAAGCAGCATTGTCGCGCCGAACTTGTTGCATCGTTGCTCGCGGATGATGCCGAACATCTGCGCGATGTCACGCTGGAGTCGTCTGTCGTCGTGCTGCTGGGCAACGAGGACGCGGGGCTGTCAGACGAGTTCATCGAACTGGCAGACCGCCGCGTGACCATCCCGATGCACAGCGGCACGGACTCGCTGAACGTTTCCGTCGCCGCCGGCATCTTTCTGCATCACTTCGCCCTGCGATGATCGTTCACAATCTGTTGCCGACGTCTCGCACTTCGCGTTCTTAAACGCTGATGACTAGGTTCCTGGACGTTGCTCGACCACCTTGCAACGTCGTGATGGAACCTGCGTCCCGCGATTCGTCAACGTCACTGAAGTTGGTTTTGTCGCAAAAAAGTAACTTCGATTTCCGGCTTGCCGAGATGAGGTGCGTTGATAGGATGACCAATCCTTAACCAAATCTGCTGTCCGCGTTCGCGGACGCCATTTGCTTCATGAGGGCAAACGATGCACGTCATTTCCTGCGACGAAAACGAAGCCATCGTCATCGATAACCGATACACGGTCCGCGTTCTTGAGATCCTTGAGGACAGCGTTCGGCTCGCGATTGAATCGCCGTTTGAAGAGCCGTCCTACCGCGAAGAAGTCATCCCGGTTGAGCCGGAATACGTTTGAGACGATCGCTCAAACCACGGCTGCCGCGCTCGCCCCTTTGACAACCGACTGCCCGGTCATGCTCGATGCAGTCGTTGACACCCTTGTCGCCGCTCGCGAGCATTCCAGCAGACCTGACGGCTTGCTGATCACAGCGTGACCGTCAGTCATTTCCGAGTTGCATGGCTGCTGTCTTCAGCGGCAACTCGATGCTGGTTCGTGAGCCTCCTCCACGCGGCCCGTTTGCGGCGAGCAATCCCGGCATGACCGATCCGTCTGCAGAAGCTGAAAACCTTCCCCGCCATGTGGCCATCATCATGGACGGCAACGGTCGCTGGGCGC
>Ga0070727_10002467_pt1 | contig 17852 bp, 18 predicted proteins | sample tdAd472_FD_66722 | JGI IMG/M metagenome (GOLD analysis project Ga0070727, IMG submission 66722) | Marine sediment microbial communities from the Atlantic coast under amendment with organic carbon and nitrate - tdAd47.2 | ecosystem: Environmental > Aquatic > Marine > Coastal > Sediment | place...
TATTGCGAAGCCATTAACTCCTGAGAAGCTGGGCATTCTTCTTGGAAGGTGAACTATTGTTGGCGATGTGAGGAACGGCGTCGAGGGTTGTTCTGATGTGCTGGTAGAAAAGCTATCTTGATTCTCGTGCCCTGCCCTTTTCCACTTTCCAAAGTTATGGTGCCGCCTTGCTGTTCAACAATTCGCTTGGCGATCGACAGGCCTAGACCACTACCGCCCATAGCACGTTTTGATGATTGGCCCGGCATCCATACCTTGGGTAGATCTGTTTCGGGGATACCTATGCCATTATCCTGGATTTCACAGATGGCTTGTCCATTTACACTGGTGCTGGTCGTAATCGTGACGGCATGATTTTCGGCCTGTCTGGCTTCAAGTGCGTTTGTGATGAGATTCAGGAATAGGATGCCTAACTCCTCTTCCACCCCAGAAACCAGAGGCGTCTTGCCCAAAGCCAAGTGGAATTGGCCTTTCTGTGCGGCAAAAGTATCAACGATATCGGTAATAAGTGAGTTGAGGTCCACAAGAGACTGGTCGTTATGATGTTGGGCGTTCAACATCCTGGTCATGGTGGCGACCAAAGTTTTGCCGCGGTTAACTTGCTTGAGAATCTGCCGGCGTCTTTCATCCTCGGAGAATGCATCACCAGCGAGTACAAGAGCTTCGATGTTGGAAAACGGTGTCTTTACATCATGATTATAGATGTTCAAATGGCCGACTATAGAGAGCGTTTTTTCAGCTTCCAGAAGGCTTTGCTCAAGTTCATCCAATTCAAGAAGGTTATGTAAGGGTTTTCCTATTTCCTGCCCGATCCAATTGAGGAAACGTATGTCAGTATCGGTAAATTCGCCTTTGGAAAGGGGTTGTCCAAGAAACACATAGCCGGTAACTGATCCTGACAAGGAAATCGGAACGCAAGCGCTGACATTGGCAACATTGAACAAAGCCGAAACGTTTGCCTCTGGGTCGTCGTAGAGTACGGGTTTATCAGTGGGGCTGATTGCAGAGATCAAGGATGAGAGTGTTTTGCTATCAGGGAAACAGTCGTCGTCTCCGACCGGTAAAACCGGTTCAAGCTTGGAGGCGTTGTGTTCGGTTTTTGTCATGAAGATGTAGAAAGTTCGGACGGGTATGAACCTATTGAAAATATCCGTGAAGTGTCTTTCGATTTCCGCCAGCGAGTTTGCCGCTGCAAACAGTTTCATTGCTGCTTGCTTAGCAAATTCAAGATCGTAGGCCCTCGAAGGCCATACTCTGTGAATTTTGGTGGTGATGAAGCTCTGCAGATGATTGTGAATGATCATCGCAAAGGCAACCAGGATCATGCTTGGAATAATCGTTTCCGTTGGGGTCAGCTGATAGATGTCCGCAAAAAAGCTCAGGGTCGCTAAGGTCAAGATTACGGGGACAAGGGCTAGGCAGCTAATCAGACCAGACCGGATCGCTTCACTTACCCCAGAAAGATGATAGCGCGTTGTGGCGTAGGCCATCATGAAAAGACCGATAAGATTGCCTGCCATGCCGAACAGTTTTGAGTGATTGAAGCTCAAAATTCCAAGCGTGGTACCAATGATGACTGACGCGAGAAGCCAACGCAAACGAGCTTTTTCGCGATAGATAGCTTTGTGATAACGCAGGCCAGTTAGACCGACGGACAGGAGACTGGAGACGACAAAATTGATCTCGTGGATTGTTGAAATCGTGTCTGGGGCAGAATGGTAACCAAACTGGCCGATGACAAGCTGGCTTGGAAAATACGCTAAATTGAGGACATAGATCCCTGTGCTCGTCAATGAAGACACGATAACTGCTGATTTCCAGAACCAGGTAAACGGTGTGCGGGTAATGGTAACGAAAAACAACAGCATTGCAGGAGCAATGAAAAACATCCCGAATCTGAGACCATGGAAAAGGGGCGTTAGGACATCGAGATCTTTTACCGATGTGGCCAGATAGAGATTGAAGTTCCAGATTGCGAAGCTTGTCCATAACAAGGCAAAGCAAAGAGCGAGCTTGCTACGTGATCGCGTAAGAACGTAGAGCGAAACAAAGAAATCTATGAAACTGACGAATAAGTAGCCCGTCAATGAAACACGTCCCCCGAGTGCTATCCTGCAGAATGTCAGACAGACACGCTACAGTCATTCATTGCGCAATGCATGCATAAATATAAATGGCGAGGGGGGCCAAACGCCCCCCTGCCCCTTCAGGGATTAACATAAACCAAAGCGTTTGAGCATTGCAAAACGACGATCTGTTCTGACCTTTTCTCGGGCGATCCTGAGATCACAAGCCATAAGGACGACATCGAAATCCAAAGCCAGGGAACGCTTAACGCCTGATATCGGCTTGAAAAGCATTCGCTCGTAGAAATCCGTCTGGGTTGCCCTGGGCGATGTCAGAATGTAATCAGCGCCGATCTCTATTGCGATATCGAATACATATCGGAAAAGGCTGAACTTCAGGGCCATTGCCTTGTGCTGATAACTTGGGTGGACGACAAATTTGTTGGACTCAACGAATTTGCTTTTTTGATCCAGAGCGTTTTCGACTTCCAGTGGACAAAGCTCCTGTGCCGGGACTGTCAGGTCCGGACGGAGAGGGTCATAGATACATGCCCTGATGGAGCCGGCCGGGGCTCCTTCAATGAATTCAACATGTGTCAGACAATTTGGGGTGTCATCATAGTCGTCTGTGAAGGTCTGGGTTGAATTGGCTGTGATCGACGCCCTGTCCAGATATGCCTGGTAGCGGATTTGATAGGCAAGCTGGGCTTGAGAAGGGTTTTGTTGTGCGGAAAACATGTGGTCTCCTTTTCCGTTGATTGGCTATTTCGGGTTCTCACCCAGGGGCCAGTCTATTCGGGAAGGAGGCAGCGGAATATGAGAAGCACACCATCAAGTAGTGGCTTCGGCACAATAAGGTTGAAATTATTGGAGGAAATCTGGAAGTTTGCGGTTACTGAGCGAGGGCGCGGTATTTCGTACCCCAAGATAGCGGAACGTGCGAAGAACGAGATGGGTTACAAAGGGCAAAAGAATGCCTTTTACACCTACAAAGATATGATTGATGCGGGCGACCCCTACCCTTGGACACAGCCAGTGCCAGAGGTGGAAGGCGAGCCTGATTGGGCTGAAACTTAAAGTGAGGATTTGAGATGGAAGATAGAGATATTCAGGTTTCGACGGAGCACCTTAATTGGGGTGATGCTTTACCTCCGACAATTCCGTGGCTTGATATGGTTGCCCAGGCGCGCAGTCTTGGTCTGAAACCCGTAGTCTGCGAAGCTGACATCGCAAGACTTAAGCAGATTTATTCTGACGAGGAACTGGAACAGTTTGATTTCACATCCTACGAGGCTGACGTAAAGTTTGTGGAAGCCATGGATACTCTCCACGACACTCAGAAGCTGATGGCGGCGACCTGTGCCTTTGTTTTCAATGGCGATGAGAAAGACGTTTACCGTGCCAACGGCATTGCCGATGCTTTCGTTGCTTCACTGTTTGTGAAGCTTGGCAGAGAGGAAACACGAAAAGTTCTAAGTCGAATGAGTGAGCAACTTGAAATGTTCAGGTCTGATTAAAAGCAGCAGGCCTTTTAAAAGCAAACGATCACGGTGGAGTACGGTCAAATGCTGACAGATAAAGAGCAAGACATTCTTGCCAGTATGATGACAGACGAACATACTTTGAACGACGTTATTGATGATCTGGATGACGTTATCGATGTACTGGAACGGAGTTTTGCAGATGCTAAGAAACAAGCAGCTTTGACACCAGGCGATTTTAAACACCGTGAAAGATTGATGAGGGCTGAAGCTGCCCTTGAGAACGCTATTTATAAGCGAAAGATTGTAAAGACGGCTTTGGCCGAACAAGGTGAATAAAAGGACCGGATCATGGCGTTGAATGACTTGCTTGGTGTTGCGGAAGAGATTGCCAATCGTGCGCTACGTTCTGGCGACCTACTGCCAGACCATGAAATTGCCCAGGCCCTCAGCATAGCCTTCTCCATAAAGGATGAGGCCGAGGACAAGGAACTGGTTGAACGAGCTGAGGCCGTTATCGCGGCATTGGCCTAAGACACAACAAGGGACCCCAAATATGGCTGAACAGAAATATTATTTTGGTTTTCGCCAGATCAAACCTTCCCCACCAGGTAGATGGGTCGCGTGTGGACCTCACGATACGTTTGAGGCTGCAATGGCAGACCGTGCCAGTATGAAGGCATGGGACAGCGAAGTTGATGTGCCTATGCTTTATGCTTCGAAAGAAGAGGCGGAAAAACGCCTGAACAACGAGTAAAAGATAGGACCGATAGATTGATTCCTGTTGCTAGGACGGTGGGACTATGTTGAATGTGGGCAGTCGTGAGACACCTGTAATCCCTGATCTTTCAAATCTACCCGAGCCGATATGGTTGCTACCAGAAGCTTTTTCGAACCGAGGTTTTCGGTATGGGATGAGCATCTTCAGAAGTAAAATCGGCATAATTGGTATTCATCACGAAAGCACCCCCAAACTAAATAGAGCGGAAACAAACACTGCCCCCTACACGTTGTGGGGTCGGCTGCGACTGTTAGTTACTGCTTATCGTTGGCAAAATGGCAAGTTGGAGAAGCTTGGGAGCGCACGGTTTTGTCCCTATGCAGATGAAGATAGCAGGCCACCTGTTTTCGGCCATATTTGGTGTGCTGCCTTTATCGAAATCGAAGAAGATTTCAGGAGGGCCGGAATAGCATCAGCGATTTATGGTCACCTCTATGCCTCTGGGTATCGTGTTGTACCAGCTCCGCTTCTGAGTGATGAAGCACGGCATTTTTGGCGAGCTGTTGACCCTCAGTTGAAGATCGTCCCGAAATCGGGGTGGCGAACCGTTGGGATCGAGCGGGAGCCTACATTGTTCAACCCCCAAGAATATAGCGACGTTGAAGAAAAAGCCGAAGAATGGATAGCTCCCTATAGGTTTAAGCCGACTTTAAATGACAAAACTTGGGCGGATACAAATGCATGGGAACGTTGGTGTCGGCAGGAAAGCAAACATGGTTTAGAGCTTTTGGCTTACCTGTCCAAGCACTTTCGAAACCCAACATCGCCATTTAAAAGAATTATTTTCAGGGTACGGGACGGTGATATAGACAACGATGAAATCAGACGCCTATCGGGGGAAGTATTGCGATTCAACCCTCCGCGTTCTGACTTCTTAGCTTTTGCCGGCAGGTTCAATATTGGTCCTATGAGCAAAGCTCGCATTGGAAGAGTGATCAAGAAGTTCCAGGTAGAGACGAATAAACTGCGTATCAAGCACGATGAGAGCTTGGTTCACCGGCATGAAGAAGATCGCATAAAGTGGTTGGATAAGCTGGTCGCGGCAACAAACAGTTGATAGTTCAGTATCCTCTAATCTGCTTGAAACGTGTCTCCGAGCATATCGCAAATTGCTATACCGATCGGGGATATCTCATAGGAAGTCACTTCCAGGGCATGACGGTCAAGGATCATGGATGATCTAGTCGCCATCATGCCGACCGCTTCCATCGTTTGCTTATCGGGAAATGGCACAGGAATTAGTTCCTCCGCTGCCTTATCCCAGACATTACCACCCTGCCCCCGATGTCTATATAGAGCGCCAATGAGCTGAATTTCTTGGGCAGTCAAAAATTCCACACGGGCGGCGAGCTGATCAAAAGCGTCGGGGTCTATGTTTTCCTGTTCGGCAGACTTACGGATTGCACGAGCGAGCATCTTCAGGTTTCGTGCCTGGGCGCCCTTTGAACAGGAAGAAAAATACCGGTGAATTAGTTCAAGCGCATCGTCATTAGCTGCCTCAATCAATCCATCAACGGCAGTGCCGGCGGAAAGCTCTCTGAACAGGATAATGCGGGCTTTTTCCTGTTTCTTTTGATGAATATGATCGACGACTTCCGCAAATGTTGAGGCGCCGGGAATAAGCTCTTTGCCTACAGCAATGGAAAATGCTTGTACGAGATTGTCATGGGCCATTGGGCTATCTATAGAAGCTCGCAATCATAACCGCCCGTGATCGCAATCATAAGCCCTTTTGGGCTCAGATTGATTGCAACTATCCAAGCTTCCGTGCTCGGATTATCTGCAAATGAACTCACATTGACTGCAACCAGCTTGCAATCATAAATCTGTGCTCACTTTGTTTGCAACTTTGCACATAATCAAACGATGGCCGACTACTCAATCCCCCACCACATCTTTGCTGGCCACGTATATGTCAGCTTTCGCATAGCATTGCGGCCCATTTTCGTGAGTGTGAGCACCGTCTCAGGTTGACCCAAAGCGGACAAATGAGTGACGACATCACGAACTGATGTCGGCCTTGAATATCTCGCCTAAAGGCCGGAAAAGAAGAATTCCTTGAAGGGTAACATCGACGCACCAATCGCGCAGGCGTCGCCCGGGCTTTCGCCCAGCACGATACGCGGAAGCGGCCGCGGTTCCGCGCGCCTGTAGTGGTCATAGATTTCGATGTGGGGGATCATCTTCAGGGCAAGCTCGCGAGGCACCCGCCCGCCAAGCACAATTGCCTCCGGGTCAAGGATCGCCGAAAGCGCTGACACAATAAGGGACAAGCTATCACGGGTGCGTGATACCCAATCATCAACGCCCGGCCAATCAACATCGAACCTCTCCAGCATATCAGTCAGGCCATCCACTTCAACACCGTTTCGAGTGATAATTTGCCTCAAAAACTCGATATTGGGGTGCGGATAAATCTGGCTGGGCAAAATCAAGCCAATCTCGCCCGCATTGCCGTTGCAGCCCCTGAGCAATTGATGGTTGGTGATGATACCGCCGCCAATACCCGCTGCGATAAAAAGGTAGGCGAAATTATTATAAGTACGCCCCACGCCCACAAGGCTCTCACCGATCGCCGATGCATTACCATCGTTTTCCACCCACACAGGCAATCCCAAATGACTGTGGATCACATCATCAATATCAATCAGGGCCCAGTCATCCAACTGACGGGGCGTGTTAAACCGGGCCCCCTTGCCAAAATTATAACCGGAGATACCTACACCCACGCCAAATACCTTGGAACGGTCTACACGGCACGCCTTCAATGCCCTTTCAAAGCCATCATCAAGCCGCTCAAGTACCGCGTGCTGCGACATGCTGGACATGGCGGTCAATTCCTCATGAAGAACATTGCCGGCAAAATCCACCAATGTAACGGACATAGCGTCTGTCATCATTGACACGCCGAAAGAATAGGCGAACCCAGGCTCGACGGTCACAAACATGCTGGGCTGCCCACGCCGTCCCTTCGATATCCGCTGTTCTTCCCGAAGCATACCCTTGTCAATCAGCCCCTTGACCAGGCGAGAAACCGTTTGCTGAGGCAGTCCCGATGTCTGGATGATTTCGGGCTGTGTCAAACCGCCCCGAATCAACGTCAGTCCCAAAATCGACATCTCCTTCTCCGACGGCTCAGGCAGGCCGTTTTCGGTAAAGAATGGGAGATGTGTTCTTGAATTTCTAATTATCGACATCAGGGATTTTGCCACCTTCCGCTCAACTAAGGCGCGAGGGAAAACCTACCCTCTAGCTACAATGCTTAATAATCTCTTGTTATTTCAATATGATAAATGAAAACCGTATCGATCCAGTTACCGCCGGTGAACTGTATCAGCATTTGTGGAAATTTTCATTACTCATTTTAATACTCATTTTGAGTTGTAATATAAGTTTTAATAGAGTATACAAAAATTGCTCCATTGGCTCAGTGTTGGTGGAGGAATATTCGGGAAGGGATATTCGACAGATAGTGGAGTCGATTTTACATGCTCGCAACCTCCTCAGGTCAGCGCGCTATTTGGCCCCACCAATGCTGTCATAACACGGTGTTCTTGCCGAGAGGTGCACCGGTTGGGGAGGATAGAATGGAAACGACACAAATTTATTCCGTCTGTTTTGCTGCGTCGCCCTCAACCGCACTAAGGCTGGTCGCTGTTTTTGACCTACTTAGGGAAGGAAAATGGACATGACAAAATATACCAAGCACTTGCTGCAGTCCTGCGCAGCTGTCGCGCTTTCCAGTGCTGCGGCGGGCTCCGTTGTCTGGGCACAGGACAGCTCTCAGGACAGCTCTACGGAGACAAATTCCAACGTCACAGAATTGGAAGAAATTGTGGTAACCGGCACCAGTCGGGCCCGTGCAAGCCTATCTACACCAATGTCGCTGACGCAAGTTGGCGAGCGTCAGATTGCAAAACTGACCTCAAACAGCCAGGCAGATATCCTGCGCTCTATCCCAACCATCAAGGCTGAAGGCGGCGGCGGCGAAGTTGCTGCAAACGTCTTTATCAAGGGCCTGCCGTCTGGCGGCCAATATTCTTTCACCCCGCTCAATTATGACGGCGTCCCGGTCTTCACCACATTCGGCCTCAACAGCTCTGCGTTCGACGTTTATTACCGTAACGACCTGGGTATCGAGCGCCTTGAATTTGTCCGCGGCGGTGTATCGAACCTGTTCGGGCCAGGCTCTGTCGCAGGCATCATCAACTACATTTCCAAGACCGGCTCTGATGAAGGCGAAGGCACGCTTCAGGTTGAGGTGGCTGAAGAAGGCCGCTTCCGTGGCGATTTCGCAGCCTCTGGCCCTGTCAGCGAAAACGGCAACACCTATTATGCCGTATCCGGTTACTACCGCTATGACGAGGGACCGCTCAAGACCGGCCTCCCCACCGAAGGCTTCCAGCTTCGCGGCAACATCAAACGCGAATTCTCGGACGGTTCCGGTTCCTTCACGCTATACGGCCAATGGATTGACGATGCAGTTCAGTTCTTCCTGCCGTTGCCGCTGAATGGCGACGACCGGTCGCGCGCGACCGGCAATGACGGCGAGACCATCTACAGTGTTCAAACTGCAGAAGCGGCAAACCTCTCATACCAGACACCGGACGGCATCTTCAAAACACCGATCGGCGAAGGTGTGAAAACCCGCGGCGGTTCGATCGCGGCTGTCTTTGAAAAAGACTTCGGCAACGAGTGGGGCATGAATGCGCGGATGAAATATTCCCGCTATGCGCATGAATTCAACCTTTTCCTGGACGGGGACGGCTTTGTGAACCTGCCGGAAACACAGGCTGGTTTCCTTGCTGCACGTGGTTATGAAGGGCTTGATGCGATATTCACATCCACAGCATCTGGCCAAGAGCTGGCATCCAGTGACCTTCTGTTTGCCAACCGCCTACTGGACCGGAACCGCCCAGCCAGCGATTTCTCTGGCGAGCTGAACATCACCAAGGAAATGAGCACGGACAGTTTTGACCATACCTTCACGGTGGGCAGCTTCTTCAGCCGTTCGACCGCGCGAGATGAGGTGATGCTGACGCGCTATCTGGCCGAATTCAACAACGCGCCAGGCCTTGTTGATGTGACAGTGACGGACGCAGAAGGCAACGACATCACTGTGTCGCAGAACGGCCTACTGGATGCGGGCGCTGGCTATGGCTATTCGGATAACAAGGCAACCCGGTATGCGTTCTATGCCGCAGATCAGTTCGAAAGCGATCAGTGGGTCTTCGACGTTGGCGTTCGGGTTGAAAAAATGATCGGCGATATCATCAAGGAAGGCTCAAGCAGCTTCCTGTTGAACGACGACCCAAGCCTGGCACCGGGCCTCCAGAGCGTAACCTTCGGCAACGGCAATTACACGTCCGGGCGGGTTTCCACAACCGAATGGGCCCTGTCCCTTGGTGCGCTTTACCGCGTAAATGACAACCTCAGCCTTTATGGTAACGCCGCGCGGGGCTATTTCTTCCCGCAAATTCGCAGCGTTGGCTTCAATTCGCTGGGTGAGCCTGCGTCTTATCAGGGTGAGATCATCACCCAGGCTGAAGTTGGCATGAAATACCGCAGCAACCGTTTCTCAGGCACGGTATCTACTTTCTATGCCAAGCTTGATGACCGGCGGAATGTGGACTTTGTGAACGATGGCCAAGGCGGCGTGACCGAAGATGTGAGCATCCAGAGCACCCGCACGATCGGCCTGGAAGCAACGGGTACCATCAACATCACCGATACCCTGTCGCTTTCCGGTAACGTGACATTCCAGGATCATCAATTCACGAAAGTGGAAGGTAACCCGGCCCAGGAAGGCAACGAGCTGCGCCGCCAGCCAAATGTTATGTTCAACGGCGGGCTGTATTATGACGACGACACGTACGACGCGTCTTTCTTCATGACCCACATTGGCAACAATTTTGCCAATGATTCAAACTCTGTTGAGCTGGGTTCGCACTCCATCGCGCGACTGGACGCGGGCTATACCTTCAACATTGCCGGCGATCAAACCGCTCGCATCGGTGTCAGCGTTTTCAACTTGTTTGACAGCGCAGGCATCACTGAAGGCTCGCCACGTCAGGGCTCTGCCCAGGCCAACACAGGTGATTTCTTTGTGGGTCGTCCGATCCTGCCACGCAGGATTTCGGTGCGCATGACCTATAAATTCTAATCCCTCCCCTGGGGCGGGGATACCACTAGCCTGGAATCCCCGCCCCGCTCCATTCACCGGATGCGAAACAAGCATCCCTTTACTAGTTCAGATTTGATTTTGGTGCCCTATGACTGATCGACCCACACTAGACCGCGCGGCCCGCGACATCCTTAAAGCCAATGACCGTGGCGGCTATACCGTCCCCAACGGCCATGTTTATCCGTTCCAATGGAACTGGGACTCTGCTTTTGTAGCGCTCGGGTTCGCTACTTATAACCGCAGCCGTGCCTGGGAAGAAATCGAAACGCTTTTCTCAGCCCAATGGGACGACGGCTTCATGGCGCATATCGTTTTCTGGCAAGACGATGAAGGCTATTTCCCTGGCCCGAAAGTATGGGGAACGAACAAGAAGATCGCCACATCCGGCATCACGCAACCGCCTGTCGCAGCCAGTGTTGTACGCTGGTTATACGATAGCGCCACCTGTGACAGTGAAAAAGAGCGCGCAGCGGCCCTATACCCCAAACTCGCCGCATGGCACGACTGGTTTGAAAAATACCGGGACCCGGATGGAAAGGGCCTTGTTGTCTCTGTTCACCCGTGGGAAAGTGGGCGCGATAATTCTGCCGAATGGGATGAACCCGCTGCCGCAGTCGATATTTCCAACGTCGACCCCTACGTGCGCCGCGACACCAGCCACCTGGACGCAAGCATGCGCCCCACAAAGCTGGATTATGATCGCTATCTCGCGATGGTCCAATATGGTCGCGATTGCGGCTGGGACCATAAGAAGATCGCTACCGAAGGCCCTTTCCGTGTTGTCGATGTCAGCATGACGATGATCCTTTTGCGCGCCAACCGGGACCTGCTGGCACTTGCCGAAGCACTGGGCCACAGTGAGGATGCGGAAAAACTGAAGGCCCGCATCGCCAACGCCGAAAAAGGCGTTTCCTGGCTATGGAACGAAGACGCCGGTGCCTTTTGTTCCCGCGACATGATTACAGGAAAATCAAGCGGCATGGTAACAAGTGCTTCGTTCCTTGCCTTTTATGCCGGTGTCGCCAATGACGTACAGCGGCAAGCCCTGGCTAGCCATCTGGAGCGTATTGGCAACAAACTCACTTACATGGTGCCAAGCCTGGACCCGGATCATGAAGAATTTGACACAATCCGCTATTGGCGCGGCCCTGTCTGGGCAGTGGTTAATTTCCTTGTCTCCACCGGGCTTGCTGACGCAGGCTTGGCGGACTGGGCTGAACGGGTTCGCAAGGACACGGGCGCGCTGATTGAGAAAACCGGTTTTTACGAGGCATTCTGCCCCACAACCGGCAGAGGCACCGGCGGCGATGACTTTTCCTGGACAGCCGCTATGTGGCTGCACTGGGCCGGGAAATCCAAAGCCGGTAATGTGACCTGAAGCGTTGAGGCAAGGCGCATACAACAAGGGACCTAGCGGGGAAATAACGCCATGAACATGTTTGATTATAGTTTGGTCGTAGGGTATCTGATCGCCCTTCTCGGGCTTGGATATCTGTACCGCGAGCAGGCAAGCCGGGCGGACTATTTCCTTGGCGGACGCAGCATGGGATGGTTCCCGCTCGCGCTTTCCACCATGGCCACCCAGCTTTCTGCCATCAGCTTTATATCAGCGCCCGCCTTCGTGGGCGTCCGTGAAGGCGGCGGCATGATCTGGCTGTCGTATGAACTGGCGGTCCCCCTTGCCATGATTGCGCTCATGACAGTGGTGATGCCGCGTCTTTATAGCTCTGGGTTTGTCAGCATCTATGAATTCCTGGAAGAACGGTTCGACAAATATACTCGTTTCCTGATCAGCATTGTATTCCAAATCAGTCGCGCTTTCGGCACCGGCATCACCATTTATGCCGTCGCGCTTATTCTGGAAAGCATGATGGGCATGCCCTTCTGGGTCGCGGTTTCCATTGTCGGCGTTGTGACAGCCATCTATTCCCTGCAAGGCGGCATGAAGGCCGTTGTGTATGCTGACGCGGCCCAAATGATCATCATCTTCCTCGGGATTTTCCTGTGTGCTATATTCGGGCTTGAAGCCCTGGGCGGCTGGGACGTATTCCTGGCCAATCTTGATACGTCCCGCCTCACCGCCGTGCGCTTTGATTCGCTAGGTTTCAGCGGCGACGAATTCGGATTGCTCCCGATGCTGTTCGGCGGCTTTGTGCTCTATGCCTCCTACTATGGCTGTGACCAGACACAAGCCCAGCGCATCCTCTCGGCAAAGAACCAGGCCACAGTCGGCAAGATATTGCTGGCCAACGGGTTGCTTCGGTTCCCCATGGTTTTGCTCTATTGTGTCATGGGCCTGATTATCGGCACGCTGGCTACCATGGCGCCCGACTTGCCGGTCGAAGAATTTGTCAAACAGCCAGACCGCATGATCCCCACCTTTATTGTGACCTACCTGCCGCATGGTGTGATTGGCCTTCTGGTTGTCGCCATTCTGGCCTCTGCCATGTCGTCGCTCAGCTCCGTTATCAACTCCTTGTCGGCGGTTACCATTGAAGACATTGCCAAGCTTCGCGGCTCGGAGCTTAGTGAAAAGCAATATGTTTTCTGGTCGCGCTTTTCTGCCCTTGGCTGGTCTGCGCTTATTCTGGTCTTCTCTTTCTTCGGAGGCGCTATCGCTGACACAGTCATTGAAGCGATCAACAAGGTGGGCTCCATGTTCTATGGCCCCATCCTGGCCGTATTCCTGCTGGCAATCCTTTTCAGGAACGTAAGCGCTCGTGGCGCCAATGTTGGGCTGCTAGCAGGGGTTGGCTTCAACTGTTACCTGTGGCTTGGCGCGCCTGATGTCTTCTGGTTCTGGTGGAATGCGATCGGCCTTGGTGTCAGCACCGGTGTGGCGCTTCTGGTCAGCGTTCTTATTGACCACCGCAGAGTGACGGTGCCGCTACCTCAATTTTCAGGCCAGGGCTTTCCGTCCCGCAGCGTCTTGATCCTGCTGGCAGCCTTCGCCGTCATTCTGTCGACCATCTTCTGGATCGATGAAGCCTTCATCAGCCTTGCAGCTGACGCGGGCCAACAGGGATAGAGAAACAGACCGCGATGCAATCTCCCACACCAGATACGGCACAGGCATTCCTTCGCCACCTGTTCGACACGGCGGTCTCCAGCGTGCAAGCCAATGCATGCCTGCCAGTACATTTGCGCGCCCTGACGCCTGCCAAGCATACGCTGGTTTTGGGCGCGGGCAAAGCGGCAGCAGCCATGGCGAAAACCCTTCAAGCCCAATTGCCCGGCCCTTTGGAAGGTCTTGTCGTCACGCGGTACGGGCACGGCGTAGATGCGGCGATACCTGGCATTGAAGTCATTGAAGCGGCCCACCCCGTCCCTGATGACATGAGCCAGCAGGCCGCCCGGCGCATGCTGGACATGGCGGCTACTCTGGGCCCGGGCGACCGGCTTATTTTTCTGGCATCAGGTGGCGCCTCGTCCGTGCTGTCGCGCCCGGTTGACGGATTCGACTTTGCTGACAAGCAAGCCCTGATGAAGCATCTGTTGCATTCAGGTGCCAGTGTCAGCGAGATCAACTGTGTGCGCAGGCATGTTTCCGCCATCAAAGGGGGTCGGCTGGCGCAAGCTGCGAGCGAAGCTGAAGTTTTGACCTATGTAATCTCCGACGTGCCGGGCGACAGGCTGTGCGACGTGGGATCAGGCCCGACACTTGCAGATCCGACAAGCCTTGAAGACGCACGCGACGTCATCAACCGGCACGGCGGGCCGGACGGGTCCCCTATCCTGAATATTCTGGCGCAGGCATGCAACGAAACCGTCAGCGCCGCCCCAAATCGCTGGCATGCAGAGCTGGTTGCCTGCTCAGCGGATTGCCTCGCGGCCGCTGAGGCTGAGGCAAAAAAGCATGGCCTACAGGTAATAAACCTGGGGCCGAATTTGGAAGGCGACGCCAGCACGCTAGGTCGCGCGCACGCACAAATAGCTCTGGACGCCCAAAAAGAAGGGAGGCCCATTCTGATCCTCTCTGGCGGTGAAACCACAGTAGAGGTGAAGAACCAGAATGGTTGTGGTGGGCGCAACATGGAATATGCACTTGGATTGGCGCTTGAGCTTGAAGGCGCTCCGGGCATCTTCGCTCTCGCCTGCGACACAGACGGCATCGACGGTAGCGAGAGTGCGGCGGGTGCCTTCATCGCCCCGGACACGCTGGCGCGCGCAAGCGCCCTTGGTCTTAACGGCGCAACCTACCTCACAGCCAACCGAAGCTTCGCCCTGTTCGAAGCTGCGGGAGATCTGATCGCAACAGGGCCTACCCTCACAAACGTCAACGACTTCAGGGCAATTCTGGTCCTGCCGACCGGCACTCCCTGACTGTTCCCGCTATCACAGGAAACCTATCATGACGCACGTAAACGAGTATCAAACCGGTGAAAAGGACACACGGCCATGGGGCAAATGGGCCGTGGCAGCGGCAGGGAATGGCTTCGCCGTCAAACAGATCGAGGTGGCACCTGGCCACACCCTGTCGCTGCAAAAACATGCCCACCGCGCGGAGCATTGGGTGATCGTCCAGGGCCGTGCCGAGGTCACGGTCGGTGAACAGGTATCACACCTGGGCCCCAAGGATGCCGTCTATATCCCGCAACATGCTGTGCACAGGATTGCCAATATTGGTGATGAAACTCTAATTTTCATCGAGGTCCAACTAGGTGATCAATTGCGGGAATCCGATATTGAGCGCCTGGAAGACAGCTATGGCCGACAGTAACGCTTCACCTTTGCGACAAGCGATCCATGACCAATTTCCAAATTGAAAAACAGGCCAATAGGCCTCATCTGGTAGGCGCCATTGAAGCGGGCGGCACCAAATTCGTTTGTGCCATCGGTTCAGCTGACGGAAACATCGTTCAAAAAGTTACCATTCCAACCGAAAGCCCGGAAAAAACGCTGCCTGCAGCGCTGGCGTTTTTCAATCAACATCGAGGCGACTTTCCGATCGAGTCCCTTGGGCTCGGCTGTTTTGGCCCGGTAGCACTTGACCCTACGTCCACAAACTGGGGCCATATTCTGACCACCCCAAAACAGGGATGGAGCGGCACAGCGGTCGCCCCCTTTTTCCAACGGGCCCTGGATATCCCCGTTGCTTTTGATACAGACGTCAATTGCGCGCTGCTGGGTGAAGTCGCTTTCGGCGCCGGACGCGGCATCAAAGACCTTGTCTATGTCACCGTGGGGACAGGCATTGGTGGCGGCATCTTAGCGAACGGCAAGGTGGTTCACGGTGCAATGCATTCTGAGTTCGGACACATGCTTGTCGGTCGGGAGCTAGATGATCCATCCCACTTCTCTGGCACATGCCGTTTCCACGGCGGAAACTGCCTTGAAGGTCTTGCGTCTGGCCCAGCCATAGCACGCAGATGGGGCGCCCCTGCGCAAGACTTGCCTGAGGGCCATCCTGCCTGGACGCTGCAGGCGAAATACCTGGCTACGCTCTGCGCCAACCTATCGCTGGTCACCGCCCCTGAGCGAATAATATTTGGCGGGGGCGTCATGCAGCAGACGCATCTATTCCCTTTGATCCCAAAATATCTCGCTTCGAAACTGGGCGACTACATGCCGCACGCCTGCGGCAAAGGGTTTATCCTGCCCGCCGCACTTGGCCAGGAAGCCGGCATCAAGGGTGCGCTCCTTCTCGCGCAGCGGTAAGCACAGATTTTTTCGTTGCCTCCCAATGTCCGCTTTTAGCGAGAGATGGGCCTCTTTGGGCACGCAATTTTCCCGCTATCAGCGCTGGCAGTATTAGTCCTCAACATTGATGAGACATGAGTCCACGACTTTCTGCGGATTCTAGAAGGCATTCTCAGAAGAACTGAGACACGTTTTCATAGAAAACTGGATATATTCATCAATTCTCAGAGATATTGAGATATCTATATTTTAGGCCTTTTTTCCGCTTCTTTACGCTATGCAGACGCTTTCAGCTCAATCTAGAATTTCCTATTTTGACCCAGTGCGGAATGGACTTGTCTTAAAAAAGTGGACACGACCTTCAACAGAATTAGGAATACTGATTGGAGGAACATATGGCCCACAAAAGACATTCATCAGACTTCAAACGTGAAGCGGTAAAGCTGGCGCTGACCAGTGGTTTGCCCAGAGAGGCGGTTGCAGCTGATCTGGGGATCGGCAAGTCAACGCTCGGCAAATGGATCACCCAATACCGGCAGGACCAGAAAGGCGCCAGTGAGCCCTCGGGAGGCACTGATGACCTGCAGCGGGAGCTTGCCCGGCTCCGTCGGGAGAACAAGATCCTGCGTGAGGAGCGCGAGATATTAAAAAAAGCAACGGCCTTCTTCGCGAGCCAAAAGTAATGCGCTACCGATTTATCGATGCGGAGAAGGCGCATCATCAGGTGAACCGTCTGTGCAGTATGCTGGCGGTGTCACGGTCAGGCTATTATGCCTGGAGCAATCGTCCTGCCAGCAAGCGTGCCAGGGAAGACATGGTGCTCTTAGCCCATATCAGGGCGGAATTTGAAAGTAGCCATTATTCCTATGGCCGCCCCCGGATGGTTGAAGAGTTGAAGGAGAAGGGCTGGACCGTTGGCCATACCCGGATTGGCAGGCTGATGCGGGAGAATGGCATCCAGGCCATCAGGAGCCGCAAGAAGCGGTATCAGCGCCGTGGGCTCGTACCATCCTTCGGCTATGCGTCCAACCTGTTGGAGCAGGACTTCACGGCCCAAAGGCCCAATGAGAAGTGGGTCGTTGACCTATCCTACATCGCCACCATCCGCGGCTGGATTTATCTGGCTGTCGTGATGGATCTCTACAGCCGACGTATCGTCGGTTGGCATATGAGTGACCGTATGAAGCAGGACCTTGCACTTCAAGCCCTGAAGATGGCGATTGCCCTCAGACACCCAGAGCCAGGCCTGATCCATCATTCAGACCGTGGCAGCCAATATGTCGCGACAGAATATCAAATGACTTTAAAGCAGCATGGCATCCTGCCGTCTATGTCAGGCAAAGGAAACTGCTATGACAATGCCGTTGTAGAAGCCTTCTTCAAGACCTTGAAGGCAGAACTGGTATGGCGGGTGAAATTTGAAAGCCGTGAACAGGCAGAAAGGACCATCAATGAGTACATCATGAACTTTTATAACCGGAAACGACGGCATTCGACCCTTGGCAACATCAGTCCTATGGCGTACGAAAAACTAGCCGCTTAGAGAGCACGGTCGTGTCCACTTTTTTAAGACAAGTCCAGTGCGATATTCAATCTGCCACGAGGCGACCCAAGTCAAACATCACCGCCTCAACGGGTCCCACCAGGCGTTTGTCTTCAGGTTGATAAAACAGTTTAGCCTCGTTGGTTGAGGCAGCTGA
>Ga0070727_10002468_pt1 | contig 17850 bp, 17 predicted proteins | sample tdAd472_FD_66722 | JGI IMG/M metagenome (GOLD analysis project Ga0070727, IMG submission 66722) | Marine sediment microbial communities from the Atlantic coast under amendment with organic carbon and nitrate - tdAd47.2 | ecosystem: Environmental > Aquatic > Marine > Coastal > Sediment | place...
CTCCTGAGCTTGCGCAAGACTCAGCGGTCCGGTCGTGCCCCCATCAACAAAATAATTAACCACCGCCAGTCCAACCTCATTAAAGCTGCTCGCCTTTCCGGTTCCCAGATTGAATATCCCGGTGCGAGAAGAGTCATCCAGACAACTCAGATTGACTGCCACGACATCGTCGACGTGAATAAAATCACGGCGCTGACAGCCGTCGCCGTAACCATGACTGCCCTTGAACAGATTGATATATCCCTGGGCTTTGTACTGGTTGTAAAAATGGAAAGCCACCGATGCCATTCGGCCCTTGTGCTGCTCTCTGGGACCGTAAACGTTGAAATATCGAAATCCGACCACCTGCGCCGTGAAACTGGACATCCGCCGGCGTACATACTGATCAAACAGAAACTTCGAGTAGCCATAAACATTTAGCGGCGCTTCGTAGACGCGGTCCTCACTAAACACCTCTCCGCCACCGTACACCGAGGCAGAAGACGCATAGAAAAAGGGAATCCGGGCCTGCTGGCAGGCAGTTAACAGTTGCTTGGAGTATTCAAAATTATTGGCCATCATGTAGCGGCCGTCTAATTCCATGGTGTCAGAACAGGCGCCCTGATGAAAAACCGCCCGAACACTGTTCTGCAGGTAACCCGACTCCAGCAGCTCGACAAAGGCCTGTTTGTCGATAAAGTCCGCAATTTCGCAATCCACCAGGTTGGCGAACTTTTCAGAATTATTTCCCAGGTTGTCGACAACAACCAGGTTGTTGTAACCGCGCTGATTAAGCCCCCTGACAATGTTGGAGCCAATGAAACCGGCCCCGCCGGTTACCACCATTAAATCGTCCATTAAAGCTGTCCGCCTGCGTCTTCAATTTCAGCCAGTGTTGCCGTCGCAACCCCTAGTTTGCCAACCACTATACCGGCAGCAACGGTCGCCAGGTGTATCGCCTGTTCGTCACTAAACCCGGCACCCATCGCCACTGCCAGCGCGGCAATAACGGTATCACCCGCACCGGAGACGTCATACACCTCCCGGGCGTGGGTTGGTTTATGGCTAACCGAGCCGTCCTTACGAAACAGGGTCATGCCTTCCTCGCTGCGGGTGAGCAGCAACGCGTCAATTTCCAGCGAGCTAATCAATTCTGCGGCGTGACTTTGTAATTCGGCCTCATCCCCCCAGGCGCCCCACGCGTCAATGAACTCCTTACGATTAGGGGTAAGCATGGAAGCGCCGTGATAACGGCTATAGTCATTGCCTTTGGGGTCAACCAGAATGGGAATATTGCGGGATCGCGCCATTTGAATCATCTGATCGATATGCAACAACCCGCCTTTGCCATAATCCGAAAGCACCACAACATCGGTCTGTTCGAGCTGCTGCTGATAAACATCCAGCACTTCCAGTAACACCTCATGATCAGGCAGTTGTTCAAAATCGAGTCGAATTAACTGCTGATGCTGAGCCATGACTCGCAGTTTTATGGTCGTTTGCGCGTTGGCATCGACACGGATGTGGGCGCTGATCCCGGCCTCTTCCAGTAACTGCTGGACCCTTCGACCCGCTTCATCCTCGCCCACAGACGAAAGCAACGCAGTACTGGCCCCTAGCGCAACCAGATTACGCGCTACGTTGGCTGCGCCGCCGAGCTGCTCTTCAATCTCTGTCACGGCTACCACCGGTACCGGCGCTTCCGGTGAAATACGATCCACCCCACCAAACCAGTATCGATCCAGCATCACGTCGCCCACGACCATTACCCGAGGGGCGTTATCGGACAACTGCCCAAGAAGTTCGACCAATTGTTCTGTCAACTGCATCTCCACGAAAAAGGGCACCCTCAGGTGCCCTTTTAGGAACTTTTTGAAGAAATTTATTCGGTGGATTTTACCACGATATTATCTCGATTCTTTTCAAGGATTTTCTCACCTATTCCCTTCACCTGCAGGAGCTGTTCAGCCGACATAAAAGGGCCACTCCGTTCACGAAAGGTGACAATCGCTGCCGCTCTGGCTTCACCGATACCGTTCAGTGATTCAGCAATCTCTTCGGCGGTTGCGACGTTGATGTTGACGGGTGCAGCGGTAACCCACCCGCCGAACAACAGACTCGTTAACAACAGCAAAGTTTTGATATATCTCATAATTCCTCTCCCTGATTAGAGATTAACGTGGCAAACCAGAGAATTGATTCACCACACCATTTAGGCTTTTGCCTATCGTTAGATTAGCACTCTCCGTTTTTTATTCAAAGCACCTTTTTTGCCAGCCACGGAAGAACAAAAATCAACTAGCAGATACCACCGCCGGCTCACTCCCCAATGTCGCTCCGTATCCCGCTGATCACCTGGACTGGATCAGCCGCGCCGGTAATGGGTCTACCGATCACCAGATAATCACTACCGGCTGCCATGGCTGCAGCGGGAGTCATTATCCGTTGCTGATCCCCCGCCTGCGCACCCGGCGGCCGTATCCCCGGTGTCACCAAAGCGAACTGGCTGCCAAGTAACCCCCGTAACTGATTCGCTTCCTGAGCTGAGCAAACCACCCCATCCAGCCCCGAAGCCTGAGCCATCTGAGCAAATTCGACCACCCTCTCCGCTATATCCCCTCGGTATCCGATCGCCTCATATTGTCGGGCATCGATACTGGTAAGCACGGTCACTGCTATAACCAGTGGGCCTCCCGGCTCTACCGCATCCGCCGCCGCTGACAGCATCGCCGGGCCACCCGCGGCATGCACATTGACCATCCACACACCGAGCTCTGCAGCCGCTCGGCAGGCCTGCGCAACGGTATTCGGTATGTCGTGATATTTCAGATCTAGAAAAATATCGAAACCCAAATCTGCCAACCGCCGGACCGCATCAGGGCCCGCAGCCGAATAGAGCTGGTGACCCACTTTAAGTCGGCAGCTACCCGGCTCCAGCCGCTCAGCAAACTCCTCTGCTAGCGCCAGTGTTGAAAAATCCATTGCCACGATTATTCGTGGACCAGCCATCGATCGACCTCCTTATATTGAATGCTTTCCCATGCCCCGCAAGTCGGGCACCGCCAATGATGCTCCCTGGCTTCGAATCCGCATTTACCACAGCGATGATGACCGGAACTTAAGGTCAACCCCTCTAGCAATTCTGAAGCGAGCTTCCGCGACTCTGTCCCACCCCCAGTCAGCCCTTCGAATTCGCGGAGCGAAAGCAGTTTAGCCTGCAAAAGCGGGGACCAGGTTCGATTCACGTGCTCTTCCAGCAAACTAACTGTGACCGCATCACCCTGAATTTTGCGAATTTTCTCGGCAATCTGACAAACCAGTTGAGCCCCGGAATCACGATCAGCGGCCAGCTCCAGCAGCCGGGCTACCAGCTCCGACTCCCCGTTCGATTCGAGGTAATAACTCTCCAGATCATCCAGAACCTGCAATCGGTAGTCGGGACAGTAATTGATGATTGCATCCAGCCAGCGTAAACGAAGGCGTTGCTTACCACGCAACTTTGCAAGCCTGAGCTCTAACAGTAAGTAACGAGGTGAGTGCGGTGCCAGACCGCGAATCTGGCGTACCATTTTGGCGGCCCCTCGCAGGTCGCCCCCTTCAAGGGACGCCTCTGCCAGTTCCGCATAAAAATGGCCAATCAGATGGGTTTGATTAACGGCATCATCAGCCTGCAACTTGCGGGAAACTGCGATTGCCCTGAGCCACTCTTTTTCGTGCTGATAGATCTCCAGCAGGCTTTCCAGAGCTTTCACCTTCCCCGGATGAGATTCCTGAGCAAGCTGCTCGAACAGAACGACTGCACGATCATTCAGCCCCGCCTGCTTATAATCAAGGCCGAGATTCAACAATGCTTTCGAGCGTTCTCCCTTCGACAGCGTAGGACGCGCGATAAGGTTCTGATGGATACGGATGGCACGCTCGACCTCACCCTGATTGCGAAACAGGGTACCCAGCGCAAGGTGCGTTTCGACAGCTTCACTATCCACCTCAACCATCGACACCAGGACATCGATCGCCCGGTCGGGCTGCTCGTTTAGCAGGTAATTCATTCCCTCCACATAACTGGCAGAAAATTTACCCGGCTGTTGTAATCCCGCTTGATGGATGCGCCGCCTGCTTAGCAACCAGCCGGCAGCAAACCCGGTCAGGCCAACCAGCGAAACCATCAAAAGCCAATCAGTCATGAGTCAGAGCGTATCCCGTACGGGCAATGCCCGTAAATTCTCGAGTTCTTTGTCGAGCCTTTTGATCTGGCGATTCGCTACTCGTAACTGGTTTCGATATTTAATCGACAGGATTAAACCCATCAGCACTCCAACCAACACGCCGATGGTAAGCGCTGCCAGTAGCGCCAGCGCCAGGGGCATTTCCTGACTATCCAGGTAAAAATCGACCACCACCGCATCGGTATTGACGCTCGTAAAAAGTGCTCCGCAGAGGAAAACAACAAGCAATAGGATGATCATTATTATTCGCATATGAATAGATAGACCTGATTAGGAAAAGGCTGGCTCTAATGGCTTATTAACCCATGAAGTTGTATCGGCTGCCAGAAATATCTCTCTTTGCATCGTCAAAGTGTGCAGGTAGCCATCGCCAGGTGCATTTGCCGGCTCAACCGGGAAATTCCCTCGGTACTGCAGCTTATGCCGCTTACACGAGCGATTCTTAAATACATAAAGCAGACCACATTAATGAAAAAGCGGCGCAATGTGAACATTACGCCGCTTTTATGCCAACGGGTTTCATCTTAGCGGTGCTGGCCGAATCAGGGTCCGTTAGTGAACCTGACTCAGCACCGAATCAACCGCCTTTACTGATCACGCTGATCCAGCTGCTGCTTTAATAACTCACCCAGATTAGTGCTGCTGGCAACGTTGGTTTCCTGATAGTCACTCAGCGCTTCCGTCTCTTCCTGCTCATCTTTGGCACGAATCGATAGCAGGATATCGCGGCTACGACTGTCAACCCCGACAATTTTCGCTTCGACTTCATCGTTAGGACGCAGCACCTTGGTGACATCTTCGGTTCGCTCGCGGGAGATATCAGCCGCCTTAAGTACGCCTTCAATGCCTTCAGCCAGTGTAATCACTGCAATGCGAGCATCCGCTTCCTTAACCACACCGGTGACGATAGCGCCTTTACCACCAACCGTATTCATGTATTCCATTACCGGATCGCTTTCCAGATCCTTGATGCTCAGTGAAATCCGTTCGCGACTGGCGTCAACCAACTGGACAACTGCCTCGACCTCATCACCTTTTTTGTAATTGCGAATGGCGTCTTCACCGGTGAGATCCCACGAGATGTCAGACAGATGAACCAGGCCGTCGATGTTACCGGAGAGCTCAACAAAGATACCGAAATCGGTGATCGACTTGATCGCACCACTGATTTTGTCGCCTTTTTTGTAGAGCGCGGAGAACTCTTCCCAGGGATTAACCAGACACTGTTTCATGCCCAGTGAAATCCGCCGACGTTCCTCGTCGATCTCGAGGATCATCACCTCTACCTGCTCGCCGATCTGCACCAGCTTGCCGGGTTGAACGTTACGGTTGGTCCAGTCCATTTCGGACATGTGAACCAGCCCTTCAACACCCTCCTGAAGTTCGACAAAACAGCCGTAATCGGTCACGTTGGTTACCGAACCGGTCAGCTTGGTCGCCACCGGATAACGACTGCTAATGTTCAACCACGGATCATCACCCAGCTGTTTCAGACCCAGCGATACGCGAACCCGCTCACGATCAAATTTCAGAATGCGAACATCGATTTCGTCGCCCACGTTGACGATTTCACTGGGATGACGAACCCGACGCCACGCCATATCGGTGATGTGCAGCAGGCCGTCAAGCCCACCCAGGTCAACGAATGCACCGTAGTCAGTAAGATTCTTGACGATACCTTTTACAACCTGACCCTCTTCGAGGTTTTCCATCAGTGCATTACGCACCTCGACCAGGCCAGCCTCGAGGACTGCGCGGCGGGAAACCACCACATTATTACGTTTGCGATCGAGCTTGATACATTTGAATTCGTGCTCGCGACCTTCCAGGTGAGTGGTGTCGCGAACCGGGCGAACGTCGACCAGTGAGCCCGGTAGAAACGCGCGTATGTCACCAATCATCACCGTAAAGCCACCTTTAACCTTATCGGTCATCAGGCCAGTGATCGGTTCTTCCGCCTCAAACGCTTTCTCAAGACCCACCCACTGGGCAGCAAGACGTGCTTTTTCACGAGAGAGAATTGTCTCCCCGTAACCATCTTCAACCAACTCCAGAGTGACATCGACATCATCACCCACCGCAATTTCGAGCTCGCGGTTTTCACCGATAAATTCCCGAGTGGGGATCAACCCTTCCGATTTTAATCCTGCATTGACAAGGACGTAGTCATTATCAATCTTGAGGACACGGGCACTGATTAATGCACCGGGTTTGAGTTCAGTTTTAGCCAGGCTCTCTTCGAGCATATCGGCAAAGGATTCAGACATAGAGTTTCCTGCGGTTGAGAAGTTATGGAGCCTCTGACCAACTCAAAAACAAATAGACTGGGACCGCAGGATATTTAGATTAAAGACACAAAGTGCGTGAAATAGCATAGCTATTGCAAAACCTTGTAAAACAGAAAATAAATGTCTGGGCTGCAAGCTACCCGTTTATGGGTTTATTAGCGGTTCCTATTAAGTGAATGAACCGTTCCGAGAATCGCCAAACTTCCTGAGCGTATTCCCACCAGTCAATAATTCAGGATTATTGCTCGCTGAACGGGCCTTAATTAGCAGCAAATAGTTGACGTTCACTGCACATACTGAGGATCCGATCCATCACCTGATCAACAGTCAACACTGTCGTATCAATAGTGGTCGCATCCTCGGCGGGGACTAACGGTGAGACGCTCCGTTCCCGGTCGCGCTTATCACGGTCTTCAATCTCCGATAAAACGGCGCGCAGACTAACACTCAAGCCATTATCTTTCAACTGCTTACAACGCCTGCGAGCCCGTTCCTCAGCGGTGGCATCGAGAAAAATTTTTAGCTCGGCATGAGGAAACACCACACTGCCCATGTCTCGGCCCTCAGCCACCAGTCCTGGCGCCTGTAAAAAGTCCCGTTGACGCTCAAGTAACGCAGCCCGCACGGCGGGGATCGGTGCGAGTTTAGACGCAGCGGCTCCGCTCGCCTCGGTCACCAGTTCATCGCTAATATCCTTACCCGCAAGCAATACCTGGGCCTTCCCGTCAGCGACGCTGAACCGGACCTGCAGTCCTGCCGCAAGGGCGACCAGAGCGGGTTCGTCCTGTAGATCAATCGACAACTGCCGTGCCTGAACCCCGAGCACCCGATACAGCGCTCCACTATTCAGGTAATTCCACCCCATCCTTAACGCCAGCGCCTGGCTCACCGTGCCTTTACCAACGCCGGCCGGCCCATCAATGGTAAGACAGGGCACCTCCGATGATTTGGCCACGTCAGGTTTGCTCAACATGCAATCCCAGCCCGGACATTAATGGCACAAACCCGGGGAATGAGGTGACCACGTTGTCACAATCTAGAATTTCAACCGGGCCAATTGCCCGCAATGAGGCCACCGCAAATGCCATGGCCAGCCGGTGGTCACCAGCTGCGTCGACCAGACCCGCAGCAAACTGACCGCCCTGAATCACCATGCCGTCCTCCCGCTCTTCGGCATCGATACCCAGTGCGGTAAGCCCAGCCACGGTAGTGGCAATGCGATCACTCTCTTTAACCCGCAACTCAGCGGCGTCGGCAATCTCTGTTGTGCCTTCGGCGCAGGCTGCCGCTACGGCTAATGCGGGCACTTCATCAATGGCAACAGCGACGAGATCTCCGTCGATTCGCGTTGCTTTCAGTTCAGAACTCAGCACCCGGATATCAGCAACCGGCTCGCCGCCCTCTTCGCGCTGGTTCGATAGATAAATTCTGCCGCCCATCTGTTGCAGCAATTTTAATACGCCATCGCGGGTGGGGTTGATACCCACCCCCTCAAGCAGCAGTTCGGATCCCGGGGTAATCAACGCGGCCACTATCGGAAAAGTTGCCGATGAAATATCGGCCGGTACCTGAATGTTGCAGCTCCTTAGTAAGCCGCCCCCCTGCAACGAGACCTGCGGCCCGGTTTTTTCAACCTCATAACCAAACCCCCGCAACATACGTTCAGTGTGGTCTCGCGTCGGAGCCGGCTCGGTAACCCGGGTCGTGCCGCTGGCATAAAGCCCGGCCAGCAACAGGCAGGATTTAACCTGTGCACTGGCCATCGGCAACTGATAATCAATCCCTTGCAGAGAATCAACCGGAAAAAACTCAAGCGGTGGTAACCGACGCCCTTCGGCATCCTGCTGCGAGTTGATCCGCGCACCCATCCGTTCAAGGGGATCAAGCACCCGCCCCATTGGCCGCTGACTCAATGAACGATCACCCACCAGTTGAGTAGCAAAAGGCTGGGCGGCCAGTATTCCCGACATCAGGCGCATTCCGGTACCCGCATTGCCCATATCCAGTGGCTGCGCGGGCACGGTTAGCCCCTTCAAACCGGCGCCATGAATAATCAGCCGCTCCGTATCGGGTTGATTAATACGGACCCCGAGTTGTTTAAAGGCAGCCACCGTGGCCAGGGTATCCGCACCCGGCAGAAACCCGCTAACCTCCGTCACCCCCTCCGCCAGCGCGCCGAGCATGACCGAGCGGTGCGAAATCGATTTATCACCCGGAACCCGGGCAACGCCCCTGATCGGGCCACCGCCCCGGGCAGTTAGACGACCACCGGTACTCAATTCACCATCACCGTGGACCGACCAAATGGGTGTCTCGCGCTATTTTTGCGTCGTGAAACAGCTGCTGCAGGTAGTCGCCGTCGCCGCTATCGAGACGGGCGATCATCTGGTCGAGCAACTCGCGGTAATCGGTGAGCAATGCTCCTAACTCCTTGTCGTTTGCCAGGGCGATATTCCGCCACATCACCGGGTCGCTTGAGGCAACCCGGGTAAAATCCTTAAACCCCCCCGCCGCAAAATCAAACACCGCCTGATGATCAGTGCGGTCGGCCAGCATTTTTACCAGTGCGTAAGCCAATAAATGCGGCAGATGACTAGTGGCTGCGAGCACCCGGTCATGCTCCTGGGCATCCATCTCAACCACGTCTGCGCCCAGTTCTCGCCAGAGCCGAGACACGCGGGCCACCGCCGCGGGCTCTGAACCCGCATGGGGAGTCAGAATCACCTTGTGATCGACAAACAGGTCAGCGAGCGCGTGTTCATAACCTGAAAACTCAGTGCCAGCAATCGGGTGTCCGGGCACCAGAGCACCGGGAAGTTCATCGAACACCCGCTGCGCGGCATCAATCAGTGAGCATTTGGTACTTCCGACGTCGGTAATAATCGTTTCCGGGCTCAATCGTGGAGCGATTTTTCGTAATACTGTTTCGACCACCCCGACCGGGGTGGCCAGCACGACCAGGTCAGCTCCATCAACCGCCTCCTCCCAGGATTCACCCACTCGATCGACAATGCCCCGGGGCACCGCACCCTGAAGTTTTACCGGATCGCGGCCACAGGCGACCACGTCTCGACACAGCCCACGCTGTTTGACCGCCAGCCCAAGGGAGCCACCAATCAAACCTAGCCCGATGATCACCATGCGCTCAATCATTGCTGTTCATCCAGTGCTTCAGCCAACGCCTGCAGACAGCGTCGATTCTCAGATTCAAGACCAACGGAAATACGTAGATGCTGAGGCATCCGGTAATTCTCAATCGGACGTACGATCACGCCTCTTTTCAACATCGCAAAATACACCGGTGCGGCAGGCTGGCATAAATCAACGGTAATAAAATTGGCGTTTGACGGAATATAACCAAGACCAAGGTCAGCAAGCCCCGTCGCCAGCTGTTGCAGACCTCTTTGATTAACCTGTCGCGACTGTTGAAGATGCTGTTCATCGTCTAGCGCGGCCTCGGCAGCCGCCAGTGCCAGGTTATTGATGTTGAACGGCTGACGAATCCGATTAAGCAGCTCGATTACCTGCTCATCAGCCACGCCGAAACCAATTCGAACACCGGCTAGACCGTAGATTTTCGAAAAGGTCCTCAGCACGATCAGATTCCGACAGGTCGAAAGCCACTCAAGGCCGTTAGGAAAGGCGTCATCTTCAATATAATCGATATAAGCTTCGTCAAGCACCACGACAAGATGGGCCGGCAACCGGGCAAGAAATTCGGTCAGCTCTGCGCGACCCACCGAGGTACCGGTGGGATTATTCGGGTTAGCAATAAAGATCACCCGGGTGTCGTCGGTTACCGCATCGGCCATGGCCGCCAGGTCGTGACCCCACTGGCGTGAGGGAACCTCGATCACTCTGGCCCCGGCAGCGACGGTGACCGTCGGGTAAACAGTAAAACAGTGGGCGGACATCACGGCACTGGTTTCTGCGGTTAAAAATGCCCTTGCGATTAATTCCAGAATTTCGTTTGAACCGTTACCGAGCACCAGCTGCTGGGCGCTCACCGAATAGCGTTCGGCAAGTTTCGCTTTCAGATAATAACCATTTGAATCGGGATACTGGCTCGCATCTGCCAGCACTTTGCCCATTGCCGCCACCGCCAGGGGGCTCGGACCCAGCGGGTTTTCATTGGAGGCTAGCTTGACTGCATCGGTAATGCCGTATTCCCGCTCCAGTTCGCTCACCGGCTTCCCGGGTCGATAAGGGATTACGCCGTAGGGCCCGGGGGCCGCGATACCGGCAACAAAATCACCCATCTAACAGCGACTGCTCGACCACTGGCCAGGAGCCAATTACCGTCAACTGATCCCGCCGGACGGTTAAGTTAGCAATCGTTGCGGCGGTTATCTCATCCTTAAAATGACCATTGATCATCACGACCCAACGACCAGCGTCAGACACATCCCGCCCAACGGAATCCAGAAAAGTGGTCCGCACTGAGCGATCCTCGAATCCCGCGACCGGGTCCATTTCGCGATCGGCAGTTACCACCAGCAAGGTTCGATCCAGTCCGGTTGGTTCGCAGGACATCCGACCCATGGCCAGAAAGCGAGTGGCTACCTGCGCCTCAGACTGTTCGCCCGTGTATTCAACCACCTCGGCAACCGGGAACAGTCCCCGGTCAATCACGGACCGCAATGGCTCTGCGAGCAACCCTGAGATACTGTCTTCGATTGCGATTAACACCAGATCCACGTCACCATTAGTAACGGCCTCGACCGCCAGCTCAGTAGACGGAAAACTACGGATCATCGCAAAAAACCCAAACTGATTACGAGCCGCCAGTTTTGAAAGCCGCTCGGTATCGGTAACCACGGCAACGCTTAGCCGCTGTTCAAGCGCCAGAGTTGATGAGATCACTTCCCGATAAATTGAGCGCAGCGCACTGTCCGGGTAGGGACCCGGGTTATTCTGAGAAACTCGGTGCAACACCTCGGCCTCCCGTTCCGGCCGATAGTAGACAACCTCGCTGGTGGAGTCGGCCTGTTTGGTCAGGGCTACCTGTTGTGCGAGCTCTCCGCGGCGGGCCAGCAACGCCAGAAGCTGGTCATCAAGCTCGTCAATCGCCGCCCGCGCTTGCTGAAGAAATCCACGATTCGCCATGGTTAGAATCGGAACCCGGTTCGCCTAAAGAGTCCGTACCGACAAAACCCCATCGATATCGCGAATTTTCTGCGCGACTTCTTCAGGCAGATTGCCGTCTGTATCGACCAGCGTGTAGGCAAGGTCCCCACGAGATTTATTCAGCATATCAATGATATTTAACCCGGCATCCGCCAGATAGGTAGCGATCTGGCCAACCATATTCGGTACGTTTGAATTCGCGACCGCTAAGCGATAACCCTCACTACGCGGCAACTGCGCATCGGGGAAATTCACCGAATTACTGATGTTGCCATATTCCAGGTATTCACGGACCTGATCCACGACCATCACCGCACAGTTTTCTTCGGCCTCACGAGTCGAAGCACCCAGGTGGGGTAAGGAAATGACCTTCGAGCAACCGCGCAACTCGGCAGCGGGAAAATCACAGACGTAAGCATGCAACTGATCGGACTCGAGAGCCGCCAGTGTCGCTGCGTTGTTAACAATGCCCTCGCGGGCAAAATTGAGGACCGTTGCACCCTTCTTGAGCAGGCGAATACGCTTTTCATCAAGCAGGTCACGGGTGTGTTCGTTAAGCGGTACATGGAAAGTGACCATGTCACTTTTAGCCATCAGTTCATCCACGCTGGCCGCTTGCTGGATTTCTGCTGGTAGTTGCCAGGCTCCGGATATCGTTAAGCCGGGATCATAGCCAATCACTTTCATTCCCAGATCAAGCGCCACTCGGGCCACCTGTCGGCCAATAGCACCCAGACCAACGACCCCCAGGGTGCGACCCGGTAGTTCGTAGCCAGCAAATTGCTTTTTCGCCGCTTCTACCTCTTTACTCAATGCAGCGCCTTCACTGGTTAACTGGCGAGTATAGTCCCAGCTCTGTACCAGATTTCGGGCTGACATCAGCAGACCGGCTACCACCAGCTCTTTCACCGCATTGGCATTGGCACCCGGGGTATTGAATACAGGAATTCCAAGCGCGCTAAATTTATCGACCGGAATGTTATTAACCCCGGCACCGGCACGACCCACGGCTTTCAGGTTTTCAGGAACTTCCATCTCATGCATATTCGCAGACCGCAGCAGTACCACGTCGGCGGTATCAGTGGTCCCGTCCATGTCATAGGAATCGGGCTCCAGCCGCTGCAATCCAACTGGCGAAATATTATTGAGAGTAATAACTTTAAACACGCTCACTCCTGAAAATTAATAGCAATGACTACCGACCTTATACCGGTAGCTGGATAAATAACTGCTGGCAGACAATCCGTAGAGAACACCTGGGGGCTTTACAAATAACGAGCCAGTTTTAGCGCTGTGTTGCTGGCGGACTCAAACGCCAGATCAGAATCGATGCTACGGCGAGCCACTAACACCAGTACTACGTCATCCGCGATGGGTGTAGCCAGCAACTGCCCCTGAGTGCCCCCCACGCGAAGCCGCTCCAGATTTCCGCCAGCGCAGTATTTAAGTAATGAATCGGCCAGCGCAGTCAATGATGCGCCACCCGCTCCCAGATAGTCAGCACTATAGTTTTCCGGCAGGTTCGACTGCACAATCCCACCATCCAGGCCCACAATCAGGCAGCCTACAGCTCCCGGATTCTCGCTGACCAGGGTATCCAACAGATCGGTAATGGGCGATGATTTACTCACTTAAACGGCCCTCAGCGCCGTGATTCACATTGTCAGGTCGAAGTTCAGCGGTTAGCGGCACCAGTCCCCCATGCTCAAGCGACCCATCAGCACTCACGACAAAGCGGCCAGAGTTTAACATTGCTAACTCCATCAAAAAACTGGTCACGCCGGTGAAACTGCTGGATCGCGCGCATAGAAAAGTGCCTGCAACAGCATTTTCAAGTCACGGACCGATCGCCCATCGACATCAAAAACAGCAGGAACAATCGCTTTGCCACTGCATCGCTCGATCAACCGCTGCTGATAATCAGAAATGGCCGGCTGATTCAGCTGATCCATATGAGTGATCCCAACCACCAGTCGACATTCGTTCAGAAACTCGGAATAACTGGCTAACAGATTATCGAGCTGTTCCATTGCATCGGTCTGGCGATTATCAATCAGCACCACGACACCGAAGGCCCCCACTCGCAACAACTCTCCCATGAACGCAAAACGCTCCAGCCCCGGAGTGCCGTACAGGTGAATTCGCTCATTCATCCCGAGATCCATATAGGCGTAGTCCAGCGCTACCGTGAATGCCTGGCGGATCGCGCCTCCTAGCGCCCCCGGGTGTAACTCAGTTGTCAGTGCCTGGAGATCACCGAGCTTACCGATGGCGGTGGTTTTACCTGCGCCAGCACTGCCGACAAACAGCAACTTGTATTCTTCTACTGGGCGGGCTTGCGTGGCCGTTACCGAGTGATCGTCGCCCTCCTGCCCAACGGACCTGTCAGTCTGGGAGAAGTTAAATTCCTGTTCACCAACCACGCTTTCACCGAGGGCCTTCAAAACGTCATTAGCACTCTGCGGGCGTTCGGTGGCTACTACCGAGATCATCCAGTCAATGACCCGTAAAAACTCTGCACTCGCCAGCTCACCGCCCACTTCAACTGCCGGCGTGAGCGGATCTACCTGTCCCAGTGCCAGCGCCTCTGCCCGATTGAAGGCCGAGATTGGTGGCTCGTCCACCAAACCACGATAAACAGTCGCACCCAACGCATAGACGTCCGACCAGGGACCCAGCGGCTGGTCCTGTCCATACTGTTCGATCGACGCGTAAGCCGGCGTCAACACATCGGAAGTTTTGCGCACCTCGTCACCCATGGCGAAGCAGGCCGCACCAAAATCAAGGAGTACCGGCTGACCACGGCGCGTCAGAAAAATATTGCCCGGTTTTACATCACGATGGAGGTAGTTTTTTTCATGAATCGCATTCACCCCGCCAAGGACGGGTATCAGCCAGGCTCTTATCTGTTCTTCGTTCATCCCTTTATCGAGGGATTTAATCACCTGATTCAGGTCGCGGCCGGCCTGATATTCCATGACAAAATAGGCAGTGCCGTTCGCATGGAAATAGTTCAACACCTTGACAATGTTCGGGTGACGGAACTGTGCCAGGATCTGCGCTTCCGTTACAAATCGATCCATGCCCCATTGGTAAAACCGCTCGTGCTCCGGGGATCGCAGCTGAACCTGCTCGCCACTAGCACGCTCGGCGATCTCTTTTGGCAGGTACTCCTTGATGGCAACATCGATGCCGCGGTCAAGATCCCTGGCACGATAAGTAATACCAAAGCTCCCCGTGCCAAGCACCCTGGATAACTGGTAGCGGGCAAGCTGTGCGCCCGTGGGCAGGGCATTGGAAGACTTCTTGGCCATCAGTTAATCACCCGGCGTTGCGACCAATATGCCTCACCGCCCCCTGCATAACCGAGGACGATCCCTTGTTGGCAATGCGATTGGCCAGCAAATAGTCGTCCTCGCGCTGGGCGATCCCCGCGAGTCCCAGCGCCATCGCCGAGTAGTAAAAACTGAATACGTCCGCGGGTGCTATTTCCAGCGCATCAGCGACAAACACCATGGATATAGGTTCCCGCACCCCAAGCGCCGCGATACGCACGGCGTGAGGCAGCACCATCAAGCGGGTAAAATTAGGCCAGCAACGTAAATAGTATCGCGCTTCCGGGTCAGCTCCTCGGGGCAAACGACCCCGCGCCGTCCACACCGCCAACTTCCAGCGGAGGGAGTCGATGGAGACAATCTCCCGGTATTGGTCCATGCGTCCCAATAATTCACGCTCCTGCTCGGATGTCAGGCCACGAATCGTCAATCGATCGCCTATCTGATCATCCCGCGCCCAGTCCAGTAAACGAGCTTCATTGACGGAAAGCGCCACCAGACCATCCCGGGGCAGCACGGCCATTTCACCCTCATCGGCAACACTCAGCGTCACTACGCGACTGGACTTCTGAGCACGCTCAACCGCCTGCTGAAGGCCACTCAGCAAACTCCCGGAATCATCGAACTCCTGAACATTAAAAGTCGCGTCCACGTCACGACGCCCGGTTGCCTGCCCCAGCTGGGCTGGGTTGATGACCATGTCTGCGCCGTGACGGCTGCCACTACTCGATCGGCGACCCCTTGCCCCTTTGCGTAGCTGCGTGGCCGCCCAGCTTATCGCTTCGAGTAACGCTACTTCCATGATCGGTTTCGGTACCCAGATCACGTCATTCATTTCCGGTCTTTGCCGGGACAGAACAATGGTCGGACAATTCGGGTTTTCCGCCCGAAACATAGCCCAGTCAAAGTCATCGCGATCCACGTCAGCAATAACAGCCTGAGCGTCAGCCAGTTCAACAACGCTGCAGCGGTCATCGGCAATTTCCTGCAAAAAGGAGCGCAAGCGGGTCACTCCCCGCTCACTCAAACCGACAATTGCCAGCGCCAGTAACGCCTGATTAGTGGCCACTCACCTCCTCCACGTCACTGCCCGGCAGATGATCAACAGGTGCGGCTGATCACCCATGCTGGCGGGCAAACGACTCCATAAAGTCAACTAGCGCAGCGACACCCTCAACCGGCATCGCATTGTAGATGCTTGCTCTCATGCCACCAACCGAGCGGTGGCCTTTCAGCGTAACCAGCCCGGCCGCAGCCGCCTGCTTCAAAAAATCCCCGTCAAGCTCTGAATTAGCCAGCGTAAAGGGCACGTTCATCCTTGAGCGACTGGCAAGCTCGGTCGGGCACTCGTAAAAATCGCTGTTATCAATCGCCGAATAGAGCATGGACGATTTCTGAATGTTCATCGCCTCAACAGCCTCAAGGCCACCCTCTGCCAACAATTTTTTGAAGACTAGACCAGCCACATAGATGGCAAACGTTGGCGGCGTGTTGTAACAGGAATCGTTCTCTGCCTGGGGCAAATAATCCATCATGGTAGGCGTCTGCGGCCGTGCGTTACCAATCAAGTCATCACGGACGATCACAATGGCCATGCCTGCAGGGCCTATATTTTTTTGCGCACCCGCATAAATCAATCCAAAGCGCGACACATCAATCGGCCGGGACAGAATATTACTCGAGGCATCACACACTAATGGAACCGTCCCGGCATCGGGAACATAATGAAACTCAGTGCCAAAAATAGTGTTGTTGCTCGTGTAGTGGAGATAGGCTGCATCCTTGTTGAGCTGCAACTCCTGCTGGGTGGGTACGCGACTGAAATTCACCGCCGCACTACTAGCCACCTCACTGACCTGACAGTAACGTTTTGCCTCGGCAATTGCTTTTTTCGACCAGCTACCGGTATTGACATAGTCAACGGCCTGATTATCACTGGCCAGGTTTAGTGGCACCATGCTGAATTGCGCGCTGGCACCGCCCTGTAAAAACAGCACCTTATAACCAGATGGCACCGCCAGCAGTTCCCGCAGGTCTGCCTCTGCCTGCTCAAGAATCGACACGAAAGCCTTACCGCGATGGCTCATCTCCATCACCGACATGCCTTCGCCGTGCCAGTCCAGCATCTCCTCGCGAACCTGTTCCAGCACTTCCACCGGCAGGGCCGCCGGTCCAGCGCTAAAATTAAAAACTCGAGCCATCTTAACTACTCCGTAACGTATACAGTGGGACTCTTTCCCACTGGCAATCTAAATCTTAATCCCGAAACCCGGGGCTGAAAAAAGGTGCTGTTGAAAAATCGCACCCACTAAAAATCATATTCCTGAGGGTCATCACCCAGGTCGATCCCCGCTGAGATACCCGGCGCCTAACGATCCCGGTCGTTCAGACCGATTCAATAAAGGCCACCGCGTTAATCGGCTATATCAGCGTCATCTGAATCTCCAGCGGCCTCGTCACTCGGTGTCGAATCGGCGTCAAGCTCTCCCCCCTCAACCAGCGCCATGCCAACCAGTTGCTCCGAACCCGTGAGACCAATCAGGGTAACTCCCTGGGTGTTTCGACCCAGCACCGAAATACTTTCTACCGGGGTGCGAATCAGCGTCCCCCCGTTGGTAATCAGCATCACTTCGTCATCGTCCTCTACCGGCAAAGCTGACACCAGCGCACCGTTACGTTCAGAAGTCTGGATGGCGATTACGCCCTGACCACCGCGGCCATAACCGGGGTAATCTTCCACGGGCGTTCGTTTGCCGAATCCGTTCTCCGTTGCAGTCAGTATGGTTCCATCACCAGCAATAATCTGTGCAATCACCTTCTGCCCCGGTTTCAGGGTGATGCCCTTAACGCCGCGGGCGGTCCGCCCCATCGAACGAACGGCTTTCTCCGAGAACC
>Ga0070727_10002469_pt1 | contig 17829 bp, 14 predicted proteins | sample tdAd472_FD_66722 | JGI IMG/M metagenome (GOLD analysis project Ga0070727, IMG submission 66722) | Marine sediment microbial communities from the Atlantic coast under amendment with organic carbon and nitrate - tdAd47.2 | ecosystem: Environmental > Aquatic > Marine > Coastal > Sediment | place...
CTATCACCTCTACGGCGAATCCCCTGAGAAGATTCCGGTATTGGTCGGATATTTAAAAGACATGGTGCACGAACTGCACGGTCGCCTGGAAGGGGCGCACAAAGCAGCCGCTTCCGAGCTTTGCCTGTCGGCCATCGATGTGGTCGACCGCATGGCGGACAAACCCGACGCCTTGCAGGGCAAGGACATCGAGTTGTTGCCCAATCTGTCCAAGGCCATTGTGAAAGCCTTCGAAAAGAAAGCCTCACAGCAATATGAAACCGTCTTCGACATCTCCCAAACGGTCCGCAAAACGGGATAACGGCAACCCCACCGGCAGCGACCGCTACGACGTTATTTTTATCGGCTCGGGCATCGGGACGATGACCGCGGCTGCGATTTTGGCCCGCCTTCACAACAAAAAAGTATTGGTGCTGGAGCGGCACTACGTTCTGGGCGGCCTGACCCATACCTTCCGCAGGCCGGGCAACAACGAATGGGACGTCGGGGTCCATTACATCGGCGATATGAACGAGGGCGCGACCATGCGCCGGATCAGCGATTTCATTTCGCAAGGAGCGCTGAAGTGGAACCGCATGCCCGACCCCTTCGATCTGTTTTCCTATCCGGATTTTTCCTTCGGTCAAGTCGGCGACAAAAAACGCTTCATATCCGATTTGAAGAGCCAATTTCCCGCCGAGGCCGAGGGGATCGACGGCTACTTCGCCGACTTGCGGACCGCCAAGCGCTGGCACTACTGGCGGCTGATCCGAGAGGTATTGCCGGGGCTTCTAAAACCGCTGGCCCACTGGCAAATGCAAAAAGACGAGCCGCTGGCGCTCAGTACGGTCAGCCAAGTCCTCGACCGGCATTTCAAAGACGAAAAACTCAAGGCGCTGGTCACCTCCCAATGGGGCGATTACGGCCTGCCGCCGTCCAAGGCCGCGTTCGCCACCCACGCTCTCGTCGCCAACCATTACCTGCACGGCGGCTACTACCCCGAGGGCGGCGCAGGGCGGATGGCGGAAACCATCATCCCGCCCATCGAAGCCCGGGGCGGCAGGTTTCTGATCAACCATGAGGTTAAAGAGATTTTGGTTGAGAACGGAAGGGCCGTCGGCGTCCACGTGCTGGCCAAAAAAGGAAAAAGCGGCGGGGAACTGAAGCGGTTCTACGCCCCAGCCGTCGTTTCCTGTGCCGGAGCCTATCTGACCTATTCGAAGCTCTTACCGCCGGAACTGGGCGCGCCGCAGGCCCGCGACCTCGAAGACTTGGTCCCGTCGATCAGCACGGCAACCATCTACATCGCACTGAAAGAAGACCCCGTAGCGCTGGGGTTCAAAGGGGAGAACCACTGGATTTTCAGCGGCTACGACCACGACGGCTATGTCGCTTCGGCCCAAAACGCCGCGACAGAAAAAGCCAAAGGCTGTTACCTCTCCTTTCCCTCGCTCAAAACGTCGGACAGCCAAAACCATACCGCCGAACTGATCGGTTTCGTCGACTGGCGGGTTTTTGAACAATGGCGGGGCACACCCTGGATGAAACGGGGCGAAGACTACGAGGCGGCCAAAGAAAAACTGGCCGAGAACCTTTTTGCCCTCGTCGAAGAACGCCACCCCGGTTTTCGCGATCTGGTCGCCTACTATGAGGTTTCGACCCCCTTGTCGACCGAACACTTCACCGGCGCTCCCAAGGGGGCGATCTACGGCGTGATGGGCACGCCCGGGCGCTACAAGAAAAAGTCGCTTGGCGTACGCACCCCGGTCAAAGGACTCTATCTCACCGGGGCGGACGCCTACGCCTTGGGGGTCGGCGGCGCAATGATCGGCGGTGTGGCCACGGCGGGCGTCCTCTCCGGGCCGTTCGGCTTCTTCAGGAACTGGCGGAAAATCCTTGGGCCTCGCTAAAGTCGCCCATCTCATTCCGATAAACAATTCTGAAATTGCTTAACTGAAGGTTGCGTTGCCTTTTGCACCTCTCCTCCACATAAACGGAGAAACAAATTTTGAGGGACACCATTTCCAATGGCGGGAATGCAATACATTAAATGGAGCGGCCATCTCGAAACCGGCGAACCGGTGATCGATGACGGGCACAAGCTTCTGGTCGATACGCTGAACGAACTGTTCACCGCCTGCTTCGTCGGCCAGGGCGCAAGCCACCTCCAAACCATCCTCGATAAGCTGCTTAAAAATATCCAACAACACTTCGCCGAAGAAGAGGCTCTTCTGAAAGCCAAAGGGCAACATTTCGACGAACACAAAAACGACCACGATCTGTTTTTATTTACAGTCAGAGAATTCCACGAATCATCGCAACAAAACGACGACGTCAGCCATGAAGCCTTGGGCTTTTTGCACGACTGGATCGTCGATCATCTGAAGACCGAAAGCCGCGACTTGGCGGTTTTAGCCGCTGCCCGCTCAAACCGCCCATAAGGCCTACACTTGCCCCGAATCCTTACCCTGCCCCCATTTATCCTGGCGGGCGCCGCGGATTTCGGCGTAGTAGGCCTGGATTTCGGCAAGGTCTTTTTCCAAATCCCCGCTCGGCTCCATCAGCCGGTCGATGCCGACGGTTTTTTTGCCGTAGTCGATGTGGGCGAGCGCCAGCGGCACCTTGGCTTCCAGCGCCATATAATAAAACCCGGTTTTCCACTTCTCGACCCGGCTGCGGGTGCCTTCCGGCGTGACGGCGATCCACAGCTTGTCGTTGGCGGCGAACAAGTCGGCCACCTGCTTGACCAGATCGTTCTTCTTCGAGCGGTCGACGGCGATCCCGCCGAACCAACGGAACATCGCCCCGAACGGCCAGCGGAACAGCTGCACCTTGCCCAGCCAAAACGCCTTGATACGGAACCACAAAACGAAAGAAATACCGATGGGGAAATCCCAATTGCTGGTATGCGGCGCGACGACGATGATGCATTTTTTGACATCAGGCAGCGGCCCGGATTTCCGCCAGCCGCGCAACCAAACAACCGGCACGCACAACAGGCGCAAAAGCTGCGTCACGATCAGCGTATCGGATACGGTGGTTCTCATCCGTTCTTTTATCCCTCAAGTAACCTTAGAGCACGATCAGCACCCTAGGGAACGTTTTTATCCCGACGGAACCTGAAAGGGAAGCATCCTTGTCCGGTCAATTTTAAACGATTGGGACTCGCATCCGCAGCGTGAATGTTCCATATATGTCCTCCCCCTATCGAAGTGAGCGAACAGTCAATGAAGTCGATCAGCATCCGCGGCGCGCGGGAGCACAATCTCAAAAACGTCGACGTGGAAATTCCCCGCGACAGCCTGACGGTCATTACCGGGCTGTCCGGCTCCGGCAAGTCGTCTTTGGCCTTCGATACCATCTACGCCGAAGGGCAGCGCCGCTATGTTGAGAGCCTGTCGGCCTACGCGCGCCAGTTTCTGGAGCTGATGCAGAAACCCGACGTGGACTCCATCGAAGGGCTATCTCCGGCCATTTCCATCGAGCAGAAGACCACCAGCCGCAACCCCCGCTCGACCGTCGGCACGGTCACCGAAATCTACGACTACATGCGGCTGCTTTGGGCGCGCGTCGGCGTGCCTCACTCGCCCGCCACCGGCCTGCCGATCGAGAGTCAAACCGTCAGCCAGATGGTCGACCGGGTGATGGAAATGGGCGAAGGCACCCGGCTGTATCTGCTGGCCCCCATCGTGCGTGGCCGCAAAGGCGAATACCGCAAGGAATTCGAGACCTTAAGCAAACAGGGCTACCAGCGGGTCAAGGTCGACGGCGAGCTTTATGAAATCGACGAAGTGCCGGCGCTCAACAAAAAGGTCAAACACGACATCGAGGTTGTCGTCGACCGTTTGGTTATCCGCGACGATATCGCCCCGCGCCTCGCCGATAGTTTCGAGACCGCCTTGGAGCTGGCCGACGGCCTGGCCTTTACCGAAAACGCCGACGACGGCGAGCGCACCACGTTCTCGGCCAAGTTCGCCTGCCCGGTTTCCGGCTTCACCATCGACGAGATCGAGCCGCGTCTGTTTTCGTTCAACAACCCATTCGGCGCTTGCCCGGCCTGCGACGGCTTGGGTACGGAGATGTACTTCGACCCCGACCTGGTAGTGCCCGACGACCGCAAGTCGTTGAAAGACGGCGCCGTCGCGCCCTGGGCCAGCGCCACGGCGCACTATTACCGCCAGACATTGGAAAGCGTCGTGCGCCATTACGGCGGCGACATGACGACGCCGTTCGACGGCCTGCCCAAGCAGGCCCAGGAGGCCATTCTGTTCGGCTCGGGCGACGAAGTCATCGTCATCAAGTACGCCGACGGCAACCGGACCTACGAGGTCAAAAAACCGTTCGAAGGCGTGGTACCCAACCTGACCCGGCGGTTCAGGGAAACCGACAGCACCTGGATCAGGGAGGAACTGTCCAAGTTCCAGACCATCACCGCTTGCGAAACCTGCGGCGGCCACCGGCTCAAACCGGAGGCCTTGGCGGTCAAGATCGACGGCCTCAACATCAGCCAAGTCACCGACTATTCCATCGACCGGGCGGGCGACTGGTTCAACGGGCTGGAAGCCAAACTCACCGAGAAACAGCAAGAAATCGCCCGGCGGATTTTACGCGAAATCAACGAACGGCTCGGTTTTCTGCGCAACGTCGGTTTGGAATATCTCACCTTGGCGCGCGCTTCCGGCACCCTGTCGGGCGGCGAGAGCCAGCGTATCCGGCTGGCCTCGCAAATCGGCTCCGGTCTCACCGGCGTGCTGTATGTCTTGGACGAACCTTCCATCGGCCTGCACCAGCGCGACAACAACCGCCTGTTGGCGACCCTTGAACGGTTGCGCGACATCGGCAACACGGTGTTGGTGGTCGAACACGACGAAGACGCCATCCGCAGCGCCGATTATTTGATCGACATGGGACCGGGGGCGGGTATTCACGGCGGCGAAGTGGTCGCCGAAGGAACGCCGGAGCAGGTCATGGCCAAACCGGAAAGTCTGACCGGCCAATATTTGACCGGCGTGAAACAGGTGCCGATTCCGGGCGAGCGCCGCAAAGGCAAACGGGGCAAAAAGCTCACGGTCAAGGGGGCGCGGGTCAACAACCTGCAAAACGTCACGGCGGATGTGCCGCTCGGCACCTTCACCTGCGTCACCGGCGTTTCGGGCGGCGGCAAGTCGAGCCTGATCATCGAAACGCTCTACAAAGCGCTGGCCCGGCGGTTGAACAACGCACGGCTTCATGCGGGCGACCACGACGAAATCAAAGGCATCGAGTTCATCGACAAGATCGTCGACATCGACCAGAGCCCCATCGGCCGGACGCCGCGCTCCAACCCGGCCACCTACACCGGGGCCTTCACGCCGATCCGCGACTGGTTCTCCAACCTGCCGGAAGCCAAAGAACGCGGCTACAAACCGGGCCGCTTCTCGTTCAACGTCAAAGGCGGGCGCTGCGAAGCCTGCCAGGGCGACGGGGTGATAAAGATCGAGATGCACTTTTTGCCCGACGTCTATGTCCAATGCGACGTCTGCAAGGGCAAGCGCTACAACCGGGAAACCCTGGAAATCACCTTCCGCGGCAAATCCATCGCCGACGTGCTCGACATGACCGTCGAGGAAGGGGTGGAGTTCTTCAAAGCGGTCCCGGCGATCCGCGACAAGCTGGTGGCGCTCAACCGGGTGGGATTGAGCTATATCCACCTGGGTCAGCAGGCGACGACGCTGTCGGGCGGCGAGGCGCAACGGGTCAAGCTGGCCAAGGAGTTGTCCAAGCGGGCGACCGGCAAGACGCTCTATATTTTGGACGAACCGACCACCGGCCTGCACTTCGACGACGTGCGAAAACTACTGGAAGTGCTCCACGCGCTTGTCGACACCGGCAACACGGTGTTGGTTATCGAACACAATCTGGAGGTCATCAAGACCGCCGACTGGCTGATCGACATCGGCCCGGAAGGCGGCTCGAAGGGCGGCCGGATTGTAGCGACGGGCACGCCGGAAGACGTCGCCCAGACCAAGGAAAGCTTTACCGGCCAGTATCTCGCCCCTTATCTCAAGACCCGGCGGAAAAGCGCTTGAATTCACAGCGGCGATTTCCCATCTGAGTTCTTGTCGCAGACGACAGGGAGGTTACGACGATGGAACCGCCCACCTAACTCGGGTGACATACCAAATTTAACGCATTTATGCCCGGTGTCGCATCGGGCCTTGACCGCGGCGTGTCTTCCCACAGACCGAACGCGCTGGCGCAAGATTAAAAACCCCCGCTTGACTCTGTCAGCGGGGGTTGTTTTTGGGCATCGAACAACTGCCCTCAAATTCCATAAAATTTTATCAAAAACCATGCTAAATGATTGTAAAATAAAAATATTTGACGGTATTTGCCCTGTTTTGTATTCCTTGAATATAAGAAAACGAAAATGGAACATTTCACAAAGTGTAGAAAGAAGCATTCAGAATAAAGACATATTGGGGTGGAGATGACTATCTCTGGGGAACGAAGGAAAATGGGACCGTATTTTAGCCAAGCACCAAAAACACCGGAAAGCGTGTTAGAGGAGCGTTTGGAGTTCATCGACCGGCAGTTCTATTTGGCCTCGTCGCTGATCTGCGATGCGGAAACTACCTACGACCGTAAGTGGGCCAAAGAACTGGACACCATGATTGAGCGCCTGACCGAAAGCCTCGAAATCTATTTGGAAAAAAATCCGGTCGATCTCGACACAATCTGCGGCAAATCGGAAAAACACTAGTCCGGTTTTCTATAAACCGCCCCGTAATGATAGGGCGGCAACTCAATCACCGGCTCCGGGACGAACCCCGCCGGCACGACAAACTCCGCAATCTCTTCCGGGTTCAGACGCAGCTCCGTTTTCGGCCCTCTCGGCTGGCCGAGCACCGTCGTCTCTTCCCGCGCCCGCCGATACCAATTCACCACGACAAACCGCCCTCCCGGATGCAGCACCTGATAGACCGCTTCGGCCAAACGGGTTTTATTGGGGACGCCGTGGAAGGTATTGGCCATAAACACCAAATCGTAGTTTCCGCCGGTCAGGGCATCCACCTCCGACGCATCGCCGATCAGCCAGCGGCAAATTTCCGGCACGCCCTCGGCTTTGACCAGTTCTTTCGCCTGGGCTTCCATTTCAGGATCGATATCGACGCAGAGCACTTTACCGGTTGATCCCACCAGCCGGGTCAGCGGCGCGGTAAACCAGCCGTCACCGCAACAGAGATCGACCACCTTGAGCCCTTCGCCCACGCCGACCTTGGCCAAAACGGCCTCGGGGTCCGGCCACAGCGCCGACCACCAATCCCGGTCCGGCATGGATGTCGCCGGAAAGAAAACGTCTTTCATTGGTTCCCCCTTGAATGGCACGTCATCAATCGCCGCCATAAGCTTTGGGGATATTTTATCACAGGAGGCGCGCTGCCGAGAGATGGAAAACCGGGCGGCCCCTTGCCTCTCCGGCAAAAAGCTCCCATAAAACTCCCTATGAAACCGTGGCTTCCATTGGCGCTTATCGCTTCCGTCGTTTCCACCGCTCCCGCCGCCGCCCAGGGCGAGCGGGCGAAAAGCGCGCCCGCCTCGGTGACGCTGCACTACGAGAACGACATGATCGGCGCGGAGACCGACAAGCATTACACGTCCGGGGTCAGTCTTTCCGCCGTCGCCGATCCCGAATGGGGTTGGGTCTACGACAGCGCCAAACAGATCGGCAAGTTCCTGCCCGAGGAGTTCACCGGCAAGGACCCGGTGATGACTTACACCGCCGCCATCGGCCAAAACATCTACACCCCGGAAGACATTAGCGAAACCGGGGTGATCGACGGCGACCGGCCTTACGCGGGCTGGCTCTACGCCACCTTGGGCGCGCTGGCCGACGATTGGAAAACCGACACCCTGCACCAGGCTTCCGTCGATATCGGGTTCGTCGGCCCGTTCAGTTTGGCCCGCCAAGCCCAGACCTTCGTCCACAAGGTGATCGACAGCCCCAAGCCCCAGGGCTGGGACCACCAGCTTAAAACCGAATTGGGCCTGCAACTGAACTACGGCGTCTTGCGGCGCTACGGCACGGAAACCGGCTTGCCGGTTTTCGACGAGGTGGACGTCATCCCCCACGCCAGCTTCGCGCTGGGCAACGTCTTCACTTATGGAGCCATCGGCGGAACGGTGCGTATCGGCACCGAGCTCGACGCCGACTACGGCCCGCCGCGCATCCGCCCGAGCCTGCCGGGATCGGGCTTGGTGCGCAAAGCCGACGCCAAGAGCGTCTATCTGTTCGCCGGGGTCGAGGGCCGCGGCGTGGCCCGCAACATCTTTTTGGACGGCAACACCTTCGTCAGCTCCTACGACGTAAAGCGCAAACCCTGGGTCACCGACGCGCAAGCCGGGATCGCCGCCACCTACGGCAAATTCAGAGCCTCGTTCACCTATATCTGGCGCAGCGAGGAATTTGAAGGCCAGCGAGGGTCCGACCAATTCAGCGCCTTCAGCGTTTCCTATTTGTTTTAGGGATACCCCTCCTAGCCTCCCCTAGAAGGAGAGGGATTTTCATCTTTTCGTCTCTCCCCCTTTTAGGGGGAGCCGGAGGGGGTACCGCACCGCCCTGTTCTGTCCTATATAGGACTCCATGAGCGCACCCGTCTTGACCAATCCTGAAATCTTCGTGCCCGGCAAACGCCCCGCCGTGACGCTTAAGAAACCGTTGAAGCTGGTCAGCGAGTACCAGCCGGCGGGCGATCAGCCTCAGGCCATCGAAGAACTGGTCGCCGGGATCAAGGCCGAGGAGCGCGATCAGGTGCTGTTGGGCGTGACCGGGTCGGGCAAGACCTTCACCGTGGCCAAGGTGATCGAGGCGACCCAGCGCCCGGCGCTGGTGCTGGCCCCCAACAAGACCCTGGCCGCCCAGCTCTACGGCGAGATGAAGGAGTTCTTCCCCGACAACGCGGTGGAGTACTTCGTTTCCTACTACGACTATTACCAACCGGAAGCCTACGTACCGCGCACCGACACCTATATCGAGAAGGATTCGGCGGTCAACGAGCAGATCGACCGGATGCGCCACTCAGCCACGCGGGCCATTTTAGAGCGCGGCGACGTGATCATCGTCGCCTCCGTTTCCTGCATCTACGGTATCGGCGCGGTCGAAACCTACGCCGAGATGACCCTGACCTTGGAGAAGGGCGAGCAACTGGACCGCTCCGACATCACCCGGCGGCTGGTCGAGCTGCAATATCAACGCAACGACGCCGACTTCCACCGTGGCACCTTCCGGGTGCGCGGCGACGTGATCGAGATTTTCCCGGTCCACTGCGAAGACCGGGCCTGGCGCTTGAGCCTGTTCGGCGACGAGATCGAAGACATCCGCGAGATCGACCCCTTAACCGGCGAAAAAATCGCCAAGCTCGACGCGGTGACCGTCTACCCCAACAGCCACTACGTCACCCCGCGCCCAACCCTGGTCCAGGCCATGGTCAAGATCAAGCAAGAGCTCAAACAACGGCTCGACTATTTCAACGCCAACGGCAAGCTGTTGGAAGCCCAGCGCCTGCAGGAACGGACCTACTTCGATCTGGAGATGATGGAGACCACCGGGCACTGCAAATCCATCGAAAACTATTCGCGTTTCTTGACCGGGCGCAATCCGGGCGACCCGCCGCCGACCCTGTTTGAGTACCTGCCGGAAAACGCCCTGATCTTCGTCGACGAGAGCCACGTCGCCGTGCCGCAACTGGGCGGCATGTACCGGGGCGACTACGCCCGCAAATCAACCCTGGCCGACTACGGCTTCCGCCTGCCCAGCTGCATCGACAACCGGCCGCTCAAATTCGAGGAATGGGAGGCCATGCGGCCGCAGACGGTGTTCGTTTCGGCCACCCCCGGCGATTGGGAGCTCGAGCGCACCGGCGGGGCGTTTACCGAACAGGTGGTCCGCCCGACCGGATTGATCGACCCCGAATGCATCGTCCGCCCGGTCGATACTCAAGTCGACGACCTATTGAAGGAAGCCACCGAGCTCGCGGCGCGTGGCGAGCGTATGCTGGTCACCACCCTGACCAAGCGGATGGCCGAAGATCTCACCGAATACATGCACCAGCAAGGCGTCCGGGTGCGCTACATGCACAGCGACATCGACACCCTGGAGCGCATCGAAATTATTCGCGATTTGCGCCTCGGCGCGTTCGACGTTTTGGTCGGCATCAACCTGCTGCGCGAGGGCCTCGACATTCCCGAGTGTTCCACCGTCGCCATTCTCGACGCCGATAAGGAAGGCTTCCTGCGCTCCAAGCGCTCGCTGGTCCAGACCATCGGCCGGGCGGCGCGCCACGTCAACGGGCGGGTGCTGCTCTACGCCGACCACATGACCGAAAGTCTGGAATACGCCATCGGCGAAACCCAGCGGCGGCGCGAGAAGCAAAAGGAATACAACGAAGAACACGGCATCACGCCCGAGAGCGTCAAGAAAGGCATTTCAAACGCACTCGATAGCGTGTTCGATAAAGACTATATGACCGTCGATTTGGGCATGGCCTCGGGCGACAACATGGTCGGCCACAACCTCACCGCCTACCTGGCCGATCTCGACAAACAAATGAAAAACGCCGCGGCCAACCTGGAATTCGAGGAAGCGGCGAGGCTAAGAGACGAAATCAAACGCCTGGAAGCCGTCGACTTAGGGCTAGCCCGCCCCGGCGCGCCCCCCAAAGCCGCCGCCAAATTCGGCGCACCGCAGGGAAAGAGCAGACGGGTGATGAAGCGCAAGGGACGGCGGAAGTGACTAAAAATTTCCGTCTGATTATTTTGGGTGCAGGATTCTCTCGGCCTGCAGGCTATCCCTTGGCCAAGGACTTATGGGAAACCATCCTATCCATTTCCAAAGGTTTCTCGTCTTCGCGTAGAGAATCTAAATTTAATGATGATTTGCGTTACTATCTCAAATTTCTTGAGGATGCAAAAGACATCAAAATCAAACCAGAAAGCATAAACTTTGAACAATTTATGAGCCACCTGGACCGTGAACATTTTTTAGGTTTAAGGGGAGGAGACACTTGGAGTGACGAAGGGAATGAAGGCACTATTGTCGTAAAAACACTCATTGGGCATATTTTAGCAAATCAACTAGTAACCACTCCCTCGATCCCTGAATTGTACCTAGAGTTTGCCAGACGGCTACAACCAAGTGATTACATTATTACTTTTAATTACGACATCCTTCTTGAAAGGGCTCTTGACGCAGTAGGCAAGCCTTACCGACTTTTTCCCAACCGTTACAAAAGCATTGGACCTTATAGTGGAATTGTCGATGATCGTCGCGATGAGGTCGTCATCCTAAAAGTACATGGTTCAATTGATTGGTTTGACAAAAAGAATTTCAACCGGCGTGTCCAAGAATATTCTGAGCAAGGAGCTTCTTCACCAAAGGATTTGATATTCTCCAACGAAGAAAAATTCGGCGTTGAGCCGCTAGTCGATGGACCTCGTCTTGAGCATGATTCATTGCAGTACATTCATCGTGTCCGACACATTGAAGCTCTCTACAGCCAGCCACTAATGTTTCTTGCGACACCTCGACTACTCTCCCCATCAACTGACAAGATCATATACTCAAATACAGTTGGTAATTTATGGGAGGGGGTCGACTCGGCAGGAACGCACAACTTAAGTATGGCAATTATAGGGTTTTCACTTCCGCCTCAGGACGAATACTCGCTTCAAATTTTCTACTCAATGATTAGAAATTATCAATTTATTGAATGGGATACGGAAATACTTGGCCGTAAAAAGAGTCCCTTAGTCCTGGTCGATAAATTTTCATGCGAAGCAGAAGAAGTCGCCTATAGGGAAAGATATCGTTTCGTGGATTGGAAAAAATCCACCCTTCTTGGCAATGGCTTCAACGAACAAACATTGGACGTAATTTTTAGCTAGTCCTCCCTCCCAACCCCCCATTGCGCAAAAGCCGTTTCCCGGCGACAATCGATTAAGCATGGAAGAACACCCGACCACATGATCCCCCATCTGGCGATGCCTAAGAAACGAATGAAAGGGCGGCGGAAGTGACCCAATCTCCGGCCGAGAAGATTTGGCGACGTCATTTTCAGCAGGGAAAATTCGCCGAACTCGATCAAATCGTTTCCGTCATCGACCACATCTACAACAACGTTGAAATCGATATGGCGGAGCGGTTCCATAATTTCTTTTTTTATGAAGCCTGCCCTCTCGTTGCCATCGCTGAAAAACTCAACGGTTCCATTGATGGAATTGCCTTTACCGGCCAGAAAGAGCGGTACGACGGTTTATTCTTGATCGACGGAAAATCTCAAAAAATCGAATGCGTCGCCGCCATTGACGGTCAAAACGAAACCTTGATCATGGAACATCTCCAACTTTACGGCAGGGCTCCGGCAAATCTAAAAATTCATGCGACCGGGACCAAAAACAATAGAAAGATGGACAAGCACAGCGCCGTGGCTAGAGATCGCGAAGAATATCTGGAAAACGACCTGCGCCCTCTTATGGAACAAGCTCTAAGGAGCAAAATCCAGAAATCGCAAACCAACCCGGACTACTGCAAGGCATGGCTCTCCATCGTTTTTGACGATTGGGTCGTTCCAACGGCTGAAAAGAAAAAACAAACCTTCGATCCGCTATGTGAGGACGTTCTCAAGCTCGATCCGACCGGATACGAACCGTTCGAGCGTATTTTCTTTGTCGGAATGAGCCGACAGTACATTTTTGACAGCTTCGACATTTAGGGCAGCGAAAATAGCGCCCGCCTGAGCCTCTCAAACTTTATCCTTCAACGTACCAGACAACCCTCGTCCTAACAGATTCGTCCCGCATATAGGAATTATTTCTTGACAACGATAAATGTTCTTGTTATGTTCCTTTCGCAAAGAGGGTAAAATCTTCGTAACAATCTTAATGATTGCTCAAAAGGAACCGCATTCATGTCCCAGCAGCCGCTCAAGATTAAAAATTCCATCGGCTGGAATTACAACGTGACGCTTGAAGATGTGCTTGAAACGAAAAAGCGGCTGAAAAAAATCGGCCATTACGAAGTGCCGGACTACGGCCTGACGCCTTACCCCGACCGGGCCCTGTTCGACGGCATCAAAGGGTTCCAGAAAAACGCGGGCCTTAAGGTGGACGGCATCATGAAGCCGGGCGGCCCGACGGAGCGGACGCTAAACGAAACGCTGTTGGCGTCCGCCGCCGATGGCGGGGAAAAACCCGCTGGCAAGCCTTTGTTCGGCAAAAATCTGTTGAGCATGGATGCGCCAACCAAGAAACCGAAACCGCAGAACCGACAACTCGCCATGATGCCGCAGAAGGACAAATACGCCCACCCCGGCATCGACGGCATTCTTGAAGGCGGCGGCGGCGTGCCGCGCGGCGCCATCAGCGGAAACAGCCTTCTAAAAGCCCTGGGCGGTGCACTGGCGGCAAAAGTTTTTCAAGAAACGGCGGCAAAGAAACTTCCGGGCGGTAGCGAGGCGCCTCCCGTCCCGGCCAATAGCAACACGGCCAAAACCAAAATGGACGCCGCCCTCAAACTGCCGCCGCTCCCCGGATACGAGCCGCCAGCGCGCGACCCCAAGGACAACAAAGAGGAATATCCGGCGGAAGGACCTAAAGTTATCAACCGCACGGAGTTCCCCGACTTGGACAAAGAAGAACCGCAAGTGTTCATCTTTCCCGACGAGTCGGAACAATACAACAAACCCCAAATTATGGAGGAAAGACGCGAACATCCACGAACAAAATCACAATTGGATGAACTTCGCGGCCACTACATAGGGTTGGACTATGAGGTTCTCTTCGGCGGTCGAACAGTAGACGGCGAGGAGGTTCCGGAACTTCATATCAAGGGTCCGGCTGGCGATATTAAAATTCCCGGTACCGACAAATACTACGATTCGAGACCGGGGTCACTTCGTCCCGACCTTGTCCTGAAGTCGCCAAGCGGAAAAATTCTCCTCATCCAAACGGTCGACGTCGATAAAAACGGCAAGCCGTCACAAAGAGAGTGGGATGCCGCCTATAGAATGCACAAACGCACGGGGGTATCGGTTATATTAGTGCCCAAAACCTGGCAACTCGAGAAAAGGGGCTTGGAAGAAAAAGACTCTGGCCCAAACATTGACTTCAGAAATTAAATAAGGAAATGGGGAACACTAGCGGAAATGAGTTTCAGCAAAAAGTTCACACTCATGGATGCGTTTGACGACGCCATGTTCTCCATGGCCCTACAGGACGCATTCCCTCAAGTGATTTTTATGGCGGAATACGTCGGTGTTTCCTCCCCCGATGACCCATTGCCTCAATCCATTCCCGAATGTGGAGGGGAAATTGTTTGTGTGTACTTCCCGGAACATGAGTTGACGCCTGAGTTTACCCCACTCCCTTACAGAAAGGGTCGTTGGAAAATTAAATCTCCACCCTCGTTCGAACTTAGATATATACGTTCAAACTGGTTCTGGGGACAGGCGGGCGGCGGGCGGTGGGCCTTTTCTCCTCCGACGCTGAACGAAACTCAGATGTCGATCCGGCACGACAAAAGCGACAAAGAACAGCGGCAAACCGTCAACAAAATATGGAAAACCCTCCGTACGGTAACCACCAACAAGCTCAAGACCGGAAGGCGAAAAGACGAATTCGTCAGCGCATCCGGAAGCTTCGGAAGCGCGGGGCCGCGGGCCGGATTTCATGCCATCGACTGGTGCCGGCAGGCGCCTGACCGCATGCTCGACGGACTCTATATGCCCTGCGACGACTGGGAATGGCCGGACGACCCTTACGTTCAAGAACTCCGGCAAAGGGTCATCGAACGCTTCGGCCCGGACTTTGGCAAAGAACCGCCGGAACCAGGACCCAAAGACCCAATCAACAGGGTGATCGACCGGTGCTGGGAAGGGCTGGATCTTCCTCATTTGAAAAAGGTTTGACCGGAGCACCCGCGCCCCCCTTAAAGCCGCACTTCTTTTTAGTGTGTAATTTTAATTTTACAACCATTTTTGTTCTTGTTATGTTCGCTCACGAACATTGAATTGCGGGAGTGGTTTTGATGGGTGACGCGGAATTTGAAACGAAGCGGGTCCGGTTCAACGATTGGGCCTTGTCGGTTCCCCAGGGCTGGCTTTTCGGCCGGTCGGAAAAAGACGGCTGGTGGTGCGGGTCGCCCGACGGTGCCTTTACTTTGCTGGCGTCACGGAAGAACCTGAAATGGGACGGGGTAAATCCCGACGGCGGCAACGTCACGACCGATCAAGCCGAGGCCATCGCGGCACGGATTAAAGACGGTTTTGCCGCACTCGACGGAAGCGTCGCCCATCACTCGGAAAAAATCGATGACGATTATCTTATTTCCGCCGTGACCGATTATCGCGAAGGGCCCGATGACGGCGACAGCCGATACCGCGCCTTCCAATGGGTCCGGCTGGTTTCTTTTGAAGGTTGGCTCAGCGCCGAGCGGTTGTCGCTGATCGTTCCCCGCGGACGCGTCAAAACCACAGAAACCAAACGCCTCGTCCAACTCTTCGAGAGTCAGATTCAGAACAACGGCAAAACCGTAGGAGATACGGAGGAGCTCCTCCGTCCGTTCATTTTTCAAAAAGCGTCCACCCTGTGCCTACCGGCCAACTGGATTGACGAGCTGGACGAAGAAGAGCGGTTTACCTATTTCTTCGACCCCCGGGATACGGAAGAATTGGTCTCCCTATCCGTCGAGGGGAGCTATTTCGGAGTCCCCCCGGGCACCGACGATGTTCCGGCGCTAAGCCAAGACGACATGGTTCCGATGCTCGAGAACCTTGCCGCCAAAGTCACGGAAGATGAAAACGCCGTCGGCGTAAGCGTCAAAACCTACCCCCAAGGCCAGGCCCTTTGGTACGAAATCAGCAACCAAGACAATACGGCCACCCGTTACTGGTGCCATTACAACCGGCTATTCCCACAAACCGAAACCTACGCTCTGGTTTCCTTCACGTTCTTCGTCGACCATAAAGTTCTGCATACTCCGGAAACGGCACGGCTCATGGCGACCATCCAACGAGAAGTCGCCTTGGCCAACATCGGCGATCCCGGGATGCGGGAAAAGCCCCGTCCGGGCCGCACCTTCCTGCCCGAGCCCCCGATTCTTTTGCCGCCGCAAGCCCCTGACCCCTTGTCAGTCTCAGGCGACGCCCCCCTCATAGCCCTCAACCAACCCATCAAGGTGATCTTCAACGGCACGACACCGGCTCTCATTCCAGACGATTGGAGTTTCACCCTCAACCACGGGGAATGGAGCGCCCTTTCACCGGACGAAACCTATCAGTATGAAACCTCCACACTACCGGCCTACGCTCGGCCGAACGGCCCTTTTCCAGAGTTGTCCCCTCAAAGCCCGATCGACCTCCACCTCAACGGTCTGCTTTATCAATTCAAGTCCGATCCGGAGTTTTCCGTCTTAGGACAAGAAAATATCGGCGAGCGGCGACTGATCCGCACCCAATGCGACCCCAACGACGGCACCTTGATCTTCCAATGGTTTGTTTTTTCCCCGACAGCCGACGGCATCGTCCTGCAACGGCAGTACTTATCCCTGCCACGGTCTGAAAGGTTGAGCGACGAAACCCTCCGTCTCTACGGCTTTTTCAACGCCGCTATTGAGAAAAACCCAACCCTCTCAATCGCTTCCTCTCCCAGCGACTTGGTGACGCGCGTGCACAACCCTGTTTCGGGCGAAAGCGTGTCCAACCTGCTTTGGCTCCAACCGGCGCACCTTTTCGACTTCGTTTATCTCTACGTTCCGGCAGGAGCAGACCATGAGTTGACGGAAAATAACGACTACCGTTGCGACTTTTCAGAGGTTATGGGCGATATATTTACCCTCACCGTCGATTATACGCTCCATGGCTTACGGGAGGGGATGGAGGAAATGACCGATCCGGCGGTCATGGCCGACCATGCCGAAGGCATATCCAAAGGTCTTCTGGCACGGGAACCGGCGCCTCAAGACCTGAAGATCGAAACGACGCGCGATGGAGCGATCCTTTCCTACTGGAGCACCGACGGCGAAGGCCAACGATGGTACCACTCGTATCGCTTCAAGCTTCTCGAAGGAGCGCTGATCAACGTGGTTTCGAAAATCCAGCTGGCAAAGTCACTCCTTGACGATCCGGAAGTTATGCCGGTTATCGACGGGATCTTGCGGGAACTCAAGATTGCCCAAATTGACGAGCCGCCACCTAAAGCCTATATGGCGGCTCAAACCTGAGACCGCAGTCATGCCGATCTCGACAAACAAATGAAAAACGCCGCAGCCAACCTGGAATTCGAGGAAGCGGCCCGCCTGCGCGACGAAATCAAACGCCTGGAAGCCGTCGACTTAGGGCTAGCAAGACCCGGCGCGCCGCCCCAATCCGCCGCCAAATTTGGCGCACTGCAGGGGAAATCTCGCCGCGTGATGAAGCGCAAAGGACGGCGATAGTCGGCTTAGTTATTGTTCCGATTCAAATTCGTATCCCAAGCACTCGCAGATCTTTCCAGTTCAAGCTGGAAAGAACCTCACCGATAAGCTTAAACACCATTAAGGTTTTACGCTGGTAGCCAATATATCAAAGAGGCCCTCGGTGAGATGGGCGTATTTTTTTTGACTCTTACAATGAACGGATAGATACCTTTTTTTATCTTCAATGATTTGACCAGAAGATTGCCAACGGAGTGGCTCCTTTATTATTTTAATGGTCTTGTAGTTTAGCCGCCCATCGTACTTTGTAATTTTTTTATCTACCCACTGAATATACGACGTTTTGAAACGCGCCTTGACGTTTGGATAACGTTTTGTATCGAACGAGTCTGGATCAATAGAAA
>Ga0070727_10002474_pt1 | contig 17808 bp, 10 predicted proteins | sample tdAd472_FD_66722 | JGI IMG/M metagenome (GOLD analysis project Ga0070727, IMG submission 66722) | Marine sediment microbial communities from the Atlantic coast under amendment with organic carbon and nitrate - tdAd47.2 | ecosystem: Environmental > Aquatic > Marine > Coastal > Sediment | place...
CTGATAAGGTGTCTGAGTGCGGTTCCCATAATGGCTCGGGAGGAGGCCCCTCTCAACGAAAAGCTGGATATATGACTGCTGACGTGTTTTGCCAAAACAATCGCTGAATCGCTGGTGATAGATAAAATGAAATATGAAGCTTGAACTCTAACGCGGGTCCATATATGACCCCAACTGTTCTGACCCCAAACTGTTGTTTCGGACTATCGATGCGTTTATTTCGAGGGTTTAAAATAAATACAGCGGCTTTGGCCGCTGTATTTATAAGTATTCAAGAAAGCTGGCCTTGTACTATCTCCACTCGATTAGACCAAGCTTTTGATATTTGACCAACTCCACTCAACAACTCTGACGAAGACTCGTTATCTCCAAGGAAGCTCTTCACAATAGCCAAGTAGATTTTATCTATAGGCAATAAATTTATTGAAGACAATGAGTAGAAATCATTGATTTTTTGCTTTGACAACATGCCATTGATGAATGGTATGCATTTGTTTTCAATCAAAGTACACAACTCTTCACCTAGAGCATTTTCGTCCACATCCGGCGAACACATCCACCACTGGTCTTGTGAATCAACTGAAAACCCACCAAGTAATTGACCAACTCGAACTCGAGGAAAACAATCATCTTCTTTTACAAATTTAGGCGGTTCTTTTTGCCAGCATGTATTCCAAACTTCTGGACATAAAACACCTAAATTTATCGTGAAGGTTTCCTCTTGCTCATCGCTATAACTGCTTAACTGAAAATCAACAACCTGAACAAAACCATCAACAACTTTATTCCAAGTCAAATCCTTTTTTTTAAATCCATGTCGCTTAAGCAGCGGGGCAACATGGATTTTTATCAAATCATTTAGCATGCGTTAAAACCTATGGGTCATAGTAAATAACGCGGCCATTCGTTCCTGTTGCTTCTTTGTATTTTTCAATCTGTCTAGCGCCCTGCCTTCTTCCACTTGGAGTATTTGGTTTCAACTCCACTGGGCGACCACTTGGCGTTAAAGCATCAGGTCTTAGTTTTTCTCCGTTTGGCCCCGTAATTGTTTTTTCAGATTGCCACCCAGGCTTTTGTTTAACTCTTTCTGCAAACTCTTTGTGCGCCTCTCGGCCTCTAGCGGCAGCGGATTTAACTTTAGGATTATTCATCCCTTTCCCTGCACTCTTTGTAACATTAAATTATGCTTTTTTAAGACTCGCCTCTACTTCTTGATCACCATCACCCAATATCGCTAATAACCCACCACTTTCGGCTTTTGGAATCTCTGTTCCGTGAACAAAATAGTTCACCGCATCATCGACGGACTCATCATCGTGGTACGTTGTAATAATTTCTGATGCTGCGCTAATTTTACGCTCTTCATCATACGCATAGATTATTTCATCAATCTCATCATGCAGGCTCTCTGAGTCGTCACCAATACAAACGAAGGCCTTTGCTCCCTTGGCCAACAGCAATTTAATCAACTCTGAAAATCCTCCGGATTTGACCGCTCTGATACTCCAGGCGGTCAACAAAACGACAAATGGAATCCAGCTTGTTTCCAGCTCCTTGGCTACTGATTCAATGTCTGTCACAAGCAAAGGACGACCATTTGAACAGTTCTTCATCATGAGTCAATCTCTCCTCGCTTGATTTTGTCAATGTTGTTTTTAAAGGTATTTATTTCCGTTTCAAGGTGTTGAATTCGCCGTTGTTGCTGCTTCTGAATCACTTCTTTTGGCAAGTTTTCCATACCTGGCCTAACCGTCGGATTGTCTTTGAAGTCTTGAACCTTCTTCTCATGCTTGGCGATCTGCTTTTCAAGAGATCGAATAGCCTTTTGTTGCTGGGTGGTTAGTTCCTTTACTCCCTTTGTAACATTAGTTTATGTATAAGTATCGTAGATACAAAAAACCCGCCATAAGCGGGCTTCCGTGCATCATATTGATATCAACCATCCCTCAAATCTTTGGGTGATACATCATGATTGTTTTTTAGATCTTCGTTGGCCCCATTTTTTGTCAAATAATCCTGCAACTCCGTCGAACCTCCCGACTCAAACTCTGCTCGCCATAATGGTGTATTTCCATTGTCATCTTGCGCATCAACTTCCGCTCCATTTTCCACTAAGCATTTGCACAAGGCTAAATCATAATTTTGGGCGGCAAAATGAAGGGCTGTCATATCTTGAAAATCTTTGACGTTAACATTTGCACCCCAGTCAATTAGCGCTTTAGCAAGATCTAGATTCTTATCAATCGAAGCATGAATAAGCGCAGTTCTGTTATCGGCATCAACCGAATCAACCCCAACTCCACTATCAAGAACAGTTTTAACTTCACTGATGTCGCCTCTGAATACAGCATCAAAAAGCGCTTTATTTTCACGGTTTTTCAAACTTGTGACTCCTATTCAGGCTTGGGTGTTCAATTTGGTAAAGGTCAGGATTATTCATCCGATCATTAAACTGTTTTTGGGATAACCCTTCGGCTTCAGCTTTAGCCTTTTCTCTCCTAAACTCATTACCGCGTTTATGTCCTAGATCGTACTTACCGTCAATTGGCTTACCGGTATTGGCATCCCTAAACCTTCCATCGGCTGTTTTTTTCGCCTTCGACTCAACCGTCTCTCTAACATTCTTTCTTATATAAGGCCGGTGGAGTTCTTTCTTTGCAACTGTCCTTTTAGCCGCCTTATCCCGTAAAATCTTCGCGAGTTTTTTTAGCCCAGCTTTCCCAATCTTCGCCAGAACCTTACCAGGTACGCCAACTACAGCCGATGTGCCACCAGAAATAACTGAACCAACAACAAACACATCGCTGACAATATCAACATAATCCAGTATCTCGATAGTATTATCAATAATATCTATAGTTTCGTCAGATACCAATACTTCGTCCCACGAAGGGGTACTGTTGAACGCCGACAGGAATGATTGCGTCTCTCCACCATTTACAAATTTACCTCCAGTCACTTCGGAATAGGTACTGCCTACCGTAGAGTTGGAAATGTTGGCTATTGGCTCCGAGGTGCCGCTAGCAAATGTTCTATACTCACCCGGTGAAAAGCTGATGCTCGTATTGGTGGAGGCCGCAAATCTTACTTGGTTAGAGAATGAAGATATTGATGATCCATTGGCACCTTCAAGCGCAAAGTTAATAGCGCTATTTATAATAGTGGCGACAACAAAACGAACAATTTCATTTTCGATTGCCTTAAGCAAACTATTAATTACAAGAGTAACAAGCAGATCGTCTATCCCAAAAAGATAGCCGCTCGGATCCGTGAATGCCAGTGGATTATTTCTAACGTATGTATAGCGATTATACGATTGAGTATCGTTCGGATATTGAACAATAACATCCGCCTGCACAAACCTGGCAATATGCGGATCATAAATCCGCCCATTCATATGAATCAACCCCACCTCATCTAACATTTCATGCCCGGTGAAGCCACGCATAGTCTCAGTATGATCAAACGCCGAACTGATACTAAACTGCCAGGTCGCCCAATCCGTCGCACTTCTGCGCTTACCCCAGGCATCAAAGCTCATTTCCTGCTCGATAGTACCAAACTCATCGGTCATAAAGTCCAGTGAGCCCAGATGATCTTTGTACAGATACCGAGTATCGGTACCTGTGAGTGTATTACTGCCGCTGTAATGCTGCGTAATAATCGCTACGCCATTGATGTAGCGTTTGATGTCCTTGGTGCCGTTGGGGTTAGTAATCTTTTCCACACTACCTATATACAGCGTGGTGGTGACATCACTCGTACTGGTGTTAGTGTCGATCCGCTTGTAGCGCGCCCGATCAGGGCCATATTTAAATTCAGTCCGGTGATTGCCTTTGACGATCTGTTTGGGTTTATCAAAGGTGGTGTATTGAATCGTACGGGTATCGCCATCGGCCATGCCGTTTTGGGTGAGGTTACCGTTGGCGTCATACTGATAGCTAAGATTTTCGATGCTGGTAGCAGTGACGGCATGCGGGCCACCATTGAGACCGCCGTAGGTATAGGTGCCGACACTGGCAAAGACATCGTGTGTGCCATCGTTTTGGTAGGTATTTTTCGTCTTGAGATTGCCATAGGCATCAAAACTGGTCACGGTATAGGCTCCGCCAGTCACGTCGGCGCGTGTCAAGCGATTCAAGCCATCATACTGGAAGGTTTCCTCGATATTTTTGCTACCGCTTTGGGTATGGCGCTCGGTCAGGTTGCCAAGCTGATCCCACTGGTAGTCAATATCCTGAATGGTGTTGAGCGTCGCACCCAGGCCCGCGCCGAGGTGTTTGAGACGTCCCGTGGTGGCGTCATAGGTGCGGACTGTACTGTGGCCATTCCCCAGCCGTTCTTTTTTGACGTTGCCACGTGCGTCCATTTCCAGCACTTCGTAGTAAGTAGTGTCGTTAGCGGTCACCGCATCCACCACTTTGCTCAAGTAACCGTAGCTGTTGTACTGATATTCGATACCGTTGTCGTTGTATTCTTCCGTGTTTCGGGCGGCGTCGAAGATTTGGAAGGTGCGGCTGTATTGGTCGTAGGTGACCTTTTCAAAATAGTCACCGTCGATGCCGTTAATACCAAGGCTGGTACCAACATCATCTAAGCGGCCATAAGCGTCGTAACGATTCATTTTGATATAGCCGGTTTTGCTGTCCCATACATAACTCAACTGTCCGAGACCGGGGCCGACATCCCGGTAAACCCATTGAGTGTCGCCTTCAAGATTGGAAGTGATACAGTTAATCACGCCGTTACTTTCAGTGCCACTAGCGGAATCTTTGCGGGTTTCCTGGCGGCCTAATATGTCATACGTGAGCAGACTGCATTGGCCCTTAGCATCCAGTTGTGCGGTGAGTTCACCAAAGTGGTTGTAGTTGTAGTGCCAGGTGCCCTTATCGGGATCATTCATGCTGATTTTGCGACCCAGTAGGTCATAGCTGAGGCTGGTGGTGATGCTGCCCCCGACGCCATTCGCTAAACCACTGCTACTGGTGCTGCCGATAGCTTGAAGTTGGGTCATATTGCCCTGGGGATCGTAGCTGTAGAGAAGCTTGCCACCGAGGTGATCGATGACTTCTTGCAGTTCGCCCTGAACGTTTTTACTTTCGGTTTTGGTCTGACCTTTGTCGTTGGTGTAGACCGTGGTTAAACCGTTGTAGCTGATGCTGCTGTCGTTACTACCACCGCTGGCAGCATCATCCGGGGTACTGGTTTGAATCACCCGGCCCAGCACGTCGTAGTTATTGGTAGTCCAGTAGATGGTGCTACCACTGAAGTAGGGTTGACTGACCTGGGTTACCCGACCGAGATTATCGTATTGGGTATCCTGATAAGTCCAGCTGCCGTCAAAGCTGCGGCTGTTATTGCGTACGTTACGGCCTAGGCGATCAAAATGCTCGACGGTTTGCCCTCCGCCCGCCTGGGTAGTGGTGACTTGGTATTTACCGTTAGGCGCAGTGCTTCCCAGCGCACTGAGGGTTTGACTCCAGGCACCGTTGTCAGAGAATCGGAAGTACTCGCGTCCTAGTAGGCTGTAACTGATGTAGGTATTGACCCCGTCGATATTTTGGATCTGAGTAGGGGCACCATATTCGTTACGACTGATGACCTGTTCAGTGATCTGACCTAGACCATTTTTGGTTTGCTCCACATAACGCCCGGCGCTGTCGTAGACCCATTCGGTGAAGCGGCTGGTTTCACCAGCAGCACTTTGCGTGGTTTTGACCTTATTGCCGAAGCTGTCATACTCGTAGCTGGTGGTCAGGGTATAGGCGCTGTAGTCTGGCTCGATGATTTCCTCTTGGAGCAGACCTTTCTGATAGCCACTGGCGTAATAATTAAAGGCAGAGGCACGAGTCTCGCTCTGCCCATTACGGGTGCTGACAACTGCGCTGCGACTGAGGCGGCCTTTTTCTTTATCGTAGGTACTGCTGCCATAGAGGTTAGTGGTATTTTTACTAAAGCTGTCACCATCGCCGGTGGTAGCGACATTGATGGTCAGCGGGTTGCCATAGGCATCATAGGTATTTTGCGTAATGACTGTTTGTAAAACCGTCGTGCTCACATCAAGCTTGTCGGCTACGGCCAAGTTAGTGCTGGTGCTGTAGGTCTTCTCTGTACTGGCGGCAATATAGGGACGATACGGCGCTGCCGGAGGTGTGCCGACACCACTCCAACCCTGAAGCTTCCAGATATTTTCCGCTTCGCTCAGCAGTTTGCGGTCATTCGGATCTACCGCGCCGGTGCGCACTTCAGTTCTCGCAGGATAACCAATAAAGGGGAAATCCTGTCGGTAGGTGGTTGTCGTTTCTACACCGGTTTGCTCATCCACGCTTTTAATTTTGTGGAACCCGAGGAAGCCTCGACCAGAGGCTTGCAGTTTGGCTTCACCGTAGTAGTAGCTGATATGACTTTGCGCTTCCACATTATTCGCTACTGGGGCATCGCTCTTGGCATCGGTCACCACATAGATGGGGCCATTGAGCTCCAGTACCGGATTCATGCCTTTGCCAAAGGTATGGGAACCAGCAGGGATATCCCAGTCGCCATTGAGCGCACTATAGAACCCCACCGTATCGGCCACGGTATAGGTATAGTTTTGACACGTGCCACCCTGGTACCAACAGAATTGACTTTCCTGGCTGGTAGTGCCAATGGTGATACGTTCATAGTGCCCGCTGTTGCTGAGGCTTCCGTAGGTGATATCGATGTCAGCACTCAACCCATTGGTGATCTTGGTAATGACGTTGCGGGCTTGATTCACACCAAAATTTTGATATACCTGGATATAATTCGATGTGCCCATTTGAATTTTTACATAGTCACTGACACCATCGCCGTTCACGTCCAGGAGAATGTGCTTAATATTATTGCTGCCACTGGTGCTCTTGATATTGACCTCAGTGTTAAAACTCTCGCTAGCACTTGCCCAGGTGCGGACTTTCAGTTGATTAGAGCCGTCGTGCCATACAATATCCAGAAATCCGTCCTGGTTGTAGTCAGCTAGTTGAATCTCTTCGGTATTATCCAAGAGGCCTAAATTAGTGGTAGCGCCAAAGCCCTCCCCGGTATTTAGCATATAGCCCCAGTGACCACCGTATCTAGCACGGAAATAGATATCCGTCAGACCATCTCCGTTTAAATCGCGATAACCCATCTCACTATAACTAACATATGCAGCTTCTAGAACGGCATATATCTCATAACTATTGGTGTTTTCTTGTTTGATTAGTATGTGTCGCCCCGAGAGCCCTCCAAATATCCCTAAAGGGTATGCATAGTTTGCTACTAGATCGGTAATACCATCCCCGTTAAAGTCCGCGTCAAATGCCGACGTATCAATCGAAACACCGCTGGGACTATGAACAATTCCCGGAACAAATTCAAAATCAGGCCAAGGCCGGGTTACCTCGACTGCATCACCAAATTTATAATAGTGATTTGAATCAATGCCCTGACTGGTATCGTGAATTAAATCCCGCATGTAGAATTTTGTACCAAAGGGCTCAACATAGACGACTTCGGCTAAACCATCACTATCGACATCGGCAAAGGCGGTTTGAACACCGAGTGAGGGCGTCGTGATAGCAGTATTGGATAGTTTCCAGCTCCCGTCCGCCTGTGGCTTGGACAAATAGATTTTGTAGGTATATCCCGTCGGCTCTTTAATCGCCACATCGGTACGCCCATCCCCGTTATAGTCAAGAATATCCCATTCGCGTGGTTTTCTCGCACTCCCCGGCTTGGTTTCTCCGTAAGGGATATCCCAGCCCATATCGGTCAGCTTGGTGCCATCGGAAAGCGCATAACGCAGATGGTAATAAACATGATTCGTCCCAATATATAGACGGGTCCAGACCAAATCCATTTTACCGTCGCCATTAATATCGGTCGGCCGATAGTTCCCCATGGCGTCTCCGACAAAACTGCTTTGAGACGCTGTTGTATTAAAGCCAATCTGGTTGGCTTCCCAGGTGAACGTGGTGGCGGGTAGACAACTGGCACCCCGGCATTCCTGAATGCTGCTCAGCTTGCTGCTTTTATTGGCGCTATTACCTGTAGGAGTGGCAAGATAGGCGAGTGAGTAAGATCGAATCAAGATGCCATTATTATAGGATTTAACCGTCGTTAATCGCTGCGTGGTTTGGAATTGATAACCACCTACATAGCCACTGATATCGTCCTCTCGGGCCTCGTAGTCAAAATCCAGATAGGCCTGGCTGCTGCCCGAGCCACCATAGGCGAAGAGAATTTGATCGATGCGCTGGCCATTACTGTCGTTGCTATACACATATTTGATTGCATTACCAACACTATCATTGAATTCGTTCAGCGCCCAGGTCAGTACGTTGTTGCTACTTCCAGCCTTCTGCTGCGAATCGGCGGTGAATCCATAGTAGCTGGTAGAACCGTCTTTACGCTCTACGCTAAAGTAATCTGGATGCCCGGCGTTACCGCCATGCGCAGTGACTTTGGCGAAGCTGTCAGTTTCAGTTTTATAGGTTGAGCCTACTTTTCCATAATTGCCACTAGAGGTAACCACAAGGCGCTGACCATCGAGACAAAAACGGTCTTCACTGCTCCAGGTAATGGGTTTGGCAACGCCGTCCTGCTGCAGAGTTTGGCGGCAGCGGGTGATACCCGAGAGGCCGCCAATGTTCCAGCCTTTACCCACCAAGCCATTACCGCCTTGGCTGGTGTAATTCAAGCTGATTTGTGGTGCCACACCTGCGGTGCCAGCCGCCGTAGCGATGGGGATGCTATAGGTAGCACTGCCCGATTCATCGACGCGGAACTGTCCGGCCGTGGAGCCGACCTGATCGGAGACCAAGACTTCCGCCGCATTTTGCAGCGGTGGTGTGGCAACATACGGCGCTGGCGGCGTGTTGACACTGCCATTACCTGTGACATCACCAACCGTAAAGCTGCCCAAATTCGATATTGTGGTTAAAACATGGTTTCCGTTGGGGGCGTCTTTGGCCCATACGCGCCAATAGTTAATTTCCCCTGGCTTCAACCCTAGACTGACGGGCAGAGGGTTGGTGCCTAACACTTCCCACCCCGCACCGCCAGACCAACAAACGGGGTTTGCCGTTGTCGCATCTTTAAATACCCATTTTTGGGCGGGGAAATCCGTGCCTAAACTAATTTGGACATTGTAATAAGTCACACCAGCAACGGCCTGCCAGGTAAAGCAGGTATCCTGGTTGCTGGGCACCGTCGCATTAATCGCCGGTGTCAGTAGAACAGGTGAGCCCATGGCGAGTGTTTCTGTCACCGTTTCCGCCGCAGTGAAGTTGCTGCACCCGCTGGCGTTACAGGCTCGCACTTTATAGCTATAACTGCCACTGCCGCTACCTGTTACAGAATAGCTGGTAGCACTGTTATTCTGAACGCTAATCCAGCTGCTGCCTGCAGCAAGTTCTTGCAACTCGAACCGCGTTGCGGCTCCGGTTCCGGGGCTCCAGGATACGGTATAAGCGCCGTCATCATCATTCGCCGGTACTGTCAGGTTCTGTGGAACTCCGGGAGCAACTGCCGTATTTACGCTGGTAGCGCTGCCGGTTTGGTAATCACTACAATTGGTAAAGCTGCCTGTGGTTTTACATGCTCTTATTCGATATGAATAACTACCATTGACCAAGTCGTCGATGAAATATGAAAGCGCCGTTCCTGAATATTTAAGAACATAACCGCTACCATTAAAGTTCTGCTCTAATTGATATTTGGTGACGTCTCCGGATGAACTGCCCCAGGATACCGTGTGGTTATCGTCAATGCTTGGATTGGGAGAAATGGAAATCGATGCCGGGACACTAGGCGCTATCGCCACATCGACCGTTCTTAAGCTGGTGTAATCGCTACAGCCTAGACTGACACAACCTTTAACCTGATAGCCATAGGTACCGTTGCCTTTGCCTGAGATAGTTTTACTGGTACTAGCCGAGTCTTGGATGGTGATCCAGCTGCCGCCATTAGTCTGCTCCTGTAGAGTGTAGCTGGTATAGAGGCCGCCGCCTTGGTTCCAGGAGATGCTGTATGAACCATCACCATCGCTATTGGGGATACTGGTATAGGCAATGTCAGATTTTTGATTGTCGAAGACACCCTTTATCTGCCCAATTACATTTTTAACGGTGATAATAATGTGTCCATTCACATAGGTAACGACTTCCGTGAAGCCTTGATAGCTTGTCGTATAACTTTTGTTATTATCCGCTGCCGCCAAACCGATAACACGATCAAGATCATCGTAGGTATAAGTATTCCAGGGGATCGTCGTCCCGACAGGATAGTATTCAGTGGTTCGCTCAACGAGACCCCGTGTATTATATTCCGTGTCCTTGTGAATATAATTGCTACTGCTATCCTGGGTTCGTACCCTAACGCTACGGGATAAAGCGTCAACAAACGTTCTGACGGGTGGAACTCCCGTGGCAATTACTTCGGTATAGAAAACCGCATTCGGGTTGCTGCCGCTATTATCCAAATGAACCGACGTTTCGACCGTGGAACTGTCCGACCGGGTTTCTAAGGCAACCTGGCCAAAGTTATTGTATTGCCAGCTGGTCACAAGATTATTGTTGTCGGACAGGCTGGTCATGACGCCAAAGCGATCATCGTAAACACGATCTTCCTGGTTTCCGAGCGCATCAATAATAGTCACTGGGAACTGCCCTCGACCATCATAATTTTTGCTGCTTGTGGAAGGTGCAATACCTGGCCCGCTAATCATCTGCGCAATGATATTGCCATACCCGTCTTGTGTGTAAGTTTCAGTTATCTCCGACGGGGCTCCCGCATTCGGGTTATGCGTGAGGGTTGATAATGCGCCGGTAGCGCTATCGTAGGTATAGCTACGCACTGACCCTAAACTGGGATCGACAACCCCATCGACTTTTTTCTGCACCGTTTCAGTGAGTTGTTGACCTACCCGCCAGTTGGTCGTGTCGACATAATAGGTGTTGGTCGTTTGCGTCTCGAAGGTTTGGTTATCTGCATGATCCTGCACCACGATCGTGCTATTGGTGACATTTCCGTAGGTACCGTACTGGTTAGTCGTGGTTTTGGTGGCCAGCAGGCTACCATCTGTCAGGTCGTAGGTTTTTTCGACACGCACGTCGAGATAAGGAAGCACGTTGGTGCTGACAGATCCAGCCGTCTCTGCATTGACTGAGCTAGCGGCCATGAGTGGGCTACCCAGAATGCTATAGGTATTTTCTTCACTGCTGAGCAACCGATTATCACTAGTGCGCCTGACCTCACGTTTTTTTGGTAAATGGTCAAACGGGAAACTCTGTTCGTATTCGGTGATAGTGGTTTTATTATGATTGGTGGCAATGGCAGTGATTTTGGCAAAACCCAGATCACCACGGCCAGTCAGATGGCGTTTTGCTCCCTCGTAGAAATAAGTGTCGGTGTTCAGGCCACCAATACCATCAGACTGTTTGAACTCAGATACTAGGTAACGGGTAGATTCTAAATCCTGATCCGGGTAAACCGCGCTGACACCGCGGGTATAGACCGAGTTGTCGGTCATGGGTTTGTAGCTGAAGTTGGTTTGTGCGCCTAAACCATCAATGACTGAAATTAGCTGATCCACTAGGGGTTGGCCGGCGCTGCCGTAGAGTACGCTATGATTCGTGTTATGCGTCTGATTTAATAGGTCACTATACCCATCGCCATTGAAGTCACCTACTTGCCACTTATAAATGCCATAATCCCAGTGAATGCCATATTCGCTGGTCAGGATTTGTTGGGCATTGGCAGCGCTAGTAAAGGTGCTATCAGGCTGGGCAAAATGAATTCTACTTTTATAGACCGCGTCAACGAACAGATCGGTAAGACCATCCCCGTTAAAATCACCCGTATGGATGGTGGCATCACCTGATCGCCAATCATAATTAACCGTCGAAAAACTATGCCGTATAGAATCCTGGTTAAAATTACCCGCTTCGTTGGCCACCACGACTTGGCTATTTTTTGACGAGCTATTTTTTTGGACAAAAAAGTCCGTACGTCCATCGCCGTTAAAATCACCCGGAATCAAAGTGGACTGGTCGGCACCCCAATAAATGCAATTGACATAGATACAGGAATAAACAGCCGTTGAGCTCGTGAATTTACCGTCTTGATCGCTCAATGCAACTTGTGCATATTGGCCGGTAATACGCTGAAACAAGAGATCCGTCTTGCCATCGCCGTTAAAGTCACCCGGTATCGCGTTATTACTATCAAACGTATAATTTTGATTGAATATGGCGGACTGGTGTACTGAGGTAAATTTACCATCACTATCAGCTAGAGCGAGATAGTTGCTTTCTGACCAGCTGGATCCTTGAAAGTACAAATCTGTACGCCCATCTCCGTTATAATCACCAGGAACTAATTTGTGAGCAGATGCTCTCCAGCGAAAACCTAAATGGTAGTCAGGATAATCTACTTTTTCACTTTGCAGCACACTGGTGAAATGGCCATTGGCATCCGCGAGTAAAATATAGAAATAGAGATTATTCGAACTGGTGGCATTCGGTTGTAAAAGCAGATCGGTACGACCGTCGCCATTAAAATCCCCGGTTAAAATATTTGTATAGTAACTACTCCACTGTGCACCCAAATGGTTATAGTTAATTGCCTGCGCTAAAACTAAATCACCGTTCTCGTCGGCAAGGTAAAGGTTCGCATCACCGTTATAGTAAAGACTCGACTGCTGCAAAACATCAGTTCTTCCATCACCATTAAAATCCCCCATAATGGTTCCATACAGCATACTGGGTCCTGTCGAATCAATACCTGAAAGCGTATTGCTACCATCGCCACTGTCACTCCAGTTGAAGATACTGGGTTCAGTGCAATAACCACCAAAAGAACATTTGCGCAACGAGATTAGTCTTGATCGCTTCGATGAAGGGCTATAGTCATAGCTTAGCTGGTAATCCATAACCAATGTTTCGCCCACGAAGGATTTGATATTCTTGAGGCGCTTGTCGGCATAAATTGGTTTGTCGAGTTCGTGCCGATAGGTGATGTCGGTACGCGCCTCATATTCAAAGCGTATGGAGGCGTAAGGAGAAAGGCTTTGTCCTGCATTGCCGGTATAATCGATACGGTTTGGTCTTATGTAACTATCGGTGATTGTTGCAATAGTTCCGGGGCGCGTATAGCTAACGTTGTAGTAGTTTCCAAGCTCATCTTCGGATTTGCTGAGATACCAGAGGCTGTGTTCAGAACCACCTTTAACCTCCATTCTAGCGTCACTAGTGCCACCAAAGGTTTGCGTTACCCCATCTTTACGCTCAACTATCCAATATTCCGGGTTACCGGTGGTTGAGCCGTGTGCGATAATGCGGCTGTATTCATCGAGTTCTGTGCGGTATTCCGAGCCATCAGCGCCATAAACACCGCCAACAACCGATAGGCGGCGACCATTCAGGCAGAAACGATCCTCAGCACTGTAATCAACGGCACGGCTCTGGCCGTCTTGATCAATGGTTTGAGCGCAACGGGTGATTTTGGTATCGAGCCCATCAATCTGCCAGCCCATACCCAGCAGCCCATTTTTTTCTAAGCTGTTATAACGCAGAGACAAATTGGGAACCATGCCGTTTGTGCCTGGCGGTATTTCAACAGCGATTGAGTAGTTGGCTGCACCCTGAGCATCTACGCTAGCTTCGCCTTGAGTAACTCCATACAAAACTGGCCCTAAATGGGCTTCGGGGGCAGCTTGCGCATTAGAAAGATCAAAGAGGGAAGAGGAAATGCCGAGAGTAACAACCAGGAAAAAACGAACCCAAACGAAAATAGCGGAGCGCATAACGAGTCCTCAAAGTACGTCCATGATTCCCTGTAGCCACTCAGCGTCAATAATGACGTGCAGGTTACAACAAGGAGGGAAACAGATTTTAATTGGTTTTTAACCACTCGTTGAATACCAATATAAGTAACCCACAGGGCTTTAAAATGTCAAACATTAATTGCGTGCGCTCGTACAAATGACTGACTTTCGATCCTAAAAGCATGCTAATTTTGATGTGAATCAATTGGGTCGACCAATAATATATTTCCTGAGCGCATTAAAAAGTTTATGGCAATCCAAAAAAACAACAAAAACAACAAAAACAAAATAACTTGCATTGCGCCGAAGAGTTGCGCCAGAATAGGGTCTGTCTAAAAGACAACCTTCCCAACCTAGGGAGCTGGCGACAAGCCAGCGAAGAGCTGACAAGGAGTTCTCGCATGAACAGTTTTAGCTTTTGTGTTGTATTTCTTGGATCTATTTTGATATCCAGCCAACTTTATGCCGAAAAATGTGTGGAACCTGCTGACATCCTAGTTACCGATGGGTCAAAAGCGACAAGAGATAAAATGGCGTCGGGGAAAACAGAGGGACAGCGATATATAGCGGACATGGAGAAATACTTGAAATGCCTGCGTAAGACAGCGAGGAAGGAAGACAAACTCAACAGCGATAAGTCGGCTGAAAAACAACGGCAAGCAGACATGGAACACTACGACGCCGTGCTCAAAAAAATAGAAGATACTACTCAAGCATATAATAATCAGATTAGCACCTTTAAAGCGGCTAATCCGCGTGAATAAAATAGTGCATAAGTACACATTTGACCCGACTCAAATAACAAATCAAGTGGTATAGGACGCCCCCAATACGGTGCTTGTTTAAATCGTCCGACAAGGTTCCAGACTGAATCACATACGTAGCCTGCAAATACAGTCGATTAAAGGTGTGTACACCGTTAATTGGCAGGATCATTGTTGGGACGTAGCGTTCAGAAAATCAATAGTGAACAAAGTCATCATCCCCGGTAGCAGAGTATTCAAGTTTGCTTTGGAATTTGTGCAACATGGCTCTATTGCTGACTGCTGAGGCGAAACCCTTTCGTTTCTCCTCCATCTATTTATCTACAGCCAATTGACCAGCGATATCTTACTGGTAAAGCCAGATGCACACTGCCGGATTTTTGTCGGACGAAGCAGTGCATTTATATGCACTTCGGTGCAAATCAGGCCGCTGGGAGCCCTCTATACAGTTACAATTACTATTTAAATTTCAATTAGTTATAGGCTATTTTTACCTATACCTCATCGTATTCATAATGCTGGGGTCGGTGGTTCAAGTCCACCCGTAGCTACCAATAATAGGCTTAGCGAATTTTACTGCCAAGCCTTTTTTATTGGCTCACAATTAGTTCACAATTTACACACGTAATAATATAGTTATTATCCATATCGCCTATTCAGCCCTTGCCCTCAAAACATTACTCACCGTTGTCTTTCCAACTTTCAATCCAAGCTCGGAATATATTTTTTCGCTAATTTTACGCACGGAGTAGCCTTCTGCCGAAAGTCTCATTATTTCTCGATCCCTTTCAGTATTATCCTTTTTCCTTACATTCGAAAACTGCGCCACCTTCTCCGCTCTAAACCAAGCCTCAGCTTCCATCACAGTGAGAAGAAACCAAAGTGCGCTGGTTGAGGTTTCATACCTATTATCAAGGTTCTGATTGTCGTATATGGCGTAAACATATTGTTCAAAACAATCCACCTCATCACTAACGCCGGCCACTCTCATATAAACATGCGGGGCTGAGGATTTAAGGAAGCTATCGAGAAGTTCAGAAGCGTCAGACCACGGCAAGTCTGTGAAAGACTTCAACATTTCATATACTTCGGAAGGAACTAGAACCGCAGGGACATAAGCATCCACCCCACCATAATTTGTACAAGCAACTTCAACACAATCGCCCAAGAGTATTCTCTTACTCTTCCATGTATCTACCCATTCACCAAAATCCTGATTTTTGTAGCTATCGACTTTTACCGCCTTCTTATAAAAATCCGGCACCCCAGCCTTGTGTAGCCAGCAGGCTTTATCGGAGATAATTCGTCTAAAGCAATATTTGCAGCCTCGATATTTTTCGCTACTAATCACTGATTGAACTATCAATATAAACTGCCTAATCAGATCCAACTCAGCAGAGACTTTCTGGTTATACGGTAATTCAGCCCGCAACGAAGTCTTTCTCGAAATATCCAGCAAACTATCCGCCCACTTTGCCGATCCACCACATTTAAAGTCAATTGACGCACATTTTAAATCACCCAATTGACATAGCCTTTCCTCAGATATTGCATCACTGAGCTCGGCCAAATACGGATCAATCCATCGCTCCATGAGCTGATTTAAATTGGCCCTGCCAAAAATACTTTTCGGACTACTTCCCTCTTTACTGATAGCGATTCCCTGTTTTATCTCATTCAGGAAACCATTCAAATTTGAAATAAGAGATTCTGCAACCAGGCCACGATAACTTTTCAATAAATTCGGTATCAGAAAACTCAACTGGTCTACCCTACTAAGCACTACGTTTTCACCTTTAAAATCCAAATTGTCCACCTGTTTTCATTTTTTTCGTATGACCCAAATTGTCATATTTGATTAATCTGTTAGCACAATAATCAGTTGGAGATATTTATGATGACTAAACCTATCCTATTAACGCGAACGGAGGCGTCCGATTACCTCGGAATCAAAAGTCAGACTTTAGCGGTATGGGCATCAACTGGACGGTACGACCTTCCTTTCATCAAAATTGGCAGAAAAGTTTTGTATCGAAAAGAAGATCTTGACCAGTTTTTAACAAGAAGGACATTCACTAGCACCCTTTAGAAATGAAGCTCTCACCTGTCAAAAATAAAACACCAGGAATACAGCACAGTACTTTTATTAGTTTAGGCGCTATATTAACAACTCTCCAAATAGCAATTAACACTTTTAAAATTACTGAATGATGAATATTGTATCTGCCACTATCTGACCTGAGATCGGCATATCTGCAGTATTAAATATAGAACCGCTACTGGAACTTGCACTTCTTTTCGCAAGTCACTCTACTTTCCTCTTAAGTAAGAATGAAAGCTTAACCAGGTAATATCTTTTCGAATGTCACCTTGTACTCCAGGCCACTGCACAGCGGTATCCATCAGATAATGAGGGAGTGTGAGGCGGACTCGGATAATAAGTGCAATTTCCTGGGGAAGGCAGCCAGCTGACCGAGAATGAGTGATGTCCAATTTACCAGACATCGTCAGAAAGAAATTACGATGTTGGGTAGAAGCGCCTCAACGATTAGTCGAGAGCTTTACCGCAACGGGAGTTTGCGTGCTATCGTCCTGCTCAAGCTCAGCATTTGTCGGATGCACGAATCAGAGAATCCACTGCGCCAGCCATAATGGCAGTACTGTTAGTCAGCCATCCGCCAATAAATTCAACGAATGTAAATCCCACGTTGAGAAAAAATGCCCAGCCGATACGTGAAGAGGCGCTGTTATTGTCGCGATGTGCGTGATTGTGCATAGCTAGATTTCGTTATTTTAAAGGTCTTCCCCACCAATCGGTAGGGCTTGCTCAATGGGGCTGACGTAGACCCAGCCAGAAATATTCGGCCCAATCCGTCCTGCCTTACGAATAATGCCAGTGACTTCGTCAACTTGCGAATTTTCACAGACCAAAGATATTCGGACTTCTGAAATAACCACGCCAGCATCAGTGGAGTAATCCTGTTCGGATTCACTCAGCGGTTTGAGAGTACCTTTGACATCCAGTAAGGTAATGTTTTTATAACCGGCATCACGCAACGCTTCAACGACAGTGGCGGAACGGACGTGATGTATAAATGCTTTAATTTGTTTCATGCGCTTACTCCAAGCTTTGAATAGCTATTCGTGTGTAAATAGTGGGGCTGGCCATAGGGGAAAATTGCCCCCTATGGCCAGTTCATCAGCTATTAGGATGCC
>Ga0070727_10002477_pt1 | contig 17794 bp, 20 predicted proteins | sample tdAd472_FD_66722 | JGI IMG/M metagenome (GOLD analysis project Ga0070727, IMG submission 66722) | Marine sediment microbial communities from the Atlantic coast under amendment with organic carbon and nitrate - tdAd47.2 | ecosystem: Environmental > Aquatic > Marine > Coastal > Sediment | place...
GATCGTTCACCGGGACTCCATCGACATGGAAAAAGCCTGGTTCCAATCGCGCTACGACAAGGGCGACGGTTCGGACTATATCAACTGCCCAATGAGCGAAGATCAGTATTTCGCCTTTATCCGCAATCTGCTGGACGGCGAAAAGGTCGAATTCAAGGATTGGGAAAAAGACACTCCCTACTTCGAAGGGTGCCTTCCTATCGAGGTCATGGCCGAACGGGGGCCGCAAACCCTTTCCTATGGCCCGCTCAAGCCGGTGGGACTGACCAATCCGCATACCCCAGGCACAAAACCCTACGCCGTGGTTCAACTGCGCCAGGACAACAAGCTCGGGACTCTATGGAATATCGTCGGGTTTCAAACCAAGCTCAAGCATGGCGAACAGGTGCGTATCTTCCGCACCATTCCCGGCCTGGAAAATGCGGAATTCGCAAGGCTCGGCGGCATTCACCGCAATACCTTCATCAATTCGCCCCGCCTGCTTGATGAGACCCTGGCGCTTAAAGCCCGCCCCACCCTGCGCTTTGCCGGTCAAATCACCGGCTGCGAAGGGTATGTTGAAAGCACGGCCATCGGCCTTTTGGCGGGCCGGTTCGCCGCCGACGAATATCGAGAGATGGAAACCATCAGTCCGCCACCGACGACGGCGCTCGGCTCTCTCTTGGGGCACGTGACCGGCGGCGCCGAGGAGGCATCTTATCAGCCAATGAACATCAACTTCGGCCTCTTCCCAACGATAGAAAGCCGCGACTCGCGCGGCAAGCGCTTGAAAGGAAAGACAAAGAAGGAAGCTCAGGCGGTCAGAGCCTTGACCGATCTCGATGCCTGGCTCGGCAAAATTTCTTCTGAGGCTTAAACAGCTTAACCCGGCGTTTACGATCCTGAGAGCATACTGCCGCACATGGGGATACACGTAACTGACGCCGATATTTACCACAACGCGACCAAGTTGGCCGAGCAACATGGTCAAGACGCCGCAACCGTAGCCGATATGCGCGCCGAGCAGCTACGCCATCAAGGCAATATGGACGGTTACAGAATGTGGAAACGTATCGTGCTCGTTGTTGATGAGCTACTCGCTTCGGGGCCCATGGACGGCGAACTGCTTCATTGAAGCCCGCTGCAGATATTCCAAACCAAACAAGGCCGCAAAATTTTGCGGCCTTGTTTTTTGGAAAAGAAGGGAGTTCTTACTTCTTAGCTTTCTTGATGGTTTTTTTCGCCTTCTTGATCGTCTTTTTAGCGCTCTTAATGTCTTTCTTCGCTGCTTTGACGGCTTTCTTCGCTTTCTTCGAGGCCATATCGACTTCCTTCCCTAATCGTTGTTTTTGTAAAATTTCGCCCTCAGCTTAACGTTCACCCTGGAATTGTGAACCTTTTTATTCAATCGGGTTACATGCCGCTGATGTAGAGCGACAGGGCTTCAATTTCAAACTCGCTGAGTTTTGAGGCGATGGTGTGCATGACCGCATTATCGTTGGTTCGTTTGCGCTCGTTGAAATCTTCAAGCTGGGACTTCAGATAGCGTTTGTGCTGACCGGCCAGACGGGGGAGTTTTTCCGATCCCTCGCCTTTTACCCCGTGGCAGCTCTCGCAGGCCGCAACGCCGGAATACTTGTTACCCTTCTCGTAGAGATACTTTCCGACGGCGGCGAAATCCGGGTCGTGAACCTTGTGCGACAAAGCCGGCTTGGCGGAAAAGTACAGGCTAAGGGCCTTGATATCCTCCGCTTTCAGACCGACCACCATGTCGGTCATCGTTCCCGTGCGTTCGCCGGATTTGAAATCGGTCAACTGCTTGGCGATATAAGTCGCGTTCTGGCTTGCCAGTCTTGGATAGATGGCGTTCGACGCCTCACCGTTGTGCCCGTGACACAGGTGACATTTCTTTTTGACAATGGCAATCGCCCGCTCGGTATCCGACGCTTGAGCGGCAAAAGACAAAAGGCCAAACGCCAGGATCAGCAAAACTCTCGCAATCATGTCCACCCCTTTCAATATGCGATTACAGGGCAGACTATAGTCTGATTATTAGATTTTTTAAATATATTCTAAAAACGACGACGCCACGCATTGATCATAAGCCGCAAGCGCCCTTTGTTGTGCACCATCATCAGCTCTGAGGAAAACGGGTTCCAGCCGGCTTTTTTGAGTTGTCTGAGATACACCTCGGCAAGGGTCGCCGGCAGGAGAACCGGCAAGGCTTTTCTATCAGTCTTACCGAGAGACTTTCGGGCCCTTTCCAAACTCTCTTCGGCGGCCTCGGCAACCTGCTTAACAACGCTGTTAAGCGCCTCCCCTTTACGGATTTGTTCGGGGGCAATTCCAGCCTTTTTCAAAAGGTTTTTAGGAAGATAGACACGGTTTTGGCGGGCGTGAAACGGCACGGCACGCGCCAAACCGCTTAAGGCCCAGGCGAGACCGACGTCTTTTGCCGCCGCCTCAACTGCATCATCCTGAACGCCCAAGATTTTCAGCCCCATCAGCGAAAGCGCCGAAGACGTCCCTTTGCAATAGGCAAGCAAGGCCGCAAGATCCTCAGGCGGGTCTCCCAACATGTCAAATTCACGAGCGTCGATCAGTTCATCGATTCCCGCACGCTCCAAACCGGCCCACTCAATAGCAGATTGGAAAGCTTTGGCGACTTGGTGATCCGGGGTTTGATCTTTTTCCATGGCGTCCAGCGTATCGCGCCACCACTGAAGGCGAATTCGGCCGAGCAAAGGTTCGCTCACCACTTCTCGCGCCTTGGACAGCTCAAGGTTAAAAGCGTAAAGCGCCAACAGATGGGTTCTCGCCGGTTCCGCCGCAAACATGGCGCAGGTGAAACGGTCGCGATCGTGACGACGGACGTCAGAGGCCCAGGAAGGAAAGGACATAAAAGTGGTTTTTCCTCTTACGAAGTCGGTATGGGCATGGCATATAGCACAACATGACCACAACTGCAGCGCCTCAAAAAACAGCAGAAACCGAGAATTTTCCCGTCGCTTCTTTGATGTTGAGCGCCAAGGTCCGCCCCCAGGTTATGGCCTTTTACCGGATTGCCCGGCGGGCCGACGATATCGCCGATTCTCCCGTATTGACCAAGGAAGAGAAGCTCAGGCAACTTGAAGAAATCCGCAATACCCTCCCCAAAGATGAGCGCGCCACGCCTTACCTTCAAGATTTGATCACGGCCTTCATTTGGGACGCCGAGGAGCGTCGTTACGAGACCTGGGACGATCTTTTGGAATACTGCGCCTATTCCGCAGCTCCGGTCGGACGGTTCCTCCTCGATTTGCACGGCGAACTGCATGATCGGACCCTTCCGGCATCGAACGCTCTTTGCGCCGCCCTTCAAATCACCAATCACCTGCAAGATTGCGGCGCGGATTACAAGGCATTGAAGCGTGTCTATATTCCGCGTACCTGGCTGGAAGATGCGGGATTGGCTGTAGATGTTCTGGAAAAGGACCGGTCCCCACAAACCTTTCGAGCCATACTCGACCGCGCCTTGGTCAAAACCGATCTATTGATTGCCGAAGCGGCACCCTTGCCGCGACGGATTAAATCCTGGGGGCTGCGTATTCAAGCCCAAGCGACTATCCACGCCGCCCGAACGCTGACGGACAAGTTGCGTCACGAAGATCCTTTGGAGCGCCGTGTGGAACTAACCTTTTCCCACAAGCTGACCTGCGCTATGCAAGGGATGGTGAAAGGATGGCTCCAAGGATGAAGACGACAGCCCCCCCCAGTCAGGCGGACCTGCAAACCGTGCGCACTATTGTCGCTCGGTCAGGTAGTTCATTTCTTTGGGCGATGAGGCTGATGCCTAAGGAACGCCGCGAAGCCATGTATGCTCTCTACGCCCTGGCGCGAGAGCTGGACGACATTGCCGACGAACCGGGGGAGAAAGAAGAAAAGCTTAAAAAGCTGGCAGCCTGGAGAGAGGAAATCGAAGCCCTCTACTCAGGAACTCCTTCGAGGCCAATTACCCGGGCCCTTCTTCCGGCAACGAAGACATTCCAATTGGAAAAGACCGAGTTTCTTGAACTGATTGCTGGTATGGAAACCGATGTGAACGGGCCTTTGGTTGCTCCAAGCGCAGAGGAACTTGAGACTTATTGCCGTCGCGTCGCCGGCACCATTGGCCTCTTGTCTCTTGCCATTTTCGGACGCCATGACGAGGCGTCAAAGCGCTTCTCCCTCGCTCTGTCCGAAGCCCTGCAACTGACCAACATCCTGAGGGACTTGGCGGAAGATGCAAAAATCGGGCGCCTCTATTTGCCCAACGAACTATTGGCGAAGCATGGGGTAGACGCCGCAACGCCTGAAGAGGCTTTGCGCCATCCCGCCTTGCCCGAGGTTTGCCGGTCCCTGGCCAAACAGGCGGAGGACAAGTTTTGTGAGGCCCATTCAGCCTTAGAGGAAGCAACGCCTGCGAAGCTGCGCCCCGCGATTATGATGATGGCGGTTTACCACGAAACACTAAAACGCCTAAAAAACCGGGATTGGAAGTCCTTGAGCCCGAAGGTTGAACTTTCCCGCACCGCCAAAACCTGGATTGCTTTCCGCCATCTTATTGTGGCTCAGCCGTGAGCACTCTCCATATTGTCGGAGCAGGTCTCGCCGGTCTTTCCACAGCCGTTGCCGCTAAACCGCATTGGCCGGATGTCCGCGTTTACGAAGCGGCCCCCCATGCCGGCGGACGCTGCCGTTCTTTTTACGACAAATCCCTCGACTGCCTCATCGACAACGGCAACCACCTGATCTTGGGCGCTTATGAGGAAACGCTCGACTTCGCCCGCGCCATTGGCTCCCTCGATACTTTCAACATCGTTCATCCGGCGGAAATTCCCTTCGCCGAACCGGCGAGCGGACGCGAATGGTTACTGCGCCCCAATCGCGGTCCCATCCCTTTTTCGCTTCTTTTTAAAAGCCGGCGTGTACCGGAAACGACGCTGTCTGATTTAATCCGCGACCTCAAGAAACTGGCCCTAGCAGACTCAAAAAACTCAATTTTCGAAACGCTGACCCCAAGCACACCTCTGTTTAAACGCCTTTGGGAACCCCTGACGCTCGGCATCCTAAACACCCCGGCAGAGACGGCATCCGCCCAGCTTTTTTGGGCAGCCCTTAAACGCACCTTGTTGAAAGGAGAGCAAAGCTGTCGCCCCTATCTTCCGCACAGCGGTTTGAGCGCCTCACTCATTGAACCTGCCATCGACAAAATTGGACAGGTTGCGTTCAATAAACGGCTTAAAACCCTGGAGTATACAGACGGCAAGATCAAAGCTTTCGTTTTCAATGACGAGACCGTCAAACTTGCTTCGAACGACGCCGTGGTTTTGGCCCTCCCTCCGGAGGCGGCGCAAAGCCTGTTGCCCGATTTGATCGCGCCCAAAGGGGCAAACACCATCCTCAACCTCCACTTCAAACTGGAAGAAAAGGCGGAATTGAAGAACGGCCGCCCTTTCCTGGGGCTGGTCGGAACGACAAGCCAGTGGGTTTTCGTTAAAGATCGGGTCGCTTCGGTTACCGTTAGCGCTGCAAATGACGTTGAAGACCCGAAGCTCGCGGAAACCGTATGGGGGGAAATTTCCCCATACCTTCAAACAACACAAGATCATCATCCGCCGCACAAAATCATCCGCGAGAAAAGGGCGACCTTCGATCAAACACCGGAAAATACGAAGCTGCGCCCCCCAACCACCACCGACGTTCACAATCTCTTCCTTGCAAGCGACTGGATCGACACAGGACTCCCAGCAACCATTGAAAGCGCTATTGTTTCAGGCCGCATGGCGGAAGCAGCCGCAAGACGCCGTTTTTGATCTAGCTCAAAAAATTTTTGAGATATCCCCTTTTAATTGACCGGCCAGCTTCCTATCTTTTGGAAACATTCAATTTTTTCATCTTTCAATGCTGATTCAAAGAGGCGAAGAATGGCTTTTGAACTCCCCGCTCTGCCTTACGCGCAGAACGCACTCGAACCTCACATCACCGCGAACACCTTGGATTTCCACCACGGCAAGCACCACAACGCCTACGTGACGAACCTCAACAACCTGCTGGGCGACGCGGCAGGCAACTCCAAAGCCGATCTGGAAGCCGTGATGAAAGATTCGGCTGGCAACCCGGATAAAGTCGGCGTTTTCAACAATGCCGCCCAGGTCTGGAACCACACCTTCTATTGGCACTCCATGAAGCCGGGTGGCGGCGGAGCCCCCAAAGGCGCTTTGGCGGACAAAATTAACGCCACCTGGGGCAGCTTCGACAAATTCAAGGAAGAGTTTAAAGCCAATGGCATCGGCCAGTTCGGTTCCGGCTGGGTTTGGCTGGTCGCCGAAGGCGGTGAGTTGAAGATCGTCAAGACCTTGAACGCCGACTGTCCGTTGGTTCACGGTCAAACGCCGCTGCTCACGGCCGACGTTTGGGAACACGCCTACTACCTGGACTTCCAGAACCGGCGTCCCGATTACCTTCAGACCTTCCTCGACAGCTTGGCTAATTGGGACTTTGCCGAAGAAAACTTCGCCAATTCCTGACCCAGGTTGGAAAAAGCTCAGACGAAGGCCCGGTGTAATGCCGGGCCTTTTTTTATTTATTCCACTATGAAACCCCGCTTCTTAATCGAGCCTTCATTTTCACACTGCAAAATCTGTCGATCAGGGGTTTTAAAGAACAACAATGAGCGATACGGCGGAAAACGATGTAGTCCCCTTCCCGGTTATTACCGGGAGCCAGGAGACGATCCGGTTGGCATTGGGTCATCTAGACCAAGCCTTCACGGTTTTCAACGACCAGCTCGAATTGCTCGGCTTTAACAGCCGGGTTCATGATCTTCTGGACCTTTCCCCGGAGGTTGTTTTCGAAGGAGCCAGGCTCGAAGACATTTTTCGTCACAATGCCGAACGCGGCGAGTACGGTTCGGGAAACGTCGACGAAATGGTCGCCGTTCGCATGGAAATCGCCCAAGAAATGCGCCCCCATCTCTTCGAGCGTGTGCGGCCGGACGGAACGGTTCTCCAAATCAAAGGAACGCCTCTTCCGACCGGCGGGTTTGTCACGACCTATACGGACGTGACGGAGCAACGCTTGGCCGAAGAGGAGTTGCGCGCCAATGAAGAGCGTCTCCGTGCGACGCTTGAAGCAAGCCCCATTGGGGTTGCCGTCGCCCGAGCCAGCGACGGGCTGCTTCTTTATTTGAACAGCGCTTTGGCAAAAATGACCGGCCTTCCGGCGGAAAAACTGATCGGGGTTAACGGCCGAACCCTTTTTCCCCGCCACAAAGAACTCAGCCAACTTGTCGACCAATGGCGCACCCATCGAAAAGTCGAAGGCCTGGAAGTACAGGTACTGAAAGACGGCGGGAGCACTTTCTGGGCAAGACTGACCATGCGCCCCGACGTTATGGACGGCGAGGAGGTCGTCCTTTGCTGGATAGACGATGTAACCGAACGCCGCAAAGTTCGAGAGCAATTGCGCCACCTCGCCCTTCACGACCCGCTCACGGGATTGGCGAACTACCGGGCGTTCTCAGAAAATCTGGAGGCCGCCATCGCCCGGTTACGCCGTAGCAAACGCAACGGCGCGTTGCTGTATTTCGACTTGGACGGCTTTAAGCAAGTGAATGACCGCCTGGGCCATCAATTCGGCGACTGGCTCCTCCAGGAAACCGCCTTACGCATCCAAAAGGTTTTACGCGAAACGGATTCCGTCGCCCGGTTGGGCGGCGACGAGTTCGCCATCATATTGGAGGACCTACCAACGCCAAAAGCACCGGAAACAGTAGCGGCAAAAGTCCTGACCGCTCTTTCGGCTTCCTACAGCAACGGCGGAAAAGAAGCCTGCATCGGCGCCAGCATCGGCATAGCACCGCTGACACCGGCGACCCATGACGCCGACCACGTCATCCACCAAGCGGACCGCGCCATGTACCGGGCCAAGGCCTTAGGCAAAGGCGCCTATGTCTACTATAGCGACGACTTGGCTTGAACTAGCTATTATCGACGATGACCGGAGCGTCGTACAAGGTCAGCGCCGGTGTGTTACCGAAGCGCTCCTCGATACCGCTACGCCAAGAGTCACCATAAAACGCCTCGGCTTTCTCACGGCTCTCCCAGAGGTAACACCCTCCCCCCGATTGATCGCCATCCAAAATATAGTATTTGCGGATGAGACCATCGACGCCAACGTAGCGCGGCACCGAAGCTTCAAACAATTTGGCAGCTTCTGCCGCCGTCATCCCTTCCGGCAGATCAAATTGCACTATCGCGACAATCTGTTTTCCCATGACGCTTCCCTTTTTTATTCGACGGCAATAAGGGCCGTTGCAACGCGCCGCTCTTCCATGAGCATCAAACCGTGAGTCCGGCAGGCAGCCCCCGTGTCCATCCACTCTAACACCATACCGGCGGACTTTAGAAACTCCCGCAAGCCTTTGGGGGGCGCAACAAAACGTTCGCCGCATCCGATCAGCACCAAATCAACGCTCTCTTTTGCGTCGATCAAGGGCTGCAGGCTCTCATTGGTAATGTCGTCGGGACCAGACACCGGCCAGAGCAACGTACGTTCCGGAAAAACCAATACCGAGCCCTCATGACGCTGGTCGGCGATGTAAAATCCACCCTGACCATAGGAGCGCACCACCTGCCGCCCCGCTGGAGTCAGAGGGGTGATATCGAGACTCATACCGCCGCTGCCAACCATGGCTTAGGCTCCCGTGTTTAAGCTAATCGGTTTCTTCAGCGCCTGAAAAATCGGGCTGCACATCATCTTCGCCCTCTTTCTTCTGCCGTACCTTGAAATAGAGCAAAAGCGGCACGGCAAGGCAAACAGACGAATAGGTACCGATAATAACGCCCCAGATCATCGCCAGACTGAAGCCGCGGATCACCTCGCCGCCCAGGAAATAAAGGGCCAGCAACGCCAAAAGCGTGGTCAACGACGTCATCACGGTACGCGACAACGTTTCGTTGATCGAATTATTGAGCAATTCCGGAATCGGCATTGTTTTGTAACGGCGAAGGTTTTCCCTCACCCGGTCATAGACGACAACCGTATCGTTAATCGAATAACCGGCGATGGTCAGGATGGCTGCAACGGTCGAGAGGTTGAACTCGATCCCCGTAATGGCGAACAGACCGATGGTCGAAAACACGTCGTGAACCAGCGCGATCACAGCCCCCAAGCCGAACTGCCACTCAAAGCGGAACCAGATGTAGACGAGGATCGCCAACATAGCGAGCGAAACCGCCATCACCCCATCCATGAACAACTCTTCACTGACTTTGGGGCCAACCACTTCAGTGCGTCGGTATTCCACCGTATCGCCCAACTCGGCCTTGATAACGCTAACAGCTTCCTGCTGCGCCTCATCATCGCCGTCTTGACGCTGGATACGAATCAGAACTTCCGTCGGGGCGCCAAATTCCTGCAGCGCCACGTCCCCCAATCCCAGGGTATTGAGCCGGGAACGCAGGTCCTTAATGTTGGCGGGCTCCGGCGTTTTGACTTCCATCAGGATACCGCCTTGGAAGTCGATCCCGTAGTTGAGCCCCTTGACGCCAAACAACCCCAGCGATCCAAGGATCAGTAGAACCGAGAAAGCAAAGAAAATCAGACGCTTGCCGATAAACTCAAGGTTCGGGTTCGCAGGAATAAGTCTTAAACCAGCCATCTCTCTTCCTCCCCTAAACCGGCAATTCTTTGGGCCGCTTACGCTTGACCCAGACGGAAACGAGATAACGGGTGAGCAAGGTTGCGGTAAACATGGATGAGGCAATCCCCACCGCCAACGTCACGGCAAAACCGCGAACCGGTCCCGAACCGAACTGATACAGCAATACTGCCGCAATCAGGGTGGTTACGTTGGCGTCGATAATCGTTGTAATGGCGCGTTTGTAACCGGCCTCGATGGCGCCGATGATTCCGCGCCCCGCCGCAGCCTCTTCCCTTATGCGCTCAAACACCAAGACGTTTGCGTCCACCGCCATACCGATCGTCAGCACGATCCCGGCAATACCCGGCAAAGTCAATGTCGCCTGCAAAATCGAAAGAGAGGCCAAAATCAGAACCATATTGACGACCAACGCAATGTCGGCAAAGACACCGAACGTCCGGTAGGTCACCACCATAAAGATGACAACGGCGACCAGACCGATAATCGAAGCGATTTTACCGGCAGCAATGGAATCAGCCCCAAGTCCCGGCCCAACCGTCCGTTCTTCCAAGATGGTCAAAGGCGCCGGCAAGGCCCCTGCCCTAAGCAAAAGGGCCAAATCCTGGGCGGCTTGTGTGGTGAATTGGCCGGATATAATCCCGCTGCCGCCCAAAATCGGTTCATTAATGCGCGGGGCGCTGATGACCTTGCCGTCAAGCACGATTGCCAAACGCCGGTTGACGTTGTTTTTGGTGACTTCGCCAAACTTTTTCGCGCCGTATGAGTCGAAACGGAAACTCACAACGGGGCGTCCGTTTTCAAAGGTCGGTTGGGAATCGACCAAGTTTTCGCCGCTCACCATAACCCGTTTGCGAACCAGAATTTTAAGCGGCTGGCCCAATTGATCGGTATTTTCTACATGCGGCAGCCATTCGGACCCCAAGGGAGCTTTGCTATCGGGAGCCACCGAATCATTGGCCAAGTGGAACGACATTTTGGCGGTCTTGCCCAGTAGCCGCTTAATTCTTTCCGGATCGTCGACGCCCGGCAGTTGGATGATGATCCGGTCTTCGCCCTGACGCTGAATGGTCGGCTCGCGAACACCGGTTTCGTCGATCCGGCGTCGAACGATTTCAATCGATTGTTCAACCGCCGACTTAATACGTTCCTGTACGGCCAAGTCCGTCAACTGCAGGCGAATCTCACCGTTTTCACCGGTTTGCCCCGGGGCGTCCGTGTCTAAATTCCTGACCGCCTGAAAAGCGGCATCCATCTGCTCTGGTTTTCTAATGGTTACCACGACGGCATTGCCGTCTGTTCCCAGCCCCCGGTAACCAATACGTTCTTTGCGTAGCGTATCACGCACCGTTTCGACGAGAGACGACAACCGTTCTTCCAAAACCGCTCTAACATCAACTTCCAGCAACAAGTGAGAGCCTCCCTGGAGGTCCAACCCCAGGCTGACCTGCTTGTGCGGTAGGCTTTCGGGCAAAGAATCCGCTGTTTCACGGTCCATCAGGTTCGGCGCGGCGAAAACAAGCCCCAGAACGCAAATTCCGAGAATGATGGATATCTTCCATTTAGCAAAATAGAGCATGGGCGGACCTACCGCAGTCAGTTGGCTTTCGGCGATTTAGTGAGATAACGTCGTGAAAAAATTATTTTCCACCAAGCAGGCGTTTCAGACCGCCCGCCTTCGGAGCTTCTTCACTTCCGCCGTCAGCGTCCTTTTCACCGTCCTTCGAGGATCCTTCACTATCCGCCGGTTCGGTCTTGGAGACGATCTCGGCAACCATCGAACGCTTGACCTTCACCTTGATATTTTCGGCGATTTCCACGGTCAACTCGTCATCACCGCTGACTTTGGTAACGGTACCAATGATGCCGCCGCCGGTAACCACTTTGTCTCCACGGCGAATGGCTTCCAGCATATCCTTATGCTGTTTCATCTTCTTTTGTTGCGGCCTGATCAACAGGAAATAGAAAACGACGAAAATCAGAACCAAAGGCAACATACTGGCGAGCCCACCTGCTCCCGCAGCAGCATCTTGGGCAAAAGCCGGAGAAATAAACATGGAAAAATAGTCCCCAAAGATGAAACGTTAGAATTAGCGGAATATAGCCCGCATGACTGCACATGCAAGCGGATTACGGGGATTTCCGTCAGATCGGCGGGAAAAACTCAAACTTGGAAGAAGACAATCGGGCCGACCGGCCTAATCGAACAGGGAGTCGATATCGTCTTGCGAGATATGCGTGTCTTTGCCGTCAGGTGTTTCTTCGTTGACGTAAGACGGACAGGCTTCCTCCCCATCAATCTTACAATCATGAACCGTCCCCAGTGAAATATCGCTTTTACAGTTCACCGCCTGACGCGCTGCCGCGACTTTTTGCGCTACCAGATCGGTGAAGCTACAAGCCTGCATGGCGTCCATCATACTCATTTCGATGGCATTGCAAAGATCGAAGTAACGCGAAGGATCGGGCTCGTTCTGCAACTCAATCACGGCTTTTTCTATATTTTCCAAAGCGCTGACGATCGTATCTCCCGCATCGTCCGTGATTTTAGCGATCGCACTCAGTTGCTCCTCGGCCTTCTGCGCGGCAAGACCGCTCAACCCCATTTCCGCATTTATTTCGGGAACTTGGTATGCCGCGACCTTGTTTGGCGCTGAAGCAGACTCTTCAGGCGTAACAAGCCCAATGCCCAACTGACCGTTAATCGCTTCAACCAATTTTCGGGCACAGAGGGGCTTGGCGATAACCGCATTCATCCCCGCCTTGATGATCTCTTTTTTTCGCCACTGTTCGGCATTGGCGGTCACCGCAATAATCGGGATTTTTTTAGAAACCTGGTCGCGAATCCAAAGAGTTGCCTCAAGGCCGTCCATTTCCGGCATTTCCAGGTCCATCAGAACCAAATCAAATCCGCCGTTTCGGACCGCCTCAAAGGCTTTGCCGCCATTGTCGACAATATCAAACTCGTAGCGAAATTCGCCCAGGATGCTTGAGATAATCTTCTGGTTAATGTGATTGTCTTCGGCGACCAGTATTTTGACCGTCATTTCAACGCCTTCCACCACAAGAGCGCCAGTTCCCAACGATTTCGCATTTTGCGGATTAAATCGTGAAATGGCCGTACTTAAACGATGTTTCTCATCGCTGCGGCGCTTTTAAAGCGCCTTCAGTTCTCGACCTCACAGCCACCTAAAGGTGTTTTATTATTTTTTTACCTGCAAGATTCGCGATTTTATTTTTTAAACTCACTAAAAAGTAGATATGTACTCAATACCTCTGATCAAGTGATTTCAGTTTTTTTACTAAAACTCCAAGCTCTTGAAAAATAAGCCCCCCGTAGTACCTTTAAAATCTTGATTATATTTCCCTATAGGAAGCCGTATGCCGACAAAAGACCTTATGCCACTACTATCCCGCATTGCCGACGCGATGGAGCGGTTGGCCCCACGCCCGTCACAAAACAACAACCTGGAAAAGGGTGACGCCTTTGTTTGGCATGCTGAAGAGGCTTGGTTGGAACCGATCGAAAAGATCAATCGTGTGGATATCGGCCTATTGAGGGGGATCGACCGTCAGCAGGATACTCTTCTCGATAATACCCGACGTTTCGCCAAGGGCCTTCCCGCCAACAACGCCCTTCTCTGGGGCGCGCGCGGCACCGGCAAAAGCTCTTTGGTCAAGGCGGCCCACGCCGCAGTGTGCAAAGAACTCAAGAACACTCTGGTTTTAGTGGAAATTCATCGGGAAGACATCCCGTCTTTACCGAAACTCCTCAGCCTGCTTAAAAGATCGACACGGCGCTTCGTTATATTCTGCGACGACTTATCGTTTGACGGAGAAGACGCCACCTACAAGTCTCTCAAAGCCGTTTTGGAAGGCGGCATCGAGGGGCGTCCGGACAACGTTGTCTTTTACGCGACCTCAAACAGGCGGCACCTGATGCCCCGCGACATGATCGAAAATGAGCGCTCGACGGCCATCAATCCTGCCGAAGCGGTTGAGGAAAAAGTCTCACTTTCCGACCGGTTCGGTCTGTGGCTCGGTTTCCACAACTGCACCCAGGAAACCTACTTCGCCATTGTCGAAGGTTATGCGGCCCACTACGGCCTGCAAATGGACCAGGAACAACTAAGAACAGAGGCTTTGGAATGGTCGATGACCCGTGGCGCTCGCTCCGGACGGGTGGCTTGGCAGTTTATCCAAGACCTTGCCGGTAGACTGGAAAAGAAAATATAATCAATTTATTATGGGGAAGTTTTTACGTTCTAAGTTAGATACTTTTTAGGGTCCAGAGCCCTTTTCCCTTTTCGGATTTCGAAATGCAGCTGGGGTGAACTGACGTTCCCCGTGCTTCCCACTTTGGAAATGACCTGCCCTTTCAGAACCTTATCGCCGCGCTTTACCAAAAGCGTATCGTTGTGGGCATAGGCCGTGACCCAACCATTTGAATGCTTCACCAAAAGAAGGTTGCCAAACCCCTTCAATTCATTGCCCGCATAGGCCACGACGCCATTCTGCGCCGCACGAACCTCCGTCCCCCTTGGCGCAACAATATTGATGCCGTCGTTGTGTAAGCCGCCGGCTTTCGTACCGAAGCTCGAGACGACCTTTCCTTTGATCGGCCACAAGAACCCCTTTCCAGAAATAGGCGGGGGCGCAGGGATGCTGGCCGGAGACCGGCTCACACTCGTTTTGACAACCGATAAAGTTCTCCCCGTTTCGGTCGGGCGCTTCACCGGCTCACTTGCACTTAACGTCTCTGAAACGCCCGGCAATCTCAGTGTCTGGCCCACATAAAGGGTATAGGGCGGTTTGAGAGCATTCTCGCGGGCAAGGTCATAGATGGAAACATCGTACATCCGGCCCAACTGATAGAGCGTTTCGCCCTTTGAAACCTTATGGGTCGTCACTCTAGGCACGTATAGTTTACGGCCAATGTACAAACTGTAGGGCGGTTTCAGTCTGTTCGCCTCAATCAACGCCCGCACAGGGACACCGACCCGGCGGGCGATCCCGTAAACCGTATCGCCTCCTTCAACGATAACCACCCCTCCCTTGCTCACCGACGAGGAGTCGAAATCCGTCGTTTGCCGGGACGCGCTCGTGCCCAGCGGATCGGAAAAGTCGACACCGCCGCAGCCATATAGAACGGTCGCAGCAACAAGCAGCGACGCCATTCGATAGACAAAACGGTTGGATGCCGAGAGAATCATGGTCGCATTATGGGGGCGGCGTCGCCTCCCAATCAACTGCTCAATAAAGCGCTGAAATTACAGGTCTTCTTCATGCGCTCCGGGCATTCCGGCCACGAGGGGAACGAATCGGACGCCTCCCAAATCTTCGGTATCAAAGCCGCTTTCGGTTTTTGTCACCTTGTAGAGCCGTTGAAAACTGACGTGATCGCCCAAGGGAATGACCATGATGCCGCCGACCGCCAATTGGTCGACCAGTACTGGCGGAACGTCATGAGCTGCCGCCGTCACCATGATGCGTTCGAAAGGCGCTTGGGCGGGCCAGCCCTTGCTGCCGTCGCCAAGAAGCGTCGTAATATTGTGAAGCCCCAAACGGGCAAAACGCGCTTCGGCCGCCGCCAGCAGCGGTTTGTGACGCTCGATCGTATAAAGACGGCGGCACAATTTTGACAGGATAACCGCCTGATACCCGGACCCCGTGCCGATTTCCAGAACCTTCTTGCGGTCATTGAGTTCCAGCGCTTCCGTCATCATCGCAACGACAAGCGGCTGGCTGATGGTTTGATGGTACCCAATCGGCAAAGCCGTATTGTCCCAGGCGTTGCGGGCAAAGGTTTCCGGCACGAAAACCTCGCGTGGTGTCTCTTCAATCGCTTTTAGAACAGATTCATCGGCGATCCCATCACGCCGCAGTTCGGCAATCAGTTTTGCCCGATCGTCTGCGCTGCCGGTCACGGGAAGACCTTTTGCAGCTCCTCCATCATGCCGAGATGAGTCATTTCCATAGATAACGGCGTGATGGCAATGGCATTTCGGTTGATGGCCGAAAGGTCGGTATCGTCGCTTAAACCTTCATGTTCTCGCTGAATGCCAATCCAATAAATCGGCATGCCCCGAGGATCTTTCTGCTCGACCATATTTCCGCCGATACGGCGCTGTCCCTGCCGTGTCACTTCAAGGCCCGAAACTTCATCGGCATCGACGGCAGGGATATTGACGTTCATAAACACCCCTTTTGGCCAATGTACGGCGGTCAGCTTTTTGACGACTTCAGGAACGTAATGGGCCGATGTGCCCCATTTGGCTTTCCCGGCTGTAATAAGCTGACTGATGGCTATCGAAGGAATGCCCAGCAAGGTCCCCTCCATGGCCGCCGAAACGGTTCCCGAATAGGTCACGTCCTCGCCCAGGTTGGCGCCTCGGTTAATCCCCGAAAGAATGAGATCCGGCTGTTTGTCTTTTAAAATCTGCTGCACCGCCACCAAAACCGAATCCGTCGGCGTGCCATCGACCGCATACCAAAACTCTTCAACCTTTCTGTAGCGCAGCGGGCTGCGCAAGGTCAGCGAATGCCCCGCGCCGCTTTGTTCGCTTTCCGGCGCGACCACCCAAACCTCTTTGACAAAAGGACGGATCGCTTCCTCCAAGACCTTAATCCCGGTGGCATGGATACCGTCGTCGTTTGAAATCAGAACACGGGCCTTAGAAAGATCGAGGGGCGCATCAAACATTGGGTTCAATAACCTCCAGGCCGCCCATATAGGGCTTTAAAGCGTCCGGAATAAGGACCGACCCGTCGTTTTGCTGGTAGTTTTCCAATACGGCGACCAGTGTACGCCCGACCGCAAGCCCCGATCCATTCAAGGTATGGACGAATCGCGTTCCCTTTTCTCCTTCGGGACGGTACCGCGCCATCATGCGACGCGCCTGAAACTCGCCGCAGTTGGAAACGCTGGAGATTTCGCGGTAGGTATCCTGCCCCGGAAGCCAGACCTCGATGTCGTAGGTTTTACGGGCGGAAAAACCGAGGTCTCCGGTGCAAAGGGAAACCACTCTGTACGGTAGTTGCAACGCCTTCAAAATAGCCTCGGCGCAACCAACCATGTGCTCATGCTCGGTTTCCGACGTTTCCGGGGTCGTAACGGCAACCAACTCGACCTTGGTAAATTGGTGCTGGCGGATCATCCCGCGCGTATCCTTCCCGGCGGCCCCGGCTTCGGCCCTGAAACACCAGGTCATGGCCGTATAGCGCCGCGGCAGATAGTCGTTTGCGATGATGGTTTCACGCACGATATTGGTGAGAGGCACTTCCGCCGTCGGAATCATCCAATGGCCCTGCTCAGTCTTAAACAGGTCGTCGGCAAACTTGGGTAACTGGCCGGTACCATAGAGCGAAGTATCGCGCACCAATGCCGGAGGGTTGACCTCGGTAAAGCCAAACTCGCCGGTGTGCATGTCGAGCATAAAGTTGGCCAAGGCGCGCTCAAGACGAGCCAACCCGCCGGACAAAACCACGAAACGGGAACCTGAAATCTTGGCCGCCGTTTCAAAGTCCATCATGCCCAGGGATTCACCGATTTCAAAATGCTGTTTCGGCTCGAAGTCGAATTCCCGGATAGAACCCCATTTGCGCAGTTCGATGTTGTCGTCCTCGCCACCGCCATCGGGTACGTCATCAGCCGGAATATTCGGCAAAACGGAGAGCAATTCATCGACTTTGTCGGACAGAATCTTAGACTGCTCTTCCAGTTCAGCCTGCCGCTGTTTGGATTTGGCGACTTCCTCAATGATAGCCGACGCATCCTCGCCTTTGGCCTTTAAGGCTCCGATCTGCTTGGCGATTTTGTTCCGTTCAGCCTGAACGTCTTGCGCTTCCGTCTGCGCCTTACGGCGCTCGGTATCGGCGGCAAGAATTTCCTGGGACTGTCCCTCAAGCCCCCGCCGTTTCATACCGGCGTCAAAAGCTTCGGGATTGTCGCGTATCCATTTGATATCGAACATTCTTTAAGGAACCCCGTTAGGTTCGTTGGTTTTTAGGTTTCGTTGAAGTCGGTCTCGTCCGCTTCGTCGAATTCATCCTCAATTTCATCCTCGTCTTCCCGCGCCGCCTTTTTGCGTTCTACGGCGCGCACCGAAAAGATGGAAATTTCATAAAGGATCA
>Ga0070727_10002480_pt1 | contig 17779 bp, 15 predicted proteins | sample tdAd472_FD_66722 | JGI IMG/M metagenome (GOLD analysis project Ga0070727, IMG submission 66722) | Marine sediment microbial communities from the Atlantic coast under amendment with organic carbon and nitrate - tdAd47.2 | ecosystem: Environmental > Aquatic > Marine > Coastal > Sediment | place...
CCAACGGACACACCCGCGCCGCGCGCAGCACCCGCGGCGCGAGCAGGGCCCCGCGGCTGAAGTAGTCCTCGGCGCGCGCGACCTGGAACTGGATCAGCTCGCGCATGGCCGGGCTCATGACCCCTAGCTCGAGGTCGGCCTCGCTCACGCCGAAGCGCCGCAGGTCCTCTTGCGGCAGGTAGACCCGGTCGCGCTCGAGGTCCTCCTGGATATCGCGAATGATGTTCGTCAGCTGCATCGCGATCCCGAGGTCCTCGGCCAACGCCCGCGCCGACTCGCGGTCACCGGTGTAGCCGAACACGTCGAGGCAGGCGAGGCCGACCGCCGATGCGACCTGGTAGCAGTAGGCGTGCAGCTCGGCGAAGGTCTCGTAGCGGCGGACCACGAGGTCCTGCTCGCAGCCCTTGGCCACCTCGTCCAGGTCGGCGTAGGCCACGTGGAAGCGCCGGGCCGCGTCGCCCACGGCCTGCATCACCAGCTCGACCTCGGCGCTGATCTCCAGGGGGTCTGTCTCAGACCCCCTCGGAGAGGCCCCCTGGAAATCAGCGCCGCACACCTCGGCCAGCTTGCGCCGCAGCCCGTGCAGCAACCTGGCGCGCTCGGCCTGCTCGATATCGTCGTCGTCGGCGAAGTCGTCGGCCAGCCGGCAGTAGGCGTAGATCGCCTCCAGCGCGCGGCGGCGCTCGGCGGGCAGCAGCTTGAACGCGTAGAGGAAGTTCTTCGCGCGAGCGGCGACGATCGAGTGGCAGTGGGCGTAGGCGTCTTCCAGCACGGGAGGATTAGACCAGTTACCTTCGACACCACCAATGGCAGACGCTCCCCGAGTCGTGTTCCAGGCCCCCTCCACAGCCGCCGCCGAGCAGGCCCGGGCGCTGCTCCGCGAGCTGGGGATCGAGCCCGTCGCCCGCGGGGACGACCCCCTCGTGATCTGGGTCGCGAGCGACGACTACGGCGCCGCCGCGACGGTGGTCGACGGGGTGTTTCCCCCGGAGGGGGATCCCCCGGCGCCACTGCTCCCTCCCCACCCAGCCCCCCCGCCGAGCGAGCCCCCTGCCGACTCCGACGCCCGCCTCGACGACTCGTCCCTGGCGCTGGCCGTGCCCCCGGACGACCCCAAGCCCGAACCGCCGGCGCCCGAACCCAAACGCCGCCGGCTGCCCCCGGGGTTCAAGGTGGGCACGATCGCCGTGTGCTCGGCGTTCCTGCCCTGGGTCGGGAGCGTGTTCGCGGGCTTCGCCCTCGTCGCCGCGCTGTGGCTGCTCGGCCGCCGGCGCACCGCCGGGCGCTGGGTGGCGCTGGCCCTGTCCGTGGCCGCCGTCGCCTGGCAGGCGTTCCTGTTCACCCGCACAGGGGAGTAAGTCCTTTCGCCGTTATGCGTTGCCACGGCGCGCCCGATCGCGGAGACTCCCTCACCATGAGAGACAACGCGCACCTGGCGACGCGCCCGGTCCCCAAGACCGGCGTGATCTACGTCATGTCCGAGGCCACCAAGCGCGGCTACCGCCGCGGCGACCCCGAGTGGTGCAACCTCGGCCAGGGCCAGCCCGACACCGGCGACCTCGACGGCGCTCCCCCGCGGATCGAGTCGGTCGAGCTCGACCCCCACGACCGCGACTACGCCCCGGTGGTCGGCCTGCAGGAGCTGCGCGAGCGCGTGGCCGAGCTCTACAACGAGCTCTACCGGAAGGGCAAGCGCAGCCAGTACACCGCCGAGAACGTATGCATTTGCCCCGGCGGGCGCGCCAGCCTGACCCGCGCGGTGGCCGCCCTCGGCGGGGTGAACCTGGGGCACTTCCTCCCCGACTACACCGCCTACGAAGAGCTGCTCTCGGTGTTTCGCCTGTTCACGCCGATCCCGATCCTGCTCGACCGTGAGCGCGGCTACGCCTTCACCGCCGACGACCTGCGGCGCGAGATCACCGGCCGCGGCCTGGGCGCGGTGCTCGTCTCGAACCCCTGCAACCCCACCGGCGCGCACACCCGCGGCGAAGAGCTCGAGCGCTGGGTGCGCACCGCCCGCGAGACCGAGTGCACGCTGCTCTTCGACGAGTTCTACAGCCACTTCGTGTGGGACGCCGCGAGCGAGGCCCCCGAGAGCGCGGCGGCCTTCGTCGAGGACGTGAACACCGACCCGGTGGTGTGCTTCGACGGGCTGACCAAGAACTGGCGCTACCCCGGCTGGCGGGTGAGCTGGGCCGTGGGCCCCCGCGCCTTCGTCGACGCCGTGGCCAGCGCCGGGAGCTTCCTCGACGGCGGCGCCAACGCGCCGCTGCAGCGCGCGGCGGTGCCCCTGCTCGACCCCGCGCGGGTCGAGCAGGAGGCGGCCGCGATCCGCGCCACCTTCGGCGCCAAGCGCGAGCGGGTGGTCGAGCTGGTCGAGGGCATGGGGCTCAAGTTCGACGTGCGCCCGGCGGGCACCTTCTACGCCTGGGCCTCGCTGGAGGACTTGCCCCCGCCCTTCAACGACGGCATGACCTTCTTCCGCCGCGGCCTCGAGCGGAAGGTGATCTGCGTCCCGGGCGAGTTCTTCGACGTCAACCCCGGCAAGCGCCGGCGCGCCGCCCACGGCACCCGCTTCAGCAAGCACGTGCGGCTGAGCTTCGGCCCGCCCCTGCCCGAGGTCGAGCGCGGCCTCCAGCGTCTGGGGAGCATGATCCCCCGGGGTTGAGTCAGACCCCGAGGACGACGACGAGCAGCGCGCCCGACACCAGGCAGGCGAGGATCGTGCGCGCGGTGTTCGAGCGGATCCAGCGGCCCTCGAACTCGGCGCGCAGCGCCTCCTGGGCGGCGGGCTCCATGCCGGCCACGTCGAGGGCCTGGAGCCGGTTGTTCAGCGGAATGTTGAACAGGAAGGTCGGGAGCTGGACGCCGAGGAGGTAGACGCCGGCCGCCGCGAGCAGCAGGCCGCGCTCGAGGCCCTCGAGCCGGCTCCAGCCCAGCGCCGCGGCCGCCACGAGCGCGAGCACCGAGCCGAGCCACATCAGCGCGAACAGCGGGTGGCCGCGCTGGATCACACCGTCCATGGCCTGGAACGCGCGCAGGTAGTCGGCGGGGCTCAGCGCGCGCAGCCCGGGCATCACGACCACGGCGAAGGACACGAGGAACCCGGCCACGAGGGCGCAGAGCAAGGTGGCCGCGAGCAGGGTCAGTTGGAAAGCGTCCATGCGCCGATTCTCCCGATTGCCGCGGGGTCGTCCATGCCCGTGGCGCGCGAGCCCAGACCTCAGCGTTGATCGAGTAGCGTGAGCGCCGAGGAAGGAGGCGGTCATGCTCGAGGAACGCGACGGCTGGTTCGTGAAGAACGTGCGCGACGGCAACTGGCGTAAGACGGAGGCCTTCGGCACCACCTGCAGCTTCGACAGCAAGGAGGCGCCGTTCCCCCACACCGGGATCCACATTTGGCTGCTCGAGCCGGGCAAGCCCAACTGCCGCTACCACCGCGAGAACGCCCAGGAGGACTTCCTCGTCCTCTCCGGCCGCTGCACGCTGCTCGTCAACGGCGAGGAGCGCGCGCTCGGCCCCTGGGACTTCGTGCACTGCCCGCCCGGGGTGACCCACGTGTTCGTCGGCGCCGGCGACGGCCCCTGCGCCCTGCTCGCGATCGGGCACCGACCCCAAGACGACGAGATCTTCTACCCGGCCAGCGAGCTCGCCCGCCGCTACGGCGCCGAGAGCCCCGAGCCCACGGCGGACCCGCGGGTAGCCTACTCGGACGTTACCCGCAGCCAACCCTGCGACCCGCCGCGGTGGCCCGTCGACTAGCGCACGCGGCCCACGGACTGAGGACGAATGCTCGTTCGTCGGGTGCGCCTAGATCCGCGCGCCCAGTGGCTGAGCCATGGAGTCAGACTAGCCAGGTGGTCGGCCGATCGACACCCCCTCGCTAGGCTGACGACGGGAGGACCCATGGACGAAGCCCTCGAGGAGCTGCGGCGACGCGCCGAGGCCGACCCTAGAGACCGCGAGGCCGCGGCGCAGCTCGACCAGCACCTGCTGCGCGCCGAGCGCGCGGACGAGCTCGCCCAGCGCTACCGGTTCAAGTTCCGCTGTCCGCTGCGCTTCGAGGAGCTGCCCCCGGGCAAGGACCCCTTCGTCCGCGACTGCGCCCAGTGCCAACGGACGGTGCACTTCGTGCACACGCCCGAGGAGCTGGCCGTGCAGGTCGCCGCGGGCGCCTGTGTGGCTTTCGCCAAGGACGGCCTCGCCGCCGCCGTCGTGCAGCTCGGGCGCGACCCGCGCGTCCACTCGGCGGAGGAGCCCGCGCGCCCCTGCCTGCAGGAAGCCGAGCTCGTCGACCTCGACGCGCTCGAGATCCCACGCACCGTGCTGGACATGGTTTCGCGCTACCTGGCCATTCCCAAACGCGTGGTCCCCGTGGCCTGGGACGACGTGGGCAAGCGGCTGAGCGTCGCCTGCGGGGACCTGGCCAATGCCGAGCAGCACGTCGACGACCTGCGCTTCATGCTCAACGCCGAGATCGAGGTCGTCCTCGCCGACCCGGCCGCCGTGGACCGCGCCCTCGAACGCCACTACCCCGAGGGCGCCGGCGGCGCCGGGGACTTCGTCATGGGTGAAGTCCACGATCTCGACCACGACTCGCTCGCACGCTTCTTGCTCGAGTACGAGCCCGAGCCCGCGTACGAGCCCGAGGAGTGGGCGCCCGACGACGACTAGGACGCCTGCGGACCCGGCGCCGTCTCGAGGGTCAGCTCGAACACGGTGCCCTCGGCGTCGCTGGAGACGAGGCTCACCTCGCCGCCGTGGGCGCGGGCGAACTCACGGGCCAGGCTCAGGCCGAGGCCGTGGCTGCCGCCGGTGCGCGAGGGGTCGGCGCGGAAGAAGCGGTCGAAGATCTGCTCGCGGTGCTCGGCGGCGATCTCGGGGCCGCTGTTGGCCACCCGCAGCACGGCGCGACCCGCGCTCGGGGCCCCCGCCGCGGAGTCACTCGGGCCGCCCTCCACGCGGAGGCTGACCTCGACCCAGCCGTCGGGCTGGTTGTACTTGCTCGCGTTGCCGATCAGGTTGCGCACCACCGAGGGCAAGAGGCTGGGGTCGGCCTCGACCTGCAGCGCGCCCTCGGGGAGCTCGACCTCGAAGCGCAGCTCGGGGGCCAGCTCCTGGGAGTCCTCGCAGGTCTCGCGCACGCAGGCGGCGAGGTCGAAGGGCTGGCGCTGCAGCTGCAGCGTGCCCGCGTCGAGGCGGCTGAACACGAGCAGCGCGTGCATCAGCATTTTCAGCCGCTGGATCTCTTCGAGGATCGAGCCGAGGGCGGCCTGGGCCTCGCTGCCGTCTGCCACGCTGGAGAGCGCGGTCTCGACCTCGCCCTGGATCACGGCCAGCGGCGTCTTGAGCTCGTGGCTGGCGTCGGCGCTGAAGCGCACGGCCTGGAGGTAGCTGCCCTCGAGCCGACCGAGCATGGCGTTGAACACCCGGATCAGGCGCGCGAACTCCTCGTCGGCGCCGACCTCGGGGATTCGCCGGTCGAGGTGCGCGGCCGTGATCTGCTCGGCGGCGTCGCCGAGGGCGGTCACCGGCTTCAGCGCGCGGCGGGCGATCCACCAGCCGCCCCCGCCCGCGACGACGAACACGATCCCCAGCGCGGCGAGGAACATGTGGTGCACCTGGGACGCGCGGGCCTCGAAGGTCGAGAGGTTGACCGCCGTGTGCAGGGTGTAGCCCGAGCCGATCGGATACGAGCCCACCCGCCAGGGGCCGCTCTCGAGCTGGTAGTCGGTGTAGACCGCCTGGTCGAAGGTCTCCTGGGGAACCTCGCGGCGGAAGAAGCGGCCGCGCCGGCGGCGCATGCGCTCGCGGCGGCGCTCGGCGCGCGCGCGCGCCTCGTCGGAGTCGACCGCGGCGGTGTCCCCGCGCGCGCCGCGGTCGCGGCGCGGCCGCTCGTCGGCGTCGCCAACCGCAGGCGCTCGCCGTGGACCGTCGGCCAGGTCGGGGCTGCGCGGCTGATCGTCCTCACGGCGGGCCCCGCTGCGGCGCCGCCCGCGGGCCTCGCCCACCGCGTCGTCCGAAGGCGCCGGGCCGTCGGCTCCAGGGCCTGGGGGACCGAGGGGGCCCTCGGGGCCTGGCGGCGGGGGACCGCCCGGTCCGGGGCCGCGTTCACCGCGCGAACGTCCGGGCCAGCGCGGCGGCCAGCGGAACGCCCCCTCGAGCCCCTCGGCCAGGGGTTCGGGTCGAGGCAGTTGGGCGACGACGAGCTCCTCGGGCCAGAGCGGGGTGTGGACCTTGAGCTCCTCCTCGCTCACGAGGGCCATGCCGACCTCGCTGATCTCCTCGCCCAGGATCAGCAGCCCCTCCTCGCGCAGCAGCTGGTGCGGCGGGCCGAACTGCAGGCTGCGCAGCGTCAGGTGCTGGATCTCGCGGTCCATGCGCCCCTGCTCCATGGTGTGGAACAGGCTCCACATGATCAGCCCGAAGCCGACCAGGGTGCTCGCGCACACGGCCGAGGCGAGGAGGATCATTTTCAGGCGGAAGCTGCGCAGCACGCGGCTACTCCTTCCGCAGTCGGTAGCCGACGCCGCGCACGGTCTCGAGCCACTCGGAGGCGGCGCCGAGCTTCTTGCGCAGGCGACCGACGTAGACGTCGACCAGGTTCGTGCGCGGGTCGAAGTCGTAGCCCCACACGCGCTCGTAGATCTGGGTCCGGCTGAGGATCCGGCCCGGGGAGCGGCAGAGGTATTCGAGCAGGGAGAACTCGCGGGTGGTGAGCTCGATCGCCTGGCCCTCGATCTCGAGCTCGCGGGTCAACAGGTTGAGCTTGATCGGGCCGACCTCGAGCAGGCTCAGTTGGTCGCGGGAGAGGCGCCGGATCAGCGCGTGGATCCGCGCGATCAGCTCTTCGAGGAAGAAGGGCTTGGTGAGGTAGTCGTCGGCGCCGCAGTCGAGGCCCTCCAGGCGCTCGTCGAGCTCGCTGCGGGCGGTGAGCAAGATCACGGGCACGGCGTTGCGCTGCTTGCGCAGCTGCTTGAGGATCGAGAGCCCGTCGCGGCCGGGGAGCATGATGTCCAGCACGATCACGTCCCACGGCTTCTCTTTGGCCAGCTCGTAGCCTTCGTCGCCGTTGGGGGTGTGGTGGACCTCGAAGCCAGCTTCGCCCAGGCCGCGCTTCAAGAACGCGCCGAGCTTGGGTTCGTCTTCCACGACCAGGACCCGCATGGGTCGCCTCCCTGGCCCGCAGACTAACGCTTTGGGGCCCGTTTCCCGCATGACGAAAGATTCATGGAGGACCCTCTGCAGGGTTCAGCTTCATGTGGCACAACATGGGCGCGCGCGGGAGACCGCGCCCAGCACCGAACCCCCTTTGGAGTGTCCCCATGAAGCACGTGATCCCCTTCGCCCTGGCCCTGGCTGCGCTGCTCCCCAGCACCGCGCTGGCGCAGGACAAGGACAAGCCACACAAGGCCAAGCCCGCCCACCCGATGCCCCCGGGCCACCCCCCGGTCCCCCCGGGCACGGTTCCCCCCGGGCACCCGCCGCTCCCCGAGGGCGTCAACCCCCACGACCCCACGTCCATGCTCAAGTCGCTGGGTGCCACCGAGAAGCAGGTCGAGCAGATCATGCAGGTGCACCGCGAGGGCATGCTGAAGGCGGTCGACCTGCAAGCCGCGGTCAAGAAGACCCACATGCAGCTCGAGTTCCTCCACCAGAACCCCAAGGCCACCGAGCAGGAGTTCCTCGCCGGGATCGACGCCGCCCACCAGGCGCAGGCGGCCGTGATGAAGCTCCACGTGCAGCTCTCGTTCCGCGTGAAGGCGATCGTCGGCGACGAGGTCTTCGCCAAGATCCGCAACCACCTGCCCCTGCTGCACGGCGGACAGGCGCACCCCGGCATGGGCGGCCACCCCGGCATGGGCGGCATGAACCCGCACGGCGGCATGAACCCCCACGGCGGCATGAACCCCCACGGCGGCATGAACCCCCACGGCGGCATGAACCCCCACGGCGGCATGAACCCTCACGGCGGTCACGGCATGCGGGGCCCGAGCAAGTCCAAGCGCGGCGGCTGGGGCAACCGCGGCTGGGGCAACCGCGGCTGGGGCAACCGCCGCGGCGGCGGCCAGGACTGGCGGGGCATGCTGCGCAAGCTCCGCGAGCGCATGCAAGGGCGCCGTGGCGCGAAGCGTGGCGACCCTGGCCACGGTAAGGGCGACGGCCACGGCGACCGCGACCACGGCCAGCGCGAGGGTCACGGCGGCCGCGAGTACTAAGCCGACCTCACGCTTAGTTCGCTCAGCACCCGGGCGCCGCGCTCTCGAGCGGCGCCCGGTTCATGTACGGAGCCGGTCTCGGTCTCGGTCTCGGTCTCTGTCTCTGTCTCGGTCTCGGTCTCGGTCTCTGTCTCTGTCTCTATCTCTGTCTCTGTCTCTGTCTCTGTCTCTGTCTCTGTCTCTGTCTCTGTCTCTGTCTCTGTCTCTGTCTCGGCCTCTGTCTCTGTCTCTAGCCCCGTTCGGGAGTGCGGAGCTTGGGAGCCGAGAGCTTGATCCCCGACTTGGGCTCGGGGGGCTCACTGAGGTCGGCGGGGGGCGCGGGCTCAGGCGCCGGCTTGCGCCCGGACGTGGCCGCCGGCTTCGGCGCGGGCGTGGCGGCCGGCTTCCGCTCGGACTTCGCGGCCGGTGCCGCGGCGGCCGGCGTGGGCGGCGAGATCGAGACCGCGCCCGAGGGGACCCGGTTCGCGCGCTTCTGCTCGACGAAGGCCTCCCAGGTCGCCTTGCGTCGGCGGTCGCGGCGCACGCCCCACACCACCGCGGCGGCGGCGCCGGCGCCCAGCACGAGCAGGATCGTGAGCATCAGGTGGTGCGAGACCCACACCCCGATCGCGATCGCGGCCCCGATCACCGCGGCCAGCGCCAGCGAGAGCCCAATGTGGAGGAACAGCGCGCCGAGGTCGATCGGGTCCGGCGGAGGTTTGCGGCGGCGGATCGGCGCGACCAGCTCCTCGCGCACGCCGTCGTCGCCCTTGACCGGCTTGCTGGTGGGCGACTTGCGCTTGGCCTGGAACAGCGGCGCCTGACGCTGGGTCTTGCCACCGCGCCACACCGGCGTGAACGCGGTCACCCGCAGCGCCTCGAGCCGGTAGGTCGACTCGAGCCGCTCGGTCAGGCGACGCCGCAGCTGGAGCTCGACCCCGCGCAGCGACATGCCCGGGCCCAGCTCGACCACCAGCGCGACGAACAGGTCCTCGAGCACCTTGCGCACCGGGTCCAGGGGGACCTCGCTCGGGCAGCGGAGGTCGAGGGCCACGAGCGCCTCGGCCTCGGGCGCGCGCAGCGGCCACTCGACCTCGGCGTGCTTCTCCAGCCCGGCGAAGTCGGCCGAGCAGTAGTCGCACGCCTTGGCCTTGCCGTCGATCGGAGCGCTGCAGTTGGGGCAGCGGAGCACCGGTCCTCCTCCTCTGCCCCCAGCCTAGCAGCCGCGGCAGCGGCAGGCCGGTCTGCGGTCGGGGCTAGCCGCCCGGGATCACGAGGAACGCGTCCTCGAGCACACGCCCGTCGTCGTGGATCACGCGCACGCGGACCTGACGCAGGCCGCTGCCCCAGCGGCCGAGCAGGCTGGGGTCCGTGTTCGCCCAGCTGACCACGCCCTCGAACCGCCCCGGCCGGTGCGCCCAGCTCACGCTCTGCCCGTCGGGGCCCTCGAGGGTCAGGGTCCCCGGCTGATCGAGGACCCCCCGCACGTAGATCAGCTCGCCGCGGACCTCGAGCAGGGCGCCGAGGGCCGGGAGCTGGCCGCCGATCGCCTGCACCGTCCAGCCCGGCGGCACGACGTGCTCCGTCGGCAACACGACGGGCGCGGGCAGCTCCGCCGGAGGCGCCACGACCGGGCCGTCGACCACGGGCGGGAAGGTCAGCGGTGGCTGCGACCGCGGACGCAGCGCCAGCGACTCCTCCCCGCGCCAGAGGCCCTGCCCCCCAGCCAGCAGCCCTACGCCGCTGAGCAGCAGCGCCACCGCCCCGACCCGCGACCAGCGCACCCGTCGCCGGCGCCGGGGCGGCGGCGGGACGAAGCGAATCCGCTGGCCCGCTGGGGGCGAAGCCCAGCGGCCCGGCCCGGGCTCCGGGCGCACGGCGCCGCCGCAGCCTAAGGTCGTGCAGCCGGCCTTGGAGCACTCGGCGTGGAGTACGGTCTGGCAGCCGCCGCAGGCGACGAGCTCCTGCTCGGGCTCCACGGCGCTCTTGCAGTAGGGGCAGCGCTGGGCGGGGTCGAGTTCGACCACGGACGGAGGCTGGGCGCGCACCGCGCGCACGGGGACGAAGCGGCTCATGGGAGGACTCGTGGGCTGGGGGCTAGGCCGGAATCAGCTCGTGACCGGCTTGAGTTGGGCGCGGAGGGACTTGAGCGCGTGGTGCAGCAGGTAGCCCACGTTGCTCTCGCTGAGCTGAGTCACCCGGCTGATCTCGCGGTAGGAGAGCTGGCCCTGGAAGCGCAGGCGCACGACCTCGCGCTGGTTGGGGGGCAGGTCCTCGAGCCGCTCGAGCAGCGAGCGGCGGGTCTCGCTGGCCTCGACGGCGGCGGCCGGACCCTGCGCCTCGACGGGCTGCGACTCCAGCGCCGCGGCGGGCACCCGGCTGAGCCGGGTCTCCTTGCTCTTCACGTCGAGGGCCCGGTTGCGGCACACGGTGAACAGCCACTCGCGCGGGTGGTCGGCGACCCGCGCGTGCGGCTGCTTGCAGAGGCGGAGGAAGGTGTCTTGCACGACGTCGCGGGCGGCCTCGAGGTCGCCGCCCAGCAGGCGCTGGGCGTAGCGCAGCAGGGGCGCTTCGTGACGGTCGAGCTGGTCGCGGATCCAGGCGCTGCGGTCGGCCATGCTTAGCGCCCCGCCAGCTTGCGCGCCCGCGACACGAGCTCGACGAACTCGGCGCGGTAGCCGTGGTGGTCGAGGCCCGGGTTCTCCTGGGCGATCGCCTCGACCTGGGCCAGGGTCGCCGTGCCCTTGTGCGCCGAGTTGCGCAGGATCATGCCGTAGGCGGCGACCGCCGCGGCGAAGCGGAAATCTTGGGTCGCCTGGTCGAAGCGGTGCCCGGCGTCGACCACCGGCAGCTCCATGAGCTTGCTCACGTCGCCCTCGGGCTGCTTGTAGCGCAGCTTGAGGAACAAGAGCTCGTCGGTGTGCACGGCCGCCGGCTGCTGGGGCTGGTAGCGCAGGGGGTCGGTGCCGGCCTCGCTGGCGGCGGTGGGCACGACCTCGTAGAGCGCGGTGACCGTGTGCCCGGCGCCGATCTCGCCGGCGTCCTTGGTGTCGTCGTTGAAGTCGCGGTTGGCGAGCACGCGGTTCTCGTAGCCGATCAAGCGGTAGGAGGCGACGCGGGCCGGGTTGAACTCGAGCTGGAGCTTGACGTCCTTGGCAATGGTGAACAGCGTCCCGCTGGCCTCGGTCACGAGCACCTTGTGGGCCTCGCGCAGGGTGTCGAGGTAGGCGTAGGTGCCGTTGCCGCGGTCGGCGAGCTGCTCCATGGTCGCGTCGGCGTGGTTGCGCATACCCAGCCCGAGCAGGCTGAGGAAGACCTTGCTCTTGGCCTTGCGCTCGATCAGCTCGAGCAGCTGGCTGCGCTCGGTGACGCCCACGTTGAAGTCGCCGTCGGTGGCGAGGATCACGCGGTTGACCCCGCCTTCTATGTAGTGCTGCGAGGCGACGGAGTAGGCGAGCTCGATCCCGGCTCCGCCGTTGGTCGAGCCGCCGGCGCCCAGCCGCTCGATCGCGCCCAGGATCTCCTCGCGCCGGTCTCCCGGCGTGCTCTCGAGCACGAGCCCCGAGGCCCCGGCGTAGACCACGATCGCGACCCGGTCCTGGGGGCGCAGCTGCTGGACCAGCATGCGCAGCGCCTTCTTCAGCAGCGGGAGCTTGGTCTCCGAGCTCATGGAGCCCGAGACGTCGAGGAGGAACACGAGGTTGCTCGCCGGGCGCTCGGCGGCCGGGGCCTCGTAGCCCTTGAGCCCGACCCGCACCAGGCGGTTGCTGGGGTTCCAGGGGCAGCCCGCGACCTCCACGTGGGCGGCGAAGGGGTGCTCCCCGGTGGGGGGGGCGTAGTCGTAGTCGAAGTAGTTGATCCACTCCTCGATCCGCACCGCGTCGGGGGTGGGCAGCGCGTGGTTCTGGGTCAGGCTGCGGCGCATGAGCGCGTAGGAGGCGGTGTCGACGTCGACGGAGAAGGTCGAGCGCGGCTGGGCCTCCGCGGTGACGAAGGGGTTCTCCACGGTCTGGCTCTGGCGCTGGTCGAGCTCGCGGTAGACGAAGTAGCTCAACGCCTCGGGCCCCGCCGCGCGAGCCTCGGCGAGGGCCGCCTGGAACTGCGCGTCCTGGCTGTTGGGGAGGATCTTCAGCGCCTGCTCGAAGTCGGCGATCGCCGCCTCCGCCTCGCCCAGCTTCAGACGCAAGAGCCCGCGGTTGGCGTAGCCCCGGACGAACTCGGGGTCCTGGTCGATGGCGCGGGTGAGGGTCTCGAGCTGGAGCTCGACGCCGCCCGCGTTCTTGCCCGCCTCCCCGGTGGTCCCGGGGAGGAGCCCCCAGCGGCTCTCGGGGGTGGGCGTGGTCGTGCTGGCCTCGGGGGGCAGACCGAGGACGGTCGTCCCGTCCTGCGGGGTCCCGTTGTGTGGGATCTGCCGGCCGAACCCGGTCTCGGTTCCGGCCTTCAGCCCCTCCCCGTTGGCGTCCTTGTCGCGGCCGCCGTGGGGGCGCAGGTCGAGGCCCAGGGTCGGCGCGGGGAACTCGGTCCCGTCGGCCTTGTTCGCGACCTCGGGTGGCTCCAGTGTGGTCGGCCCCGTGCGGTGATTCAGGCGATTGAACTCGGGCAGGCCCTTCCCCTCGGGGTCGTTGGGCTGCAGGGGAGCGCGGAAGGTGTAGGACTGCTGCTCGCTCTGGAGTCCGGCGTCCGAGAGCTCGCCCAGCTCGCCGTAGTCGAAGTCCGGGTCGATCTCCTGGTCCCCCTCGCGGTACAAGGACTGCGCCGAGTCGACGGGCAGGCCCTGGGCGAGGGTGTGGGTCGGCTCCGACCGACCCGGCAGCCACTGCAGCCCGCCGTAGAGCAAGAGCCCCACCCCGGCGGCGGCGGCCCAGATCGGCCAGGCGCGGCGCCCACCCACCGCGGCCGCGGAGAGCACGGCCTGGCGTTGGTCGGGGGTCAGGCTGAGCTGGGGCTCGGCGGCGAACTCGGCCTCCAGCTGGCCGGCCAGCTCGCGCAGCTCGGCCACGTCCTCCAGCGCCGCGGGGCCGAGCTCGGCCCCCAGCTGGGCCTCCTCGAGCTCGCCGAGGGCGAAGGCGGTGATCCGTGGGTCGTCGGTCGTCATGGGTCCTCCCGAGGCCGCCGCGGGGCGCGCCTCTCTGTCCCACACCACGTTCGACGCCCCAGAATCTTAGAAGTTCCCTGTAACTCCTGCTGCAGTAAAGAACCTGGCCGAGGCGCCCCTCCCGCCGAGGGCGGTGGGCGAGCGGTGGGACCGACCCCGTGTTGTTCTTCTACGACGGCTGGCAGTGCGCCGAGGAGACAGACTCGTCCGGGACGCTGCCGAAGCACTACGTCCAGGGCGAGGGGACCGACGAGGTGATCAAGGGGAACGTTCCCCCACCGGCGTCGACATTGACGGGGATATGACCCCTCCACCCGCACCTCGAGCGCTACCTGCGCTACGTCCGCCTGGGCCAGGCCGATCTGCGCAGCGCGGTGGAGGTCTTGGAGGCGGAGCAGACAGGCTCCACTGCGCTCAGAGGAACACCGCCGGGCTGCAGCTGAAGTAGTCCGCGAGGATCTTCACCTGGGCCTTGGAGGGCGCGCGCTTGCCGCTCAACAGCCGCGAGCCGATCGTGCGGGTCTTGTCCCCCAGGATCCGGCTCAGGTCGGCGCCCGAGAGCCCGTGCTCCTCACACAACAGCGCCAGCGCTGCGGCCGGCGTCGCCTGCTCGAGCAGCGCCTCGAGCGCCGGCTTGTCGTAGTCGGCGATCCGCGCGGCGAGGTCCACGAGGTACTCGTCCTGCTCCGCGGTTCGCTTGCGCCGGGCCAGCGCCATGACCGCGCGACCCGCCCGCTTGCGCTGGGCCTTGCTGCGGATCCGCCGCGGGAAGCCAAAGTGCTCGCAGAGTCCGGCGTAGGTGGTCGGAAGGTCGGCGTGGGTCGTGGTCATGATCGGCCTCTCCTGCGGTTGCGATTCCGGCGCTCGTAGTCCGCGTGATCCTCCCAGGCCACGAGGATCACGAGCCCCTCCTGAACCAGCTTCGCGTCCTCGTCGACCTTGGCGAACACCACGTCGGTGGTCAGTCGGTGCGCGCCCAGGCGAAACGTGTAGGCGTTGCCCTGTCCCCGCACGCGCCCCGCCCGGGGGAAGGTCGCGGTCAGGGACGCGTGGTTGGTCCAGGCCGCCGCGCGCACGATCGCCGCCCAGGCCCCCGGGCGCCGTTGCTCGGCCTGGGTGAACTGAGCCATGTACTCCGCGAGCGTCTCTTCGGTGACGATCTGCACGCAGCCAAAGTGTCAGCGCGCTGACATTTTGTCAACCGAGCGTTCCTCGCGCGCACCCGCCGAAGAGCCTGCGCTGGGCAGTGGTTCTATCGCCTGGTGCTGGTCGAGGGCGTCCCTTCGCCGGTGGCGCTGCAGCAGTCGGCGCTCGTGCTGCGCGCGTTCGAGGTCGAGCACGAGGGCCAGACGCCCCTTCGCCGCCCTCTGCCTCTGGGGGGCGTTCGTCAGCTTACGGCCCGTTTCGTTGAGGATCAGGATCGGCTCGCCGCCCCACGCGACTCGTCTCGCTTCGGCTCGCCCGTTTCACAGGTCACATGCGGCTCGTGCTCTCCGGGCGCGAGTCGCATGTGGACTGAAGGCTGGCCCGGTAGCGGAACGTCCCGGGGCGCATGTGACATGCGCCTCGATACGTTCCGGCGTGGTTCTGGGCGTGGGTGGGTGACGGTGCGTCCGGGGCTCGCAGCCCGACTCTCGAGCTCGGCAGCCAAGTCGTTCGGGTGATACGGGTTGGGTGCTGCGTTCCGCGCAGGAGATCCCCGCGGTACACGATCTCGCCCTCGACCGGCGGTGTATGTGGCCACGTCTCATGGGGGGGGTGGGCCCCCCCCCCTGGGGGGGGTATCCCTGGGTAACCCGCACCGGGGGTCGGAGTCCGAGCTCGGGTTACCCAGGGATACGTGTGCTCGGACTCGACCCCCAGTGCGGGTTACCCAGGGATACCCGTGCTCGGACTCGACCCCGGCCACACGTGACCCTGGGATACGTGAGCTGAGACTCAAACGCCACCACGCATGACCCGGGGTAACCCGCGCTGAGACCCAAACGCCACCGCACGTGACCCGGGGTAACCCGCGCTGGGACTCCGAGTCTCAGCGCGGGTTACCCGGGGTCACCCGCGCTGGGACTCCTGGTCTCAGCGCGCATGACCCGGGGTAACCCGCACCGCGACTCGACCGCGAGCGCGCGTGACCTTGGGTAACCCGCGCCGCGACTCGACCCTGAGCGCGCAATTCCTTGGGTAGCCCGCGGAATGCACACAGCGCTGGAGCGAAGGGACACCCCGCCCCCCTCCGCCGTCGCCACGCCAGCACGAGTCTCATGGCGGAGCAGCCAAGCCAGAGCCAGGAGCCAGGAGCCAGAGTCAGGAGCCAGAGTCAGAGTCAGAGCCAGCGTCAGGAGCCAGAGGCTCCCGCAGGCGGACCAGGGCCGGCACGACCACCACCGCCGCCGCCAGCAACACCCCCGCGCCGAGGGCCATCACCGCGCCCAGGCTGGCGAGGCCGGCGTGGCTGGAGGTCATCAGCGAGCCGAAGCCGATCGCGGTGGTGAGCGAGGAGAGGATCACCCCCGTGCCCGCGGCGTGCCCGGCCAGGGTGCCCCCCGGCGCCTCCTGGGCGCGGTGGACCATGTGCACGCCGTCGTCGATCCCCAGCCCCAGGAGGATCGGGACCGCGAAGAAGTTGGCCATGTTCAGCGAGAGCCCCAGCGCCCCCATGCTCTCGGCCAACCACAGCGCCCCGAGGAACAGCGGCACCACGGCCAGCAGCGCGGCGCGGCCGCGGAAGTCGAGCAGGAGGGTCAGGAGCACCGCGATCAGCGTCGCCACCGTCGAGGTCTGGAACGCCTCGCGCAGCACCCGGCTCGCCTCGTGCACCGAGACCGTCGAGCCGGTGAGCTGGGGGTCGACGGCGCGGGTGGCGGCGAGGAAGCGCTGCATGTGCTCGGGCTGCCACACGTCCTGGGCCGGGTAGACGTAGACCGCCAGCGAGCCGTCCTTGCCGACGAAGTGCTCGCGGATCGCGGCGGGCAGGGTCTCGAGGGTCCAGGGCGCCGGGCGGGTCAACGCCTGCAGGCGCGCGACCCGGCGCCCGAGCTCGGCGAAGAACGCGCGCTGGAAGCCCGCCAGGCCGTCGCGCTCGAGCCCGCCCGCGGCCAGCTCGTCGGCCTGGTCGGCGAGGTCCAGCAGCGGCTCGCTGAAGGTCGCGGCCTCGCCCCCCCGGCGGAGGGCCCCCTCGCCCGCGGCGCTCAGCGCCTCGGTCAACGCCTCCAGCTCGGCCTCCAGCGCGTCGGGGTCGGCGGGCGCGGGCTCGGGCGGCGGACCCCCCAGCCGCTCGGCCACCCGCTCCAGCCGCGCGCGCCGGCGCTCGATCACGGGGCCGAGGAAGTCGCCGGGCCCTTCGGTGCGCACGACGACGCTGCTCGCGATCGCGGCGAACGCCGCCTGCCGCGCGTAGGCCTGCTCGAGGGTCTGCACTCGCGAGGCCGTGATCCAGGTGCTCCCGTCGGACTCCAGCAGCCGCCGCTCCCAGCGCACCGAGTCCTCGTCGCTGGCCTGCAGCTCGAGCAGGTTCTCCTCGAAGTGAAAGCGCGAGAGCGCCGGCGCGCCGACCGCCGCCAGCGCGAGCACGACGAGCAACACCCGCACCGGCCGGGTGTGCATGCGCTCGAGCCAGGGAAACCCTGGCAGCGGGTGCGCCCGCGAGGTGGGGGCGTCGAAGCGCACCAGCAGCGCCGGGAGCACGAGCAGGGTCGCCAGGCAGCAGAGCAGGATCCCGGCGCCCGCGATCAGCCCCAGCTCGGAGAGCCCGCGGAAGTCGGTGAGCAGCATGGAGAAGAAGGCCAACGCCGAGCTGAGGGCCGCGGTCAGGTTCCCGCGCCCGGCCTCGAGCACCGCGCCGCGGACCGCGACCCGGGGCTCGTCGCCGGCGGCGCGCCGCGCCTGGTAGCGCGCGAGCAGGTGCACGCCGTAGTCGATCCCCAGCCCGATCAGAATGATCAGGAACACCGAGGAGAGGAAGTTCAGCGTGCCCACGGCGACGGTCGCGAAGCCGGCGGTGAGCGCGATCCCCACCAGCAGCGCCGCGATCGCCAGCAGCGGGCGCCGCACGTCACGAAAGAACACGCCGAAGGCGATCGCGACCCCGAGCAAGGCCAGCAGCGCGGAGAAGCCGGTGTCGCGGCTGGTGCGGTGGACCTCGTCGGCGCTGATCGCCGGGCGCCCGGTGACCCCGGCCCGCACGCCGGGGTGCGCCTCGAGGGCGCTGGCCAGCGCCGCGCGCAACGCGCGCAGCGGCCCCTCGACCGGGTTCAGCTCGCCGTAGTCGCGGGTGGGCTGGGCGGCCACGAGCAACAGGTCGCCCACGCGCAGCTCGGCGTCCTCGGCGCGGACCTCGACCTCGGGCAGCAGCGGATCGAGCAGCGCGTCGACGTCGTGAGGCCCGGGCTGGCCGAGCTCGCGCAGCAGCTCGCGGAGGAAGGTGAAGCCGACCTCGGCCTGCTCCGCGTCCTCGTCCGGGTCGCCAGAGCCGGAGCCCTCCGCGCTG
>Ga0070727_10002487_pt1 | contig 17766 bp, 16 predicted proteins | sample tdAd472_FD_66722 | JGI IMG/M metagenome (GOLD analysis project Ga0070727, IMG submission 66722) | Marine sediment microbial communities from the Atlantic coast under amendment with organic carbon and nitrate - tdAd47.2 | ecosystem: Environmental > Aquatic > Marine > Coastal > Sediment | place...
GGCGCTCGCCGAGGCCGAGGCAGAGAAGGCGACCAAAGAGGATGACAAGCCACAGTTGCGGCTGACCGATGGCGATGAGCCCGAGGCACGCTCGTGAGGGGCGGGCTGGCGCATCTGCTTTTGTCGCCCGTGAGCGGGCTGTACAAGCGTGAGATCACGCGGCGCAACGCGAAGTTTGATCGGGGCGAGGGCGTGGTGACGCTCGATCGGCCGGTCATCAGCATCGGGAATCTGTCTGTGGGGGGCACGGGCAAGTCGCCGACGGTGGCGATGGTGGTGCGCACGCTGCGCGAGGCGGGTCACTGGCCCGCTGTCGCGATGCGGGGGTACGGCGCGAAGAAAACCGAGCACGGCTCATCGGACGAGGCCGACGAATACAGGGCGCTCTTTGATGATCTTCCGATCGTCGCCCAGCCCAACCGGACGCTCGGGCTGATCGAGATGTTCGGCACGGAGGCGGGCGATCTCGTGGACTCGATCGTCTTGGACGACGGTTTTCAGCACCGCAAGATCGCAAGGCAACTCGACGTGGTGCTGGTCGATTGCACACGGAGCCCGATCGAGGATGCGCTGCTTCCGGCCGGCCGATTACGCGAGCCGATGGAGTCGCTCCAGCGGGCGGATGCGGTGATCCTGACGCATGCGGAGTCGGTGAGCGATGCGGAGATCGAGCAGATCCTCCGCGCGGTGCTCGAGGTGAAGCGCGAGTTGTTGATCGCGGTGAGCGAGCACGCGTGGGACGGGCTGGACGTGACGGGCATTGATGAGCCCGTGCCGGTGGAATGGCTGGCGGATAAGCGTGTGGTTGGTGTGTGCGCGATCGGGAATCCCGGGCCGTTCTTTGCCACACTTGGGGCGAAGTCGGCGGGGGTGGTGCAGGAGATCAGGCTTGGCGATCACGATCCGTACCGCAAGGCGACGGTCGATCGTGTGATCTCGGCGGCATCGGATGCCGACGCGATCGTGTGCACGGCCAAAGATTGGAGCAAACTGCGGCATGTTGCACCGGATCGCTGGCCTTCGCCGGTGGTCAGGCCAAGGCTGGGGCTCTTTCTGCGGACGGGCGGGCCTGAACTGGCCGATGTGATCACTCGGACGGCCAAGGCGGGGGTGGAATAAACTCGCACCATGACTTCACTGATCGAAGCTATTTCAAGGCTCGGACACTTCAGGGCGCTCGTGGTGGGCGATCTGATGCTCGACGAGCTTCTCTACGGCAACGCGGACCGGCTCAGCAACGATGCGCCGGTGCCCGTGCTGCACGTCAAACGCACCGAGCATCGCCCGGGCGGGGCGGCCAACGTCTGCCTGAATCTCATCGCCATGGGCGGCGAGGTTTCTGTGTTTGGTGTCACCGGCGATGACGACGAGGGTCGGCGGCTGCGCGAGGCGCTCGAGCGCGAGGGCGTCGGGTGCGGCGGGCTTGTGACCGATGGCACGCGCCCCACAACAGTGAAGCGGTCGTTGATCGGTCTGGCGCAGCACCGGCATCCGCAAAAGATGTTCCGTGTGGATTACGAGTCGTGCGGGCCGCTGGATGAAGAGCCGATGGCTGTCCTGCTGGCGGCTTTCGACGCGGCGCTGACGGATGCGGATGTGGTGTGCATCGAGGATTACAACAAGGGTGTTTGCTCGGAGGCGTTGTGTCAGGAAGTGATCAGCCGGGCAAGGGCGGCTGGCAAGGCGGTTCTGGTCGATCCGGCCTCGATCGCGGATTACACGAAGTACCGCGGCGCGACGTGCATCACGCCCAACAGGACCGAGGCCGAGAAGGCGACGGGTTTGAAGGCGGACACGCCCGAGGCGAACATCGAGATCGCGAGCTCGCTGATGAGCGCACTGGATCTGGAGTCGGTGGTCGTGACGCTCGATCGTCACGGGGCGCTGTTGCTTGAGCGGGGCGAGGAGCCGGTGACGGTGCCGACGGTTGCCAGGCAGGTGTACGACGTCACCGGGGCGGGCGACATGGTGCTTGCCGGGCTTGCTGCGAGCATCGGTTGCGGGCTGGATTGGCTGAACGCGGTGGCCGTTGCCAACGTGGCGGCGGGGCTTGAGGTCGAGATTTTCGGTGTCGAGCCGATCCCCTTGGCGCGGATCCGTCACGAGGTGCTCAAGCAATCGGGCAAGCTGCAGGGCAAGCTGCGATCGGCCGAGCAGGCCCGGCTCGAGGCCGACGTTGTGCGCAAGACGGGCGGCAAGGTCGTCTTTACCAACGGGTGCTTCGACATCATCCACGCCGGTCACATCGCGATGCTCGAGAAATCCGCATCCCACGGCGCGATGCTGATCGTCGGGCTGAATGACGATGCCTCGGTTGAACGCCTCAAGGGGCCGACGAGACCTGTCAATACGCTTGAAGATCGTGCGCGTGTGTTGGGCGCAGTGGGGTGCGTCGATGCGGTCGTGCCCTTCGGCGAGGACACGCCGATCAGTCTGATCGAAGAGATCAAGCCCGATGTGCTCATCAAGGGGGCCGACTACACACGCGAGACGGTGGTGGGGCACGAGATCGTTGAGTCCTACGGCGGGAGCATCGTGCTCATCGACCTCGTCGAGGGCAAAAGCACGACGGGCACGATCGAGCGGATGAAGGCCAAGTGAGCTCGCTGTGAGACACGTGGCGGTCGTGCACCGCAAGTACGCCGAGCTGATTCTTTCGGGTCAGAAGAAGGCTGAACTTCGGCTCACCAAAAACCGGGTTGTGCCCTTCGGTGTAGTTCGGCGTGGCGACACGGTGTTCATCAAGATCGCGTCCGGGCCGATTTGTTGTTGCGCCACGGTTCGCCTCGTTGAGCAGTACGAGAATCTCACGCCCGCCGACATTCGTAGGCTGCGTTTGACGGTCAACGACACGGTCATGGGCGACAGCGCGTTCTGGAAACTCAAGAGCTCGGCGAGATACGCGACGCTCGTCCACTTGGCGGATGTGAAGCCGTGTGATGAAGCGCCGGGGCTGACCGAGGCCCGCGCGGGGAATCCGCGGGCGGCTTGGCTTGTTCTGGACGGCTGACGTTACGACCAGTCAAAGACGAGCTTGCCGAACTGCTTGCCTTCTTCGAGGTGCGTCCAAGCTTGGGACGCGTCCTCGGGTTTGAAGACGGTGTCGACGACGGCTCCGACCTTTTTCGCGCTGAACAGGGCGGCCACTTCGCGGAACTCTTCGTTGGAGCCCATCGTTGAGCCGAGCAGACGCAGCTGATTCCAGAAAATGCGGGCGAGATCGGTGGTGGCGTCTGGACCTGTGGTGCAGCCGGGGGTGACGTACGCGCCGCCTCGGCCGAGCGACTTGATGCAATTGAGGTGTGTGGCTTTGCCGGTGGAGTCGACGACCATATCGACGCCACGTTTGTGTGTGATTGCGCGGACCTCTTTGGACCAGTCCTGGCCCTCGTCGAGGATCGCGTGATCGGCACCCAACGCGATGGCTTTGTCGAGTTTCCATTGGTGTCGGCTAGTGACGATGACGGGGCAGCCGCGGTGTTTGGCGAGCGCGAGGGCGCTGGTGGCGACGCCTCCTCCGATGCCGGTGATGAGGACGAGTTGCCCGGGGGCGAGCTGGCCCTTGGTGAACATCATCGAGTAGGCGGTGAGCGTGGTCAGGCCGAACGCGGCGGCCTCGAAGGCGTCGCAGTCATCGGGCACTGGCGCGAGATTGTCTGCGGGCACAAGGAACATCTCGGCGTGCATGCCCTGGTGGTGCTCGCCGATGAGTTCGTACTCGGGTGCGAGTGTGCTGCCCGGGATGCCATCGATGTTGGCCGGCTGTGGGATGCGGGTGGCGGCGTTGACGATGACGCGTTTGGCGATCCACTGGTCGCTGACGCCTTCGCCGACGGCTTCGACTGTGCCGCAGGCGTCGCAGCCGGAGATTCGGGGGTAATCGAGCTTGAGCCCGGGCACGCCTCGCCCGACCCAGAGATCCATGTGGTTCATCGCGGAGGCGAGCGTTTTGATGCGGACTTCACCCGCGCCGGGCTGGCCGACGTCCGGCCAATCGGTCTGGAAGGCGATGTTGGGGGGGACGGGCGAGCCTTGCTTGGTGATGACGATGGCTTTCATGGACAACGGTAGGGCGGGCATTGCAATGAAAAAAAGATCGGCCCGCGTGGTGCGGGCCGATCGGTGAGACGTTGATTGTGAGAACGGTTTAGTGAACCGTCTTCATGCCTTCGACGTGCTTCATGCCGCGACGGCGATCGCGGAGGCGGCGGCTCTTGCCGACGCGGTCGCGGAGGTAGTAGAGCTTGGCCCGGCGTGCGTCGCCGCGACGGACGACCTCGAACTTGGCGATCAGCGGGCTGTTGATGGGCCAGGTGCGCTCGACGCCGATGTTGTCGACGATGCGGCGGACGCAGATCATCTCGTGGATGCCTCGGCCCTTGCGGCTGATGACAACGCCCTGGAAGACCTGCACGCGTTCTTTCTGGCCTTCGACGATTCGTGCGTGCACGTTGACCGTGTCGCCGACGTCCATGCGAGGAAGATCGGATTTGATCTGGTCGGCGGTCAGGCTTTCGAGCAGCTGTTGCGTGCCCATGGCGGGATCTCACAAGTCTAAAGGTCTACAGAATCGCGGCTTCGGGCCCACCCTGGCCGCGCGGACGGAAGCTTAGGCGTGTTCTTGGGGCGGTTCTAGCAGATCAGGGCGTCTGGCGCGGGTCCGTTGCGCCATCTGCTGCAGCCGCCAGCGGGCGACGGCCTCGTGATCACCCGAAAGCAGGACCTCGGGGACCTCCAGACCCTCCCAGACGCGGGGGCGGGTGTAGTGGGGGCAGTCGAGCAGGCGGGCGCTCTGGGGGATGCCAAGCTCCGCCAGCCACTTGGCCCGGAGCTTGGGGTTGATCTGTTCACCCTTGGCGTCGGTCTCGGGGGCGGGGGCGAAGCTGTCCTGGATCGCGGATTCTGAATCGCCAAGGGCTCCCGGGATGAGGCGGATGACAGCGTCCATCAGGACCAGGGCCGCCAGTTCGCCCCCCGAGAGGATGTAGTCGCCGATCGAGATTTCCATCGGGTCGAGCTTCTGGATGACGCGTTCGTCGATGCCCTCGTAATGGCCACAGAGCATGAGCAGGCGGGGTTTGGTGGCGAGATCCTCGACGAGCGATTGGTTCAGGGGCGTGCCCTGGGGTGTGAGCAGGATGCGCGTGGCCGGGCGGGGGTCGAGTGCCTCGGCGGCGTGGACGGCTTCCCAGATCGGCTGGCAGGACATGACCATGCCGGGCCCGCCGCCGAAGGGGCGGCGGTCGGTCTTGTCGTGCTTGTTGCCCGCGTAGTCGCGGATGTTGGTGGCGTGCCAATCTGCGAGGCCTGCGGCCCGTGCGCGCGCGGGGATGGAGATGCTAAGGGCTGCGGGGGCCTCGGGGCTGAACATCTCGGGGAAGGTTGTGAGGATGTCGAAGCGCATCGGGGAAGGGTAGAGGTTGGAGGGGATGCGCGGCGGGACGCCGCCCATACCGGGTGGAGGCGCGCAAAAAAAGAGCCGCGGGCGTGAGCACGCGGTCTTTGGTGAACTTTGGGGTTGAAGAGTGTCCGCGTGCTTACGCCCGCGGCTCTTTCAGGAGCCGATTCACTCGGCGGGGGTTTCTTCCGAAGCCTCTGCGGCGGCGGCCTCTTCGGCTGCCTTCTTGGCGGCGGCTTCTTCCTCGGCCTTCTTGGCGGCAGCGGCTTCGGCGGCGGCCTTGGCCTCTTCAGCAGCCTTGGCGGCGGCTTCCTTCTTCTCGCGGCGGGCGTTGTCCATCTTGCGGTCCATCTCGCGCTGCTTGGCGAGTTTGGGGGTCAAGAGGTCACGCTCGGCGAGCAGGTCGCGGACGGTGTCGGAGGGCTGAGCGCCGACACTAAGCCAGTGCTTGACGCGGTCTGCGTTGATTTCGATGGATTCCTCGCCCTCGCCGGGGGTGGGGTTGAACCAGCCCAGACGCTCGAGGTACTTGCCGTTGCGCTTGAAACGGGCGTCGACGGCGACGATGCGGTAGAAGGGGCGGTGTGAGCGGCCGTGACGCTGCATGCGAAGCTTGACCATGTTTGATTCTCCGTGGCTGGGGCACCTGGCCGGTCAAAGCCGAGGGTGCGCCGTGGGTGTGCGCTGGGGGGGCCAATTCCACCCAAGCGGAGACAAGGATAGGCCGAGGGCGGGCTAAAGTCCTAGCTGAGACCTCGTCTCAATGAGACCCCAGGAGAGCCCGAAATGCTGACTGCAAGCCTAGCCGTGACCCTGACCGCTCTGAGCCTCGCCCAGCCGGGGGGTGCGGATGTTGTTCAAGACGACCCCAAGGCGGAGTCGAGGTTTCTTGACGAGGTTCGGCAGCTGACGTTCGCGGAGGACTGGGCGAAGGCGGGGGAGAGCTATTTCTCGCCCAGAGGAAGGGCGATTGTATTTCAAGCGGTTCCCAAGCCTAATGAGGGTGTTGATCCAGACCCGCACTACGGGATGTATCTCGCGCTTTTACAGACCGAAGGTGGAGACTACGGACTGGATTCAACGAGTGAGCTCGACCTTGTCACGAGAGTGAGCGCCCTTGGTTCGGCAAATACCTGCGGCTGGTTTAAACCTGACTCATCCGAGATCATCTTTGGATCCACAATTGTTCCGCCAAGTGAAGATCAGCAGCCGGGCTATCAACGAGGGTCGAGTCGCTATCGATGGTCCTTCCCGACTGAAATGGAAATCGTGCAGGTCGATGTTAGATTGCGACCGTTTGCAGTGACTCTCAAAGCGGTTCCAGAGCTTGATACTGAACTGAAGTTGATTCCCAAAGACGTAAGTGTTGTATTCGAGAAAACCGGTTACACCGCCGAGTGCTCGTACTCGCCCGATGCACGTCACATTCTCTACGCGCAAGTCGACGAGGCCAAATCGAACGAGATCGGGCGCCCGGACGCGGACATCTGGGTGTACGACACGGAGACAGAAGAGCACACGATTCTTGTTGAGGCGGACGGGTACGACGGCGGGCCGTTCTTCTCGCCGGACGGCAAGTGGATCTGCTACCGCTCGGACCGCAAGGGCGACAACCTGCTCCAGCTGTTCGTGTCGGAGCTGGCGTACGACGAATCGGGCCAAATCACCGGGATTTCGCGGGAGATTCAGCTGACAAACAACCGGCACGTCAACTGGGCGCCCTTCTGGCACCCGTCGGGCGAGTTCCTGGTGTACGCGTCGAGCGAGGTGAGTCACGGCAACTACGAGGTCTTTGCGATCCCGTTCGATGCGGACGAGCCCGAGAAGAAGCAGGAGCCGGTGCGGATCACGTACGCGTCGGGGTTTGATGGCTTGCCGGTCTTCAGCGCCGACGGCGAGTGGATGATGTGGACCGCGCAGCGCGGCGAGGATCGCTCGCCCGACGGCAAGGCTTCGAGCCAGCTCTGGATCGCTAAGTGGAAGGGGTTTGAAGGGGCGGAGTGAATATCGCTCTCTCTCCACTCAAGGGAGTGGAGATGCGAAGACCCTCATCCGCCTCGCTTTGCTCGGCACCTTCTCCCCAAGTGGGAGAAGGAGGAAAGGCGAAGCCCACTCTCTGTCCGCTGGTGCGGACATCTCTCCGGTGGGGAGAGAGAGGAAGATTTACTCTTCGTCGAGTTCTTTGCCTTTGATGGTCAGGCCGAGCGGGACGATGGTTTTGTCCATGACCGAGGCGAGGGTGGCGGCTCCGAGTTTTTTGCGCGCGTAGGCGGCCAGTTCGTCCAGTTCGATGTGCAGCGGGCAGAGCTGGTCCTCGTGCTCGGGCAGATCGATCGGGCACTTGGTGATGCGCTTGATGGGTTCGAAGCAGTCGACGATGTCCAGTAGTGAGATCTCACTAGCGGGACGTGCGAGCCAGAAGCCGCCGGTGGGGCCGCGCTGGGATTCGATGATGCCGGCCTCGGAGAGGGTCTGGAGCACCTTGGACATGTAGCGGACGGGGACGCGGGTTTTCTCGGCGATGTCTGTGGCTGTGGCGCGGCCGTGGCTCTGCGAGAGCAGCACTGTGGCTCTGAGCGCGTATTCGGTCGTCCTTGAAAACACTGTGGCTCCTCGTTGCCTTGTGCGGAGTATCGCCTGATTGGTCCCTCGGATCAATTTGGACCAAAGTTGTCCTGAATCCTTGACGAGAAGATATAGAAGAGCATATGTATATCTATTATTCGATGAAAGGTTGCCCCAACGGTGCGATACAGTCGATCAAAGGGGCGTCGAGTCCGATATTTCGGGAATGAGGCGGGCACTTCGGGCCAGGGCGGGGAGTCGATCTGATGGGTTTCGAGTTTAAGGGTTCTCAGTCGGCCTCTCAGCTCGAGAGCTTCTCGTACGACGATGCGATCGTGCGGAAGTTCTTCTGGGCGACGCTGATCTGGGGCATCGTGGCGTTTCTGGTGGGCGTCATCCTGGCGGTTCAACTCGCGTTCCCGCAGGCAAACATCATCCCGCAGGTGGCGTTCGGCAGGCTCAGGCCGCTGCACACGAACGCGGCGATCTTTGCGTTCGCTGGCAACGCGATCTTCACGGCGGTCTACTACTCGACCCAGCGTCTGTGCAAGGCGCGGATGTGGTCGGACACGCTCAGCAAGCTGCACTTCTGGGGGTGGCAGCTGATCATCGTGTCGGCTGCAATCACGCTGCCCTTGGGCATCACGCAGAGCAAGGAGTACGCCGAGCTCGAGTGGCCCATCGACATCGCGATCGCGGTCGTTTGGGTGGGGTTCTTCGGGACGAACTTTATGATGACGCTGGTCAAGCGGCGTGAGCGGCACATGTACGTCGCGCTCTGGTTCTACATCGCCAGTCTTGTTGCGGTGACGATCCTGCACGTCTTCAACAATCTATGGGTCCCCGTGGGTTTGGTTCAGTTTCTGCAGACGGGCGAGTTCGGGTCGGCCGAGACGATCATGAAGAGCTACCCGCTCTACGCGGGTGTGCAGGACGCGTTCATGCAGTGGTGGTACGGGCACAACGCAGTGGCGTTCTTCCTGACCACGCCATTCCTCGGGCTCATGTATTACTTCCTGCCCAAGGCGGCCAATCGGCCGGTGTTCAGCTACAAGCTCTCGATCATCCACTTCTGGAGTCTGGTGTTTATCTACATCTGGGCCGGGCCTCACCATCTGCACTACACGGCGTTGCCGCAGTGGGCCTCGACATTGGGCATGGTGTTCAGTTTGATGCTTTGGATGCCGTCGTGGGGCGGGATGATCAACGGCTTGCTCACGCTCCGCGGTGCGTGGCACAAGGTGGCGACCGATCCGGTTCTGAAGTTCTTTGTTGTGGGCATCACTTTCTATGGCATGTCGACGTTCGAGGGGCCGTTGCTCTCAGTGAAGACGGTCAACGCTCTCAGTCACTACACGGACTGGACGATTGCGCACGTGCACTCGGGGACGCTCGGCTGGAACTCGTTCATGACATTCGGGATGTTGTACTGGCTGGCGCCCAGGCTTTTCCAGACGGGCAAGCTGCACTCGGAGAAGCTGGCATCGCTTCACTTCTGGACCGGCACGATCGGAATTTTGCTCTACGTGATCTCGATCTACACCGCGGGCATCACGCAGGGTCTGATGTGGCGGGCGTTCGATGAGAGCGGTCAGCTGATGTACCCCGAGTTCATCGAGACGGTGACGAGGCTGATCCCGTTCTATTGGATCCGCGCGGTCGGCGGGACGCTGTTCCTCTTGAGTGCGTGTCTTGGTGGGTACAACCTGGTGATGACGTGGAAAGCGCGTCCGAAGAAGTACGAGGTGCCCGTGCACGAGGCGCCGGCCTTGTCGAAGGAGTACGACGATGGGCCGCCGGCGGTCTCACGTCTGACGTCGAACGCGGGCATCGGTCACGCGGGCGATCGTTTCCTGCAGGGGCACTGGCACCGCCGGTGGGAGCGTCTGCCCGTGCGGTTTACGGTGTGGGTCGTGATCGCGGTGGGGGTGGCCTCGCTGTTTGAGATCATCCCGACGTTCCTGATCCGCTCGAACGAGACGACGATCTCGACGGTCTTGCCCTACACGCCTCTTGAGGTGGCGGGGCGGGATATCTACATCGCCGAGGGCTGTTACAACTGCCACTCGCAGATGATCCGTCCGATTTATTCGGAAACGCAGCGGTATGGTGAGTACACCAAACCGGGCGAGACGGTGTATGACCGGCCTTTCCAGTGGGGCAGCCGGCGCATCGGGCCTGACCTGGCGCGTGAGGGTGTGACCAACCCGAACTCGGCGTGGCACTACCAGCACTTCGAGAACCCGCAGGTCTTCACCGAGGGCTCGATCATGCCCAGCTACAAGCACCTGCTTAAAGGCGAGCTCGATTTCGGTGCGATCCAGCCGCGGATCAGGGCGCTTGCGATGGTCGGGACGCCCTACGGCGAGGCGGTCAAGAGCGCCGAGCCGATGGCGCGTTCGCAGGCCAAGCGGATCGCCGATGACATCCGCACGCAGATGCCGGGGGTTGAGTTGCCCGAGGACCTTGAGAATCGCAAAGTGATCGCGCTGATCGCGTACATCCAGCGTCTGGGCACAGACATCCAGGCGACGCCGGAACAGATCGAGCTGCGTAAGTCGGAAGGAGCGGGGCAATGAGATTGACGGACATCATGAGCCATATGGCTCTCTCGGTTTGGGCGGAGATCGCCATGGTGATCTTCCAGATCGTGTTCGTGCTGGTGGTGGCCAGGGTGCTGTTTGCGCCCAGGGCCATGGTGGAGCGGATCGCTTCCTTGCCGCTCGAGGACGACGGCGATTTCAGCCTGTTCGAGGAGGTGGAGTAAGCCATGGCGGACGATCCACAGGTTCTTGAGCACGAATACGACGGGATACAGGAGTTCGACAACCCGACGCCGGGCTGGTGGCACTTCCTGTTCTGGGTGTTCGTGGTATTCAGCTTCTTCTATGTGATGATGGATTTCTCGTCGAGCCCGTTCCTGCCGAGTGACGAGGATCGCTACGACGCCGCCGTGCTGAAAGCGACGATGGCCAAGTTCGAGACGCTCGGTGATCTTGAGCCGAAAGCTTTGACGTTCGCGTCGTACGCGCAGAGTGAAGAATGGATGAGCTACGCGGCCAGCACGTTCGCCTCGAACTGCGCATCTTGTCACGGTGCTGACGGCGGCGGGATGGTCGGGCCGAACCTGACCGATGATTTCGGCAAGAACATCAAGACGATCGATGACATCTATACGGTGATCGACAAAGGGGCCGCGGGCGGCGCGATGCCCGCGTGGGGGCAAAGGTTCCACCCGAACGATCTGATCCTGCTGACGTCGTACGTCGCTTCGCTGCGTGGAACGAGTCCGGGGCTTTCCAAGGCTCCCGAGGGTGAGGTCATGGAGCCCTGGCCCGATGCGCCGCCGCCGGCTGAGCCGGAAACGGGCGAGTAGATTTGTGTGAGCCGCGCAGGCGGCCGAGAGGAGCAGCATGTCCGGCGCCCAGGGCTCAGATGTTCAGGTGCTTTCGACACTCAACGCCGACGGCTCGCGGCGGTGGTTGAAGCCGAGGGTCTCGCCGGGCAGGTTTCTGAATCGAAGAAAGATTGTGGGCTACGGGCTGATCCTGTTTTTCTGTGGCTTGCCGCACCTGCGGATCAACGGCAAGCCGCCGATTCTGCTGGATCTGTTGCACCGTGAGTTCACGTTCTTCGGCGTGACGCTCTATCCGACGGACACGCTGCTGTTTGCGCTCCTGATGCTGATCGTGTTCCTGTCGATTTTCTTTCTGACGGCACTCTTTGGACGCGTGTGGTGCGGCTGGGGCTGCCCGCAGACGGTGTACCTGGAGTTTGTGTACCGCCCGATCGAGCGATTCTTCGAGGGTGCACCCGGCCGGAAGAGAAAGACGGGCGCGTGGCGCAAGTCCGCAAAGCTGGTGACGTACCTCTTGGTCTCGTTTCTCTTGGCCAACACATTTATCGCGTACTTTGTCGGGACGGATGATCTCTTCAGGTGGATGCGGGGGTCACCGTTCACGCACCCGGTGCCGTTCCTGGTGATGGCGATTACGACGTTCCTGATGATGTTCGATTTCGCGTTCTTCCGCGAGCAGGTCTGCATCGTCGCGTGCCCGTACGGGCGGATGCAGTCGGTGATGCTGGATCGGAACTCGCTGATTATCACGTACGACGAGAACCGTGGCGAGCCGCGCGGCAAGAAGAAACGGGCTGTCAAAAGCGAAAGTGATGTCTCGCTCCGCGTGCTGCCCGAGGAGCCGGAGCTTGGCGACTGCATCGATTGCAAGATGTGCGTGACGACGTGCCCGACGGGCATCGACATCCGCGACGGGCTTCAGATGGAATGCGTCAACTGTGCGCAGTGCATCGACGCGTGTGATGACGTCATGGACAAGATCGGCAGGCCGCGCGGCCTGATCCGCTACGGCTCGCAGGCCTCGGTGCTGGATGGCAAGAAGTCCAAAGTCTTGCGCCCAAGAACGATGATATATCCAGCGATCGTTGCGGGTCTGCTCATGGCGTTCACGTTCGTGCTTGTGACGCGGGCACCGGCGTACATCTCGGTCTTGCGCCAGCGCGGGGCGCCGTTTGCGGTGCTCGACGACGGCTCGGTCGTCAACGCGGTGACGGTCAAGGTGCAGAACCGCAGGCCCGAGGACGCTCGGTACGATTTCGAGCTCGTGGATGTCGACGGCGGCAAGGTGGAGATCGCGGGGGAGGCGTTCGTCGTCGGGCCTCAGGAAACGGTTGGCAGGCCCGTGCTGCTCAAAGCGCCGGCGTCGTCGTTCCCAACAGGCGCTCGCAATGTCATTATCCGCGTGCGCGACGAGGATGGGTACAAGAAGGATGTGAAGTACCGCATGATGGCGCCGACATACAGGTCAGCGAATCCAGGTGGGGCGAGCGATGAGGAGCAAAGCGATGGCTGAGCACAACACCGAGCACAAGCGCGTGTTCTGGCCTTTCCCGGGGATTGTGTTCGTGCTGATCGGGATGAGCATGACACTGGCGGCGGTCACCGTGACGCTGGCGACGAACGATCCGTCGTTCGGGCTCGAGGAGGATTACTTCGCCAAGGCGATCGCCTGGGACGAGACAGCGGCGCAGCAGGAGACGAACCGCGAGCTGGGTTGGACAGCCCGGGTCGAGTTGTCCGGTGCGCTCGACGGGCGGAGACAGCGTTCGGTGACGGTGCACCTGCAGAACGCCGAGGGCGAGGCGATCGAGGGGGCCAGTGTCGAGGTGTTCAGCTTTCATAACGCCAGGCGGAAGGACACGATCGCCTACGAGCTCGTCGAAATCGCGCCCGGGCGGTACGCGGCCGGCGCGCCGATGACTCGGCAGGGCCAATGGACGCTGCGCTTGCGGGTGACGCGCGGCGACGATGTCTTTACTTCGACAGAAACGGGCTGGGCAGGGTGAACACGGAACTGATCCCCATGATCGGCGCGGTGCTCGTGGCGAGTCTCGTCGGCAGTCTGCACTGCGCGGGGATGTGCGGCGCGTTCGTGGCGATGGCTGTCGGTGTCGGGCAGGATTCGCAAGTCTCGAAGGTCAGGCTGCAGGCGGCGTATCACCTCGGCAGGCTCGGCGTGTACTCGCTGATCGGCGCGGGATTCGGGCTCGCCGGCGGGGCGATCGATCTTGGCGGCAAGGCGGTGGGGTTGCACAAGGCGGCAGTGATGCTGGCGGCTTCGACGATGATCGTTGTCGGGATCGTCTCGCTTTTGCGCATCGCGGGCGTGCGCGTGCCCAGGGCCGCTTCGCCGGGATTCATGCAGAAGGCGTTTATTAAGGCGCATGGTTTGGCGTCGAAACTCACACCCGTCAAGCGCTCGCTCGTCATCGGACTCATGACGGGGCTCTTGCCCTGTGGCTGGTTGTACGCCTTTGCGATCGTCGCGGCCGGGACCGCCCATCCGCTGGCTGGCGCGATCACGATGGCGGTTTTTTGGATCGGGACGCTGCCGGTGATGGTGGCTGTCGGCACGGGCGTGCAGACACTCTCGGGCACTTTGGGGCGGTATATCCCCGGCGCGATGGCTGTGGCGATCGTCACGATGGGGGTGCTGACGGCACTGGGGCGCACAAACCAGATGCTGCCGAGCGCTGATCGTGTGGCGCACGTTGTGCCCGCGGTACTTGCGCATGATTCGACTGATTCAGTGGAAAGCGGAGCGGGCGATGTCACGGGTCGCTGATCCCAAGGCCGTGACGAGGGCGGCGAGCACGGGCGTCACCTGTACGCACTGCGGGCTTAGTGTGCCCAAGGGTCTCGTCGAGCCATCGCGTGAGGAGCAGTTCTGCTGCAACGCGTGTCACACCGCGTACGAGGCGATCAAAGCGTGCGGCCTCGGGGCGTATTACGAGCTGCGTGAGAAGCTCGAAGCTGGCGCTAAACCTGCGCGGTCGACGGGCAGCCGGTACGAAGAGTTTGATGCCGAGGCGTTCGAGCGTGTGCATGTTCGGGTGAGCCAGGAGACGGGGCTTGCCTCGTGTGAGTTGTACCTCGAGGGTGTGCACTGCGCCGCGTGTGTGTGGCTGGTTGAGCGTGTGCCGCAAATCGTTGACGGTTTGATCGAGGCGCGGCTGGATCTCGGGCGATCGCTCGTCAGGCTGACCTGGGACCCGCAGCGCGTGAAGTTGTCAGCGGCGGCCAGGGCGATCGATTCGCTCGGGTATCGGTCGCACCCGCCGGGGCGGAGTTCGCAGCGGGCGATGCGCAGGCAATCGGACCGGCGGGCGTTGATCCGGATCGGGATTGCCGGCGCGCTTGCGGGCAACGCGATGCTGCTGGCGGTGGCGCTGTATGCGGGCATGTTCGAGGGCATGGATGCGGGCACAAAGATGGCCTTCCGCCTGATCAGCGGCGGGCTTGGTGTGCTCAGCGTGTGCTGGCCCGGGCGGGTTTTCTTCCGGGGCGCGATCGCAGCCATCCGCACGCGGACGTGGCACCTTGATATGCCTATCGCGCTGGCGCTGGCGGTCGGACTGATTGTCGGGATCGTCAACGCTGTGCGTGGCGCAGGCGAGGTGTACTTCGACACGATCACGATGCTGGTGTTTCTGCTGCTGATTGGGCGATGGCTTCAGCAGCGCGGGCAACGGGCCGCGGCCGATGCGTTGGAGCTGCTCTTTGCGCTCACGCCCGCTTCGGCGCACGTGGTCGGTGACGACGGCTCGGTGCGCGATGAGCCGATCGAGGGCGTGGCGCCGGGCATGACGATCGAAGTCTTGGCGGGCGAATCCGTGCCGGTCGATGGCGTGATCGTGTCGGGCCGATCGCACATGGATCAGTCCGTGATGACGGGCGAGGCCAGACCCGTGGCGATGGTGCAGGGCGACCGCGTGGCGGCCGGCGCGGTGAATCTGGCTGCGCCGGTGCGTGTGCTGGCCGAGGCTGTGGGCGATCAGACTCGCCTTGGGCGCGTGATGCGCGACATCGAACGCCATGCGCGCGAGCAGACGCCCATCATCGGGCACGCCAACCGCATCGCGGGGGTGTTCGTCGCGGCGGTCTTAGCGCTCGCGGGCATCACGGTGGCAATCTGGCTTCCAAGCGGCATCGAGCCGGCAATCGGGCACGCGACGGCCTTACTTATTGTCTGCTGCCCGTGCGCGCTAGCGATGGCGACGCCACTGGTGACAGCGGTCGCGGTGGGGCGGGCTGCCCGTGGCGGCGTACTCATCAAAGGGGCCGGCGCGTTCGAGGACATCACCAGACCCGGGCTTGTTCTCATGGATAAAACGGGCACGCTCACCCAAGGCCGATTCCGCTGCTTGCAATGGATCGGGGATGAATCGGTCCGCCCGATGATCGCTGCGCTTGAGAGCGGTTCACAGCACCCGATCGCGCGGGCGCTGGCCGAGTGTGAAGACGAAGCGGCACATACGTTCGACGAGATCGAGCACCGCCTCGGGCTGGGCGTTGTCGGGATGATGAGTGGCGTGCAGTACGCGGCTGGCTCGGCGAAGCTGATGCGCGACATCGGTGCAGAGATTCCAAGAGTGATGGCCCAGGCTGCTACACAGGCGGCTGGCGAGGGGCACACGCCGATCCTGGTCGCACAGGGCAGCGAAGTTGTCGCGGTTGCGGTGCTGGGCGATGAGCTGCGCGACGAGTTGCCCGATGTTGTGCGCCGATTGACGGACATGGGCTGGCGCGTGGGGATTCTCTCGGGTGATCGCCAGGATGTGGTCGATGCGGTCGCGGCGAAGCTTGAGATCCCCGCAGAACGAGCGCAAGGCGGCATGAGCCCGGAAGACAAGATCAGGGCGGTCGAAGAGGCCAAGCGTTCCGGCCCGGTCATCATGGTGGGCGACGGCGTCAACGACGCGGCTGCCCTTGCACAGGCGTCATTCGGCGTGGCGCTTCAGGGCGGCGCGGAAGCCTCGCTGGCGGCGGCCCACGCGTACGTCGTGGGCGATGATCTCGGCGCGGTGCCGGGCCTCATCACAGGTGCCCGGCGCACGGTCTCAGTCGTCAAGGGCAGTCTTGCCGCGAGCCTCGGTTACAACGTCATCGCGGCCGGTCTTGCGATGGCCGGTGTGCTGACGCCTCTGGTCGCGGCCTTTCTGATGCCCGCAAGCTCGCTGACCGTGCTCGTGATCGCACTCCGCGCCCGGACCTTCGCGGCCGACCAATAATCAAGCGTGAGCGTGCTTTGGATCGTCATCCCGCTGGCCTTTGTCTTTGCAGGACTGGCGATCGCGGCGTTCATGTGGACTGTTCGCAGTGGACAGATGGACGATCTGGAAACGCCCGCCTCGCGGATTCTCTTTGAGGACGACGAGACGAAGGTGAAGAGGCCCACGGACAAGAACAGCAGGTAGGAGCCGACGTTGCATTTCAATCCGCAGATCGAGCAGATGATCCAGGACGCCGGCAAGTTCGCGGCCGGCGGCAGATGGTCGCAGGCGCTCGCGAAACTCGAGCAGGTGCGCAAGGCCGATCCGGGGTATGTCCAGAACGACAGCGACATCCAGCTCACGGCGGCGATCTGCCTCAACGCGGTCGGAAAGCACCGCCCGGCCGAGGCGGCTTTCCTGCGCACGATCGAGCTCAAGCCCAAGTTCGTTCACGCGCGAGTGGAGCTATCGCTGCTCTATTCGAGGATCGGCGACGAGAACCGGGCACACGAGCAGCTGCGCCAGGCGCTCGAGATCGAGCCGGAGAACAGCTACGCGCTGCGCCAGCTCGCCAACTGGCACATGGACCAGGGCGACTTCGAGACGGCCGACAAGATACTTTCGCCGATGATTGCATTGATCCGCGCGGGCGCATCATCCGATCCCGGGCCGGGCTACATCTTTGCCCGGCTGGCATTGGCGACCGGGCGCGAGCAGGAGGCGTACGACCTGCTTGAGCGATTTACGACGAACTCGAATTTGCCGCCGGAGAGCCGACGCATTCTGTTCCGCAGGATGGGCGAGTTCTGCGATCGGCTCGGCAAGTACGACGAGGCGTTCAAACACTTTACGGCTTCACAGTCGATCGCGGCAAAGCCTTATGACCCGGATCAGCATTCGGCGCGTGTGGACAAGCTCATCGCGGCCTGGACTCCCGAGGCGGCCGGTGCGATGGCCAGGTCTGCAGTGGATGCGACTCCGCGGGTCGCGTTCGTGCTCGGCATGCCAAGGTCGGGCACGAGTCTTGCCGAGCGGATCATCGGTGCGCACCCAAACGCGTGCGCATGCGGCGAGCAGCAGGGGATCGGCCGCGTCGCCGCTGCGCTCGAGCAGTCCCCTGGCCAAGGCAGGCCATTGGCGATGGACCCGGCGTCGATCAGTCAGGAATTCATGGGCCGGGCATCGCAGAGCTACTTGTCGATGATCGGCGCGGTGCAGAAGAGGCTGGGCGA
>Ga0070727_10002488_pt1 | contig 17757 bp, 10 predicted proteins | sample tdAd472_FD_66722 | JGI IMG/M metagenome (GOLD analysis project Ga0070727, IMG submission 66722) | Marine sediment microbial communities from the Atlantic coast under amendment with organic carbon and nitrate - tdAd47.2 | ecosystem: Environmental > Aquatic > Marine > Coastal > Sediment | place...
TCTTTGAAACGGATCGGAAACAACATCCCGTTTTACAGTGGCACCTCGCTCCGCGAGGTCGGCCTGGCAATTGGGCTGGCCTCGCGGAGCGAGGCGCCACTTTGGGGAAGTTGTTTCCGACACGTTGCCTGGTGGTCGGTTTCACAAGTTCGTCCAGGGATCCCATTTGATCGTTTAACCCGAAGCCGGAGGCGACGGCGTTTTGGTGGAGCCTGAAAACGCCATCGCCTCCGGCTTCGGGTTAAACGAGACAACCCTGTCGGGATCTACGAAACGGACCGCCAACCATCAGCGCGCGGTCAGCGACGGATCGAGAATTCTGAAGAGAAAAGGGTGCTCAACAAAAGGTGCACTGAACAATGGATCGCAAACGCTGAGATGATCCGGACGTGAAAAACGGCCTCTTTCAGAAAACATCAGAAATTGATTCCCTGGACCGACACCCGGAATGGAGGAGCGGGTGTGGACCGCATCTTCGACGATGGCATCGACGTGATCGCCATCGATGCACGAGACAACGTTCTGGCGGCGTGAAATTACAGCCTCATCGCGGGATCGCGGTTGCGGGTGACCGAAGCTGCTGGCGAGTGTCGCTACCCCGGAATACTTCTCTGACGAAGCGCGAAGGCTCTCGGTCACGTTCCTGCAACGTTCGGGCTTCGCAGTCCGTGTCCCATCTGGCGAGTGAGAAGCCAAAAGGGAAGATGCCGTCTCACGCCAGGATGTCGTGAACGACTTCGCCGTGGATGTCGGTCAGGCGGAAGTCGCGACCGGCGTGGCGATAGGTGAGCCGCGTGTGGTCGATGCCCAGCAGGTGCAGCATGGTCGCGTGCAGGTCGTGAACGTGAACTTTGTTCTCGACCGCGTAATAGCCGTAATCGTCTGTGGCCCCGTACGAAATGCCCGGTCGGATCCCGCCGCCGGCCATCCACATGGTGTAGCCCTGCGGATTGTGGTCGCGGCCATCGTCGCCCTGAGCAACCGGCGTGCGACCGAACTCGCCGCCCCACAGGACGAGTGTCTCGTCGAGCAGACCGCGCTGTTTGAGGTCCGTCAGCAACGCGGCGATGGGCTGGTCAACTTCCATCGCGTTGCTCGAGTGCCCGGTACGCAGCGATCCGTGCTGGTCCCATTTGTAGCTGTGGGTGCACTGGACGAAGCGGACACCGCGTTCGACGAAGCGACGGGCCATCAGGCACTGCCGTCCGAAGTTGCGCGTCTTGTCGTTGTCGAGTCCGTAAAGCGATTGCGTCTCAGCGGACTCGTCCGATATGTCCTGCAGTTCGGGCGCGGCGGCCTGCATCCGGAAAGCGAGTTCGAACGAGTTGATGCGTGATTCGAGCACGTCGTCGTGGCCCGTGACCGCCAGCCGGTCGCGGTTGAACGACTGCAGCAGGTCGAGTTCCATCCGCTGGATGTCGGCTGGCGTCTGGTCGGCGTTTTCGATGAACGGAATCTTCGCGCGATCGGACGGGATGCTTGCGTTCCCGAGCGGTGTGCCGGCGAAGTCGGCGGGCAGAAAGGCCGAGCTGTACGCGTTGACGCCACCGTGAGTCAGCGTGGGGCACATTGTGATGAAGCCCGGCAGGTCGGAGTTCCCGGTCCCGAGCCCGTAGGTGATCCACGAGCCCATGCTCGGACGCACGAACGTGTCGCTGCCGGTGTGCAGTTCCAGCAACGCGGCTCCGTGGCGTGAGTTCGAGCAGTGCATCGACTTGATGAAGCAGACGTCGTCGACGCGCTGAGTTAGGTGCGGAAACAGCTCGCTGACCCAGGCTCCGCTTTCGCCGTACTGACGAAACGACCACGGTGACTTGAGCAGGTTCCCGGTCGGCGCCGAGACGACTCGCGGCTTGGGGAAGGGCAGGGGCTTACCGTGGTCGCGTTCCAGCAGCGGCTTGTAATCGAACAGGTCGACCTGGGATGGTCCTCCATGCATAAAGAGGAAGATGACGTTCTTCGCCTGTGCCGGGTACTGAGGCGATCGGGCGCCGGTCAGCTCCGCCTTAAGGTCGTCCTGCAGCAGCGACGCGAGCGCGACACTGCCGAAGCCGGCGGCGGTGTTCCGCAGCATGGCGCGGCGCGTGAGCGGACTGCGCGGCGGCGAGGCACGAGCTGCCGGGGAAGACGCCACGCTGGACAAGATGCGGTCGCGATCCGATGCGAACCATCCCCGCGGCTGAGGCCGCGCCCTTCCCAAAGGGAGGGTGAAGACAGGGGGCGTCGAAACACCAATTGAGGATGTTTCGGCGCAGTTCTTCCTCGCTGGTGTAAGACGGCTCGGCTGTCCTGTCGCATTCGAAGTGCCAGTGGTCATCGAAAGGGGGCCTATTCCAGGTAGACGAATTCGTTGGAGGCGAGCGCGACGCGGCACAGGCTCTGCCAGGCTTGCAGGCGCGCTTCACCAGTTTGTTCGGGAGTGCGGGGCGAGTTGTCGGCCGTCGCCGTTTCGCTCAGCAGCCGAGTCGTCAATGCGTCGACGTAGGCGAGGGCTCGCTCTGTTTCGGTCGGTGCTGGAGGACGGGAAAACGCGGACCGCCAGAGTTGCGCCAGACGAGCGGAATCGTCAAGGCGCGAGTCGCTCAGCAGCGACTCCGCAGCAGCTCGCGTCTGCCGGGAAACGAATTCGCTGTTCATCATGAAGAGGGCCTGCGGCGCGACCGTCGTCGACTGGCGAGTGCCACTGATGACGCTGGGGTCGGCGAAATCGAAGGACTGGAAGACGTCGTACAGCGCGCTGCGGACAACCGGCAGATACACCGAGCGACGGTTCGACACGTACGCGACGGGATCGACGTTGGCGGTGCTCGTCACGTACTTGCGATTCGCGGTCGGCAGCATTGACCCGGTCATGCCGCGATCGAGCTGCCCGCAAACGGCGAGAATGCCGTCGCGGATCGACTCGGCTTCGAGCCGGCGGCGGTTCATTCGCCACAGCAACCGGTTGTCAGGATCGATCTCTGTTGCCGCGGGATTGAACTGCGTGCTCATCTGCCAGGTGGACGAAAGCAGGATCAGCCGGTGCAGAGCTTTGAGATCCCACCCGGACTCGACGAAGCGGACGGTCAACCAGTCGAGTAATTCCGGGTGCGTCGGTCGTTCGCCAAGCTGGCCGAAATTGTCAGGCGAACGGACCAGACCGAAACCGAAGTGCCACTGCCAGACCCGGTTGACGAAGACGCGTGCCGTCAGCGGATTCCCACGCGAGGTCAGCCACTCGGCGAACTCACGACGTCCACTGCGGTCATTGCCGATGGGAGGCTGATCGAATCCGGCGAGCGCTCGAGGAAATCGCCGAGGTGCCTCCGCGCCCAGCGTCAGATGGCTACCTCGAAAGTGAATGCGAACGTTCTGAGCGGGACCGTCCTCGACGGCCATCGTCTGCGGAAATTCGGGCAGTGACTCCTTGAGCTGTTTCTCGTCCTCACGAAGCTGCGTCAGCTTCTGGCGAGTCGCGTCGGGAAACCCGGCATCGATCGCAGGCGGCTCTTTGAACGGGCCATCGGCGGCTGCGAGGACTTTCTGGAAAGCTGCCGCTTCCGCCCCGTCATCGACAGCCAGCAACTGCAGTTCTCCGGCGAGCTTTCGCAGCGTCTCCGGCGCGGCAGCGTCATCGGCAACGGCGGCGAGCCAGCGTTGCAGTTGAGGTGGGGCGTCGCTGCGATGTTGCTCCAGCCAGTCGGCCCACTGTTCGACAAGGCTCGGCAGGCACACGTAATCGCTTGATCGTCGCCCGAGTTCTGTCGAGACCGCCTGCGGGACTGGCACGAGCAGCAGCTTGTCGATGTGCGGGAAGAACTGAGGTTGTTCGAGTCGCAGCGTGTTCTGGCCAGCCTTCAGGTCAATCAGGCCAGCAATCTCCCAACGCTGGCCATCCGGCTGCCACGAACCGGTCACGTTTCCGGCGATGGCTGTCGACACCGTCGTTCCGTTAACCGCGAGCAGGCACGGCCGCGCCCCGGCAGCCGCATAGCGGACCTCGAACTGGTAGCGTCCGGAAGCCGGAATCTCGATGTCGTGCTCGACGAAGTTCGGTGTCTCACCGCGATTAACAAGGACGCCGATTCCAGCCCCGTAGCCGGTTCGGTCCTTGAGCACGTTCCCGCGTGCGTAATCCTCAGCTTCGAGTTCGATCGTGCCGGAGGGCCGCTGATCCGCAGTCTGGTTGCCAACCGGTTTCGCCCCGGCGAGGTAGTCACGCTCGCGGCGGAGTTCTTCAGCGGCGAGCAGGTAGTCACCAATGTGTCGTCGCGCCTCGTCGAGGATGGCAGTGACGGCCTCGTCATGCAGCGTCTGAATGGCGGACGCCGTTGCGTCGATCCTCTTCTGATGTGCGGTGCGGGCGGCGACCGCTTCCGGTGTCGCGAGCGGGCGTTCGTGCCACTGAGCGACGACGCTGAACGTGTCCATCGTCTGCGTGCTGTGAAAGATGCCGGCCAGCGAGTAGTAGTCCGACGTCGGAACAGGATCGAACTTGTGATCATGGCAGCGGGCACAGCCAAACGTCAGGCCCAGCATCGCGCGGCCGACCGTGTCGATCTGCTCGTCAATGATGTCCATCCGCAGTTTGACCGGGTCGTCTTCGGCGAGCATCTTTGGGCCGATGCACAGAAACGCGGTCGCGGTCAGGGCGTCGAAGCTCTCCTGTGTTCCGTTCGGAATATCGAGCAGGTCGCCGGCAATCTGCTCCTGAAGGAACCGGTCGATGGGTTTGTTCTGGTTGAAGGCACGGATGACGTAGTCGCGATACCGAAACGCGTTCGCGTAAGCGAGGTTCTCATCGAGCCCGTTCGAGTCGGCATAGCGGGCCACGTCGAGCCAGTGCCGCGCCCAGCGTTCTCCATAATGAGGTGAGGCCAGCAACCGATCGATCACACGGGCGAATGCGTCCGGCGAGTTGTCGTTGAGGAACGCATCGACTTCCTCCGAACTCGGCGGCAGACCCAACAGATCGAAGGTGACGCGACGGATCAACGTGCGTCGGTCGGCCTGTGGAGCGGGTTCGAGATGTGCCTCTTCGAGACGCCGTAGAACAAATGCGTCAATGGGCGACGTCACCCAGTCACTGTTCTGCATCTCGGGCAGAGGAGCCGCAATCGGGCGTTGAAACGCCCAGAACGAACGCTGCTCGTCGCTGAAATGAACGGCCAGTGGATCGGCAGCGGTTTCCGTCCTGAGCGGAAGCGGTTTCGCGTTCGGCCAGAACGCTCCGTCGTGAATCCACTTTGCCAGCTGAGTGACCTCGCGTGCCGACAGCTTGCTCCTGGGCGGCATCTTGAGCAGCTCGCCGTGCCGGACAGCTCGGATCAGCAGACTCTCTTCAGGCTTACCCGGCACGAGCGCCGGACCTCGCAGACCGCCCTGCAGCAAACCAGCCAGTGAATCAACAGCGAGATCGCTCTCAGCGTTATCCTCGCTGTGACAGTCGACGCAGTACGTTTCGAGCGTTGGCCGAACAGACGTCTCAAAAAAATCAGCGCGCGACGCGTCATCGGCGAGAAGCGACGCGCTGCCACCAGAAAGAGCAACCGTCAGCAGCAGCCCGGAGTTCAGAAACGTTAAGCAACAACGTGATGGCATCGACCGCCTCATAAAGCCCGGAACGAATCGTGCGAACCTGATGCGACGAGGATAAGCACTCAAAGCAATTCGTGACACTGCGATGTGAGTCCTGATGAAGTGTGCGTGCTCGATCCAAGTTTGACTGTCGCTCGCCGACTGTCGAGTTCATCAGGTCGGAACTCGATGCCCGCCCACCGATGATGTTTGCATGGTTCTGACTTTGGAACTCCTCGTGATTGAGCCTGGCCGAATCTCGAATGAACACCGTTCCAGACGACGCAAGCAGTGGCATTCCGGGTTTGTTGACGGGTTGGGAAGCCCTGCCTACAAACAGAAAAACGACGCGTCAGTCTTCAGACGGCGGCAGAACCTCACTCAGGACGAGTGGATTATGGGACGACTCCGACGCCTGTTCTCACTGCAACGTTTCATCGAGCGACCACATTTCGTTCCGGGTGACACATGCGAGTCGTTTCTGGCGCGAATTCGCATCCGTAAGCTTCTGCAGTATTCCCGGCTGGCAGCCGTCATTCTCATGTTTGCCGGGCCGGTCGCGATTCTGTTCTACGAACAGCCCGGCGGCACCTGGCTGGGACTGACCCTGCTGGCCTGTGGTGTGGTCGCGTTGCTTCTGATCCCCCTCGTGGCTCGGTGGAGCCTTCTGCAGCAACGCTCCGAGTGGGTTTCGCTGCTGATGACGTTGTACTTTCTGGGGCCCTGCGCAGCTCCGGTTCTGTGCGGCCCGATTCAGGACCAGGGACGCACCTTTGTCATTCTCGGGCTGGCCGTCAGCACCTATTGCCTCTCCCGGCAATCCTTTCTCGTGAACTATGCCTGCGTCGCGGCCGCATGGATCGCAACCTGGATCCTGAATGGGGTGCCGTTCGGCACGGACGACATTCTCTATTTCTTTCTTGCGGTTCCGGTCGTCGGCTATCTGATCTGTTCTCTGCAGACAGACGCTCTGGTTTCCTTGTTTGACCTGCATCGTCTGGCGCTTGATCAACAACAGACGCTCGAACGGACTCTCGAGCAGTTGACGCTTGAGATTGATCGCCGACAGGACGAGGAGCGACTGCGGGCCGAAAGCCATGAGCAGCTCCAGGAGCAACAGCAGAAGTTGCTGCACGTCAGCCGCTTGAGCGCGCTTGGAGAGATGACGGCAGGCGTTGCTCATGAAATCCGACAGCCGCTGCATGCCCTGTCGATGTACGCTGGTGTTTTAAGCACGCTTGCCGGCGAGCCACAGCCCGACCTCGCAAAACTTCGATCAGTCTCGGAGAAAGTCGGTGAGATTGTGCAGCACACAGGCGAACTGCTTCGCAGCCTGCAGAGCTTTGCCAGCCGCGGCAGCCAGCAAATGAGTCCCGTTTCTATTGAAGAGGTCATTCGCGATGCCGTGCTGCTGACGGAACCCGAATGGCGTCGGCAACGTGTGCAGATCAGGATCGATCAGGAGGAGCCCGTCGCGTTCGTTCGGGGCGACGACGTGCAGCTCCAACAAGTGCTGGTCAACCTGCTGAGGAACTCCTGCGAAGCCATGGGGACATCCCCCGTTGACGACCGGCAGATTCACGTTCAACTTCGCGTTCAGAATGGCCACGTCGAAATCCACGTTGCCGACACCGGCTGTGGCTTCGCAGCTGAAGAGAAGGCCCATCTGTTCGAGACGTTCTTCACAACGAAAGAAGATGGCCTCGGGATGGGGCTTTCAATCAGTCGCCGGATTGTTGAGGAGCATTGTGGCACGCTGGAGCTGGTAACTGGCGACCAGACGGGTGCCACATTTCTGATACGGCTCCCGGTTCTTGAACCGGGCCGACCGGACACGATTCATGGTGGATCGAGTTCTTTATCTGATTGACGACGATGAATCCGCGAGGGTCGCCACGACGCTCCTGCTGGACGTGAATGGCTATTCCGTCACCGCTTTCGAAAGTGCCGAGGCATTTCTGCAGAACGTCAACACCCCGCGCGGGACGGTGATCGCCGATGTTCAGCTTCCGGGAATCTCCGGACTGCAACTGCTCCGCAAACTGACCGCCAGGGAGTGCGCCGTTTCCATCGTCCTGATGAGTGCGCAGGCCGACGATGCCCTGGCTGCCGAGGCAATGAATGCTGGAGCAGTGAGCCTGCTCCTTAAGCCTGTCCATCCCGGCAGGCTCATGGAAATTATCGAGCAGTGCGTCGGTCGCGACGCTTGAAATGAGCGCAGCCCCGAGTCGACAACTGGGGCTCAATTCCGTAACGCCAATTGCCCGGTGATGGCGGCAGGGCGAACCTGAGTTCTCAGCCGAGCAGAATTGTTGACAGGCCCGGTATTGTCAGCCCGCGGCCTGTTCCTGACAGGATGTCGATGTTGTCTCGGCCCCGTCATTGAGTCCAAGACGGAAGGAAGCATGGACCAGTTCCGCCACACTTTGGGCCTGGAACTTCTGCATGACCTTCGCCCGAAACTTCTCCATCGTGCGGTAGCTGATTCCCAGCTGCGCCGCGATCTGTTTCCCACTCAACCCCTCGACGAGCAGCCTCATGACCTGAGTTTCGCGGCGGGTCAATGACTCGTAGTGCTCACGGTCTTCCGCAGCCAGACGCGCCTGCTGCACACGCTTGTCATCTCTGAGGATAAGCTCGTCAATGCGATCAAACATATGCGTACAGTCGACGGGTTTGATAAGGAAGTCATCGATCCCCTGTCGAAACGCCTGAATCGTGGCATCAACAGTTGCATATCCGCTGACCACGATCACGGGCAGCTGGTTGCCATTTTCTGCGAGCCTCCGTTGCAGAGCGATGCCGTCGATATCGGGCATTAGAAAATCGATCACCAGGCACCCCGGACTGCTTAAAGACGGTTCATTCAGCAGGTCCGTCCCTTTCTCGTACAAGTGGACTTCAAACCCGCGGCCTTCTGCCGCGAACGCGATGGCGTCTCGAAGTTCTTTGTCGTCATCAACGACGTACAGATGCCTGGTCATAAAGCTTCGCCCTTTCTCGCTTCATCATTCGGCATGCGTCGGAATGTAAAGATGTGATTCTGATCCTTGCTTCCAGAGAATGATCTCACTCCATGCCCGTATGTAGCCACATGCGGTTCGACCACTGCCTCAGGTTGAGTGAATTCCGGTATGCCACCTGCGGCGGTGCATCTGCCTGCCAACAGCCTGATTGGCGATTCCGCAGAGAGCACAGTCGTACGACCGCATCCGAAGCATGAATAACCAAAGAAGTCTCAGTCACTGAGACAACGGATCCGGCGGCAAAGTCTCGCCCTGGTCTCAGCCCCGTCGAGCGTCGGAAGATCGGCAGAACGGCCTCAGTCCTGCGAGAGCTTTCCGACTGTGTGCACAACGCTTCGACGAGCCATTCGATGTGACGTTCACCTGGCCACGACGTTGTATCAGCCATAACTGATACGAAACAGGTAAGAACTGTGTAGCGGGTAGGTTTCCCCAACCACTCGTGACCAGACGAGAACTGGCTACCACAGCACGCGCCCACTCATTCTCTTCGTTCCCTGACGTAATATTCCCCATGCAGGAGCAGACGTGTCTGTGACGAAACAAAGGGCACCCCTTGCCTGCGTCTCGCTGCAAACTGACAAGCCGTGACACGGGCTTCTATCAAACTCAACCTTTCATGAGGGAAGGAGGGGACATGCAGGGAACACCGTCACCCCGGGAAACGTCGTCACCGGGACGACCTCAGGAACAATCGCTGCGGATTCTACTCGCTGAAGACCAACCGGCAGATGGCCGGTTCCTTGCCACAACACTTGCGAAGGCGGGTTACGAGGTCACGCTGGAATGCAACGCGCAGCAGGTTTTTGACTGGATGGCGTACGGACCGGATGGCCGGTCGAAGTTCGACCTCGTCATTCTCGACTTGTCGCTGCATCAGTTTGAGGTGATCTCCATTGCCCATCGCCTGCGATCAACTGGTTGTCAGATCCCGATCATGGCCATTACCGACGGCAGGAATGAATCGGTGACGCAACAATGCCTGGAGGTTGGCTGCGATGCCCACCTCACAAAGCCCGTCAGCAAAGAGCAGCTTTTCTATGAGGTCGGTCGGTTCCTGCTGCCCAGCTTTCGGCAGCGTGACGTTCGCGTTCACACCCATTTCCACGAGGGCGGGTCACTGCACGGGCAGCATGAGACGTCAGGAAACGCGACCGCTGTTCCGCACGACTGTCCGACGCAGCCGGCTCAATCTGTCTCTCACCGTCCCCAGTGAAGGAAGCTGCCATGTCCTGCGTCGATCAGTATCTGAAGGACGACCTGGCGATCGAACTGATCGACCAGCTTGTTTGCCTGGAACGCGAGCTTCTTGAGCTGGAGTCAGAAGCACTGCCCGGCCGTGAGGCTTCCCTTGCCAGAACCGTTCGCGTGTTGCAGGACGCCAGAGAGCAGGCAGAGTCCCTCGGTTTCCGAAACCTTGACCACCTGCTGCAAGCGATGACGAACGGTGTTCTCGAACTTCAACGTAACGAGAGCAGCTGTCAGGCCGGACGGATTGACAGCCTGCTTTCGGCGGTCGACACATTGACCACGCTGCTTGAGAACGTTGACCAGTCAGACGAATTCGACATCCGCGGCCAGTTGAGCGTGCTGCGGGACTGTAGCGGGCCGGACAATTCCGAATCGCTGGTCTTCAGCCAGTTGTGCCGCCTGCTTTCAGAGACGGTCGATCTTCGGTGTCGAAGTTACATCTTTGTTCTCAGTGGCAGTCACACACCCTGGCTGTCGGCGTCAAGTTCTGGCGTTTCGGGCATCCAGACTGATGCGAATGGTTAGCTTGTCGGAAGTCGTCTCTTCGACGCGGGCACTGATCCGCATCCCGCGATGCCCGAAGGAATGCAAATGATTGAGTGACGACATTTCCTGCGTCGACCAGCTTCGGGTCGTTCCGGTCGATTCGAGCGCGACCACCCGGAACCGGTTGTCACCAGCCAGTCGGTCGATCGTGTAGGTGAAGACGGCAGCCTGACCATCATCATCCATGACGTAGCACGCCGCTGGTTCTCCGAACCGGACCGTGACCGCCGATGCTGCTTCCGGGTCGAGCGCAACAAAGCCGAGCTTCTTCAGCAGGCCCTCATCGGGGACGCCGGGTTTTCCCATGTCGATCTTGTGCTTCTGAGCGATCTTTTTAATACGCCGATCGACGTCTCCCGCGTCTGTCAGCGTGCGTGCCAGGAAGCGGCAACAGTCCAGAGCGCGGCGTGTGCCTTCGATGTCCTTGCGTTTCGAGTACGACTCGGCCACCAGCAGCCACGCATTCGTGGAACGGACGCCGCTGTCTTCAATCAGCTGGATGGCTCGGGAATGCTGATCTCCCTGCCAGTTTTTCTGCATCGCCAGAAGAATCGGAATGTCTGGCGGATCAGCAGCGAAGAGTTCGTCGACGACCGTGCGAATCTCTGCGTGGGCCTGACGATCACGGTAGCGGACAAAGTGTTTCAACGGCGGAGATGCTGCCGCTTCGTCGCCATCGCCCGAGACTGTCGGTTGCAGGCGGACGCGCGACGATTCCTTTTCGGGGAACACGTTGAAGGTCGCGTCGCCTTTGGACATCTGCAGGCTGAAGTGCTCCTCGGATTTGGTGTAGAAATTGTTTTCAGTCCAGCCGTCGGCAAGCAGCGTGTCCCGGATCCGCGTGACTGTCGTGATCGGATCGTCCAACGGTTCGTACTCCCAGAGCGATTCGTTGCGGAGCATTAATCCGTGAACGCCAGTCAGCCGCGACGCATGAAGCTGGTCAAGAAACGCGAAGTCGGGTGCGGGAGCCCATCCCGGATACAGGCTCGTTGGCATCTCAGGCAGCGGAGAATGCTTCTCGCGAAGGTCCTTCAGTTTGCCGAGCAGATGCCCGCTGATCTGCTTCGCAATGTCGTCGCCCTGCTGCGTGTACGCTGCGGCGGACGATTCGACACCGAGCAATGATGATTCGTGATCGACTTCGATGTCGGCACTCATACCGACAGTGGGCGGCGATTGATCGTCGTGCACGTTGTAATTGGAGTCCGCCAGCGTCGTGCCGAAGTGGGCGATCACCTGAGCCTTCAGATCGCGACCGATGAGCCCGGATTCGTCGATCGACTTCAGATCCAGCATGAGATACAGGTCGGGAGCCACCTTGCCAGTTTCCGGCAGCTCACCGTGCGGGAAGTAGTCAATCTCGCTGAACTGCGAGTCGTCTTTCAGCTGGTTGAGCAGCGACGTCGCGACTCGGGCGATCAGCAGATGATCCGACTCGTTGACGATCAGCAGTCGCGACGCGGCAAGAAACGCGGGGTTCGAGTGCGTTTCAGAGGAAACCATCACCGTATTGTTGCGGGCCTTGAGCCGTCCCAGTTGAGCTTTGAGCCGACTACCATCGCCGGACGAGTTCTCGTCGGGCACCAGAGCACCGCTGTCGTCGCGGTGAAAATGCGTCGGTTCAGCAATGACGTCCGGCGGCAGGAAATACCAGGCGTACGCCACCGGCGTCAGCAGCCCGAGCAGAACGGCCAGCGCGATCGCCTTGCGGGGAATCTTTGGACGCGGAGACTGTTGTGCGTGGCCGGGTTCCTCAGTGTCCATGGCGTCTGGGTCGTCCACGGCGTCTGGGTCGATGGTACCTGGCATGTGAAGCTCCGGAAGTCGAGTCGGCAGCGTGAGAAGAAGATCGGGGCCGTGAGACGCTGCATGTCTGATCGCAATGCCGCGAGCGGGCCGATACTATTCGCCGTTCCGGTCGATCTCCTGGCCGGAAAATCAGGAATCATGGATATTCGCGGATGTTTCTGGATCAGATCGAGCTGTACTGCCGGGGCGGTGACGGCGGCAATGGGTGCCTGAGTTTTCGGCGCGAGGCTCACGTTCCGCGCGGCGGCCCGGACGGCGGCGATGGCGGCCGCGGCGGGCGAGTGATCGTCGAAGCGACCGATCAGCTCACGAATCTTGCCCATCTGATCGGCCACAAGCACTGGAACGCCGAACGCGGGGCGCACGGACAGGGCAAACTCAAAACCGGAAAGCGGGGCGAGGATGCCATTATCCGGGTTCCGGTGGGTACGCTGATTTACGATTCGAAACGCGGCAACCTGCTCCGCGACATGAAGGACGTCGGGCAGTCAATCGTCGTGGCACGGGGAGGTCGCGGCGGCCACGGCAACAAGCATTTCGCGAACTCGGTCAATCGAGCGCCGCGCGAACATGAAGACGGGGAGCCCGGCCAGGAACGCAGGATTCGGCTTGAGCTGAAAGTGATTGCAGACGTCGGGCTGGTCGGCAAACCGAACGCCGGAAAGTCAACGCTGCTCAGCCGCATGACCCGAGCGACGCCGGAGATCGCCAATTACCCGTTCACAACGAAGTACCCGAATCTGGGCATCGTGCAGATTGGTTATGACCAGCGTTTTGTCATCGCCGACATTCCGGGCCTGATCGAGGGCGCACATTCCGGTATCGGGCTCGGACACGAGTTTCTTCGGCATGTCGAACGAACGAAGGTGTTCGTGCACCTGGTCGAGCCGATGCCGATGGACGGCAGCGACCCGATCGACAATTACCGCAACATTCGAGACGAGCTGCGAATGTACGATGCCACGCTGATGGAGCGTCCGGAGATCGTCGTTGTCACCAAATGCGAACTGCCGGATGCCGACGACGTCGCCGAACTGCTCAGCGAGGAAATCGGTCGACCGGTCATGAAGATCTCCGCTGTCACCGGACAATCACTGCCTGAACTGACGAAGCAGATTCTCGACCAGCTGGAGCCTCGCATTGAGGACGACTGGCAGCCTCCGGTCACAAAGTCGTACGCTGACTGAGTCCCGGGCTCACTGACGAGGGCCGACCCCACAGAATTCGTCACGGACCGCTGAAAGGAGTCCCCGTGAACGTGCTGAATCGAAGCCTCTTTCAGGCCGTCTTCGCCACTGTCTGCCTGGCGGTTCTGGCCAGTGCCGCGGCGTTCCAGGACCTCCCGCCCGAGACGGTGATCGCGACCGTCAACGGGACGCCGATCACGGAGGGCGATCTGGAATTCGTTTATCTGGCCCGTGGCGTGCGCGACGAACTGAAGCCGACGGTCCGCGAGCAGTACATTGAAGACCTGATTGATCGCAGGCTGCTGAAGGGATTCCTGGCCGCGCAGAACATCACAGCCAGTGACGCGATTGTCGACGAGCGTGTTCAACGCATGGAAAAGCTCGTCGCGCGCGAAGGCCTGGACTTCACACAAACGCTGGAGTCGCTTGGCTATACGCGGGCAACTTTTCGTGAAGCCGTCGAGCAGCCGATCGTCTGGAACATTCATGCCCGACGGGTCATCACGGACACAGCAATCGGCACCTACTGGAAGCAGCACCGGAAACGTTTCGACGGAACAGAGGTCCGCGCGGCGCAGATTGTCAAGCGGATTCCGCAGGACGCCACGGCTGAGCAGCTCGCCATGCTCAAGCAGCAGCTTGGTGATCTGCGAGCGAGGATCATGGCAGGCGACATCTCGTTCGCTGACGCCGCGAAGGCAGAATCGGACAGCCCGAGCGGCAAAGATGGCGGGGACATCGGCCAGTTCGTCTATCGCGGTCGCATGCCCGTCGAGCTGACGTCGGTGGCGTTCGCGCTGCAGCCTGGCGAAATCAGCGAACCTTTTCAGACGCGGTTCGGAATGCATCTGCTGTCGGTGGCCGAGATCATCCCTGGCGACCTGAGCCTTGAAGACACGCGCGGTGAAATCTTCGGCGTACTGTCTCGCGAACTGCAGAAGCGGCTGATCGCCGAGCTGCGAGCGAAGGCGGACATTCGCAAAGTCGGCGCGAAGTAGCGAGGATCGTAACCGACCGGATTCTGCCGTTTGACCGGAAGCCGCTGGCGATGACGAGCCCTGGAAGAAGCGCCGTCGCCTGCGGCTTCCGGTCAGACCCTGCAGCTTCGGCTCACACGAGGTGCAGCAACGCGTCATCATCCCGGAGCGAGCGATGTTCAGGTACCGCTGTCGTTTGATCGTACTCGTACTGCTGAGCGGACCATTCGGGATCGCGACGAGTTCCGGCCGGGCCGATGTCGATTTCGATCGCGATATCCGACCGATCCTGTCGGACGCCTGCTTCGCGTGTCACGGGCCGGACGAGACCGAACGTCAGGCAAACCTGCGGCTCGATACGCGCGATGGCCTGTTTCGCGAGGAAGACGGCGTTCGAGTGATCTCCCCCGGAAGCCCGACCGAAAGTGAACTGCTCCGCCGCATCCTGAGCGACGACCCGGATGAGCAGATGCCGCCGCCGGACTCCGGGCTCAAACTGAAACGCGGCGAGATCAACCTGCTGCGGGAGTGGATTGCGGACGGCGCGGAATGGCAGCAGCACTGGGCCTTCGTCGCTCCGAAACGGCCCACACCGCCGGAGGTGTCGCAGCCCGGCTGGGTTAAGAATCCCATCGACGCGTTCGTGCTCGCGAGGCTTGATCGGGAAGGTCTCAAGCCCTCACCCCCGACCGACCGCCGCACGCTGCTGCGGCGCGTGAGCTTCGATCTAACCGGGTTGCCGCCCACGCCGGCCGAAGTCGACGCGTTTCTGACGGATGAATCGCCGCGCGCGTTTGAGAAGGTCGTCGACCGACTGCTCACGTCGCCTCGCTATGCCGAGCGAATGGCGATTCGCTGGCTCGACGCCGCTCGCTATGCAGACACGAGCGGTTATCAATCCGACGGTCCGCGCGACATGTGGCGCTGGCGGGACTGGGTGCTCGAAGCCTTCCTGCACAACAAACCGTTCGACGAGTTCACCATCGAGCAACTGGCGGGCGATCTGCTGCCGAACGCGACGCTCGATCAGAAGATCGCCACAGGATTCAACCGGAACCATCGCGGCAATGCGGAAGGCGGCGTCGTGCCGGAAGAGTTTCAGGTCGAGTACGTCGTCGACCGCGTCGACACGACGTTCACGGTCTGGCAGGGACTGACGATGGGCTGCGGCCGCTGCCACAATCACAAGTACGATCCGCTCTCGCAACGCGAGTACTACCAGGCGTTCGCGTACTTCAACAACATTCCGGAGTACGGTCGAGCAATTAAAGAGGGCAACTCCAGACCGTTTATCGAAGCTCCAACGCGAGCGCAGCAGAAGAAACTGTCGGCCCTGAAAACGCAGCTCGCAGCAGCGCGGCAGCAGGTCGCGGCCATTGATCAGCGTCTGCCCGAACTCGTCGCCAGCTGGCGGGAATCAGTGACGTCACGACCGGACGACTGGACCGTCACCGATGGCTTGATTGTCCGCCTGACGCTCGATGGCGATCTTGAGAACTCTGCGACGGAACAACAGCGAGCCGCCCAGCGCAGCGCGACCACAGTGCCGGAACCGAACGCGAAGGAAGCGAAGCTGCGGAACTATGCGCCGCGGTTCGTGCCGGATGAGGGCTCGCCGCAGGCTGCAGCCGACAGGGCAGGGCGGTTCGTTCCTGGCCCGCTCAACCAGGCACTGCGGTTCGACGGTTCGCAGACGGTCGACGCGGGATATCTCGCAAGCTTTGGCTATTTCGAGCGGTTCACATTCGCCGCCTGGGTACGGCAGGATGAGCACGCCGCGGGAACGATCCTCAGCCGGATGGAGGACGCGCCACGCAGCTCCGGATACAGCTTCGACGTGACTGATGCCGGGACCGTGCAGCTCAACCTCGTCAAACGCTGGCTCGATGATTCGATCCGCGTCGAAACGCTGAAACCGCTGCCGACGGGCCGCTGGGTTCACGTCGGGGTGACGTACGACGGCAGCCGCGAGTCGGCCGGCATTCAATTCTATTTCGATGGCCAGCCGGTCGAGCTGCAGGCTCAGCATGACTTTCTCAACCAGACCATCACGGTCAACAAGCCGCTCCGCATCGGACGGGGGCAGGCGAACTTTCAGGGGCTGATTGACGATGTGCGAATCTACCAGCGCCCTCTGACGGCTGACGACCTGCGTGTCATCGCCGACGCCACACCGGTCGCCGAGTTTGTCGAGTCTCCGACGACCAGCCTCAGCGGCGATCAATCCGTGCCGGAAAAACTGCGTCGGTACATTCTGGAAGTCGCCGGCCCGGACGACGTTCGTGAGGCCTGGGACCGATATGTTCTCGCGAAACGGAAGCTCGCTGAGTTTCGGAGGTCGCTGCCGACAGTCATGGTCATGGAAGAGTCGCACCCTCGCGAAACTCACGTTCTGAAACGCGGACAGTACAACAAGCCGGGCGAGCGTGTATTCCCCGGAGTCCCCGCGGCGCTGTCTCCCTTGCCAGACAATGCTCCAACAAACCGCCTGGGCCTCGCTCGCTGGCTGGCCAGCGACGAGAACCCGCTGACGGCGCGAGTCACGGTCAATCGGTTCTGGCGAGACCTGTTTGGCAGCGGGCTGGTCAAGACGACGGAGGATTTCGGCGTGCAGGGCGATCGGCCCAGCCATCCGCAACTGCTCGACTGGCTGGCGGTCGAGTTTGTCGAGTCAGGCTGGGATGTGCGGCAGATCCTCAAGACAATCGTGACGAGCGCAACCTACCAGCAGTCGTCTCGCGTGACGCCGGAGCTGCTGGCCCGCGATCCGGAAAATCGACTGCTCGCACGAGGGCCCCGGTTCCGTCTTCCGGCCGAAGCCGTTCGGGATCAGGCACTGTTCGTCAGCGGTCTGTTGGCAGAGGAAATCGGAGGTCCGTCCGTCAAACCGTACCAGCCGGAAGGGCTCTGGCAGGAAATCGCGACGGACACTCTGTATGACCGTTCGAGTGGCTCGGACCTGTACCGCCGCAGCCTTTACACCTACTGGAAACGCACCGTCGCGCCGCCCATGATGGCCAGCTTTGACGCTTCCGGTCGCGAAATGTGCGAGGTCCGCCAGACAAGGACGAACACGCCACTGCAGGCGCTCAATCTGCTGAACGATGTGACGTTCGTCGAAGCGGCCCGTGGACTGGCTCAACGCTGTTGTGCCGCAGAGAAATCGGACAGAGCACGCCTCAACACAGCGTTTCAGTTCGCGCTGTCGAGGCCCGTCAGTGACCGTGAGGCAAGCATTCTCACGAGCAGTCTGCAGCGCTACCGCCAGCAGTTTGAGCAGAATCGCGAGGCTGCCGCGGAGCTTCTCGCCACCGGTGAGTCTCCTGTCGCTGACGGAATCCCCCCAGCGGAACTGGCCGCCTGGACAACAATCTGCAGCACGATCCTGAATCTTGATGAGTG
>Ga0070727_10002489_pt1 | contig 17753 bp, 13 predicted proteins | sample tdAd472_FD_66722 | JGI IMG/M metagenome (GOLD analysis project Ga0070727, IMG submission 66722) | Marine sediment microbial communities from the Atlantic coast under amendment with organic carbon and nitrate - tdAd47.2 | ecosystem: Environmental > Aquatic > Marine > Coastal > Sediment | place...
GGGTGCGGTCGGGGTGGTTTCCGTGGCGCCGTCCTCGCCGCCGGCCCGCTCCGGAGCCTGCGCGGGCAGGCCCTCGATGCGCCCTCTGACTGATCCCGTAGCCGTGGGTCCGCCGCCCACCAGTTGCATGCCCGCGGGTTGCGTGCGGAGAAACCATGCTACGCCGCCACCGACGACCAGCAACGCCGCCACATAGGCGATCGCCCGGGTCCCGAGCACCGGGCGCCGGCTCGCAAGCGACGTATCGGAGTTGGCGAGCAGGGTGTGGACCGCCAGGGGGTGGATAGCTCCGGGCAGGCCCGCGGAGTCCTGGTAGATCTCGTCGACGGCCTGGGTGTCGAAGGGACTGTCGCCCACCAGCCCCGCGTAGCTCAGCCGCGTGTGGATATAGTCACCGCTCTGCTGCACGTCGAAGGGCTGCAACACAACCACGTGCACATGTTTCGGGTCGTTCGTGGGAAAGCCGAGGCGCCCCGGCTCGGTGGTCAGCAACAGACGCGGATCGATGAGATCGCGCTCTTCGGCGAGGGCCACGAGGAATTCCGTGCAGATTTGCGGCAACAAGTGCGCATCGTCCACGACAATCATTGTGACCTTGCCGCCGGCGTGCAACTCCGTCAGACGTGTGCGCAGCAGCGCTTCGTCTTCCTGCGCGTCTTCGCCGCGCTCGGTGATGCCGAACCCCGTCAGCATCTCCTCCACCAGCGCGCCGATTGTCGTCGCCGCTTGTGCATCGATACGCGAGATGCGCCACTGGTTGTCGGCTGCGAGCAGGAACTGATTCAGGAAAGCCGTCTTACCCGCGCCTTCGACGCCGCTCACAACCAGTATGAGATCACTGTACTCGACCAGATTTTTCAATGCGTCGCTCTGCTTCGCGAGCGCCGGTGTCGCGAAGTAGAAGTCGTCGACTTCTTCGATTGGGAATGGGAGCTTGCGTATACCGTAAGCCGTCAGGGTGTGATCGAGGGCAAAAGCCGGTGATTCTTTCTGCTTCACATTTCTCACGTCAGGGTTGATGCACTGAATATCCGTTCGTGCTCGGCGATGGCGAAACGATCCGTCATTCCGGCGATATAGTCTGCGATGGCTCGTGCACGGCCCGCCGCGCCGTCCTCCGCCTCCAGGGCGGCGATGTGCTCCCGCGCGGGCCCAGGCAGCAGGCGGGTGTCTTCGGAGAATATGTTGAACAGTGCCTCGACGATTCGCGCCGCTTTCAATGTCATGCGATGCACTCGGTAGTGTCGGTACAGATTGGAGCGCAGGAAGCGCTTGAGTTCCAGATGGCGGTCGTTCGCCTCCTCGCTAACGCCGATGAGCGTTGCGCCGGCCTTGCGCACGTCATCGATGCTGACGGGGGCACACGCATCGATAGCCTTCTGGCTCGTTTCGATCAGATTGAGCACCTGGCGATTGATCATTCGACGGATGACCTCGTGAATGATCCGCCGTTCGGCCAGATTCGGCCAGAGCTCGGCGACTTCCTCGAACGGTTCGCGGAAGCTTTCGACACCCTGCAGATCGCTCAGGCTGACGAGACCCGCCCGCAGGCCGTCATCGACGTCATGATGATTGTAGGCAATCTCGTCGGCAATGTTCGCTACCTGCGCCTCGAGCCCCGGTTCTTCGCCTTTCAGGAAACGCTCGCCGAGCGGACCGAGGTTGGCGGCATTGATCCGCGAGCAGTGTTTCAGGATGCCTTCCCGGGTTTCGAAACTCAGATTGAGCCCGGCGAAGGCGGCGTATTTCTCCTCGAGCACATCCACGACTCGCAGCGACTGAAGATTGTGCTCGAACCCTCCGTACTCACCCATGCATTTGTTGAGCGCATCCTGGCCGGCATGACCGAACGGCGTGTGGCCGAGATCGTGTGCGAGCGCGATGGCCTCGCTCAGGTCCTCGTTGAGACCAAGGGCGCGGGCGATTGTGCGCGCAATCTGCGCGACTTCGATCGAGTGGGTGAGGCGGGTACGAAACATGTCGCCTTCGTGATTGACGAAGACCTGTGTCTTGTACTCGAGTCGGCGGAACGCGGCGGAGTGGATGACACGATCGCGATCACGCTGGAACACCCCGCGCATACTCGCGTCGGGCTCTTCATGAAGTCGTCCACGACTGCTGTCGTCGGACGCAGCGTAGGCTTTCAACTCGTGCATTGGATTTTGCCGCGGGGCAAGTGTAGCGCCGTTGGGCGCTGGAAGCACCTGACCGTGGATCCGGCGTCGGATCTGAGCACATGGCCAGATCCGCGACCCGGCGGGGGGGTGATCAGGCGTCGCCGCGGCACTCTACGAGTGTTTCCTCGAGGGCCGCGGGGTCGAAATCGCCGGTCAGGTCCGCCTTGCCTATGGCGTCCAGGAGCACCAGGCGCAGCTTCCCGCCCTTTACCTTCTTGTCGACGGCCATGAGTTCCAGCATGCGCTCGGCGCCGAGATCCCCGGGCGCCCGGATGGGGAGGTCCGCGCTCCGGACCAGCTTCTCCACGCGCTCGACGTCGCTCGTATCGATTCGCCCCAGGCGCCGCGAGAGATCGGCCGCGAGGCATAGTCCCGCCCCCACGGCTTCACCGTGAAGCCACGCGCCGTATCCAAGGCCTGCTTCGATTGCGTGGCCAAACGTATGACCCAGGTTCAGCAGCGCGCGTATGCCGCCTTCGGTCTCGTCCGCGCTGACCATCTCCGCCTTTATCTCGCAGGAGCGGTGGATCACGGTCATCAGCGCGTCGCGATCCCGCGCGAGCAGGCTTTCCATGTGCTCCTCCAGCCAGGTGAAGAAGTCCGCGTCCCACAGCATGCCGTACTTGATGACCTCGCCGAGACCGGCGGACAGCTCACGGTCAGGGAGCGTGTCGAGGGTCCGGGTATCCACGACGACGCAGGCGGGCTGGTGGAAGGCGCCGATCATATTCTTGCCCTTGGGGTGATTGACGCCGGTCTTTCCGCCCACCGAAGAGTCCACCTGGGACAGCAGGGTTGTCGGTACCTGAATATGGGCGACGCCCCGTTGGTAGCAGGCAGCCGCGAACCCGGCCATGTCGCCAACCACGCCGCCGCCGAGCGCAACAATTGTGCAGTCACGCGCAAATCGGACCCCGACCAGGGCGTCGAAGATCCCGGTGAGCTCGTCCAGGGTCTTATACTCCTCACCGTCCGGAAGGATCAGGGCCTGCACGTCCCGCTCCCCCAGGCCCTGCCTGAGGCTCGCCAGATACAGCGGCGCGACGGTCTGATTGCTGACCACCATGACCTGATTCCCGGCGATGGCGTCGTCGAGAAGGTTGGAACGTCCGAGCAACGACTCACCGATGAAGATCGGGTAGCTGCGCTCGCCGAGGTCGACCTGTAGCGTCTTCACAGTTGACCGAGTCGTCTTACGATTTCTTTGACGACGTGTCGCGCCGTGCGCCGATCGGTCTTCACGACCATGTCGGCAACCTGTTGATAGAGCGGCTCGCGTTCCTCGGCCAGCGAGATGAGCTTCGCCTTCGGATCGTCGGTTTGTAGAAGAGGCCGCTGCTTGTCTCGCGCCGTTCGCTCGAGCAGCAGCTCGATGGGCGCATTGAGGTAGATGGCGAAACCGCGGGTGCGCAGGCGCGCTCGGTTGTCCTCTTCGAGCACCGCGCCGCCGCCGGTGGCCAACACGATGCCGTCGCGCTCGGTAAGTTGCTCGATCATTGCGCGTTCGCGCTTCCGGAATCCTTCTTCGCCTTCCACTTCGAAGATGATGGAGATGTTGACGCCGGTCCGCTCTTCGATCTCGCGATCGCAATCCACGAACTCCATGTTCAGCGACTTGGCGAGTTGGCGCCCCACGGTGGACTTGCCGGCACCCATGGGACCCACCAGGAAAATGTTGTTGGGGACCTTCATTTCCCGTGCTTTTTACCCCCTCCCTCGGCAGCGATGCAAATGGCCGGTGCCGTCGAGGGGTCCTGAAACGTAAACGGCGGGCCCTGGAGTCCAGGGCCCGCCGTTCGATGGATAGTCGCTGCGGGAGCTAAATGTCTGATTGTGGGTCTGGTTGTGGGGCTTGCGGTAACCTTGGCGATATCTCGAATATGCGTCAAAGCCCCGCCGTGCCTGCGTCCTTCAGGATTCTCGGCGTCACGAAGATGATCAGCTCGCGCTTGTCGTCGCGTATGGATGTCGTCTTGAACAGCCAGCTGAGGTACGGGAGGTCCCCGAAGAAGGGCACCTTCTCGATGTCCTCACGCTTCGTCTGCTCATAGATCCCTCCGAGCACCACGGTGTCACCGTTATCCACGAGAACCTGCGTGGTTATTGATCGGGTGTCCACACTGGGGATTCCGGAGAACTCCTGTCCAACCGTGTCCTGGTTGACCGCGAGGTCCATGATGACGCGGTCGTCGGGTGTGATCTGCGGTGTCACCTTGAGACTGAGCACGGCCTTCTTGAATGACGTCGAGGTGGCGCCACTGGAAGACGCTTCCTGGAAGGGGATTTCCGTGCCCTGCTCGATGGTCGCCTCCTTCTGGTTAGCGGTCACCACACGCGGGTTGGATATGACCTCGCCGCGGCCCTCGAGCTGCAGCGCCTGTAGCTCCAACTGCAGGATGAAGTCCGGTATGGACACGACCGCGAACTTGATGGCCGACGCCGGGTTGCCGATGGGCAGATCCACCAGGAGATCTTGGTTGCCGGCGGTGCTGAGGGAGTCGCCCGGGCCAACGGTGCCGCCGAAGTTCGAGTCGCCGGCAAGCCCGCCGCCGACGAGGCCTTGGGTCCTCTGGCTGCCGTTGACGTTCCACTGGTAGGACACGCCGAAACGCACGCCGAGATCGCGGTTGAACGAATCGTCGGCGATGACGATGCGCGATTCGATCAGCACCTGGCGAACCGGGATGTCGAGCGTCGCTACCAGCTCACGAATGCTGTTGATAGCTTCCGACGTATCGCGAACGAGCAGAGTATTGGTGCGCTCGTCCACCGACACTCGGCCGCGATCGGTCATCAGCGAGTTCTCTTCCGCCTTCAGCAGCGTCGCGAGAGTGCTCGCCTTCGCATAGTTCACCTGAATGAACTCCGAGCGTAACGGGGCCAGCTCCTCGATCTGCTTCTGCGCTTCGAGCTCGAGCTTCTCGCGGGCAGCGATCTCCTCGGTGGGAGCGATGAGGATGACGTTGCCGGTCTGACGCATGGCCAGGCCCTTGGTCTTTAGAATGATATCGAGCGCCTGGTCCCAGGGGACGTTCTTCAGGCGCAGCGTCAGGCTGCCGCTCACGGTGTCGCTGGCGACCATGTTCAGGCCGGTGAAGTCGGCGATCAGCTGCAGCACCGCGCGTACTTCGATGTTCTGAAAGTTGAGTGACAGCCGCTCGCCGGTGTAGGTGAACTTGTCCTTCTTCTGCTGCTCCTGCTCGACCTCCGTGAGCGCCTTGACGTCGAGGGTGAAGAGATCGTCGGACTGGTACGCAAGGTGATCGAAGACACCGCCGGCCTCGATAATCATCTTGACGTTGCCGCCTTCCTGTTTTGTGTCGATGATCTTGACCGGGGTGGCGAAATCAACCACGTCGAGACGCCGCGAGAGATTCTCGGGCAAGTCGACGCCGATGAACTCGATGATGATGTCGTCGCCCCGTTCGAAGGTATTCACGACGATTGCCGGATCGGACAGCTGCACCATGACGCGTCCTTCGCCTGACTCGCCACGACGGAAATCGATACTCTCGATGCTGCCCTTGACGCCTGCCGCCGACTTAGCCGCCGCCTGACTGGTCGTGTTTCCGGTGCTGTCGAGGGTCAACACCACCTGATTGCCTTTCACGTCGATCAAGTAGGGCACGAGCTTTACGAGGCTCAGCACGACGCGCGAACGGCCGCCGGCCTCGACGGCAGTGACGTTACGCGCCATGCCGACGCCGATCTCTTCGGACTTGCGCGGTAGATTCAGCGACACGCCGGGAAAGTCCAACGCGACACGCGCGGGTTCGTCTATGGCGAAGCTGAGGGGCTCGTCCACGGGGCCGGACATCTCGAGCACGACCTGGACGCGGTCGCCGGGTAGCGTGGAGAAACTGATTTTGTCGAGTGTCGTGCCGGTCTGGGCATGGGCTACGGTTGCCCACGTAATCGCGACAATGGCCATGGCCGTACGCATCAGCAGAGCACGCACGGTGCGCGGTGCGGTCTGCAAGGCAGCTACGACCTCCTCGCCGAAGAACGATTTACTGAGTTTCATCATTGCGGGCTTCCGTATTCGTTTATTCGGCCAAAGCCATTTGCGCATCACGTTCCTCCCAGCCGCCGCGGCCGTCGGGAATAATTTCGAGGACTTCGATGCGGTCCTCGGTAATGCTGGTTATCTTGCCGTGATTCTGTCCGATATAGTTGCCGACCTGGACACGATGGATGATGGCATCGGGATCGCGCAGGATGGCCCAGAACTGTTCGTCCTTCTCCAGGGTTCCCATCATGCGGAGCCCATCGAGGGGATAACTCTCCAGCTCTTCGCGGTTGCGATCGAAATCCGGAGACAATCCGTTGTTGCTCGCGATGGTCCCCTCGCATCCAGGCGTGTCAGGAGTCGGACATGGATTGGGTGGTTCCAGATAGAACGGTTCGAAAGGATCGACACACTGTATCGCGCCGTCGCAGGGGTAGGTATACACCACGTACGGCTCGATGGGCGGGAGCTCCTCGATAGGCGTTCCCTTGCGAGTCTTCACTTCGGCGACGAAACTCCTCAAGTCGGCCATCGAACCGCCGCCGCAGCTGGCGAGCGGCACGCAGACAGCGAGCGCAGTCGCGATCGCGCGAAACGCGCGACGATGACTGCTCCATTTCGAGAACCTGACGGGGTCCGGCGAGAAGCTGACGAGGTCCTGTGTGGACAATGGCCGCATGCAGTAAACCTCCGGCGTTAGCGCCGCTTACCCTTCTTGGAAGCGGCAGCCGCCTCGATCTCTTCTTCCTCGAGGTAGCGGTAGGTCTTCGCGACCATGTTCATGACGAGTTCCTCGTTTCCGCCGATAACCCCTGATTTCTTGGGGGCCATATTGATATCGTGTTGAGTCACGATTCGCGGCAGAGAAGCGACGGAGCTGACGAAGTTGCCGAACTCGTGATAGGTGCCGGTGACACGAATCGCGATCGGCTGGATGGCGTAAAACTCCGCTACCTGTTCTGCGCTCGGCTTGAAGAGCTCGAACTCCAGGCCGGCGGAGAGGCCGGACTGGGAAATGTCCACCAGCAGGCCTTCGATCTCGGTCTTGTTCGGCAGCAAGCGCAGCAGATTACCGAAAGACTCCTTCATCTCTTTCAGCTGCTCGCGCAGCGGCTCGAGGTTGGCGGCTTTGCGCTGCTTGATCTCGAACACCCGTTTCAGCTCGACTTCCTTTTTCTGAGACGTCTCGAGCTTTACGAGCTGGTCTTTCGTGTCGAACCAATAACCTGCGCCGAGGAGTGCTGCGCACAGAATCAGGATAACGACGCCTTTGAGCGGTCCGGGCCAATTGCCGATATTGTTCGGATCCAGGTCGAGTTTTGAAAAGTCAGGCATTTCCATGATTGACTACCCTCCCGCGCCTGCTTCGGCCTCGCCTTCCTTCTTTTTCGCTGCTTGTTTCACATTCAAGCTGAAGGCGCTCAGGCGGACGGACTGTTCTTTTTTGTTGTCGGATTTGATCTCGACGAGCGAGGGATTCGTAAACCACGTGGACGTGTCGAGGCTTCGCATCAGCGAGGACACGCGGGCGTTGGATTGCGCCACACCCTGCAGATTGAGCCCCCGGCCCTTCTGCGCGACTTTCGTGTAGTACACACCGTCGGGCAACGTGGTAACGAGCTCGTCGAACACGTGAACGATCTCCGGACGGCCCGACTGAAGGTTCTGAATCACGTTGGTACGTGCAATCAGGCGATCGCGTTCCTTCTTCAGGTCCTCGATCTCCTTGATCTTCTTGTCGAGCGAGGTGATCTCTGTCTCGATGAACTGGTTACGTTGATCCTGATACGCGATCCGGCTCTCGTAATGCAGATGCACACCGAGCACGACGGCGCCCATCATCAACGCCGCGATAACGGCGGTGACCATGAACTCTTTCTCTCGCCGTTTGCGTAACTCGTCACGCCACGGCAATAGATTGATATGTGGCATTAGTTGGCGGTCCTCATGGCCAATCCGCAAGCGATCATGAGAGACGGCGCATCATTGGCGATCACGTTCTCCCTGACCTTCGAGGCGAGGCTCATGTTCGAGAATGGATTTGCGATGCTCACTTCGCATCCCGTCTTCGCAGCGATGACATCCGCCGCGCCGTCGATCGAAGCGCAGCCGCCAGCCATGACGATGCGATCTACCTGGCCGATCTGGCTCGACGAGTAGAAAAACTGCAGTGCCCGGTTTACCTGCTGGGCCATGGACTCCTTGAAAGGTTCGAGCACCTCGGGACCGTAGTTGTCGGGGAGTCCCCCCTGGCGCTTGGCGAGTCCGGCCTCTTCGTAGCTCAAGCCATAGCGCCGCTGAATTTCCTCGGTGAGTTGCTTGCCGCCGAAGACCTGCTCGCGGGCGTAAATGATTTTCAGATCGCTCAGCACGCTCAGCGTCGTCATGGTGGCGCCGATGTCCACGAGCGCGATGGTTTCCCCGATGCCGCCCGTGGGCAGGTCCTTGGCGATCAAGGAGAAAGCGTTTTCGAGGGCGAATGCCTCGACGTCGACGATCTTGCAGGTGAGTCCGCCGATCTCCGCGGCCGCCACGCGCACGTCCACGTTCTCGTTCCGGGATGCGGCGAGCAGCACCTCTACCCGATCGGGGTCGGACTCGGACGGGCCGATGACCTCGAAATCCAGGTTCACCTCGTCCAGGGAGTAGGGGATGTATTGGTCCGCCTCCAGCTCGAGCTGGCTGGACATCTCATCGTCCGAGAGATTGCCGGGCATCGTGATGACCTTGGTGATGACGGCGGAGCCGGGCACCGCCAGGGCGGAGAGCTTGTTCTTGGTCTGGGCGCGCTTCATGGCCCTGCCGATAGCCTCCCCGACCACCTCGACGTCGGTGATGTTTTTTTCTACTACCGCGTTCGCGGGCAGGGGTTCGACGGCATAAGCCTCGATACGGAACTTGCCCCCGCCGCCGCTCAGCTCGAGGATCTTGACGGCCGTAGAACTGACATCCACGCCCATCACCGGGAGTTCTTTACTGGAGAGTAAGCCCACGATTTTTCCCTTTAGGAGTCGGCATTTAGGGTCAACAGGTGGCCCTTTACATTAAATGCCATCTCAAAATATAGACACGGTTTCCACAAAGTACAATCAGCCTCAGACGGTTACGAAACCGCCATCGTGTGGTTCTTATAGACGGCGTATACTAGAAGGAACTTTAGTTATAGCCTCCCAAACCGCCCCGTGGGGCGGGGGATGCAGCGAGGGTGGGTCCTGCCCATCGGCGTGCACCGGCATTAACTCGCCGATACCGCCATCTGACCCGGCGCCCCCTGGCCCATCGGGAAGGATGGATTGCGGCACTGCCGCAATTGGTCGGAGAATGCCGGCCGTCCAGGGGGCCTTTTGCCCACGCCTACCAGGATAAGTGTAGATAATGTTTCGCCTCTCTAGCGCGCTGCGAGTGCTGGGTGCGTTTGTGCTGGTGACCGGTCTCCTGGCCTGCATAGGCGCCGCCGGGTTGTACTGGTATCTGGCGCCCAAATTGCCCCCTATCGACAACCTCAAAGACGTCCAGCTGCAGGAGCCATTACGGGTCTATTCCAAGGATGGGCGCCTGATCGCGGAGTTCGGGGAGAAGCGCCGTACACCCTTGGAGTTCGAAGAGATCCCGCCGCTCATGGTGAAGGCGGTGCTCGCGGCGGAGGACGATCGCTTCTATCAACACCCCGGGGTCGATTGGCAGGGCCTTACCCGGGCCGTGGTGCACCTGGTGCGTACCGGCGAAAAGGGACCCGGCGGCAGCACCATTACCATGCAGGTGGCGCGCAACTTCTTCCTCGGCAGGGAGAAGACCTATGTGCGCAAGGTCAACGAAATTCTGCTGGCTTTGAAAATTGAGAAGGAGCTCACAAAAGACGACATTCTCGAGCTCTACTTCAACAAGATATTCCTCGGCCACCGCGCCTACGGGGTCGAGGCCGCGGCGCTCGTTTACTACGGTGCACGCCTGGACGAGCTGAGTGTCGCCCAGATCGCCATGATCGCGGGGCTGCCCAAGGCGCCGTCGCGCTTCAACCCCATCGTCAATCCCGAGCGGGCCAGGAGCCGCCGCGACTACGTGCTCGGGCGCATGCGGGAGCTGGGATCCATCACCGAGGAGGAGTACCTGCTGGCGGTGGCGACCCCCGTGACGGCCCGTCTGCACGGCCTTTCCGTGGAGGTGGAGGCGCCCTACGTGGCCGAGATGGTGCGCACCTACGCCGAGGAGCTGCTGGGCGACGAGGCGTATACCGCCGGCTACCGGGTGTATACGACCATCGACAGCCGCCTGCAGGAGGCCGCCAACCAGGCGCTGCGCAAGAACCTGCTGGCCTACGACCAGCGCCACGGATTTCGGGCGCCGGAATTTCATGTGGACCTGGATGGCCCGGATGTGAGTCTCGACGGTGTGCTCGCCGACCTCCCATCCACCGCCGGGCTCCTCCCGGCCGTCGTGGTGGGTGTCGAGGACAAGATGATCACGGCCTACGCCAAGGTCTTCGGCGAGATCGAGATCCCGTGGCAGGGCATCGAGTGGGCGCGCGCCTACGTCGATGAGAACCGCCGGGGTCCCGAGCTCGAAACGGCCCACGACGTAGTGGAGCGGGGCGACGTGATCCGCGTGCAGCTCCAGGAAGACGGCTGGCGGATGGTGCAGGTGCCCGTGGTGGAGGGCGCCCTGGTGGCGCTCGATCCGGAAGACGGCGCGGTGGTGTCCCTGACCGGCGGCTTCGACTTCTACAGGAGCAAGTTCAACCGGGCGACCCAGGCCCAGCGCCAGCCGGGCTCGAGCTTCAAGCCTTTCATCTATTCTGCGGCCCTCGAGTACGGTTACACCGCCGCCAGCATCATCAACGACGCGCCGGTGGTGTTCGACGATCCCGGCCTGGAGGCGGTCTGGCGTCCGGAGAACTACAGCGGCAAATTCTTCGGGCCGACGCGCCTGCGGGTGGCTCTTTTCAAGTCCCGTAATCTCGTGTCCATCCGCCTGTTGCGGCGTATCGGCATCGACTATGCCGTGGAGTACCTGAAGCGCTTCGGTCTCGACGTCGATCGTATTCCCCACGATCTCTCCCTCGCGCTCGGCAGCGGCAGCGTGACCCCGATGGAGATGGCCACCGGTTATGCCGTGCTCGCTAACGGCGGCTACCGTGTGGTGCCCTATTTCGTGGAGCGGATCGAGGGCTCCGACGGATCCCTGTGGTACCAGGCGAATCCCGCGCGGGTCTGCCGGGACTGTGACGACGGCGAGACGGTGGTACTGGATACGGCGTCGGATCCGGATCTCGACGAGGTGGTGCTCGCCTCCGACGCCGCCGACGAACCGGGCCACGCCCCCCGGGTTCTGAGCCCGCAGAATGCCTGGCTGATGAACTCCCTGATGCGCGACGTCATCAAGCGCGGCACCGGGCGCCGTGCCCTGCGCCTGAAGCGCGGCGACCTGGCCGGCAAGACCGGCACCACGAACGATCAACAGGATGCCTGGTTCTCGGGCTTCAACCCGAAACTGGTGACCACCGCCTGGGTGGGCTTCGATCAACTCGGGCCCCTCGGCCGGCGGGAGACCGGCGCCGGCGCCGGCCTGCCCATGTGGATCGATTTCATGGGTGTCGCGCTGGACGGCGTGCCCGAGGAGACCCTGGCCCAGCCCGACGGACTGGTGACCGTGCGCATCGATCCCGAGTCGGGTCTGCGCGCCAGCGCGTCGCAGCCGGGCGCCGTGTTCGAGACTTTCCGCAGCGAGAATGTGCCCCGTCAGGGTCTCGTGGAAACGTCCACCGGCCCCGGCACGACGCCGACCCCGACACCCGAATCCGGGGTCACCGAGCAGTTGTTTTGAGACACCAGAGGAAATCCGCCGGTGCCTGCCCATTCAAACATGAAGTCGACCCAGATTCGCGAACGCATCGCGAAGGAGGCGGCGCGGATCATGTGCGAGACGGGGGTGCGGGATTTCCAGCTGGCAAAACGCAAGGCATTGCAGCGCCTGCGTATCGACGAGCAACGCAATCTTCCCAGTAACGAAGAGATCGAGGCGGCCGTCTCGGAGTATCAGCGCCTGTTTCGCGCCGACATCCAACCGCGGCGCCTGGCGGAGTTGCGCAAGGCCGCGGTGCGCGCCATGCGTTTCCTCGCGCGATTCGAGCCGCGCCTGGTGGGCGCCGTGCTGAGCGGCACCGCCGACGAGCACAGCGATATCTGTCTGCATCTGTTCGCCGAGACCGCCGAGGAAGTGGGTCTCTTTCTACTCGACAACGACGTCCCTCACGAGCACGGCGAGCGCACGCTGCGGCTCGCCAGCGACGACACCGAGCGCCTCCCCACTTGCCGCTTCCTGGCGGACGACGTGCCGGTGGAGCTCGTGGTCTTCGCCGAGCGCGTGCGCCGGCGGGTACCGCTGAGCCCGGTGGATGGCCGACCCATGGAGCGCGCCCCCCTGCGGACCGTGGAAGCGCTGGCGGAAGAGCCGGCGTGATCCCGCCCCCAGGGGCGAGCCCCCCTCGATTGTTGCGGATTGCCGTACCCTCGCCGCTGCGCCGCGCCTTCGACTACCTCCCCGCGGAGGACCCCCGCGCCCCCGCCCTGCCCCTCCCCGGAACCCGCGTGCGGGTCCCCTTCGGCCGCGGCTCCCGCGTAGGCGTCGTCCTGGAGCAGGTAGACCACACCGACGTCCCCCGGCAGCGCCTCAAACCCATAACCTCCGCCATCGACGAAACACCAATTCTGGACACCCACACACTCTCCTTCCTGCGCTGGGCGAGCGACTACTTCCATCATCCCGTCGGCGAGGTCGTGCTCGGGGCCCTGCCCGCGGCCCTGCGCGCAGGGAAGCCGCTGCCTGCGAGCGGCGAGACCCGTTGGCGGTTGACGCCGGCCGGACAACGCCTGGACGGGGAGCGGTTGCGGCGGGCGCCCCGACAGGCGGCCGTGCGGGAGCTTCTAGCGGGCCAGCCCGGAGGTGTGACGCGCTCGGAACTCGCGGATCTCGAGGGGGATTGGCGCGGCGCCGTCGCGAAAATGGCCGCCAGGGGCTGGGTCGAGGCATTCGAGGAGTCAGTGGGTGTCCAGAAATTTGCGCCCGATGAATCCTTGGGTGTCCAGAAATCGTGGCCGGCGCCGAACGAGGAGCAGCAGGAGGCCATCGATGCCGTTTGGGGGGCGCGGGGGGAGTTTCGGAGCTTTGTCCTCGATGGGGTGACCGGCAGCGGTAAGACGGAGGTGTATCTGTCGGTCATCGCGCGCACTGTCGCCGAAGGGCGCCAGGCCATGGTGCTGATCCCGGAGATCGGTTTGACCCCGCAGATCGTCGCCCGGTTGCGGGAACGGTTGTCGTTGCCCATGGCCGTGCTGCATTCGGGCCTGAGTGACGGCGAGCGGCTGCGGGCCTGGGCCGCCGCTCGGGACGGCAGTGCCGCGGTGGTCGTGGGGACTCGTTCGGCGGTGTTCACGCCCCTGGCGCGGCCGGGGCTCTTCGTGATCGACGAGGAGCACGACGGCTCCTTCAAGCAGCAAGACGGCTTCCGCTACTCGGCGCGGGATCTCGCCATCGTGCGGGCCCGGCAGTGTGGTGTCCCGGTGCTGCTCGGCAGCGCGACGCCGTCTCTCGAAAGTCTCAACAACATCGCCGGCGGCCGCCATGAGGGCCTGCGGCTCTCCCGGCGCGCCGAGGGTGCGTTGGTGCCCACCGTGGAGGTGCTGGACCTGCGCGGCCAGCCCTTCGAGGAAGGCATCTCCCAGAAGCTCGCCAATGCCATCGAGCATTGCCTCGGGGAAGGTGAGCAGGTGCTGCTCTTCGTCAACCGCCGCGGTTACGCGCCGATTCTCATCTGCCACGCCTGCGGATGGCAGGCGGACTGCGCCCGCTGCGACGCCCACATGGTCTATCACCGAGCCAGCGGGCGGCTGCGCTGTCACCACTGCGCCGCCGAGCGCGGCGTGCCGGATGCCTGTCCCGAGTGCGCCGACCCGGATCTTCGCGCTCTCGGCCTCGGTACCCAGCGCGTGGTCGACGCGCTACGCGAGCGCTTCCCCGACGCGCGGATCGATCGGGTGGACCGGGACAGCACCCGGCGCAAGGGCGCCCTGCAGGGCGTCCTCGACGCCATCCACGCCGGGGAGACGAACATCCTCGTCGGCACCCAGATGCTCGCCAAGGGCCACCACTTCCCCAACGTGACCCTCGTAGGAATACTGGACGCCGACGGCGGCCTCTTCGGCGCCGACTTCCGCGCCGCTGAACGCATGGCGCAGCTCCTCGTGCAGGTAGCCGGCCGCGCCGGCCGCGGTCAGCGCCCGGGCCGCGTGCTCATCCAGACCCACCACCCGGATCACCCCCTGCTGCGCGTGCTGGTCCGCGAAGGCTACCGCCACTTCGGCGAAGCCGCCCTCTCCGAGCGCCGCCAGGCGGCACTCCCCCCCTTCAGCTGCCTCGCCCTCCTGCGCGCCGAGGCCCCCCAACGGGAACGCGCCATGGCCTTCCTAGAAGACGCCCGCGCCCGCGCCCAGCAATTTGTGGACACCCATGAATCAGTTCACGTACAAGCACTTGGACCGGTGCCTGCGCCCATGGAGCGGCGCGCCGGACGCTTTCGCGGCCAGCTCCTGCTGCAGTCCGACGAACGTGCTCCCCTGCACGGCCTCCTGTCGCCGTGGCTCGAGGAGCTCGAGACGCTGAAGTCCGGGCGCCGCGTGCGCTGGTCGCTGGACGTCGATCCTCAGGAAATGTTGTGAATCCATTGGCCGCGCCGCTTGTAGGGGCGGGAGGGAAGTCCTCAGAATACGCTGCCTGGCAGTCACGACGACGAAGGTCTTGAAAGAAACTCTCCAAACTCTCGTGAAGGGGGCCCTCCAGGGCCTCGTGGACGACGGCGCGCTCGCCCTGGACGCGGTTCCCGACGTCCCCATCGAGCGTGGCCGCGACGGCAGTCATGGCGACTACGCAACGCCCGTCGCCATGGGGCTTGCCCGCCAGGCGCGCAGGAGCCCCCGCGAGATCGCCGAGCTCATCGTCTCGCGCCTCGCCGACTCGCCGGAGATCGCCGCCGTGGAAGTCGCGGGCCCGGGTTTCATCAATTTCACCGTCGCGGAAGGCGCCCGCGCCTCGCTGGTGGACCAGATTCTCGCCGCCGGCGATGCATTCGGCCGATCGAATCGAGGCGGGGACCGGCACGTGCAGGTGGAGTTCGTCTCGGCGAATCCCACCGGCCCGTTGCACGTGGGCCACGGGCGCCACGCCGCCTACGGCGCCGCCATCGCCAACCTGCTCAAAGCGGTGGGCTTCGCCGCCCAGCGCGAGTACTACGTCAACGACGGCGGGCGCCAGATGAACATCCTCGCCGCCAGCGTCTGGCTGCGTTATCTCGAGGTCTGCGGCGAGTCGATCCCGTTCCCGGCCAACGGATACAAGGGCGACTATGTCCGCACCATGGCGCGCGGGTTGCACGAGCGGGACGGCGACGCGTACCGGCGCGATGCCGGGGACGTCACACGGGATCTGCCCCCGGACGAAGACAAGGGCGGCGACAAGGAGGCGTACATAGACGCTCTCATCACGCGCGCCCGGGAGCTGCTCGGCGAGGAGCGCTTCGCCTCCGTGCACGCATTCGCGCTGACGAGCCAGGTGGACGAGATCCGTGAGGATCTCGCGGAGTTCGGCGTGACCTTCGATCGCTGGTATTCGGAGCGCTCACTCGTCACCAGCGGCGCCATCGAACGCGCGACGGCCCGTCTTCTCGAAGCCGGGCACGCATACAAGAAGGATGGCGCGACCTGGTTCCGCGCGGCGGAGTTCGGTGACGAGAAGGATCGTGTCATCGTGCGCGAGAACGGCCAGCCCACCTACTTCGCCTCCGACATCGCCTACCACATGGAGAAGTTCGAGCGCGGCTTCGAACGCGTCATCGATGTCTGGGGCGCGGACCACCATGGGTACGTGTCACGGGTCAAGGGCGCGCTGGCGGCCCTCGGAGAGAATCCCGACAACTTCGACGCGTTAATCATGCAGTTCGTCACGCTCTACCGTGGCGGAAAGAAGATGCAGATGTCCACGCGCAGCGGCGAGTTCATCACGCTCCGCGAGCTGCGCGGCGAGGTAGGCAACGACGCCGCGCGCTACTTCTATGTCATGCGCCGTTGCGAGCAGCATCTGGACTTCGATCTGGATCTGGCGACGTCGGAGTCGAACGACAATCCCGTCTACTACATTCAGTATGCCCACGCGCGAATCTGCAGCGTGTTGCGGAAGGCCGAGGCTCGCGGCATGGGATTCGACCCGGTCGACTCGAACGTCGACGCGACCAGGTTGAGCACCTCCCACGAGATTGCGCTGCTGCGCACCTTGACCCGTTACCCCGAGGTCATCGACTCGGCGGCCGCGGATCTCGAGCCCCACCAGCTCGCCTACTATCTGCGCGAGCTTGCCAATGATCTGCATTCCTATAACAACGCTCACAAATGGCTGGTAGACGACGCCGATTTGCGCACGGCGCGCCTCTCTCTCGTGGCGGCGACCCGCCAGGTGATCGCCAACGGGTTGGCGCTCCTCGGGGTTTCGGCGCCCGAGGACATGTAGGTACGACAAGAGGGCAACGGGATGGCACCGAAGGACTACAAGCACAGGCGAAAGAGCACGAAGAAGTCGAAGCCGAGCCGTGGCTGGCTCTGGTTCGTGGCGGGACTGCTGATCGGTGTCGGGGGCACGCTGTACGCGGAATTCAAGGAATACTTCAGTGCCGAAGAAGTGGTGCGGGCCGTGCGCGAAGCGACCGGGGGCGACGAAGGTAAGCTGGTCGCCGGGAGCGAGAAGGCGTCGTCGGAGAAGAAGAAAAAGCGCCCGCGTTTCGAGTTCTACACGATGTTGCCGGAGATGGAAGTCGCGGTTCCCGAGCACGAGTTGAAGAGCGCGAGCAAGAAAACCAAGAAGCAGGTCGAGAAGGAGGGCGTCACCTACGTGCTGCAGGCGGGGTCATTTCGTGATCTCGCCCAGGCGGATCGCCTGAAGGCGGAGCTCGCCCTCATGGGAATGCCGGCGCAGATTCAGACCGTCTCCATCGAAGGCGGGAAAAAATGGCACCGGGTGCGCGTCGGCCCGTTCACCAATCTGCAGGCGCTGAACGAGGCACGCACCGAGCTGCAGAACAACGGTCTCAAGGTGATGGTGTTGAAGGTGCGCGCCTGAGCGGACTCACTCTCCGGTCATCGGGTTCGTGGTGATGACGTACTCTTCCACCGGCTGACCGCCGATGAGATGCTCCTGGATGATGCGCTCCAGTATCTCCGGCGTGCAGCCCCGATACCAGACGCCGTCGGGATAGACGACGGCCACCGGCCCCTGCTGGCAGACCCGCAGGCAATTTGCCTTGGTGCGGTATACGCCACCCTCTCCCGCCAGTCCGAGCTCGTCGAGGCGTTTCTTCAGATAACTCCAGGACTCGAGGCTCGCTTCCTTCGGCGAACACTTCGGCTCCGTCTGGTCGGAGCAAATGAAGATGTGCCGTCGAATCCCGGCGATGTTGAGCTCCTCGACCTTGCGTGCGAGAAACACGGAGCGATCGGGGACGGGCTTTTTCGTACTGCTCACTGATTCAG